>Ga0082335_1001433_pt1 | contig 50673 bp, 55 predicted proteins | sample Subgrocontami58m_FD_72375 | JGI IMG/M metagenome (GOLD analysis project Ga0082335, IMG submission 72375) | Subsurface groundwater microbial communities from S. Glens Falls, New York, USA - GMW37 contaminated, 5.8 m (SPADES assembly) (version 2) ... | reverse complement strand
CTTACGGCTCATCGGGCACCTCCTTCGCACCCCATGATACGCGACCACCGCACACCCGCCTACTGCCCGCAGGCGTTCACCTCCCAGGTGACTATTTCCTACCTGAACTCACTGATTCGGGGCCTAGCACTGGCAAGAAGGCCGCTGCATAATTGGGAAGCCCTGAGGGTCTTTGCCTTCTCGCAAACGGCGCCCCTATGGGGTTGAAGTGTTCCTTCATGCGCAAACCTGCCCCGGTGGGCAGGAGTTTGAGGGCAGCATTCGGCATTTTCCTAGAAAGCAAAACGCCCATGCGTACACGTGGGCGTTCCTGAAGCCATAAGAGGCAGCTTAATCTTGGCGCGGAAGACCAAGGCCGCGAGTGGCAATGATGGTGCGCTGAATCTCGGAGGTGCCTGCGCCGAACAAACTGGCTATCGAGCTCAAATACTCGTGGGTGTATTTGCCCCCTAACTGGGCGTGCTTGGAACCTTTGTGGACCTGAGCATACAGGCCCAATATCTGCATGCCCACGTTTTGAATGCGCAGCCCCAGTTCTGTGCCGAACACCTTGCCCGTTGAAGCCGCATTGCCGAAGGGCTTGCCCGCCTGCTGCAGCGACGCAACACTGTATGAAATGTACCGCGCCACCTCAATCTCAATTGCAGTTTGGGCCAGTTTGGCCCGCACGTTTGGCTCTTGGGCCAGGGTGTGCCCGTTCCTGCGAGTGTCCTTGGCGTACTTTACCAGTTCCTCCAAGATTCTCATTGCGCTCGCGGACCGGCTTGCGCCCGAGCGCTCAAACTCGAGCGACACTGCCATCTGGTACCACCCGCGGTTCTCCTCACCGACCAGGTTCTCTTTGGGGATGCGCATGTCGTCAAAGAACACCTCGGCAGAGTTTGCATACCCTCCCATAGTCTTCATGGCCCGCACCGTCAACCCGGGTGTCTTCATGTCCACGGTGAAAAGGGAGATGCCCCTGTGCTTGGGCGCATTGGGATCAGTTCGAGCTGCCAACCAGCCCCAATTGGCCTTGTCTGCGCCACCGTTGAATATCTTCTGCCCGTTCACCACATAGTCGTCGCCGTCACGGCGAGCGCTCGTGCTCATGGCAGCCAGGTCCGACCCCGCGCCGGGTTCCGTGTACAAAACGGTGAAGTCAGCCTCTGCGCCCGTTATCATGGGCAGATACTTCTTCTTCTGCTCCTCATTCCCATAGATGAGGATGGCGGGGCCGACTGTCACGATCCCAAGGCCGCCACCCGGCGCTTTGTGGTAGGCAGACTCCTCTGAAAAGATCATCTGCTGGAAGACAGAAGCTCCCTGGCCGCCATACTCCTTCGGCCATGCCATGGCGAACCATCCCTTGCCGGCAAGCTTCTTCTTAAAGGACTGCGCCCACGCGTATGCCTCCGGGAATTCGCGCACGTCTTGAACGTCATCCCACCAATCGGGGATATTCTCATCCATGAACGTGCGGACTTCGTTGCGAAATGCCTCATCTTCAGCGGTAAATGTATAGTCCATGGTGACTCCTTTGAGCGGACACAAAATCTACGCCGACTTTTACGCCGGCGTGAGCGAAAATTTTCCACAGTGTACTGCGGGCGTTCAGCCATGTCAATGTGTACATAGGTGGTGGATATTGGTGCGTCTCGTCATTCTGTTGCAACAGGCACTGCATGCCCAGCGGGAGTGCGCAACATGCCAGAGCGACGCAGCCACGCCAGCGCAGCCAGCAACAAAAGGACCACAACGACGCCGTTCGTCATCTGGGCAGTGGGGGCGCCAGCAAACGTCGCGAGCGCCCCGAGTTCAAGATGCCCTATCGGCCCAAATCCAAGGCTAGCTACCCAATAACCCATGACCCTCCCGCGCAACTCATTGGGCACGTTCAGTTGAAGAATGGTCTGCTGTAAAAGGTCGAATGAAGTCGCAGCCCCACCTATAACCACCAAAATCACGAAAGAGAGCAGAAAACTGGTGGAGAAGGAGAAGAACACGAGAGCAAACCCAAAGAGCGCCAGCGCCAGAAGCAACAGACGAACTTTATCCTGGTAATAGGTCAGGCTGGCGAGGACAAACGTCGCAATAATCCCTCCGACGGCACGCGCTGAGGACAAGAGTCCCAGACCGATGGGGCCCGATAGAAGGATGTCCCTTGCAAAGACTGGGGTAAGGGTGGCATGAGAAAATGCGAACATCTCCGCGGCCATAGAAAGGACTATCAGCAAACGCACCACTGGATTGGTGCGGACAAGGTCCAGGCCGGCGCTGACGCTGTCCCAAAACCCGGAACGCTCAGCCGTAACCGGGTGGCGTGCAGACACTGGCTGCATCACAAAAAGACTCGCCACACCCATTGCATAGCTAACTGCCATCAGCAAAAAGCATCCCTCCACTCCCACTACAGGGATGAGCGCGCCGCTCAGAATGCCGCTGAGAACCCCCGTGATGCGCTGTGCAATGGAATTGAGGGAGATACCTCGCAGAGCTTCCTCAGCACCCACCAAATCATAGACCAGCGACTGGCGAGATGGTGAGTCGAACGCATGCACACAGCCGAACAAAAACGTGAGCGCCAGGACGTGCCAGAGCACAATGAGATGGGTAAGCACGAGGATGGTCATGCTGAGGCCATAGACCGTGCCACACGCCTGCACCACCATCAGGAGATGGCGACGGTCCAGCCGGTCCGCGGCAGCGCCGGCCAGCATACCGAATACGAGGAAAGGCGCCGCGCGAGCGACCGCCAAGAAGCCCAAGGCTAGCGGAGAATCTGTCATCTCCAGAACGAGCCACCCCACGGCAACCTGCTGCACCCACGTGCCTGCAGAAGAGCCAAGGGTAGCAATCCACAGCCATTTGAAGTTCTGGCTCAGCAGGCCATTGCCAAAAATTCCGCTGCCCATATCCTTCCTAATAAACCCTGCGGTTCGCGATTATACTTCCCAGTGGCAAGTTCCCTCCACGCCGGGATCGTTATGAACGGCTGATTATTAAAGGGCTGTCTTGAGACAGCCCTTTAATAATCAGCGTTAGTTCCTGAAGGCCTACGCAGGCAGCAGTCCTTCTTTCGCGAAGATTGGATAGGTGCCCGTCTCAATCATTCGCTCGCGCACGACGGTTCTGAGGATGTGGAGATCTTCTGCCGTGATGGGTTTGGTCATTTCTACATTGCTTATGTCGCCAAGATCAAACGCCGTGTTGTCCTGCACATCCTTCGCCGTATAACCGGGATTAACAGAGGTCAACTTGAAACGCCCCGCTTTGAAATCGTAATCCATGATGGCCATAGGGGTAATCACCTTGACGCCCTCGGTGTTGCGCCTAACCTTCGGGGGTGTCTGCAACGACCCAGATTTGAAGTCCACCTTCTCCACGAAGGTGCGCCGCGTATGCTCTGTGCGGAACAGGATGATGCGCTTGGCAGTGTAGTACAGCATGGCCGTGCCATACGCGCCGGGCAGCCGCATGTCTGGAGCATCAGCATCACCGATGACGTGGAGGTTGAAATTGCCCTCCTGGTCAATCTGAATACCGCTGATGAAGAACAGGTCCAACTGCCCGCGCTGCGCGAGAAAGTGCATGTCGTAGCCGACCTGGTCAAAGTACGCGCTGCTTCGGATGATGAACTGCGCATGCGGCGCATGTGTGGCTTCCGCCAGCAGGAGACCGGCTGCAGGAATCTGTGAGAGCGCGCCGCATGCACAGGTTTCCCAGTCGTTCACCTCACGTGAGATGAGCACTGAGAGCAGTTCAGAAACATTGCACTCGGGCATATCAGGCATACTTGTTACACTCGCATTGCCATCGGGCCGTATCGTTTCGAGTACTCCTCTTCAGAGACGCCAAAGACGTATTTGTCGAGGTACTTCTGAAACTCTTCGTCGCTCACACTTGCCCGCTGGTACTCTAAGATGTGCGGCCTGTCCATCTCATAGTAGCCGCCGACGCCGCCGGGGTGGCCGCCACCGGGCGCATGAACGACCGCGGTAACATTTATCGTTGGAATGTAGACCCCTGATGGGTCTCGCGGCGAAACCTCATCCACGATCTCTTCCGCCGTGACAATAACCCGCCGCGCGCCGCGCGCCACCATCAGGTCCTCGTTGTCGGGATGCCAGCGCAACAGTGCGTTGCCCAAACGGTCGGCTTTGCTGGCATGGAGAATGCACACATCGGGGGTAAAAGCGCGGACTACCACAACCTCCTCATCGGGATCAAAGGGGTTGGTGGTGATCATCATGTCGTCACGCCGCGCAAAGAGGTCAGAGCCGACCAAACCAAGCACTGGCGCGAAGGGGATACCCATTGATCCAGCCTGGATCATGACCAGATGGATACCTCAGGTATTGTCGTTGGCGTACACCTTTCCAGCTTTGAGAAAACGGTCAAAGTTGGGCGCTACCCGTGCGAAGGGCGCAAAACCGAGACTGCAGCTTTCCACGCTGCACGCTTGACCTGTGCCCACGAGGAAATCCACATTGATCGAACCTCCGCGGCAGATCACCTCTAGGTTTTTTGCTCCCCGTCTGGCTATCTGCCGCAGCAACGCCATTGGGGCCCATGTAAAGGCAGAGCTCATTGCAACCTGATTGCCATCGCGAACAATACTTGCCGCTTCATCCAGACTGATTACTTTGTCTCTCACGTTTCCTCCTCAGGGCACTGATGCCTCGTGAACAGTTACGTTGCAGCAAATTGGATTGACCAATAGAACTGCTATCTCTCACAACGTTGGTACTCTACCGTCTGCGTCAATGAACGTCAAGTGACTGACAAGAGCCGTGACAAATGGTCATATTGCTTTTATGAGTCATGACTAGTGTGGTGTCCCCGAAGTACGTTGAAATGGTCATTGCGAAGAGGCGTAGCCGACGTGGCAATCTGGGGGAGGCGTCCCGCAGGCCCTGTCGTGAAAAACAAGCGCCTCCCACCAGATTGCCACTCGCCAGAGGCGACACTGTCGTCGGCCTTCGGGCCTCGCAATGACAGCTCAGCGCCATATCCTTATCACCAACTTCGGGGACAGGACACTAGGCGGAACCAGGTTATTGAAACGTTCTTTTCAGCAGTCTTCACAGTCCATTCCCCAAGCACGATGAAAAACCATATATAATCGATGGTGATACCACCCGCATGCGGCCATCTGGGCAACAGCATCCGATCCTGAGAAGAGAGTGTACATGCCTTCATTTGACCTGGTAACCCTCATCAAAACGGCGGGCTACGCCGGGCTCTTTGCCATTGTCTTTGCCGAGTCCGGCCTGCTCATCGGTTTTTTTCTGCCGGGCGACAGCCTGCTCTTCACGGCGGGGTTTCTGGCATCACAAGGAGTGCTGGACATCCGAGTGTTGGTCCCGCTCTGCTTCATCGCTGCCGTGGCGGGAGACGCCGCCGGATATACCTTTGGCTACCGTGTAGGACGGCGTCTGTTCCAGCGGGAGGACTCGGTCTGGTTCCACCGCAGGCATCTGGTGCGCGCCGAAGAGTTCTTCGCCAAACACGGGGGGAAAGCCATCGTGCTGGCGCGGTTCCTGCCGGTGGTGCGCACCTTCACACCTATCGTGGCGGGCATGGGCGCTATGCCCTATCCGAGGTTCGCAATGTTCAACGTGGTGGGGGCGCTCCTCTGGGCCATTGGCGTGACGCTAGCGGGTTACTGGCTGGGGTCCGCCATTCCCGACGCCGACCAATTCCTGCTGCCAGTCGTGTTCGTGATAATCGTCGTCTCCGTTGCGCCCACGGCGGTCCACGTGCTCAAACAGCAGGTGGGCAGTCATGACTGACGCACACTCCACGGCCGACTTACAAGGGTAAAATCACAATGCTGGGACGGCTGGATCTGGTGACGCTGGTGGTGGACGATGTGCCGCTCTGTGCAGCCTTCTATCGTGAGGTGCTTGGGTTCAGCCCGCGAGGGAAGTTCAGCGCCAACTATCTGGAGTTTGAGAATCAGGGAGTGCGCTTTCATCTGATGTCCAGAGGCATGCTCATCAGCCACATCGGAGACCCTGCACTCGGAGGTTCTCGCTCCGGCAACGGGCTTGAGCTGGCCATCCGCTTGGACGACAAGCGTGAGGTTGAGCGAGTGTATCGGCTCGCCGTCGAGTCCGGCGCGCCGGCGCTCCGGGAGCCTGAGATGATGCCCTGGGGAGAGTACACCGCGTTCACCGCGGACCCGGATGGAAACGTCGTTGCGCTGTTCTCCCCAGGAGGCTAGCGTTGAAGGGCGCCCTTCGGTCTATTTGAGGGAGGTCACATCTCCTTCGACCGCTCAGGCAACCGCTGGCCAGAGGGCCCTTGCCTCCAAGGCTCACAATCATTCAGGGGTCTCCAGTCGGGGAGCGACGGAATCACCACTTCAGCGGCAAAAAAGCATCGACAACGCTTGGGTCATAGTGGACGCCTGCCAAACTAAGGAGAATTTCACGCGCTTTTGCCTCGGGCAATGCTGCCCGGTAGGATCTGTCTGAGGTGAGCGCGTACCAGGCGTCCACAACGGCAAAAATCCGCGCTGCCCACGGAATCCGCTTGCCTTTCAGTCCCCTTGGATACCCAGACCCGTCCCAGTGCTCATGGTGACAGTAGGGAATGTCCACTGCTGGACGCAGGTAGACAATATCAGAGAGAAACTCGTAGGCGGTGCTTGGGTGCTGCCTCATGATTGCCATCTCTTCGTCGGTGAGCGGACCGGGCTTGAGGAGAATGGCGTCTGGAATGCTCATTTCGCCAATATCGTGGAGGAGAGCGCCCCGCCGCAGATGCACGATATCTTGCGGCGCCATGCCCATTGTCCGGGCGAGACGTGCTGCTATCTCCGCCACCTCCTGAAAATGCCCTTGCGTCTCATTGCCCCGGAGGTCAAGCGCCTTGCTCCAACCTTCAAGCGTCGCGTCGTACGCCATTCTCAATTCAAAATTCGCGCGCTGCATGCCTTCAAAGTAGTTCATCTGCTCAATTGCAACTGCCGCCTGGCTGGCGAGCGTCTCAGCGAAGTCCTGCCAGCCTTCATCTACAGTCAACGGGTTGTGAGTGAACATCTCCAGCACACCCTTAATCTCTCCCTTGCTGATGAGGGGCAGCCCGTAATAGCTGGTAAATCCCTCTTCTTCCCTCAGGTATGACCTAGCCGTTGCAGGCTTGGAACCATTGAGCATCGAGACGCTGAAAGGGCGTCGCTCCAACGCAACCACCCCTGCAATTTCCTCCCCAATGCGCAACCAGGTGGATTGGATCTTGGGAGATTTGAATCCTCGCCCGGCAGCATACCTCAGGCTAAGACCATCCTGCTCTTGCAGCAGGACATCGGCAGCATCAACGCCTAACTGACCGAGCACCTGGTCCAGGAGCACATCCAACACGACACCCAGGTCCATGCTTGACGCTACTGCCTGCTCAATAGGATGGACCGCCAGCAGGCGCTGGTTCTGTTGTTTGGCAAGCGCTTCCGCCGCCTTACGCGCCGTAAAATCGGCTGCCATTACCATACTTCCAATGAGTCTTCCGTTGTGGTCACGCAGAGGAGCCACAGAAAAGCCAATCGCGATGGCAGCGCCGGATTTCCTCAATGCAAGGGTTTCTATTGCCGTGACAGTTTCGCCATTGTGCGCCCGCTGCCTGAACTGTTCGGCCCGTTCCGCCATATCCCCGCGGAATATGGGTAGCGGGCCACCAATCACTTCCTCCGCGGTCCATCCGAACATTCTTGCGGCCGTCGGATTCCATTCGCTGATATTGCCTTCTTTGTTGAGGGTGATAATAGCGCGGGGCGCACTGTTGATGATTGCGGTGAGCTTGGCGTTGCTCTCGGCCAGCGCGAGACTGGCGAGCCGCTGCTCTGTGACATCACGAGCGACCCCTTCCAACACCGCCAGCTCGCCGTCCGCATTCCGGATAGGAACATTGCGCTGCGACGTCCAGACTGTTTGTCCATCTTTCTTCACCCACCGCAGGATCAGGGGCCGCCGCATCTCCTCGTCGTCCCGCAGCTTCAAAAAGTTTGCCATCAGCCCGCGGTCATCCGGGTGGATGAGATTCCACCCGAAGTTGGGGTCCGCATAAAACTCTTCAGGGGTGTAGCCGGAGATCTGTGTGACTACAGAGCTGACATATTCACAGCCTGGGGTGGGTAGAAGACGGTACCTGAAGATGACGTCCTGCAGGTTTTCAACAAGCCGATCGAAGCGCGTGTTAGCCTCTTTAAGTGCGGCGGATGTACGCTGTTGTTCCTCAAGAGCTTGTCTCAGCTTCTGTGCACGCTGAACTGCTGGCTGGAGAAACTCCATACGTTCCCTCAGCACGTAGTCTGCTGCACCTGCCCGCATACACGCAACAGCAAGGTCTTCCCCAATAGCGTGTGTCACCACAATCACGGGAAGCGCTGGATAGTATCCATGAATAAGGCGGACAAAGTCCATAGCGCAGGAATCCAACACGAAGGAATCCGAAAACACCAGGTCAATATCCGGGCTAAGGGCAGTCAGCACCCCGTCTTCGGTTTCCACTCGTTTCCACGACACGTCGAAGCCTATTCGCTCCAGCTCCGACACTATCGATTCCGCTTCTTCAGGCCGATCCTCAATAATCAGCACATTCAAGCGCATGTGGGTCGTCCGTTCATCCACAGGGAACCCGTCAAGAGCACTGGGTAAAGCCACTCCTGTTCCTCATTCCTATCGGCACAAGCTGGGCAGTTTTAGTCAAGCAATCATTGCAAAAGTGTTGTGAGGAAATCGTGAGATTCCAGCTCAAACGATGAGAATATCGTGAGGACTTGGGGGCGTTGCCGACTTCACGTTGTCACATCCTTTTCCCTTCCTCGCGTCGGGAAACTGTGGGCAAGATCCTGGGATCGCCGTCATACCTGAAATGGCTCCACGGCGCGAACCCTCACTGATGCGGCGGCTGCGCTTTCAGGACGGCCACTTACTCTCATCTGTGGTATACTGAATCATCCTTTCTGGCCCCCTTTTGGGGTACTCCTTCCGAATCTCATCAGGAGCGCTGGCTGCTCCTTGGGGCGATGCATATCCATCACGAAGCGCGTTCATCCGGTCAACTGATAGGAGGCTGGTCTTGCGCGGGAAGTTCGAATATCTCGAAATAGCTGCGCGGTGTAACGAGGATATCCGCTTCAAGGACGCGCAATGGCAGGAATCGTCTGAGTCCCTGGAGGCCCTTATGCGCTTGGAGGATTTCCGCAGCCTCTTCAACACGCTCTCTGTATCAGGAAGATCCACCAACTCAGCCGAGGTTTTCGTTGCCACTGTTTATGCTTACCGGTCACGCGAGAAACGAGTTCGAGCAAGCGTATCGGCCCCAAAGCACGGCAGTATGAAACTGAGCTAACCCGACAGCCCCAACCTCAGACGTTTGTGTCCCGCACCGGCGCGATTGGCCCTGCCGAACGCCGTACCCCACGGTACGGGCAACCGCCTGAGTTGACCGGCTCCAGCGTCAAACAGTCCAAACGTCCCGAGTGGGGCCATCTTTAGTAGTCAACCTGTCTTACAACAAGGCGCATTGTCGCCCACGGAGGTGTTTATGCCCGCGCGAAAGCGACAGCAAACGTATCGTCGGCGACCCCGACGCGCCACCGCCACAGAAGCTCGCCCTACGATGGATGCAGCACACGACAGAGCCGCTCAAGAGCTTGCGGCCAACCGCTCCGTGGCTGAGTTGGAGACCATGGTCGCCGCCGCCCAGGAAGCATGCAACGATGCTGACAGAGAAGCACAGGAACAGCCTAGTCCGGCGGCATTGCGCCGCTATCGGTCAGCGTCTTCGGCGCTGGAGGAAGCCCAACGAGCACTGAACCTTGCGAATCACGCAGGCGCTTGACAACGAGGGCACGGCCCAGCCCGGTATGAGGTGAACCATGGCAGGTAAGCGGGTACGCATTGACGTGACCACAGCCCAGTGGGAAAGGCTGTGGCGTGAGGTCTTCTCACAAACCAATCTCTCCGGCGAACAGCGTCGGAGGCTGGCGCGAACGGTCATCCATCTTCCCAGCAATGGCGCAGGCGTTGACATTTTTTGTGACGGGCGGTTTGTCGGTGCGTTATAGTGAATCCAGATCGCTGAGATGATCTGCGAGTTGCGATCGATACGTATTAGAGGGCAAGGACAGGTCCATAACGACGTACTTTCAACGAAAGGGGAGCATCTATGAATACACCTAGCGGGGCAGGGCCTGGGTCCATGCGGTTTGAACTGCACGAGGTTTTATCGGGCATGTTGGGGAGCGTGGAGACTGACACGTTCACCGATGACGTTGCGCGTCTTGCAGCCATGTTTGAGTCGCTGGCAGGAAACTTTTCCCTCTTCGCTCCTTTGGCAGCCGGGGTAGACCCTGCGGCCGTGGGCAAGGCGCTCCAGATGCTCCAGGATAAGAATGTTCTGCAGCATGTCGGAGCACAATACGCGTTGACCGCCGAGGGACGGGCCGCGTGCCGGAGCAGCAAGCGAACGTTGTTCAACAAGCGCGACGTCGAGCAGCTTGAAGAAGCGGCGAAGGTGTTTGATAAGCTTTAGATCATCTGGCTGCTCACAACAGCAGGAAAAGCTGCCAGCCATTGCGAATCGGCTGGCAGGACGACACCGATGCGTCACCCTCGGCATCGCCGGAAAACGTGGCCAGGAAAGACCGGACGATGTTTAGTGAGTCTGCCCGACCAACAGGTCGGGCTCATGAGCCTTGTCTAAGGAGAACCAGGGCGGTGACTGCTTCCACCGCCCGCTCACGCTATACTCCGCAAGCCCCAGGACGACCTCTTACAAGTTATGTGTCACCCTCCCACAGCTATCGCAACGCGCCGTAACTTCCCAGCACAGCCCTTGCCAATCTTTCAACTCGCTTCTCCACCCAGAAACCAGGCCCCGCATCACGGCCAAGCAAAGTATGATATAGTGGTACCAGTGGTGGTTATCGACGGCTCGTATTGCAGGCACAGGATTCTTCCCGACTCTCTGTTTTCCCCTCCTTTTATCGCGCTGACCGACCAGCCCCAACTCTACTCTAAGGAGTCCGCGCGATATGTATTCGACGCGTTTGTTCTTGGCCTCTACCGTTAGGCCGCTATCCTCTTTCGAGGGCTGCCATCCTTGGTAACTACCCTCGCATCACGTTTTCAAGACCTCCAGATTACTCCTTCGCTCATGGCGGTCATCCAAAAGATGGGCATCACTGAGCCGACTCCCATCCAGTCCAGTGTTATTCCCGCGATGCTGCAGGGCAGAGATGTGGTCGGCCAAGCCAGGACAGGCTCAGGCAAGACGCTGGCATTTGCCATCCCGCTGGTGTCACGTTGTGACCCCACGCTGCGCGCGGTGCAATCGCTGGTGTTGGTTCCTACCCGGGAGCTTGCCATCCAGATCGCCCAGGTCATGACACCGCTGGCCGAGGCGCATCACATCCGAGTGACCCTGCTCTACGGCGGGCGTTCTTACGAGCCTGAGCGGCGCGCGCTTGCCGTCGGTAGCCATATCATCATCGGGACGCCAGGGCGCACCCTTGACCACCTAAAGCAAGGGACATTGTCTCTGAACAAGCTGCGCCATGTGGTGCTGGACGAAAGCGATGAGATGCTGGACCGCGGTTTCGGCCCGGACGTGGAGCGCATCCTGTCCCATGCCCCGGCGCAACGGCAAACCGCGCTGCTTTCCGCCACCCTGCCAGACTGGCTCATGCAAACTGCATCTCGGTATCTCAACAATCCCCTTGTTTTTCACGTAGACGCAGACATTGACTCACCGCCTGAAATTGAGCATGTAGTCTATGAGATGGACCTAGCCTACAAGTTTGACGCGCTGAGGACACTGCTGGACCGCCAAGGCCCCCACCCCATCATCGTTTTTGGGCGCACCAAACATGGGGTCAAGAAGCTGGCCCAAAAGCTGGAGGGCCTTGGCTATCCCGTGGCGGCGTTGCAGGGCAATCTGAGCCAAAACGCGCGAGAGCGGGTGATGACCGATTTTCGCTCCGGACGGGTGCGGGTGCTTCTGGCGACCAATGTTGCCGCGCGAGGGCTGGACATCGCCAGCGTGGAGCAGGTCATTAACTATGAACTACCGGAGACCGGAGAGCTATTTACGCACCGCGCGGGCAGGACCGGCCGCATGGGTCAATCAGGCGAAGCGATCACGTTCCTAACCCCTGAAGACGGGCAAAAATGGCGCCAAATCGAACGCACATTGGGTCGGCGGCTGGCGCGAGTACCCTGGGAAAGCCGACCAGGCCAGCAGTTCCACGAGCCTCGAAGAGTGGAGAATGAACCACGCCCTGACACCGCGCCAAAGAGGCCTGAGACAGCAGGACCGGCACCGAGGCGCTCTACGACACCGCTCGCCGGTGTACCTGTGAAAGGCGATTACCGAAAGTTTAGGTTCGGCCAGCGCAGCGGCGGCCTTTAGCCAAGGCGGGCGCTCTCAGCGGTCTCCTCGTGGGAGCAATGCGAAAAAGCGCCCTAGCCCTCTCTATCCAGACGTGTCCAGGCCAAAGCGAAATGCTGTGACCGTGATCCCGGGGGCTGGGTTGAAATCGAACTCCGTCGCACGCACAAAGCCCATTCGCACATACATCGCTAGCGCAACGGCCATCATTTCGGTCGTGTGTAACCCAACCTGAAGCGCTCCAAGGGCGCGCGACCTGTGCATACACTCCTCCATGAGCGCGCGTCCTATCCCTGCGCCTCTAGCTTCAGGGTTGACCGCCAACAACCTGATGCAGGTGTACCCTGGCGGCCAGTTTTCACCCTTCGACCCATCTGCAAAAAATGTCACGGATCCGAGAATCTTCCTGTCCTGCTCGGCAACGATAAGTTGAGCATTTGCCATCCGCGCTCGGACGTCCACGATGTCCCGTGAGTACGCCTGCCAGACCGCTGGAGGCATAGCAACTTTGTACTGCTCGTAAGCAGCAAGAATAACGCCCGCTGCCGCGTCAAGTTCTTCCATTCGGACATCGCGGATGCTGTAGCTATTGTTGGTCGTCGAGTTTCTCTCCCATGTTGGGCCATCGTTACGATGGCGTCGTCACAGAAACGGGACTACAATTGACAGGGCTGACACGTGCGACCAATCGTCGTGGTCGAGATAGGAACGTGTTCACTGCCTGGTATATCATACTGTGATCAGAGCGCAGACGCATTCACAACGCTTGACATTTCGTGATACCATCCGCTAATACGATTTCTCAGGAGGCGCGATGATTTCAGAGACTAGGAGACGGATATTAAAGTTGCTGCTGCCGTTTGCCGCCGTTTTGCTGGCGGGCTGCGGCACCAGCGCACCGACGACGACTCAGCCTGCCGAACAGGCGAGCGCAGATAAACCTGTCTATGGTGGCATCCTACAAAACCGGTTCGCCAACGCAGACCCCCCGAGCTACGACCTCCATAAAGAGGCCACGTGGAACACGTACCGACCTGTCGGCCCGTCATACGACACCCTGGTGCGTTACGACCCAAGCAATCCCTCGGAGATTATCCCCAGTCTGACGGAGAAATGGTCATACAGCGCCGACGGTAAAGCGCTCACTCTCAACCTGCGAAAAGACGTGAAGTTTCATAACGGCGACGAGTTCACCTCTGCCGATGTGAAGTTTACCCTGGAGCGCAACAAGGGAGACATTACCCAGGGACCAGCCGCGCTGGCGGCCTCTCCCCGCAAAGACCTCTTTGCGTCCATAGACAAGATCGAGACTCCTGATCCGTACACCGCGGTCATCCGTTTGAAGACTCCCACCGCCTCGCTTCTCGATACTCTGGCCAACGGCTTCCACGTTGTTTACGACAAAAAGTGGGTAGAGGCCGGGCACAACCCTTCCAAAGAAGTGAACGGCACGGGGCCCTTCAAGTTCAAGGAAGCAATCTCTGGGGTCAGCGTAGAGGTTGTGAAAAACGAGGCGTATTGGAACGTGGGGCTGCCCTATCTGGACGGAGTGAAGACTCTGGTTGTTCCTGACGATAACACGTCAATTGCCGCGTTGCGCACGGGCCAGCAGATGTATATGAACCTCAACCTCGCCCAGGAAGAGGACATGAGGAAGCAGATCGACGGCGGCGCCCTGAAAGATGTGCTGCGACTGCAATCTGTCGGTGGCCCTGCCAACGCCTACTGGACGCTGCCGCCCGAAGAGCTGGCCAAGATGCCTGGTTACGCGGCCGACAAGGCCAAGGAGCGGGAGGCCGCCAAGAAACTGCTGGCCGACGCCGGTTTCCCCAACGGCCTCACCTTCACGGGCATGATCCGAAAGGACGCGCAGTTCAGCGACCGCGGTATTGTCATCAAAGACCAACTGAACAAGATTGGCGTCACCATGAATATCCAGTTGGAGGAGAACGCTGCCGCGTACGACCGTGGCATCAAGGGCGATTTTGAGATTTCCCACTTTGGCGCTCAGGGGTTCTACATTAACGTCGCCAAAAAACCCTTCGACGACATCCGTGTTCGTCAGGCACTGACTATGGCCATAGACCGTAATGACGTGGCAAAAGTTCTCACCGGCCCCGGCGCCCAACTCCTGGGATACGCCGCCGACACTGATCCCGACACCGTCTATGGCGTGTTCTTCGCGACAGGCGCCGGGCGTAACTACATGAAGTACAGCAACAAAAAAGTAGACGAGTTGATCGCCAAACAATCCCAGACCCTGGACCGCGTCGAGCGACGGAAGATTGTGTGGGAACTGGAGAAGATTCTCCTAACTGAGGTTCCTACCCTTACCAATGGGGCTTCCAGGCCTACCGCGTGGGCTATCAACACCAAACTCCGTGGTCTTGAGCCTGAATTGGCTCCCCAAGACTTAGCCCGCCTGGACAGGGTCTGGCTGGTAAAATAGCCGTCGGCATCTAACCGGCCTGAGAGATTGGCAACGAGGAAGGCCTGATACATCCGATGATTGGGGATTTGAGCTTGACCATTGCCAACGTAATCCTGATCACACCGTATAAAGGAGACCTTTCTCGCGGAGAAGGGTCTCCTTTTCCGACATACCTCTCTTGCGAAGACCGCCGTGCTTCTGATTGAGAAATACCGGCGGATGACGGAGAATAGGGCGATCAACCCGACCAGGGAGTTGCACGACCCGTTGCGAGACCATATCCAGAGCAAATAGGGGAGGAAACATTATGCCAATGTTCGAAACCATCGTCTATGAGAAGAGGGATAAGATCGTCTATATCACCCTTAACCGGCCAGAGATCCTGAATGCGGTGAGCGATCAGGTGGCTGAAGAGCTTGGTGAGGCGTGGTTCGAGTTCGATGCAGACCCAGAGGCTCACGTGGCTATTCTCAAAGGCAACGGCCGGGCGTTCTGCTCAGGCGCGGATGTGAGGCAGCGCCAGTTGCGCCCAAGGGAGGAGTTGGAGCGCTTTGGTGGCCCAGGTGGTGGAAGGAGTAGAGGACGTGGCGGAAGTATGTTAGGGTCACCCGTCAACTGGAAGCCCATCATCGCTGCGGTCCACGGCTATGCCTATGGGTATGGCGCTTCACTCTCCCTCATGTGTGATCTGGTGGTTGCCGCGGAAGGAACTCAGTTTCAGTATACAGAGGTACGAAGGGGACTCATGGGCGCAAGTTGCTGGGCCCATCTCTGGTTTATGACAGGCGACAGGTTTGCGAATGAAATGGCCATCACCGGACGTGCATGCTCCGCAGAAGAAGCCCTGCAGCACGGGTTGATTAACCGCGTGGTCCCGCAAAGCAAATTAGTTTCCACGGCCGAAGAGCTGGCCGAAGAAATCTTGAAGAACCCACCGCTTTCCATCCGCTCCTCCGTCCGCATAGAGCGCTGGTTCGGCGAAGAGCTATCCCGCAAAGCGGGCCTTTACCAGCAGAGCCTGAAGCTCCATCTGACAGAAGACTTTCATGAGGGCGCTCTGGCATTTATGGAAAAGCGGCAGCCAGTGTTCCACGGGCGTTAGTCGAATACAGAAAACCGGCAAGCTTCGGCGGCTGGTAAGCCAATCCAGAGCAAACCGACTTAGCTGGCGCTGTGAAAAGAGACAAAGATGGGCAACAATTTGATAAGACTGCTATCAGCGGCCCTTGGGACTTTGGCCCTCATCATGACGGCCTGCGCTCCGAGCACTCAAGCGCCGGCTGCGCCGCAGGACCAAGATAAACCCCGACATGGTGGCGTGTTCCTTAACCGGTTCGGAGCCGCGGACCCCGCGAGTTTCGACCTTCATGCGGACAGCCTCACGCCCATATCCATACCAATCGGCCCGACGTTCGACCTCTTGGTGCGTTTCGCGCCGCAGGACCCGGGTATGGTCGTCCCGGATCTGGCGGAGAAGTGGGAGTACAGCGCGGACGGGAAAACGCTGACGTTCACCATACGAAAAGGTGTGAAGTTTCATAACGGAGACGAACTCACCTCTGCCGATATTAAGTTCACCCTCGACCGCAACCGTGGGGCCATAACTCAAGGCCCGGGTAAACCCACTGCCACCCTGCGCAAAGACTTGTTTACAGCCATCGAAAGCATCAACACCCCCGACGATTCCAGGGTGGTGCTCCAATTGAAGTATCCTACTGCCTCTCTCTTGGGGGCCTTGGCAAACGGCTACCACATCGTGATGGACAAGAAATGGGTGGAAGCCGGACACGATCCCAAGAAAGAGGTGAACGGCACCGGACCCTTCAAGTTCAAGGAGTTCATCTCAGGCGTCAGTGTTGAGTTAACGCGCAATGACCAGTACTGGAACGAAGGCCTGCCGTATCTGGACGGTGTGAAAACGTATGTAGTTCCAGACGCAAACACCTCTCTCGCAGCGGTTCGCACCGGGCAACAGATGATGATGAGTCTCAATGGCAGCCAGCAAGAGACCCTGACAAGAGAGATGGAGGCAGGGAAACTGACAGATACGTTGACCCTGCGTCAGCTTCCGGTAGGTAGTACGAGCCTCATAACATACATGAACACCACAAAGAAGCCCTTTGACGATGTGCGAGTCCGCCGGGCCTTTGCCATGTCCATGGACTGGAACGAATGGGGGCAGCTCACACGCGGTTCGGGCGGTCAGCTTGCGGGGTTCCTCACCCCCGGCTTTTGGGCGCTCCCGCCCGAGGAGCTCGCCAAGATGCCCGGCTTCAGGCCTGACAAAGCCGCTGAGCGAGCGGAGGCCAAGAAGCTGCTGGCAGATGCGGGCTACCCGAGCGGCCTAGCGGTGAAGGTCATGATTGCACGTGAAAACGCTGAGGATCTGGTTCCCCTGGGGGCCCAATTCAAGAACCTGGGCGTCACCCTGGAGGCGGACCTCCAGGAGGCCAACAGCATATACGACCGCGCTCTCAAGGGAGACTACCAGATGGCCAGCAGAAGCAGGGGACATGGCCCTGATCCGGACGGTATCTACGGCTATGCTTTCCATTGCGGAGCGGGAGGCAACTTTTCTTTATTCTGCGACCCTAAGGCCGACGAGCTGGACACCAAACAGACACAGACGCTGGATCCTGAGGCACGGCGAAAGATTGTGTGGGAGTTGGAGAAATACATTCTGCAACAAGCTCCAATGCTCCCCATGGGCTATGCGAAGGGCGGAGTGTGGGCAATCAATAAACAGGTTCGTAACCATTACCCCCATCCAATTTTTTGGAACAACCAGCGCTTAGATGCCGTCTGGCTGGCCCCATAAGGACAGAACATGCTAACCCACCCCTGAGACAGGAGGAAACACAATGCCAACTTATGAGCACATCATCTATGAAAAGAGGGGCAAGATCGTCTATCTAACGCTCAATCGCCCGGAAATCCTCAATGCGCTCAACGACAAGATGCAGGAGGAGTTGAACGACGCGTGGTTTGAGTTTGACGCAGACCCAGAGGCGCACGTGGCTATTCTCAAGGGCAACGGGCGCGCGTTCTGTTCAGGCGCAGACGTGAGACAGCGACAACTCCGCCCCCGTGAGGAGCTTGTCAGGCTTGGCGGACCGGGCGGCCGGAGCACCAGAAGTGGAGGTCTTAACAATACTGTCAACTGGAAACCCACCATATCTGCCATCCATGGCTATGCCTATGGCGCAGGCTTTGCCCTTATCGCTGCTCAGTGCGATCTCATCGTTGCCGCCGAGGGGACACGTTGCCAGCTTACCGAAGTCCGCCGTGGCCTCTACGGCGCCGGCCTTTTTGCAAGAGCGTGGCACATGTGCGGAGACCGCTTTGCCAGCGAGTTGGCCATCACAGGCAGGGACTTCACGGTTGAAGAGGCGTTGCAACACGGGATGATTAACCGTGTGGTGCCTCAGGAGAAGCTCATCTCCGCGGCTGAGGAGCTTGCCGAAGAGATTTTGAAGAACCCGCCCCTCTCCATCCGCTCCAGCGTGCGCGTGGCGCGCTGGTATGCCGAGGAGCTTTCGCACACTGCGCACATGTATGAGCAGGGGCTTAAACTTCACCTCAGCGATGATTTCCGTGAGGCAGCTTCGGCATTCATGGAAAAGCGGCAGCCGGTGTTCCATGGACGATAAGGAAGACAGATCAATCGCTACCAGAGACACCAGAGATCGTCCTGGAGTGAGTTGAGCGTCTTAATGAGCTTGCGGTTTGTTGTGTCAATACATAAAGTGATCAGTGTTTCCTCTCTCGAAAGGAGTGAAGACATCGTGCGAAACTGGGCAAGAACATTCTTTGTTGGCGTTGCCACGTTATCTTTTCTCATGGCGGCCTGTGCGTCCAGCACGCCGGCCAGCCAACCGGCTGCCGATCAGCAAACTTCTGAGCAAACGCCACAGTACGGGGGAATCCTCCTCAATGTTTTTGCGACAGCTGACCCGGCAAGCTATGATATCCATCTTGAAAGTCAGCAGGTCGTGTGGCGCATGTTCAGCGCTGCTTTTGACAATCTCGTCAGGTACGACCCGATGGACCCAAACAAGCTCATTGGCGACCTGGCCGAGAAGTGGGAGTATAGCAAAGACGGTAAAACCTTGACGTTCACCCTGAGAAAGGGTGTGAAATTTCATAACGGTGAAGACTTCTCGTCTGCAGACGCCAAGTTTACCCTTGACCGGATGCGCGGCGCCATCAAAAGCGGGCCGGGATCGTTCGGCGCCCCTAGAGCAGGACTGTACACAGCAATCAATAGTATTGAAGCTCCCGATCCTTACACCCTGGTGGTGCAGCTCAAGGCGCCCAGCGCCTCTCTCATTACCAATTTGGCCAGCGCAAATAGCGGCATCTATAGCAAGAAGTGGGTCGAGGCCGGGCATGACCCGAAGAAAGAGCTCAACGCCACGGGGCCGTTCAAGCTCAAGTCGTACGCCGTGGGCACCAGCGTGGACCTTGTGAAACACGACCAGTACTGGAATAGCGGCCGTCCGTACATGGATGGGATAAAGACGCTCATCGTTCCCGATGCCAACACCCAATTTGCGGCGCTACGGACGGGCCAGGTGGACTTGGCGACGCTCACCCAGGCGCAGCAGGAGGCCGTGGAAAAGGAACTGGACAGCGGCGGCAATCTGAAGAACATCATCACGCTCATGCCAACGCTCCAGGGCACGGCCTCAGTGGGCTATTACATCAATACCAAGGCTAAGCCTTTTGACGACATAAAAGTCCGCCAGGCGCTGAGTCTCTCCGTGGACCGCCAAGAGGTGGCCAAGCTCCAAAGTGGGCCAAACGGAACTCCCGCCACCTATACGGTATCCGGGAGTATGTGGGAAATGCCCAAGGATGAGCGCGCAAAGATGCCGGGCTACGGTCCCAACATAGCTGCAAACCGGGAGCAAGCCAAAAAGCTGCTGACGGACGCAGGGTACCCGAATGGGCTTTCTTTCAAGCTGACGCTTCGGAACCAGACATCGTACATAGATGATGCAATCATCATCGGTGACCAGCTCAAAAAGAGCGGCTTCACCATGGAAAATGTGCTGGTGGACAACGCGGAGGGCTATCGCCTGGCAGAAAAGCACGATTTTCAGGTGGCCAGCGTTGGAAGCCTTTCCCTCAACGATGACCCCGACACCATGTGGGCTCAGTTCTTCACCTGTGACGCCGGTCGCAACTACTCCAACATCTGCGACCCGAAACTGGAGGAGTTCTTTCAGAAACAGACCATGTCCCTGGATCCTCAGGAACGCCAAAAGATCGTCTGGGAACTGGAGAAATATACCCTCCAGGTTGTTCCATCTTTGATGTACCGCTCCGTACGCCCCAGCTTCTTCGTGGTGACTCTGCGGGTGCATGGGTGGATGCCGCAACGAAGCGAGGGTGACTCCATGCGGTACGATACGACCTGGCTTTCCAAATAGACATGAGTAACTCTTTCTAGGCGCGGAGGAATAGACCATGGCAGAAGCAGCGCTCGCGGGGATGCGCGTTCTTGAGATGAACCGGTTTGTGGCCGCGCCCTATTGCGCCAAACTCCTGGCAGGATTTGGCGCGGAGGTCATCAAGGTGGAGCCACCGAACGGTGAGCCAACCCGCTTAGCAGGGCCGTTCAAAGACAACATCCCCCATCCTGAGACGGGTGCGCCTTATCTTTTCCTGAACACGGGGAAGAAGAGCATCACGCTCGATCCAGCGACGGACACAGGACGAGAGCTCCTGCTCAAGCTGATAGAGCAAACGGACATCTTCGTCACCGACCTGGAGCCGAAGACATTGGACCAGCTACAGCTTGACTATCAGACACTGCAGAAGATAAATCCCCGTCTGATCATGACGGCAATCTCCTTCTTCGGGCAGACCGGCCCGTACCGTGATTATCTGGCGACGGAGCTGACCGGTTTTGCCATGAGCGGATACATGTTCGTCTCAGGGGACCCTGGCCGTGAGCCCGTGAAGATCGCGGGCAACATCGGGCAATACCACGGGGGCCTCCAGGCGCTCACTGGGACAATGGGGGCAGTACTGTATAGGGAGCTGACCGGCAACGGGCAACTGGTAGATGTCTCCATCACAGAGGCGCTGGCCTTTGAAACGAACTCGGCAGTGACGTGGATGAACAACGGCATCATGCCAACGAGAGAGGGCAACCGCCTGCAGCGCAGGTCGCCGGTAGGCAACTACCCGGCTACAACGTTGCCGTGTAAAGACGACGGTTGGGTCCACGTGCACGATGCGCCTGCTGGCTTTGAGCTCTACGCCATCCTCATGGAGGAGCCGCGGCTGGCCGATCCCGCGGTGCTTGCAGAACCCTGGGGTCACCGTGATCTCATTGATGAGCTGAGCCAGCCCTGGCTCAACCGCTACGATAAGTTCGAGGTGGTGCGCCGTGCGCAGGAGCTTCGGCACCCCTTCATGGAAGTGCTGGACATACCGGAGGTCCTTGCCGATGAACAGCATGCTGCGCGCGGTTACTTTGTAGACGTTGACCACCCTGTGGTGGGTAAAGTGAAGCAGCCGGGCGCCCCGGTTCACGCCAGCGGCATCCCCTGGGTGACGCGGCGTCCCCCCTTGCTGGGAGAACACAACAAAGAGATCTTCCAGGAGCGTCTGGGCATATCGGCAGCGGACATCGTGCGCCTGCATGAGCGTGGCGTGATTTGACGCCTGCGGGAGCGCCGCAAATGAACACGAGGAGCAAGTAAATATGGTGATGCCATTGGATGGGATCAGGGTGCTCGACCTGACGATTTTCATTGCCGGGCCGGTGTGCACCGCGCTCCTGGGAGAGATGGGCGCTGAAATCATAAAGGTGGAAAACCTGAACGCGCGCATGGGAGGAGGCCAAACTCCGCTCCCGCGCAAGCCCGGCGTGGAGGTTGATCGGCCTTATAACCGCCAGCCCTTCTTCCATCAGCTCAACAGGGGCAAGAAAGCCATTTCTCTTAACCTGATGCGCCCAGAGGCTAAGGAAGTCGTCCGACAGCTCGTCAAGGTCAGTGACATCGTGGTGGAAAACTTCAGCCCCCGGGTCATGCCCAACTTCGGCTTTGAGTACGCGGCGCTCAAGGCGCTGAACCCCGGCATCATCATGATCTCGATGCCCGCCCTGGGGAGCACCGGGCCTCTGAGCAATCGTATTAGCCTTGGGCCGGGCATCGATGCCATGAGCGGTCTCCAGCACCTCAACGGCTTTCCGGAAGATCCTCCCATGAAACCCGGCGGCATCATAGGCGATTACAACGCCGGCTTTCTTGCGACCAGTTGTCTCCTGACAGCGCTGCTGGCCCGTAGAAAGACTGGCGAAGGGCAGCACATAGAAATCGCTATGCGCGAGGGAGAGAGCTTCCTCATTGGCGAGTACATCCTGGAAGCCGCCATGAACAACAGCTCACCCATCCGCTCGGGCAACCGCCATTCCTCTATGGCGCCCCACAACATCTACCCCTGCAAGGAAGAGGAAGAGTGGATCACCATCGCGGTCAGTAGTGACCATGAGTGGCATCAGTTGTGCCGCGTGCTTGGCAATCCCCAGTGGACACAGGACGCGCGTTTCAGCGACATTGCGGGACGCTATCAGCATCAAGAGACGATAGACCAGCACCTCTCTGAGTGGACCAAAACCCACAATGCTGTCCCATTGATGGAGTTGCTTCAGGCAGCCGGCGTGCCCTCCGGCGCTGTCATGAACGCCCGAGACATGGCGGAGAGTCCCCATTTCCGCGCCAGAGGCTTCACCCGCACCGCCGAATCTAACGACGCAGGACCGGTGCACCTAGCCAGGCCTGGCTTTATCCTCACCGGCTCGCCCAGCGTGCCGCGGCCTGCCCCAGACTTTGCGGAGCATACCGATTATGTCTTCACCGAACTGCTGGGTTATTCCCCTGAGAAGATCAGGCGCCTAGAGGAGATAAAGGCCACCAGTCGGGAGCCGATGCGACTGGGGAATGACTAACATTCCGAGTGATGGCGGGCGGCGCAACCATGGTCAAGATGAAGTTCCAGGCGTCGGGGGCATCACATTGTGGTGGACAATAGCTTGGGCAGGTTGGCCAGGGGCGCCGCAGGCTACATTACCGTGGAGGGCGAACCCATTCGTGCAATCTTCGGCGCAATCGATGGCAGCGCTGCTCCCACCAGCGGCGCCGGACACTAGCCTCACGCTCAAAGAGACTAGGCCGCTCTTTGAAAAGAATACCTGCTCTCCAGGCATAGCCTGGAGAGCAGGTAGGTAATGTACAGCCTTTATATTGATGTCAACAATCGACCGCCAACTGCCGCACATTATTTCCCCTCTTCACAAAATCCTCACGCTCATCTGCTTACTCTCACACTTTCCTCATGGCAACGGCTTTATCCTACGTCAAAGTTCGCATTCAAGCCGCGCATGGCGCAGATACCCTGGCAGGTTTCCGCGCGTAAAATGGCTGGGGCTAATCTCAACTTGCAGTGAGACTCAAAACGGCTTGATTCTCTGGTGTGGCGGCCATTATTGTGACTCCGTAGAGTCGATCCCCGCCGGCTGGTGCAACAGCCCAACGTGATCGTGAGACAAACGATGTTGCGACATAAACTGATGGCATCTCATGCGGGACCAACTTCACGGAGTAGCTCGAATTGGTAGGACTGGAGGACATTGATCGAGTATGCCCTTATCATCCTGTATATTGTGGAGGGGGACGACGCGCTGCTGGCGACGCGTCTGGAAACAAGCGGTGCGTTGGACGTCCTACATTGGCGCAACGGCATTTTTCGGGCTCGCGCGTTCTCTGCTAGAGGAGATATGGGACGTTGACTCCAGCGTTATCTCACCGTTGAGGAGATCGCATACTGAACGATTCTCAAAGGGTGCGGTTGCAGTCACTGGCGTTTTGAGGAGGTTATGACCGAGCCGCCTTCACACGCTTCAACTTATTCCCAGGGACCAATAGTGCTGAATGAGAATATTGCCAGTCGCGTGCGGCGCTTGGAATACATCGCCATAGCCCTGACACTATTCAGCGCTGTGACCCGTTACCTGGTGATGGGCGGCAGTGTGGCAATGCTCGCTTCCATTCTTGAGGACCTCACGGAACTCATCGCGCCGGTAGCAATCCTCCTCACGCTGCATCTTGACAGCCGGCCCGCAACCGACCGATTCCCTTACGGACATCAGCGCATTGGTTCACTGAGTTTTTTCGGAGCCGCACTGGCCCTCCTCCTCCTCGGCGTTCTCACCTGCTGGCAAGGCATAGAGAAGATACTATCCGGCGGCATTGAGGACTACGGACGCAGCACCTTTGCGGGCCACGATATTTGGCAAGGCTGGATCATGATCGCAGTTTTGGTGGTAACTGCGGTCGTCATGCTGCCCGTCATGAACGCAAAACGGGAGATTGCGCCAAAGCTGCGCCTAGCCGCACTCACTACAGATGCCTCATCCAATCAAGCACACATCACCGTGGCCTTGAGCGCCGCCCTGGGGATCTTTCTGACGTCTCTAGGGTGGGAATGGGCCGACCCGGCCGCAGCGATCCTGGTTGGGGGGGTTATCCTCTTTGACGGATGGCGAGACCTTCGATCTGCCGCTGCCGAGCTCATTGACGAAAGTCCTGATCAACAGACCATGGCCTTCCTGTCCCTTATTGTGGCAGGTAAGCCGTATGTGCGCTCCCATTACTGGCTTGCGCGGAAGGTGGGGAGATACATAGATGCCGATCTCTTCATAGCCGCAGGCGATGCCCCACTATCGCAGGTTGATTCCTGGCGAGACCAGCTTCAAGCGGAGCTGCGGGAAAATCTGTGGCAGTTGCATGATCTCACCATCTCATTCGGCGCGGTCCTCCCCAATGCTAAAGAAGAGGACCATGGATTGATTGCCAGTGCTCAGCGGTCGAGAGGAGAGGGGACTTGACCGCTTCATTTGCAGCCACTTCCGGCGCGTCTACATACACCAATGATTTGCGCTTGATTTATCTTGGCAAATGCCGCTTCACAATGGCACAGCGGTTGTTGCAGCGTGGCAGGGGTTGTCATTCGATGCACGCAACAAAACAATCCTGAGCAGGATGACAACAGGCATAGACCCAGAGAACCTACAGAAGCAGGATAGATATTCCGAGAGAGAGGGAAGGCTACCGCCGCAATAGGCGTAACTGATGACTGAGGATAGTGTTTGATAGATCGTCTAGGCAACGCTTGTCCCAGGGGTTTTACTGCAGCCACCGACAGGCATTGTGCGGGAACAATCTCTCGCCGATAGGTGCCGCTCCTCGCCTCTCTTCAAGGACATCGGGAACCAGGCAAGCTAAGGGGCAAACATGGGGCCTTGTTTGGTTCAAGAAGGACGTGGGCGCTGCTGGTGAGCGCGTGACTACGCTCCTACAAGGAGCTGGCTTGCGGCTCTGCCTGCATGCGCCGTGCAACCAGGGTCATATTTTTAGGTTACTGACAGAGTGACCAAGTAGACAGTAGAATATAGATGGCCAATGATTGATAAAGGGGAGCATGGTCAAGGACATGACACAGATGCGAGAGTTCACAATATGATCGATAAAGAACGCCTTCCACTGATTATCCAGGGGGGAATGGGTGTTGGCATCTCAACTTGGCCGCTCGCCCGGGCTACCGCGCTAGCGGGAGAAAAACTGGGGACGCCCGTATTGGGCGTAGTCTCAGGAACCGGATTGCCTGTCCTGATGGCGAACAAGCTTCAAGATGGGGACATAGGCGGCCACATCAGACGGGCCCTTGAGGCTTTTCCAATCCCGGCGCTGGCCCAGCAGATCCTGGACAAATACTTCTACAAGCAGCGAAAACCAGCATCGTCAAAATACATCATTCCTCCCAAACCCTCAGACCTGGTGGTTGGCAATGCTGCGAAAAAGGCCGAGGTTGCGTCCCTGATTGTGTTGTCCAACTTTGTTGAAGTCTGGTTGGCAAAAGAGGGGCACAGTAACCCCATCGGCATCAACTTCCTTGAAAAAATACAGCTCTCTCATCTGTGGGAGCTGTTTGGCGCGATCCTCGCCGGTGCGGATTTTGTGTTGATGGGCGCTGGCATCCCCTTGCTGGTGCCTACCGTGCTGGACAATCTCACCTGTTTGGAGCCGGCGTCATACAAAATGGATGTGCTCGGTTCTCGAGAAAGGTATGAGATTAAGTTTGACCCGCGCGAGATGGTCCCCGAGACGTGCCATTTGCAGTTGAAACGTCCAGCATTCCTGCCGATTATCGCCTCCCACACGCTGGCCAAGCTGTTGGCCACGAAGGCTCAAGGTGAAGTGAACGGGTTTGTCGTTGAAGGGTGGACCGCGGGCGGACACAACGCCCCCCCCAGAGGACGAACGCAATTAAACGAAAGAGGAGAGCCAATCTACGGCGAACGGGACATACCCGACCTGGAGGAGATCAAATCCTTCGGGAAGCCGTTCTGGCTTGCAGGGGATTATGCGTCTCCTAGCAAAATACAGCGGGCGTTGGAGTTAGGCGCGAACGGTATCCAGGCCGGGACCATCTTCGCCTTGTGCGAAGAATCAGGCATGAAGCCAGAGATCAGATCCGGTATGAGAAGAAGTGCGTTCCGGAATGAACTCGACGTTATCACGGACGCCATCGCCTCGCCCTCGGGCTTTCCCTTTCAGGTCGCACAAATTGAGGGAACGCTTTCCAATCAGGCAGTTTATAGTGACAGAATGCGGGCATGCACTCTTGGATACCTCCTGGAAGCATACCAGGGCAAGGGAGGTACCCTTGGCTTTCGATGCCCTGCAGAACCTGTGCAAGCCTTCGTGCAAAAAGGAGGTAAGGTAGAGGAAACCACGGGCAGAAAATGTTTGTGCAATGGATTATTGGCGACCACTGGCTTTGGCGAGGTAACGAAGAATGGAGAAGAGCCTCCAATCGTCACCTTGGGCCGGAACTACGGGTTTCTCAAAGAACTCATGCAGGACGAGTGCAGCTCCTATTCCGCAGAAGATGCCATAGCATACCTGCTTGGCCTCAGGTACCCGGAGTAACCGGCTTCATAATCGCGTAGAGGTAAAGCTTATGCAGGAATTAGCATCTCTCCCAGATTGGTACGCACGCATCGAGTCAGCCGACGGAACTTTTGCCGTCGACCGCAAACAACGCATCGTCTCCTGGTCCGCATCCGCTCAACGTTTGCTTGGCTACGATGCGGACGAGGTGCTGGGTAAACCCTGCTATGAGATGGTGTCCGGACGGGACGGCCGCAATCAAAACTTCTGTCGCAAGAACTGCCCCGTGTCAGAAAATGCCAGACGAGGCAGGGCAACTCCGGATTACGACGTTCAAGTTTCGGCGAAGGATGGTGAGGCGACATGGCTCAATATGAGCATTTTGCTCTGCTCATCCGACCTTGGAAACCCGGGCGTTGCTCTGCACATCTTCCGCGATGTTACCCGTCGCAGAAAACTCGAAAAGCGGGCGGAAACCGCCATCGCGGCAATGCGGCAGCTCCTCAATGAGGACGACGCATCAGGCGGCGCTTCTCAAGACCCTGCGCCAACCCCCCGTCCGCAGTTAACCAAACGGGAACAAGAGGTTCTGCGGCTGCTGGCCTGTGGTCTCACGACCAAGGAAATAGCAGAGAGCATGGGGGTCAGTACCATCACCGCGCGCAACCACGTGACCAACCTCCTGGCCAAGATGGGTGCGCGCAACCGGCTTCAGGCCGTGATCTACGCTTCTCAACAAAACCTCTCATAAAAACGACGCTCGGCAGCCTCGCGAAGTAAATTTGGTGCAAATGCACCGAGAAATGGCACGGTATCATTAGTACCCTTTGAGGGCAAGGGGTCATCGATCCCGTGGCATAGGGCTGGACATGTCCACGTGCATCGTGGGTATGTTGGCGCTAAGAACTTCGTCAGAGGCGTATTTTTATGAGCGTAACAAGGCACGTCAGCATCATCGCGGTACTCTGGCTGGTCTCCTCCGTTCTCGGCATCGCGTTTTCCCTCTCTATTGGTATGCTGCCTTCTCCAGCCTCGCACGAAGCCCATGTGGTGGACAGCGCCATGACATTACTAACCGTCCTCGCGGTGCCGGTGTTCACCCTGGTGGTGATCATGTTGGGCTACAGCATGCTGGTCTTTCGACAGCGAGGGGACGTTCTGGAAGACGGGCCGTCCATCGCCGGCAACCAACGTATTGAACTTCTATGGGTCGGCGTGACACTGGCGCTCACCATATTCCTGGCTGGCTACGGTACGTATGAACTTCTGGGATTGCGGACGCATGCAGCCCAGTCTGAGGAGTCTTTGCTGGTCAAGGTGACCGGCAGCCAGTGGTTGTGGGAATTCTATTACCCAAAGCAAAACATCCGCACCTTTGCTCAACTCACAGTCCCCCTGGGGCGCACGGTTCAGTTTGAGGTCACTTCAAAAGACATCGTGCATTCCTTCTGGATCCCGGCATTCCGCATGAAGATAGATGCGGTGCCAGGCCTTACCACCAGAACCTTTTCCACTCCGGACAGGGTGGGCAGCTTCATCGACGACCCCAACTTCCGCGTGCAATGCGCTGAACTGTGTGGACTAGCCCATTCCGCAATGTTTGGCATGGTCACCGTCATGGACCCAAAAGACTTTGATGCATGGGCCGCGAGTCAGCCCACCGCTCAGTAGGAGGCTTCGCTATGTGGATGGCCTTTGGGCCGCTGGTAAAAGGGATTCTCCAGGCAGCCGTAGGGGTTGTGCTTGGAGCCAGTTTTGGGGATCTCCTTGCGGGATTAACTGGTAGATCCGGGGACCGTGAGCCTGCCATGGCCTTGGGGTACGTCTTCGGCCTCATCGGCTGGTTATTGGGGATTGGTGTGTGGGACTCCTGGGCGAAGGAATGGTTCGGGCTGCAAGTAAAGCATGCAGAGGTCTCTGGGTGGAGACGCTACTTCAGGTTTAATATGGACCATAAGGTCATCGGTATTCAGTACGTCGTGACTTTCATTACTCTCTTTCTCCTCGGCGGATTGGCGTCCATGCTCATACGCGTGGAACTCATGTCGCCCGGGCGCACCATCATGGGGCCAAATGAGTTCAACATCGTCATGAGCTTTCACGGCATTGTCATGATTGCTGTGGCGGTGGCTACCATCATGGGAGGCTTTGCCAATTTTGTGCTGCCGCTCCTCATTGGCGCGGAGGACGTGGCTTTCCCCAGGGTGAACGCCCTCAGCTACTGGGTAGTGCCGCCGGTGGCTTTTACGCTGGTCGCGGCGATGCTTTTCGGCGGGTATGATTCCGGCTGGACCGCATATCCGCCCCTCAGCGTTCACAACGCTTCGGGACAGCTCCTCTTTCTGCTGGCCTTCATCACCTTCGGCCTCTCCTCCATCCTGGGCGGCCTCAACTTCCTCACAACGGTCATCACCCTGCGCGCGCCCGGCATGACCTGGGGGCGGCTCCCCATCTTCGTGTGGTCGGTCTTTGCCGCGGCGATAATCAGCCTCACGGCCACCCAATTTGTCGCAATGGCCCTCCTCACCGTGGTGCTGGACCGGGTGGTAGGCACCGCTTTCTACGATTCTGCTCGGGGCGGAAATCCCCTCCTCTACCAGCACCTGTTCTGGTTCTACTCCCACCCCGCGGTGTACATCATGGCCCTGCCGGGCTTTGGGATCGCTCTTGAGGTTATCGCGCACTTTTCTCGCAAGCCCCTCTTCGCCTACAAATGGGTGGTGGGCGGCCTGCTGGCCATTGTAGGGCTGAGTTTCATCGTCTGGGCACACCACCTGTATACCAGTGGTATGTCCGACCAATTGCACGTCCCCTTCATGATCACCACAGAGTTGATATCTGTGCCAACCGGGCTAATTTTCTTATCGGCGCTCGGTACTCTGTGGCTAGCAAAAGTCTGGCTGACGACGCCAATGCTCTTTGCCCTGGGCTTTGTGTTCAACTTCCTCATCGGCGGGATCACCGGCATATTCCTGGCCGATGTACCCACAGACATCCACCTGCAGGACACCTACTATGTGGTGGCCCATTTCCACTACACCATTATGGGGGGCGAGGTCTTTGCCATCTTTGCCGGCATCTACTACTGGTTCCCCAAAATGACCGGGCGGATGTTTAGTGAGGGTCTGGGCAAGCTCCATTTTTGGTGGATGTTCCTGGCATATAATGCGACCTTCCTCAGCATGTTCTACGTGGGCTACCAAGGAATGAACCGCCGCGTTGCCGATTACCCCGCCAATCTTGGCTCCGGGAACCTCATAGTCAGCATTGCTGCCTTCGTGCTGGCTGCAAGCTTCTTCTTCTTCGTCTACAACATGGTCTTTTCCTGGATCAAGGGACCCAAAGCGGCGGACAACCCGTGGCAGGCTCACACGCTGGAATGGCAGACCTCTTCTCCGCCGCCGTTAGAGAACTTCAAGCACCCGCCGCGCGTGGTGGGAGTCCCCTACAACTACGGTACCCCTGGCGCTCAACACGCCATCTTCGAGCCGATGGGCACGGGGGCGACGGGGGGAGAAGATTAGAGACTCTGACCAACACACGTTCAGGAGGCACCTCCCATGCAACACGGGCGACAAACAGCAGCGTTTCGGCGTGGCAGCGTCGTCATTATCAGCCTTGTGGTAGCGACTGTTTTGGAATACATGGCAGCCGTTACTATCACGCAGGGAGCGTTCATGATCCTCGTCGTCTTTGCGGCCATAAAGGCTTGGCTGATCCTGCAGTACTTCATGCACCTGTCCCAGCTCTGGCAAATTCACGAGGAGTAAGGTTTATGGTTGTGGAGACTATCGCCCAACATCACGGAGCAGCGGCCAGTCGGTTACAAATACATCGACTCGGTCTTTGGCTGTTCATCCTTTCTGAGTGCTTTTTGTTTGGGGCAATCATCTCTGCCCGCTACTTTCTAGCAGGGGTCTCCCGCCCACATGAACTGAACCAGGGGCTGGGCCTTGCCATTACCATGGTGCTGCTACTGAGCAGCCTGACCGCATACCGCTCAGAAGTGGCGGCGGCGCACGGCAACACAAGGCAATTCATTCGTAACTCCTTGGCGACCATCATTCTGGGCGGCTTGTTTTTGGTGGGTGTCACGGTAGAATGGGGCGAGGCCTTCGAGTTTTTCCCGCCACAGAGCGCGTTTGGCACGATCTTCTTCCCCTTAACTGGCCTCCATGCCTTTCACGTCATAAGCGGGCTCCTGCTCCTTGGCTTCATTGCGGTAAAGGGCAGGAACGGGAAATATTCGGAACACGACTACTGGCCGGTAGAGGGAGCCGTGAAGTACTGGCACTTTGTGGATATCGCCTGGGTGGTTATCTATCCCACTATTTACCTGGTCAGCTAAGCGCTTGCCCCGCGTCAACGGAGATGCTGGCAATGTTGCTTCATGGCATGGGATGGCAAAGCATGTTCCGTTATTGAGCGCAGGTCATCAGGCGAACGCCGTGGTTCTCAGCGTCACGCGTTCCCCACATCGGGGAGCGATTTCAAGCGCCACAGCTGACGATGCCGCTTTTCGCGCGTGGCGATCTTACTTGCTAGCCGGCGCCCAAAGATTCGGGTAGTTCCACGCTCCAGCCAAAGAGATACCAGGCTACAGACTCCCGCCGCCAGAGTAACGTTGTGTTCAAGCTCATCCACGGGCCGGCAGCCACGGCACTCGTCGCAACTATTGGAGAGAGTCCCACTATATCCGCAGGTTCGATTCGCAGAGTCTTATTGACCACAAGCGGCAAGAGCTTAGCGCATCGTCTGGTGATGTATGCGATTCCTGCGTCATACGTCACGAAGACAACCAGTCTGTCTTTTGCTCGTGTGTGCGCCAGGTTGTTGAACCCAGCCAACAGACCAGCATAAAAGTGTGGGGTGAGGTTCTTCTTGAAGGCCACCGGACTGTGATAGTTAACTTCAACGACGAGGTCCAGCGGTTGAACCCAGAGGTCGATGGCGCGAGTGTCCTGACGCCACTGAAACAAAATGGACCCTGCGGGAAGCTTGAAGACCGACTCAAATCCCAGCGCAAGACTAAAAACTACCGCGTCTTTGGATATGGGACCATTTGAGCTAAGCACCTGTGAGTGAAATTGCTCAGCAAAAGCGTCCAGCCCTTGGATAACCTGAGTGTTCTGGTTCATAATGGCTGCCCACACTCCCCAATTTCGTTCCCGCTAGATGATCTGCCATTCAGACGGAGCCACCGGGACGAGAATCCGTCTCGCAAGTCTCCGCCGTTGCCGTTCGACATGCCGTGAGCGACCGCCGCTAAGAGTTGCCGCATCAGCTATGAGTACGCCTGGTTCATTGGCAGTCGGCAGGTACCGCCTATTCTTGTCTGAGGCTGAACGTCACCGTCCCTTGACTTAACGGGCAACGGCAAGACGCGAGGATTTCCGCAACTCGGCCGGATGAATCCGTTATTCTCAACTCGGAGAGCAAAAAGAAGAGCGCAGACCGGCACAATGGCCGGTCAAGCAATCCATCATGGTCCACAGTCCAATGGTCGTCGCGAGAATAACCCTGAGCGCACTGTCCCGTTATTTCCACAACACGCGCAGACGAGGGGCTCATCAGGTAGGGTACCCTTCGGACGGAGGTGACCGCGCGTCCTTGGACGCTCTTGGGGGCCGTTTGCTGGCGCAGTAGCAGATACAGCACCCCCAATCCGGACACCGCCATAGCTATGGATGCCTGACCATACTGACCTATGCTGAACAGGAACCCGCCCAGGGGCGTCGCCGCCGTCACTGCCAGCAGGAGACCAACGTTGCGAACATCAAGTTGAAGTTTGACCATTGTGACGCCTCGCACACTTCACGACCTGGCCGCCTAGAACGAAACACAGGCCGACAGCACACCCCATCACGCAAGTCTCTGCTTGTTTGCAGGCTTACAAAAGGCGCTCTGTCGGTCTCAGCAACTCTTTTCTAGGTGCCCATAACCTTACGCTCGCGGCAATTCTGTCGATTGTCCCCCTCTCTCTGTTAGGGTAAGTAAGATACACTTCTGTGCAAACGCATCGTGTCACTTCCGCAGCGAACCGCAGCGCGGTGACGATTCAAGGAAGCACATCTCCGTTCCTCTTTATGACTCGGGTAAAACCCGGAGCTTCCCCTCAATTGCCGGTCCTCAGGATTCTCGAATGAATCTGCTGTGCAGCAGGATACCGATGGCGAAGCACACGCACGCCAGAGTAAGAGCCAAAAGACCTAGTTCTTGAGGAATGGCTACCGCAGCTATGGCGATGCCAATGATGCTGAGGAATGAGGCCAGGAGGTACCAAACCTCCTGGCCATGCAACGATTGTGCTAGCCTGCTCTTCAGTGGCCGTGGTGAGTGCGCATTCACGATCCCTACCTCTGGGGTACCCCTGAAGTCGAGGCCACCCTACGGTGCCGAGGCCGTTTGGAGATCAGCTCGCCTGATGGCCAGGCTTGTCACCAGATTAGCGCTGAGCCCGATGATGGCAATTACCATGCTGTATTGGACCGCCAGGGTAGCCGCCGGCAGCACATATTGTGGCGACAAAAAGCGGGTCAGATGCGGCGTACAGCACGCGAACAGTCCCACCATGCTGACACCAGTGCCCATGACACCAATGGCAAGAGCTTTGCCGCGCAAGCCATTGTGTGCCGCTGCATCCACGGTGAACCCGACCAGGATACCAAAGGCGGCCATTACCCCCGTAATGACGGGCCATTCTCCCCTAATGTGCCCAATGGTATGCGCCGACCCCTCCAGCACAGTCATACCAATGAGGTACACTCCTAAGAGCGCCACAGAACCGGCTGCGCCGGCGATAACCGCCCACGGCACGGCGCGTGTAGCTGCCGGCGCGATTGCCGCCACCGGCGAAATCTCGGGTGCTTCACTAACCGTCGCCATCTGATGGCTCATGATGCTTTCTACGGAGAGGAAGGCCAGCGTAATCGGCAGCATTGCCAGCACCACCAGCGCCAAAAAGAACCCTCCTCCGGTCATGCCCAGGAGCAAAAGCACCGCTAGCAACATGCTCCCAACTAATCCCACCAGTACCCCCATCGTTTCTCTCGATTGACTGAGCATCGCTCTGCCTCCTTTTTTGGTGTGGCCACCAGGCCAACCCTTTTTGCCTATCCTCATTCAGGGTAAGGCCGTGCCTGGTGACTGACATCCTGGAAAGAAGTGATCTCTTCGGGAGAATGCATGAGTTTTCCTAATGTCCCTGAAGTGAGCTATGACAGAAACCGCGCGCTAGTCGCCAGGAGCAGAAGCCCTGAAGAGCCCCAGCCTTACTGCGAATTGCACGAGCTGAGCACGATTGTGGAGGTTCAATTTCTCCATGATGTGCAGGCGGTGGGTCTGGATAGTATTTACGCTCAAAAACATTCTTTCCGCGATTTCTCGGTTCATGAGGCCTTGTGCGATGAATTGCAGCACTTCTTGCTCGCGCGGGGTCAGGGTATCGAAGGACTGCCGTTCTTCCCCCAGCGCCACCCGCATGAGGTAGTCTTCCACCAATCGTTTGGTCACTGACGGCGAGAGATAGATTCCGCCACGGTGCACAACGTGGAGCGCTGCAATCAGGTCTGCTCCGATTGCGTCTTTGAGCACATAGCCTGAAGCGCCGGCTTCCAGCGCGTCAAAGAAATAGTTATCGGTATCGTGAACAGTTAGAAACAGAATTGGCTTCTGGAGACGTGCCCTGATTCGTCGTGCAGCTTCCAGGCCGTCCATCCGCGGCATAGAAATGTCGAGGATAATGATGTCCGGTGATGTCCGGCTGAGCACCTCCAGGGCTTCTTGTCCGTCTGATGCCTCACCCACCACGGTAAACTGTCCGGACTGTTCCAAGAGCAGCCGGAGGCCCTCGCGGAAAAGGGTGTGGTCGTCAGCTATGAGCACTTTAAGGAGCGCCAAGCTTCTCCTCCTCAACCGGAATCGACACCACAATCTGGGTCCCGTGCCCGGGAAAGGAGCGAATCTCAGCGGTTCCACCCACCAGGAGAGCTCGCTCACGCATCCCCGCAAGTCCCAGCGCTTCACGGTGATTTCCGCTGCTCAAGAGAGCGGTATCAAAGCCTTTACCATCGTCTTCCATCGTGGCGACAACCACCGACCCCCTGAAATCCAGGCACACCCGTACACTGCGAGGTTCCGCGTGTCTGCAAGAATTGTTTACGGCTTCCTGCACGATTCGAAATAGCGCGGTCTCAACTAGAGGCGGCAGTCGGCGCTCCTGTCCTTGCACCGAAACGGCAAATTGCACACCCCGGTCTGCACAGTGCGTCTCCACGTACCAACGTACTGCCGGCGCCAGGCCAAGGTCATCCAGGGCACTGGGACGCAGGTCCAGGAGCAGGCGTCGGAGCTCTTGTAATGCCTCCTCAGCCCCTCCTTTCACACGTCGCAGCAAGCTGGCCTGTTCCTCCCCAATGGGCTGGTTGGTTTCCAGTGTTTCCATGGTCACGAGCAGCGCGGCCAGGTCCTGCACCACGCCATCATGGAGGTCTCGCGCCACCCGCTTTCGCTCTTCTTCCTGTGCTGAAATGACCTTTTCCAAAAGCTGGCGTACGGCCTCGGTGCGCTCCTTCACCTGCCGCTCCAACTCACTGCCCCATCGGGTCTTTTCCTCGATGGTAGTTCTTATCCGCCTCCGCATGTCATCGAAACTCCGGGCGACCAGCCCTATTTCATCGTTCGAGTAGCTTCGAACAGGATGGTCAAGATTCCCTTCGGCGATTGTCCGGGCCGCCTCAGCAAGTTCATCAAGGGGCCGCGTGATGCGTCTGGCGTACCAAAAGGCGCCAAGTGAGAGAAGCAAAAGAGCGGTGGAACCCACAAAAATACCAATGCGTTGAAGCTGACGCGGTAGCGTGAGAACAATATCTGCCGGCTCCTCAACGATAACTCCTCCCGGCAACTGCTGGAATGGAGCAAAGGCAACTACAAGGATGGGTTCTCCGTCTACGTCGTGTAGTACGGCTGTTGCTTCCCCTTGCCGTACAGCTTCGCTCAGCGCCTCCGCGTGGGCTTTGATTCGCTCAATCGATTGGCTGCTCAACAGGTCGTTGCCCCGTTGATCGACGAGGGCAAATCGAAGCCCAGCGTCTCGTTGAGGTAACGGAGAGAAATCTGGCATCACATTCGGTGTATCAAGTACCCCAACCAAAGCAGCCACGGTGTCGCCGCGAGTATTGAGCAGCGGAATCGCTGCAATCGCGATAGGACGGGCTTCAGCCGCTGAAGAAACAATGTCCAGAGTTGTGCTGCCTGTCTCAACAGCGATCACGCCCAAAGGAGTCGCGTATGTGGTAAGAGCGTTGTCTGTGGAATCCCGTCGCCAGACCAACCTCCCTCCACGATTCACGACAGCCAAATTGCCGAATGCGCCTGACATAGGAAAAAGGAACTCGAGTGCGCGCTGCTCCGCAGATGGTTCGTCGCCCTGAGGCTCCCACGTCACCTGGACTGAAAGAGCGCTCATCTGGCGGAGCGCATGGGCCACCTGGGAATCCACTGCTCGGGCCATGGTGCGGGCCAGCAGCAAACGCTGATCAATAGCAGCATCGACACTCAGGTGGATCACCCAGGACATCAGGACGGTGAACACGGAAAGAAGGGTCGCCAGTCCCAGGGCCACACCAGCCGCCAACCGAAAACGCAGACGGCGGCGCGGTGGAATGCGGAAAAGCCGCGCGTCGTCCTGTCCTGTGTTGTCTGACTGGAGTAACCTGAAAGCGAGAATATTATCCGTTGCCATCCCGCTAGCCGTTACCACGGATCAACCTCCCGTGCCTGCCATCGCACCCTGGTCCATGTGCTCACGAACCACGAGCTTTCTCCGGCGATGCCAGGCCCGCTTACGCGGCGGCTTGGACGCGAAAGGCTACTTGCCCCCTCTGGAGAGGACAGCGGCAGATAGTTGGTTCGCCCTCCTCCTCTCTACCCGGCAATGCCTTAGAGGTGTCAAGACGGTGAAGCAGCGACGCTAAGGCTGGCCTGCATAGTGAACGGCTCAGGACTCCCGCACCGTTCACATCCCATGCATCACCGGGGCGGTAACCAAGGAAGCAATTCCCCTCAGATTCCACGACTCTGATGGAAACAGGGGCGGTGACACGAGGCACACTGAACGCCAGTGTGATCTCTCGAGCCTCTGCACTGGACAGGGGATTCCAACCGAGAGCGCACATGACCCCTACAACGCTCGCGCCCCACGCCATGGCTGCCTGTGCGTAGAGTCCAATGCTGAACAAATACCATCCGACAGGAGCGGACACCACCATCGCAAGTAAAAGAAAGAGATCGAGCGGAGCCACTCTCAGTTTGTTCATTGTTCTCCTCCTCACTTTTCTCAGCCTGTGGTCGCGGCATGGCCCTGTTCACGCAAACTAACAACTGCCGGCCATGCCGCACCCAATTCTAACCAAGGGTTTGGGATTCTTGCGCTTCGTCCCACCTGAACGCGATGGGTCTAGTCGCCTCCCGGTACGTCTTTCGACCTAGCTTGCTATCGGGCTTAAGCCCGGAGATTATTGCTTACTTTGTCACCTCAAAGGCGAACCGCAACGCAGGGATCTTGTTGCCAGGATGATCGTCGGCGTAGGTTAGTTGCGGTAAGCGCAGGAGGTGCGAAAACTCAGGCGGCCCCTGGTAAATGCCCGGGTACAGGTCAATCAGGTGAACGCCAGGAGCGCCGGATGCTACGAAGTTGATGACCACGTCTCCCTGGCTGTTAAATCCGCAGGCGTAGCCCATGTAGGCATTATCGTAGTTGGCGATCAGGATGTTATCGTACTCAGTCCAGCCAACACCCTTGAGGTGAATCGTTATGGGCGTGCCCACAGGACCTGACGCGGGGGTAATACTCACGATGCTGGTCTCGATGGCGTAGTACACAGTGCCAAGCGCTTCGTCGCCAGACTTGAGCGTCAAAGAGTGCAGACCGCCGAGGTCGTCCGGTATGCTCAACGGAACGTTCAAGCTACCATCGGGACCCGTTGTCACCGCTTTAAGCTCACTCTGCTTGGGCGCGTATCCTGCGCTAGCGATCCTGTTTCCAACCCAGGTCTCCCACACCAGGGAGACTGGCTTATTCGGCGCGAAGCCACTGCCCTTCAACTGGACTGCGCTGCCGACAGGCCCCTGCTTGGAGCTCAGCTCCAGCTTTGCGCCTGGAGTGACCACTTCTGGCGCCGGCACCTGCTGCGGCACATACGGCTCTGCAAATGCTGACTTGGGCGCGGGCCCCGGCGTAGTGCGGAACACGAAGTCGGGACGCGGCAAGTAGCCAGTGGAGGATTGTTCGAAGTTTAGGTATGTTTGTCCGGCCCATCCGGTGTACACCTTAATCGGGTGATCACCCGCGGGACCCGTCGCACGAAACCGGGCAACGGCGCTGCCCTTGGTGCCAGCGGCCGAGACCCAGCCCACGATCTGGTTGTCCCAGTTCACCACCCACGTGCTCTCAAACTTTTGGTGGCCCAGTCCTTTGACCCGGATTTCGATAGGCGTGCCTACGGGGCCCTCGGTAGGGAACATCTCAAAGCTCTGGGTGAGATCAAACGCGCCCTGCGCCAGCTTCTGGCCGTCGGCCGACACGATGACGTTGTGAATGCCGCCATAGTCCTCCGGGGCGGTGAACTTCATCAGAAGCCGGCCGTCAGAACCAACAGTGCCCTTGCCCAGGGATTGGCTTGCTTCCTTGTATTGCTTCCCTTTGAATTGATAGTAGCCCTCAATGACCCACCCGCCGGTAACAGTTTCCCAGATCAGTTCAACCGCGCTGCCCGGCGTAAGCCCTGCGGCGGTTGCCTGCACTTCATTCCCCACCTTCGCTTTGGCGGGTTGCAGCTTGACTTCGAGGAGTTGTTTCTTTTCGGCTGCAGTCGCGGCTTGCGGCGCAGGAGCAACCTTCTCTTCTATTGCCGGCTGCGGCGGCTGGTCGGAGGCTGAGCGCGTACACGCGACAGTGACTACTCCAACGGAAATCAACGTGCCAATCAAGATCGTGATGAAAGTCTTGATGGTTAGCTTGTTCACAGTGCTCATCCTCCTCTATCTGTGCAACGGGTGACGGGCAGAGCTGCCCGCCACCCGCGGTAAGGTATGCGGCTGCTAGTTCACAACCGCCAGCATCGACGATTCGACGCCAAATACGGTGGTCGCCGGCGACCACTCCCCGGCACGACCGTCCTTGGCCTTGGCGGTGACCGTCCATTTCACGATGCCCGCCGGCGCGTCATCCGGCACCACCCACTTGCCTGTCCACATACCAGGCTTTGCGTTGTTGCCCGTGGAGCGGTCACGCATGTCGATCTTGTCCGTCTTATTGCCGTAGGTGACGTTCAACACCAACTCCGCGCCTTCAACCCACTTGCCCGTCATTGGGTCCACGACTGTCATGCGGAATCCCACGGGCTCTCCCCTCTTGAAACGGCTCCTCGCGGTACAACTGTCCGGACTCTGGGCCGCGGGCAAGAACAAGACCGTGTCGCCGTACACGATGAGCTTGTTCGCCATGGGCGGCGGCGTGGCGGTGGGTGGAGCAGGTGGTGGCGCTTGAGTGGGCGCTGGAGCAGGCGCAGCCTGCGCACAACCGGCCAGCAGCAGAGTGGCTACCAAAGACACTGCTACCACTAATAACCCCTTTGATCCCTTCATCATTGACCCCATTCTCTGGGTCTCTCCCAGGTTTTGTTGAAGTATGTGCTTGTATTTATCTACGTGTGCTTATGCTGTGCCACACCTCCTTTCCATCGCTGCAGTTCAGAATCAATATTTTTCCAAAGTGCTGGATGGGGCTTACCCTACTGTCTTTTTTGCCAGTCTCCTTTCTAGTTTCTGTCTCTTCTTATGCCAGGATTTTTGCCCACTGGTTCATTACCGTTCCTCCGGCAGGCCAATCACGTACTTGGCTATCTCGGACAGGTCGGCGTCGGAGATGAGCTCTTTGCTGAAAATCGGCATATCAAAGCCGCCTTCTCGGACAAGGCGAATGATCTTCGCCTCGGTGTCGTACTGCCGTTTGAACTGCCTGCTCACCAGGCCTGCCCCCAGGGATGTTTCTTTGCCCGCGGTATGGCAGGAGTCGCAGGAGCGACCGAAAAACACGCGGCCCCTGTTTTCATTGGTCAGAATGAGCCCTTGCCGTGGTCGCGGCACGCCCATGTCCTGTTGCGAATGGACCGAAACCACCTGCACGAGGGCAGCGGGCGGCTGCCCAAACCAACCCATAAGCAACACGGCAATACCCACCCCGGCTACTAAGGCGAGCAAAACAACCATGCGGCCCCGCTTATGGGCTTGCTGCATTATCTTGGCCTCGGTCTCAACTTCGGTCATTGTTGGATAGCCTCCTCGTCCAGAGTCAGCAAATACTGGGTGATTGCTTCCACGTCTTCATGGGTCAACGCCGGGATCAAAGGTTTCATTGAAGCCACAGGATTTAATTGCTTGGGATTCTCCATAAACAAATGGACGTCCGCAGCAGTGAGCCGCTGATTAATGCCGTCCAACGGCGGACCTTTTTTGGTGTCCCCGTCTCCATTGATGAAGTGGCATGAACGACAACCCACCTGCTGGATGAGCTGTCGGCCGCGTAGCTGCTGAGACGTGAGGACAACGCCATGCTCCGCAACCACGGAGGGAGGAGTTGTCTGATAGGCCCGCACGGTGAGAAACACGCTGCCAGCCAGAACCACCGAGAGCACAGCCATGCCAAGGGGACGCTTCAATGGCCTGCGTTCCGTGCCGCGAGAAAGCCAGGGAGTCGCGAGCAGCAGCACGACCAAGAGAGAGGGCACCAAGACAACCCCAACCCATTCGACCGCTCCGGGGAAGTACTTGAGGAGCTCGAAAAGCCCCATGAAGTACCACTCCGGCCGGGGTATGTAGGCTGTGTCTGTGGGATCAGCCCTGTCATCAAGCGGCACGCCAACCAGCACACTGAGTCCTACCAAGATAAGGAACAGCACGAGCGCAACACGAAGGTCTTCAGCAATGAGGTCCGGCCAAAAGTACGGTCCCTTGGCTTTGAAGGAGGCGTATCGCTCCTGATAAGTCTCCTTGGCGCCGACGCCGGCATCTGTCTCAGAGCCGGGCACTCCCTTGTGCCACAGTCCCGGGGAAACGCTGACTCCGTGATAAAGCACCAAAACGAAGTGAACGGCTGCAAGCAGCGTAATGGTGACAGGGAAGAGCATTACGTGCATCGCGTAAAACCGGGTCAACGTCACAGCGCCCACGTCGGCTCCCCCACGGACCAGTTGCAGCAATGCTGGCCCAACTCCCGGCACAGTCCCTATCATGTTGGTGCCTACGGTCGTTGCCCAATATGCCTTTTGGTCCCACGGCAGCAGATAGCCGGTAAAGCCAAATCCTACCGTCACCAGCAACAGGCCCACGCCAAAGAGCCAGATGGCCTCACGGGGGTAGTGGTGTGCTCCCATGACAAATACTGAGATGAGATGCAGGATTACGATTGCCACCATCGCGGTTGCGCCCCAATGATGCAGCCCGCGAATGAACCATCCTGAGGTGACCTCAGACATGATGTAACGGATGCTGTCATACGCGTGGTCAGGCGATGGGACGTAGTTCATTGCCAGTAACGTCCCTGTCACCACCTGGAGAATGAAGATGAACAGCGCGGCAGACCCAAGACTGTACCACCAGTTCACGCCTATGGGGATGTGGCGAAGGAATATGGCTTTGAACGCCTTCCCAACACCCAGCCGTTCCTCCAGCCACAATTTTGTCTGGTTCATGATGCAACCTTTAGTGAGTAGATATCTAGAGCGGCTCTTTTGCAGGCGACCCAAGCCGGAAATCCTGGAAAAGGACCATTAACTGGTCGTTCTCGACCTTTGTTTCCAGTCTGTCCAGCGGTCGAGGCGGCGGTCCATCGAGAACCGTTCCTTGCCGATCATAAACACCGTCGTGGCAGGGGCAAAAAAACTTGTCCGTATGTTCTCCGGTTGTTCTCCAACTGTACGCACATCCTAAGTGCGTGCACTTTCCATTGAAAACCACGTATGTGGTGTTATCTTGGGGAATCACCCAGCAGGCGCGCGAGTCCTGCACCTCTGTCCACCCGTCGCGGCGGGTGAGGGAGAATGTGACGAATTTCGGTTCGGGTCCTTTGAAGTCGCTCGCCTTTCCCAGCGTTATCCAGCGTGCAACTTCCTGTTTGCTCAGCGGAGAAACCAGATAGCCCACGATGGGAATGCCCGCAATGACTCCGATGAACCCAGAGATGGCCATGGAGAGATAACTCAGAAATATCCGGCGGGAAACTCCCCCGTGTTGGGAGTTCTCCGCGTCTGCGTTTCCTTCTTCCTCATCTATTGCGTGCGGATCGGGCACAAAGAACCTTCTTTCTTGGCTTGCCGCCAAAGGAATTCACAAAAGAGCATTTGCTCCTGCCTCGTGTAATTCTCTTTGCTTTCAACCAGCGGGTCAATCATCTGGCCTCAACAGGCCACTCCCCTGGCCTCAACAGGCCAATCACCACTCAGTTCTCCACTAAAGAGCCTATAACCTGCGGTGTGAGGAAAATGTGAAAATATCCACAAATACATGAAGAATCTGTGATGATGTCTACTGTACTGATCATCGACACGAACCACAGGCGTTGCATTTCTATGCGAGGAGATTGCGTACTCTTGGAGTCTGCCTCGTGGCCGGCGACGAGGGGAACATAGCCAGGCGGGCGCCTGGACAACCATCGGGGGTTAGGTGGTGGCCCTGACGAGAAACGCGCGCCTTACCGGATCGTTCGCCTCGGTAATCGCGCTCTTGCGCAGTAGGTGAAGACAATCCCGCTGCAGTTCGTTAGCCCATAGGTCTGCGCAACACTACAGGTACGCTTGTTCCGCGCCGTGACTGTCCCCGCGCAATTCTCCCCGCGAATAGAGCTCAGGAACAGCGCCGCAGCGGTTTTGAAGAGAAGGCAGCAGAAAGCCAGTGTCATGCGTCAGAAGTAGTGCGTTTAAGGAAGCAGCGGAGCCATGGTTGCAGGAATGTACTGCATGCGGGTTGCCTCCCATTGTCTTAAACGAAGAAGAGCGGGCACTGTTGACCCGGAGCCCCGCGCCACGCAATTCGCCGGGCAAAAAAAACGGCTAGATCGCCCGCCGCACCCCATACCAGGCGTTCAGCCACTGATCCATCTGCCGGATCTCTTCACCCTGGGCAATCACAATCTGTTCGACCATCGTGTACAGGTCCTCATGGTGCCCGTGGACGAGCACCATGGCAGCCATCATCAACGCCATGGCGTGATGATCCGTCATGAGACTCATAAACTCTACGTCGAACTCGGACCCGGTCTTGTTTCCCAGCCCGGCCATACGCGCCTGCATCGCTTCCATGCCATGGGGATCCATGGAGCCCATGCCGGGCATCTCCGGCATCATCATCATTCCGGGAGACGGCGGAGCCATACCGTACCAGTCCCGCAGCCAGTGGGTCATGACGGCGATCTCACGACTCTGGTCATCTATAACTTTCTGCGCGAACTCGCGAAGCTCCGGCCGTGACGTCTTGTTCAGCGCCATCTGGGCCATCTCGATTGCGCTGCGGTGATGGGTGATCATCCCCGAAAGGAATTGGGTCTCCACCCCGGCTGCCATCGGATCAGCGGGCACGTCCAACCCGGTGCCGTCAGCGAGGGCGGTACCCTGCAGCAGGGTAGCCACCAAAGCGACCAACAACAACGATTTACGGATATCCATGACGAACCTCCCAGCTCAGTGTGCTATCGGCGAAGAGCGCTCCCAACTGTCATTCTCACCGCACTATGGGCGGCGCAACCTCACTGTGGGGCCTCGGCAGCGACACGTCATGAAATTTACTCATAGCGTAATATCCATGCTATCCTTGCAGACGCTTCCCCTGCACTCTGTGCGGCGCGAAGAATGTCGGAGGGGAAGGGCCGCTACAAGCTGCGCAAGCAGACGGTCGAGCCGGTATTGGGGCAGATGAAGACGGCGCGCCGTTTCCGCCAGTTTCTGGGCCGCGAGCTGGCAGCGGTGCAGGCCGCATGGGCGCTGGTCTGCACCGCCCACAACCTGCTGCAGCTAACGTAGCGGGGCCAGTCGTATGAGCCCTCATGTTTGCGCACCCCACGACGAGCTGCGCCAGCCGGACCATGGGCGCCACAAACGTGGGCAACCGAGGCCTTACGCAAACCGACACGCACTCAACTAAGCGGACAGCCTCCTAGAAGGCAGAAAGGTAGGGCGAGCATGATGGTGGATACTCACGTCCATGTGGTTTCGGATGATCGGCACCGCTATCCTCTCCAGCCGACGGGTCTCACTCTCTCTTGGGTTGAGGCGATGCCCGTGACCACCGAGCGATTGCTCCAACACTTGGAAGAGAATCAGGTCGACCGTGCCGTCTTGGTGCAGGCAATTTCTGCCTACGGGTACGATAACCGATACACGGCCGATAGCGCTCAGCGGCACAGGGACCGATGTACCAGTGTCTGTATCATCGATCCCGTAGCCCCGGGTGCGGCGGATACGCTGGATTACTGGGTGCGAGAGCGGGGGATGCGTGGCGTGCGGCTATTCACCGCCACCGAGCCGGAAGTCACGTGGCTGGACGACGAGGCGACCTTTCCGGTGTGGCAGCGCGCCGGAGCACTGGGGATTCCCGTGTGCATCCAGATGCGGGCCCACCAAATACCACGTCTCCGCCGTGTGGTCGAACGCTTCCCAGAGGTGCCCGTGGCCCTGGACCACCTGGCAGGCCCACGGCTTGAAGAAGGGGCTCAGTCCCCAGCGCCTGACCTCCTAGACCTAGCCCGGTACCCCAACGTCCACCTGAAGTTCTCCACCGTGAACCTGGATGCTTTGGCGAGAGCGGGGGCGGACACGGAGGATTTCTTTCGACGCCTCATCGATCGGTTTGGTGTCCGACGGCTGATGTGGGGCTCCAACTATCCAGCCACCTATGATCGCAGCCATAGAGAGATGGCCGAATTGGCGCGGAGGACCTTTGGGTTCCTGTCGGAGGAGGAGAGAGGATGGCTGCTGGGCGAAACCGCTCTGTCCCTGTGGCCGGAACTCCGCGCGGGGCAGCAATGAGCGCGGACGGGTCTGAGAGCCAAGGGGCGAGCTAGTGGGTGGGGCGCGGGTCCTCGGATCGGACTTGGCGCGCCCGGCGCGTTCCGGTTCATGAGAATGCAGCCAGTGTCCGGAGCGGGCGCTATGCAACAGGAAGTAGCTTAAGGGCTAAGGAATCTTTAGGAGTTGAACCATGCGCACGAATACTACGAAAGCCAAGCTGTCCGAGGGTAAGGTCGTCTTCGGAGGGATCATCACCGGGTACTCGCCGGACCTTGTGGAGTTGCTCGGGGCCATTGGCTACGACTTTGTGATGATTGATTGCGAGCATGGTGCGATGAGTGTGGACCAGGTGGAACACATGGTACGAGCCGCGGAAGCGTTCGGAATCACGCCTATCGCCCGTATTCCAGACCATGCAGATGCAACGATTTTGCGCTTTCTGGACCGCGGCGTCCAAGGCATCATCGTTCCTCACGTGAACACTCGTGCGCAAGCCGAGGCCATCGCCAAGGCCGCTCGTTACTACCCGGAGGGACACCGAGGAGTTGCCAGCGGCCGGGTCCATGACTACAACGTGCGGTTGAGTCGGGTTGAGTCCGCCCAGTGGATCAACGCTCAGACGCTGGTAATTCCGATGGTCGAGGAGACCGAGGCGGTTGACAACCTGGAGTCTATCCTCACGGTGCCCGGTATCGATGTGTTGCACGTCGCGTCCAGCGATCTGGGGCAGAGCATGGGCAACCCAGCACCGGCAGAGGTGCGGCGGCTCATGGGGCAGGTCATTCGTAGGATACGAGCAGGAGGGAAGCTGGCAGGGGTAGGCGGTAATTCCCCCACAGACGCGGCCGGAGTTGCCGAGTTCATCAAGCTTGGTGCCACATTCGTCACGATCTCGGCCTGGGGGCTGCTGCGACTTGGTGCCGAGACCTTCCGTCAGCAGGTTGACACAGCGCTCCAGGGCGAGGCTGGTTCATCGAGGCCGAACTAGCTGGGCGGCGGGCGTCAGCCCCACTCCAGCCGATGTCGACCAGTACTGTGGCGGGGCGGGAATGAGCATATTGGGCGCGGGTGACCCGGATAGGAGCTGCGGCTACACCTTAACTACTACCACCGGCCGTGGATTACGGCACCGCTGCCGTCGGAAAACCCGACGTCATTATCAGACGCACGCTCATGCCGCCGATGTTGGCACAGCAATACGCGGCCAGCCGCGCCGCGCCCGTCGTTGACGGCGCTGATGCACCGCTGTAGTCTGAAGCGTTGTTTGCCGCAGTTGGATTGGCATGCATTCACCAAAACCGGCCCGTCGAGGGCCGGACTCCATGGATTCTGTTCAGGAGTATCCGATGGTTCCTCTGGCGGCTCGGCTTTTGTCATTCCCCTCCCGTCTGTACTATGGCTGGCGCATCGTAGCGGCGGGCGGCTTCATCAACGCGGTGGCCGGCGGCGTGTTCAACTACGGCTTCGGTATTTTGTTCTTGCCCATCTCCCGTGATCTGGATCTCACGCGGGCGCAGACCAGCCTCGTATTCTCTTTGGCGCGTGTGGAGGGCGCATTTGAGGGTCCGTTTGCGGGATGGCTGATAGATAAGTACGGACCCAAGTATGTGCTAGTTGGCGGGGCGGTCCTAACCGGTATCGGCTACATGGCGCTTTCGCAGGCCAACAGCTACCTGAGCTTTCTGCTCATCTATCTAGGTTTCATTTCTCTCTCCTTCAACGCCGGATTCGGGCATTCCATCTTGGCTGCGGTCAACACCTGGTTCATCAGACGTCGCGGGCTGGCCATGTCTGCAGTCACGGCGACATCAGGCCTCGGGGCGGCAGTATTTGCCCCTTCACTTGCGTTGCTGGTGAGCTCCGCTGGCTGGCGTACTGCCGTGGTGGTAGCCGGATGCACGCTTATTGGCCTGGTGGTCCCCGCGGCTATGACGCTGAAACGGTCCCCGGAAAGCATTGGCCTGCGGCCCGATGGCGACACGCTCCCGGTCTCCGGGGAGCAGCACCCATCTCCGGAGCAGCGCGATTTTACCTTTAAGGAAGCCCTCCGCACACGGACGTTCTGGATCATGGCAGCAGCGACCACTTTGCGCCTCGGGGTAGTGAACGTCGTCACGATCCAGTTCATCCCCCTTATGGTGTGGAAGGGATCGGAGGAGGTGGCCGCGGCCTTCCTCTTTGCGACAATGTCCGGCCTCAGCGGGCCCGGCCGCATCGCAATGGGCTGGCTGGGCGACAAGGTCCCCAAAAACATCCTGTTGGCCGTGGGCATGCTGGCGGGCTGCGGGTCCTTTGCTCTCTTGCAGTATACGGAGCAGGTCTGGCAACTCTGGTTGTTCGTGGTAGCCTTTGCTTTGGTCGAGAGCGTTAATACGCTTAACTGGGCGCTGGTCGGCGATTACTTTGGGCGGCGAAACTTCGCCACGATACGGGGGACCATGAGCCTGGTATATACCTTTGGGACCGCCTCTGCACCAGTGCTGGCCGGATACGCTTATGACAGCACCGGGACGTACAACCTGGTCCTCTGGGCTATGGCAGCGGCTTACTTCGTCGGGTCCATGCTCTTCCTCAGCCTACAACGCCCGACTGTACGCCCCAGGGCTACGGCTGAGGGCAAATGAAACCAGCCGGGGGAATACGGTCACTTTAATATCTCAACTAACACTAAGACGCGGGACTGTTGCTCAAGTCCCTGAAAAGCCTGGCGCGTCCGGCCAAGCCGAGTTGCGCACAATCGTAGGCAACGTGTCCGCTTGCCGTGCTTGTCTTGGCATGACTCCTACTCATAATGAAGTGCGATCGCCTACTCTCTTCAACGCGGACCTTTTGAGATAGTTACTTGGCGCGCTGCGCTATGCGTTGGAGGGCACTATTACGATGTGAGCATGGTGTATGTGCGTCGGACAGACTGGCCGATCAGGTCCGTAGCTATATTTCGCGTCCGTTGCGCGATTTCATCCATTTGCCGGCGGACATCCTCGAACTCATTCGGTTCCCTCACTGCTAGCAGGATGACGCCCACCACGTTAAGAAGCCTCGTGAGCATGTCCGACCGCACCCGGTCTCTGGGTGCCCGGCTGAATTCAGGGGCCAGGCGCAGGCGTTCGTCGTGCTCTTGCGGAGTACCGGACGAGTGAAGCATTCAGGCCGCAGCCTCAATTAGGTCCTGACGATTTAGTAGGGCCCGGTTCCACTTCGGAGCACCCCGCCCTGGCCTCCACGGCCAACTCTCCCCCACTCCATTATCCGTGGATCTTAATCCAACAACGATCCCCCGAGGTCATACAGGGTTGCCCGTCCTACGCCATGGCCTTCCACATGGCCGGTCATTGAGCCGTACTCCTGTCGGACGGTGGCAAGCAGAGTGGCCAGCGTGTTCGCCTGCACCTCAAGATAGTGAGGAGACAGGTCGGCCAGCCGCTCCCCTCCAGGCTGTACGCGGAGACGGGCAATGATCCGTTCCGATGGACTGGCAAGTTACGGCGTAATCATTGACGGTGGTCTCGTCGTCCACTCCGAGCACCACCGCGGCAAACACGCCGCGACTATCTGCTCGGAAGCATGCTGCTTGCAGTCGGCTAAATCGTGCGTCAGTGGTTCAAGGGGATGTTACGGCGCAAACTTGCTGTCGATCGGCACGCCGCTGCCGGGGCCGTCGAAGCGGAGGCCGGCTACGTAACCACGGATGGCGGACGCAGGGATGCCCGCATGCGGCGCTCCGCCATCCACTCTGCGCCACTTGCGAAGACTGACCACTTCCTGTGGCGGATTGAGGCGGATGCCGAGGCCGGTGAATGACACCTCGGCCACGTAAATAGAGCCCTCCTCGTCGACCGCGATGCCGTGCGGTGAGATGAACTGATCAGGAGCTTCGCCGGAGGCTTCGTTGCCGATGCGAATAATCTCGTTCAACTCCCTGTCAAGCACCACTACCTTCTTGCCGAGACGAATAGTGCCCTCCATCAGCTCCGGAGGGCGCCCCTCCGCCACGTAGATATTCGCGTCGGCGCCTCGCCCCGCGAAGAGTGCCTGCGGCCTGTGCATGTGCTTCTGTGCCAGGAGGTTGCCATCCAACGTGAACATCTGCAAGCGAAAGTTCTCCCTGTCCGCTACGAGGATGCGGTCGTCGCCGACAAAGCAGACGCTGTGCGGCAGGCTGAACTGTCCGGGCCCATCGCCCGGCGCGCCCCACGACGAGATGTACCTTCCGTCCGCCGAGAACCGGTGCACCGCCGAATTCTTGTAGCCGTCCGAGATGAAGAGTTCGCCGGTGTGAGGATGGACCGCCACCTGCGTCGGCATGTTGAACGGTCTTCCACTGTGGGGCGGCGACGGTTTGCCCGTCTCGCCGATCTGCATCAACAACGTTCCGTTTGGTCTGCGCTTCTGGACGGTGTGTGTGCCGACGTCAGTAAGGTACAGATTGCCGTCGGGATCGAACGATATGCCGTGCGGACGTACGAATTCCCCCGCTCCCCACGTGTGGATGAATGTCCCGTTCGCGTCGAACACCATCATCGGCCACCGGCCGCGGTTGAAGACGTACACGAGGCCGTCTGGGCCGACGCCGACTGAAGTAGCCTCTCGGAACCACATGCCGTGTGGGACGGCCGGCCAGCCAACGACTGGCTCGTAGCGTGTCAATGCTGTCGCTGATCGGACCACCAGTGGGCTCCTTTCCGGGTCTCTGAGTAGCCCACCCCCAACGGACTAATACCCTGCGCACAATCGCCGAGGGATGGGCTGCTCAAATGTAGGCGCAGGGGCGCGTTGCTAATCCGGCTTGATGATCCCGTTCTTGCTACAGAAATCCAGCACTAACTTGCGATATGCGTCCGGAGCGTCCGTGAACACACAGTGGTCCACACCCGGAAAAAGCTCCATTCGGCAATTCGGCAGGTTCTTGGCCATTATGGCGGAGGCGGGGGCGCCCTTTGTGGCATTCGCCACCCCAGCGACAATCAGGGAGGGTGCGGCAATGTACTTCAGCCGAGGAGTGAATGGCTGCTCTCGCAGGCTGGCGCAGGCCCGGGCGGTGGCAACGAAGGACTCGAGCTCCTCCGGTTTCATCGATCTGGACCCTTCTGCGCCCTTCTCACCGACACCGTACCAGTACTCGGAAGCCTCCCGGTTCACCTCGCTCGAGCTGGTGTCGACGATCATGGCGGCGCACTTCTCCGGGTAGTCCAGAGCGAACTGCTGCACCAGCACGCCACCCCAGGAGAAGCCGTGTACGACGGCCTTCTGGATGCCCAACCCGTCCATGAGTCCGGCCAGATCCGCAGCGTAGAGGGGCAGCGAGTATTTCCTGGCGGGGGAGGACTGGCCGCGTCCCCGGTTGTCCCAGGTGACCACTCGACCAAAATGCTTCTTCCAGAAGTCGAACTCCTCCACAAAGCTGGAGCCGCCGCCCTGTGGGCCTCCGCCACTGAGGCTGTGGCAGTAGATGTAGGCCAGAGGGCCTTGACCGGCCTCTTCATAGTGGATTTTGACGTCACCGAGGTCCATCTGTGGCATGTGGGTCCTCCTGTTTGACTTGTTTTGCCGCCCGTGCACGCTGCCGGACGCACGATGAGTTTACAACCACAGGTGATTCTAGTCCAGGCTGAATTGTCGAACACCCCAGGGCGATTGCAAGTTCTAGGGGAGGAGCAACAAGGAGTCAGGCAACGCGTTAGAGACGGAAACGGGTAACCGTGGAGGTCCGCACCATGAAGAAACCCTCGTCGTGTCAGGTGCAGGAGTGCGTTGCCAGCCTGGAGGACCCACGGGCGAAATGGGGCAAGCGGCATCTGCTGGTCGACATCGTCACCATCGCGTTGCTGGGGGTGAT
>Ga0082335_1001431_pt1 | contig 50716 bp, 42 predicted proteins | sample Subgrocontami58m_FD_72375 | JGI IMG/M metagenome (GOLD analysis project Ga0082335, IMG submission 72375) | Subsurface groundwater microbial communities from S. Glens Falls, New York, USA - GMW37 contaminated, 5.8 m (SPADES assembly) (version 2) ... | reverse complement strand
ACGGTGTCTGCGGGCCATTGTAACGCCACGCGCGCCGTGATCAGGGCGCCACCGAGAGTTCGATAACGGCAACGGGGGTTGCCAAATTTGATCGAAAATCCCGAGTCCGACAGGCTGCTAGTGGATGCGACATCGGACTCGGACGACGCGGCGGTCGCCTTCATCGAGGCCAATGTGCGTTTGCAGGTCGAACACACGGTGACCGAGGAAGTCACCGGTATCGACTTGGTGCGCGCCCAGTTGGAGATCGCGGCGGGCGCCAAGCTGGCCGACCTGGGCCTGCGCCAACAGGACATCCCCACCCCGCGCGGGCTCGCCATCCAGGCTCGCGTCAATCTGGAAACCATGCAGCAAGACGGCTCGGTGCGGTCGGCCGGCGGTGTGCTGAGCACCTATGAGCCGCCATCCGGACCCGGTGTGCGCGTCGATGGCTACGGCTATGCGGGCTACCGCACCAATCCACGCTTCGATTCCCTGCTGGCCAAGGTCATCGCCCACAGCCGCTCCGACCGCTTCGCCGACGCCGCCACCAAGACGGTCCGCGCCCTGTCGGAGTTCCGGGTGTCCGGCGCCGCCACCAATATCGGCTTCCTGCAATCTGTCCTGCGCCATCCGGGTATCCTGGCCGGGCAGATGCACACCAGATTCGTGGAGGAACATGCCGCCGCTCTGGTCGGCGCCGACGCGGAACCCACCCGATATTTCGAACCGCAAGCCGCCGCCGCCCAACGCCGTCCTGGAACGAAACTCGACACCACCGACCCGCTCGGCGTTGTGCTGTATGGAAAATCCGGTGCTCCCGCCGCTGCGGCGGACGTCGAAGCCGACGAAATCGCCGGCCCCGAGGGCACCATCGCCCTGCGCGCGCCGATGCAAGGCACCATCGTGGCCATCACCCTGGCTGAGGGAACAAGCGTCCGCGCCGGCCAAGAAGTGCTGGTGATGGAGGCGATGAAGATGCAGCACGCCATCGCCGCCCCCGTCTCCGGCATCCTGCGCGTCATCGGCGTGGCGGTTGGCGACACCGTCTTCGAGGGCCATCCTTTGGCCTTCATCGAGGAACAGGCCGAACTCGGCGGCGGGGAACGCCAGGAACAGGCGATCGACCTGGACCTGATCCGCCCCGACCTGAAGGAAGTCGAGGACCGGCGCGCCCGCGCCTTCGATCCCGCTCGTCCGAAGGCGGTGGCGCGACGGCGTGCGACCGGCCAGCGCACCGCGCGGGAGAATATCGATGACGTCTGCGACCCAGGCACCTTTGTCGAATACGGCTCGCTGGTGCTGGCCGGCCGCCGCTCCACCACGCCGATGGAGCAACTGATCGACGAATCCGCTGCTGACGGCCTGATCATGGGCCTGGCGCAGATCAACGGCGACCGCTTCCAGGAGGAGAAAAGCCGAGCGGTGGTGGTGTCGTATGACTACACGGTGATGGCGGGGACGCAGGGCCATATGGGTCACCACAAGCAGGACCGCATGTTCGAGATGGCGGAGAAATGGCGTCTGCCGGTGGTGTTGTTCGCCGAGGGGGGCGGCGGGCGCGGCAGTGACACCGACAACCTGACCAATTTCTCCGACACGTTCTATCGGCTGCCGCGGCTATCCGGCCTAGTGCCGCTGGTCGGCATCGCCTCCGGCCGCTGTTTCGCCGGCAACGCCGTCCTGCTGGGCTGCTGCGACGTCATCATCGCGACCGAGGGGTCCACCATCGGCATGGCCGGGCCGGCGATGATCGAAGGGGGTGGCCTGGGCGTCTACCGCCCCGAGGAAGTCGGCCCGATGAGCGTGCAGGTGCCCAACGGCGTGGTCGACATCCTGGTGAAGGACGAGGCCGAGGCAGTGCGGGTCGCGCGCCAATACATGTCCTACTTCCAGGGCCGCACGACAGATTGGACCTGCCCGGACCAGCGCAAGCTGCGCCACGCGGTGCCCGAGAACCGGTTGCGCGGCTACGACATGCGCGCCTTGATCGAGACCCTGGCCGACGACGACTCCTTCCTGGAAATCCGCAAGGGCTTCGGCCACGGCATGGTCACCGGCTTCATCCGGATCGAGGGCCGGCCCATGGGCGTCGTCGCCAACAACCCGATGCATCTGGGCGGTGCGATCGACAGCGACGCGGCCGACAAAGCGGCGCGGTTCATGCAGTTGTGTGATGCGCATGACGTGCCGCTGCTGTCGCTGAACGACAATCCCGGCAACATGGTTGGGCCGGAAGCGGAAAAAACCGCGCTCGTCCGCCATTGCTGCCGCACCTACCTGATCGGCGCCAACCTCACGATCCCGTCTTTCTTCGTGATGACCCGCAAATCCTATGGGTTGGGGAAACTGGCGATGACGGGCGGGTCGATGCGGGTGGGCGTGTTCTCCATCGCCTGGCCCACCGGGGAGTTCGGCGGCATGGGCCTGGAAGGCCAGGTCAAGCTGGGCCGCCGCCGCGAACTGGCCGCGATCGCCGATCCCGCCGAACGCCTGGCCGCGTACGAACGCATGGTGGCGGAGTTGTATGAGCGCGGCAAAGCCCTGAACGCCGGCAGCCTGTTCGAGGTGGACGAGGTCATCGACCCTGCCGACACACGGCGCTGGATCGTGGCCGGCCTGCGCTCCATGCCGCTGCTTCCGGTGCGGGAGGGCAAGAAGCGTCCGTGTGTCGATGGGTGGTGAGGCGGCGCCCAAGGAGCAGCAGCCTCAATTCGGCAGGAAACTGCCGTTTCTAACTTCACACGCCTCGGAATGAAGTGCTGGCTAGAGAAAGTTCTCCCCCTCTCCCTTGTGGGAGGGGGCCGGGGGGAGGGGTCGAACCGCACGTATTATTGCTGAAAATCCCTCCCCCCAACCCCCTCCCACAAGGGAGAGGGGAATATTTTTCTCCGGCAGCCGCGATGCGTGGGTCCTTCTGGGACTACCTTCCGCGTCCACCCATCGCCCGCATCCAAACCACCACCCCCGCCGCCCCGGCATCGGGATTGCCGATGGCCCGCTCCCCCAGGTAACTGGCGCGCCCCAGTCGAGGATGCATCGAAGCCGTCGCGGCGAGCCCGGCTTCCGCCGCCTCAATCGCCTCGGCCCATGCCTCATCCAGCGCCAAACCCCGATCCAACGCCGCGGAAAACGCGTCCGCGGCCGGGTGCAGCGCATCCAGCATGGTCCGGTCGCCCGGGCGAGCGCCGCCGAGTTCGGCAATGGCGGCGATGGCACCGATGAACGCCTGCGACCAATCCTGTTCGGTCGGCGTCCCGTCCGACGGCAGATGCGTCGACGCCCGCAACAAGGCGGTGGCGTAGAACGGGCCGGAACTGCCACCGATCGCGCGCCGCAAGGCGCCGGCGACTTCGGTCAAGGTGCGAGCCGGGTGGCTCCACGCGACGTCCGGCAACGCGCGGATGGCGGCGGCACCTCGCACCAGACTGATTCCCAGATCCCCATCCCCCGCGATCGCGTCCAGCGCCGTCAGCTCGGCTTCCGCCGCGTCCAGCGCCGTCGCAACCGCATGGGCCATATCCCGCAAGGTCGGATCGACCGCGGCACTGTTAGCCCTCTGAGCGTTGACAGACGGAGCCGCGATGACCCGGCGCGCGCCTGGAATATGCCCGGCTCCCGGCCAGGCCGGCACGGATGCAGGCGCATCCAGGCGCGCCAAACGGTCCGCGTCCAGGCTCATTACCGAAAGGGAGCAGCCCGGCATTTCCAGCGCGGTCAGGAAATTGCCGCACCAGGCCCGTTCCACGGTCAGACCCCAGCCGCGTAGCACCGACAAGGCGTGCCGTCCGATGATCGCCAGTTCCATCGGTGGAGTGCCGCCCAGCCCGTTGACCAGCAGCGCCACGCGTTGCCCGGCCCGCAAGCCATGGTCATCGCGGATGGTTGTCAGAATCCGCATCACGATGGCATCCGCGGTATCCCGAGGCGCCCGCGCGACTCCGGGTTCGCCATGGATGCCCAGGCCCAGTTCCATCTCGTCGTCGGCGAGGGTGAAGCTCGGCGCGCCTGCGGCCGGCGCGGTACAGGCGCCGAGCGCGACGCCCATGGAGGCGATTGCGGTGGCGGCGGCGCGGGCTTCGTGGGCGACGCGGGCCAGAGGCAGCCCGGCAGCCGCGGCCGCGCCAGCCACCTTGTGCACGAGGACCGTTCCGGCGATGCCGCGGCGGCGTTCCGGGGGCACGGTGTCGCGCAGGGCGACGTCGTCGGCGACCACCACGACCTCACAGGGAATGCCCTCGATCCGGGCCAGTTCGGCGGCCAGGCCGAAGTTCAACCGGTCGCCGGTGTAGTTCTTCACGATCAGGACCGCGCCCGCCGGTCCTGCGACGGCTCGGATTCCGGCCAGCACGGCATCGACACTGGGGGAGGTGAAGACATCCCCCGCGATTGCGGCATGCAGCATCCCGGGACCGACATAGCCGGCGTGGGCGGGTTCATGGCCGCTGCCGCCGCCGGACAGCACCGCGACGCCTCTGGCGTCGGGGGGGTCGGGAATATCGGCCCGCAGGATGACACCTGAATCGGCCAGCAGCGCCTGCCCGGGGGCGAAATCGGCGAACCCCTCCAGCATCTCACGCATCACGGCCCGAGGATCGTTGATGAATTTGCGCATGGTGGACCGACCTCCCGTATGTCGCCCCACGCTATCGCGTTTTCGTGCCAGTGACAGCGCGGGGAGTGACAGCGTGCGGCGTCGTTGAAGCCGGCCGACGCTGGGCAATCGGAGGAAGGAAAGCAAGCCGTGGGGCGCCGCCCCACGGCATGCTTTCCTTCCTCCGATTGCCCTGGCCGGCCGACCAGTGTCGCTTGCCCGAACCGGTCAACCGGCGCATGAACCGGCTGATGTCCGATCCCACCCGCGAAGCCGCCTTCGACCTGCTGACCGCCGTGCTGGAACGCCGCCGTCCGTTGGAAGAGGCGCTGACCGCCCTGCCGCCCATCCCCGCCCGAGACCGTGCCGCGGCGCATCGGCTGGCGGCTGCGGTGCTGCGCCGGATCGGTACCCTGGATGCGATCGTCGAGCCCTATCTGCGCAAGGAGCCTCCAGCCCCGGTCCGCATCGTCCTGCGGATCGGAGCGGCGGGTCTGGTCTTGCTGGGCACCCCCAGCCATGCGGCCGTGGCAACCGCCGTCGCCCTGGCGCGTGGTCGCGGCCTGACCCCGTTCGCCGGCCTGATCAACGCCGTCTTGCGCAAGGTCGCGACCAACGGAGCCGCGGCCTTGGCGGATCTGGACAGTCCACGCCTGGACACGCCGACCTGGCTCTGGTCGTCCTGGGGGGAACACGCCCGCTCCATCGCCATCGCGCATCAGACCGAGGCCCCACTGGACCTGACCTTGCGGCCCGGCACCCCTATCCCGGCCGACGCCGAATCCCTGCCGACCGGATCGGTGCGCTACCCCGCCGGCACCTCCGTCTCCGACATTCCGGGCTTTGCCGAGGGCGCGCTCTGGGTCCAGGACGCCGCCGCCGCGCTGCCTGCCGCTCTGCTGGCGCCCCGCGCCGGGGAGCGGATCGCCGATCTCTGCGCGGCGCCAGGCGGCAAGACCGGGCAGCTCGCCGGCGCCGGGGCAACGGTCTTCGCGGTCGAGCGCGATAAATCCCGCATCCCCCGCCTGATCGAGAACCTGAAGCGCTGGGGACTGACGGCGGAGGTCGTGCACGCGGACGCCACCACCTGGACCCCGCCCCAGCGGTTCGACGCCGTGCTGCTCGATGCACCCTGTAGCGCCACCGGGACGATCCGCCGCCACCCCGATGTTTCTCGCCTGAAGCGGCAGACCGACCTGAAGATGCTGACCGAATCGCAGGACCGGCTGCTGGACGCCGCCATCCGGATGCTGCGGCCAGGCGGGCGGTTGGTCTACTCCGTCTGCTCCCTGCAACCTGAAGAGGGCGCCCCGCGGGTTCAGGCGGCGATCGCGCGCGGCGGGGTTCGGTTGGAACCCTTCACCCGCGACGAACTGCCCGGGCTGCCCGAAGCGATCGGCGCTGACGGATTCGCGCGCACGCACCCGGCGATGTGGCCGGAACGGGGTGGTCTGGACGGGTTTTTTATCGGACGGCTGATAAAGTTGTAGATCGATCCGATCTCTGGACAGGCATTGGCGCCCGGTTTCTCGTCGCGCCAGGGGCAGCCCTGGTGGTCGTCGGGCGGGCCAGTATAGTGGCGCGATATCAATCGTCTGGGTTCGCGGATCGCCACCGACATACCGCGGGCACCGACCCGTCGGCACCCTTGCTATCGCTCCCGGCACGCCATCGCGCCCTGCCCCATATTGTGCGGCATCCGCCTGGGTCGCTAGAACGGGCGACATGGCCTTTCCGCACGCACGGCGTATCACCATAGCACCGAGCCTGCTCGCCGCCGACTTCGGTCGACTGAGGGAGGAGGTCGCCGCGATCGAGGCCGCGGGCGCCGACTGGCTGCATCTGGACGTCATGGATGGGCATTTCGTGCCCAATCTCAGCTTCGGACCGCCGATCCTGGCCGCCTTGCGCAAGCACACGAAACTGCCCTTCGACGTGCATCTGATGATCCAGCCGGTCGATCCGTTTCTGCGCGCCTTCGTGGATGCGGGGGCCGATCATATCAGCCTGCATCCCGAAGCCGGGCCGCATCTGCACCGCTCCCTGCAAGCCATCCGAGGCTTCGGGAAACGGGCCGGCGTCGTGCTCAATCCAGCAACTCCGGTCGAGACCGTTGCGTGGACGCTCGATCTGGTTGACATCATCCTGGTGATGTCTGTGAACCCCGGATTCGGTGGGCAGAGCTTTCTGCCCTCGCAACTGCCCAAGATCGCGGCCCTGCGTCGCATGATCGATGATTTCGCGGCTGGTGGTGGGCATCGGATCGCTCTCGCCGTCGATGGCGGGATCACCCCGGCCACGGCGCCCGGCGTGCTGGCGGCCGGTGCGGATACGCTGATCGCCGGCACCGCCGTGTTCGGAGCTCCGGATTATGCCGCCGCGATCGCCGCCCTTCGGCCGGACCCATCCGCGGCCGGTCACCCTGCCTTGGGGTCGTCGGTCCACGAGCCCTCGACCCGGCGTTCGTCCGCCGAGGCTTCGTCAAACCAGGCTTCGTCTGACCAGGCTCCGTCTGACCAGGGTTCGTCGACCCACGGTCCGTCTGGCCAGGGATCGTCCACCCAGGCTGGCCGGGGTTCGTCCACATGAGCGGGACCGATCCCCGCCGATGGCTGCGGGATGCCCGGCGGATGGTCGCGCGTCTGCCCAGCTTCCGCATGGGCCGCGTGCCCGATGCCCCCGCATTGCCCGTGCGTGACCCCTGGCCGGGCGATCCCGTGCGCGGCGCCCGCCTGCTACGGGGCGAGTTCGAATCGGGCGGTGCCGTCTGCGTCCTGAAACCAGGGGAGTGGGCGACCGGGTCCTCGTCAGCCACCTTGCGCGGCAATGCGCACGGGTTCGGCTGGCTGCGCGACCTGCGAGCGCTGGGCACCGATGCCGCCCGCCTGCTGTCACGCGCGCTGGTGTCCGACTGGATCAACCACCCGCCCGCCGACCCCGTCACCCGCCGTCCCGACGTCATGGGCGCCCGTATCACCGCCTGGCTCGGCCATTACGACTTCTTCGCCGCCACCGCCGACGACCCGTTCCGCCAGAAGCTGATGGGACGCCTGGTCGCCGATGCACGCGGCCTGTCCGCCGCCCTACCGGCCGAGGAACTGGACGCCCGCGCGCTGACCGCGCTGAAGGGACTCATCGCCGCCGCCGTCGCCTTGCCCGAGCATGCCGGTCTGCTCACCCGCGCGCTCCGCTTCCTGCCGCAGGAGATCGCGCGCCAGATCCTGCCGGATGGCTGCCACGCCGAACGCAGCCCGGCGGCGCAACTCGCAGCCTTGCAGGACCTGACGGAAATCCGCGCCCTGTTGCAGGCCTCGCAGACCCAACCACCCCCGACCCTGACGTCCGCCATCGAGCGTATGGCCCCAGCCTTGCGCGTGATGCGCCACGGCGATGGCGGATTGGCGCTGTTCAACGGCAGCAAGGAAGAAAGCAGCATCCTGATCGATCTGGTGCTGACGCAGGCCGGCCGAGGCGGACGTGGTCCCTCGGCGCTGGCCGATGGTGGGTTCCAGCGGTTGCAGGCAGGCCGCAGCGTGCTGATCGTCGATTGCGGGGCCCCGCCACCCGCCGGCGTCGATCGCTATGCCCATGCCGGCACCTTGTCCATGGAACTGTCGATCGGGCGCGAACGGCTGATCGTGAACTGCGGCGCGTTTCCCGCCGGCCCGCCGGAATGGCGCGATGCGGCACGGGCGACGGCGGCCCACTCGACCCTGATCATCGCCGATGTGAGCAGTAGCGAACTCCGCCCCGACGGGCTGGGTCGGCGCCCGGAGGAGGTGAAGGCCCAACGCCAGGAAGCCAACGGCGCCCATTGGCTGGAAGCCGAACATGACGGTTGGCGCAAACCGTTCGGCGCGGTGCATCGCCGGCGGCTGTATTTGGCCGAAAGCGGCGATGACATTCGCGGTGAAGAGGTGATCGAGGCGGCCGAACCGCTGCCTTTCACCGTGCGGTTCCATCTGCATCCCGACGTGCAGACCAGCATGCAGCAGGACGGCGAATCCGTGTTGCTGCGACTGCGGTCCGGCGGTGGCTGGCGGCTGCGGGCGGACGGCGCCAAGTTGTCACTGGACGAAAGCATCTATCTCGGTGGACCGGACCCGAGGCGAGCCGAACAGGTGGTGCTGACCGGTCACCAGGACGGGCCGCAGCAGGTCAAATGGGCGATCAGCAAGGTTGGCTAGAGCATGATCACGCTGAGCGGACCGTAACAACGTGTGAATCATGCAACGAAACGAAGCGCCAGAGCGGTTTGCCATTTCCAGTCAGAGTGAGACCGGTCCACGGCGTGATCACGCTGAGCGGGATGTGCCAGCGTATGAATCACGCGACAAAGCCCGGTGCCAGGGCGGTTTGCCCCGTGGCCGGCCGAGGTGAAGCCGTTCTGGATGGCCCCGCGACGGTTGCCGATGGTCTCTGTCTCGCGCGCTCCACCTGACTGAGCGTGGCCGGTGAAGGTTGTTGAAATCACCAATGTCGATTTCTCGCTGCGCCAGTTCCTGCTGCCGCTGATGCGGGCCATCCGCGCCCGCGGCCATGAGGTGATCGGCGGTTGCGCCGAGGGAAGCCTGCTCGACGAAGTGCGGGCCGAGGGCTTCCGCGTCATCGTCATCCCGTTCGAGCGGCGGCTCTCGCCATGGGCCCATTGGCGCGCCTTCCGGGCTCTGGTCGCGATCCTGCGCGAGGAAAAGCCTGATCTGGTCCACGCGCATATGCCGATCAGCGGCTTCGTCGCCCGCCTGGCCGCTCGCGCTGCGGGCGTGCCGAGGATCGCCTATACCTGCCACGGCTTCCTGTTCAACCAGGAGGGGATCTGGGCGAGGCGGCTGGGGGGGCTGCTGATGGAATGGATCGGGGCACAGGTCACCGACGTCTACATGACGGTCTCCCAGGCCGAAGCCCGTGATGCTCACCGGCTGTGGATTTTCCGCGGCGCCATTCCGATCGGCAACGGCCGCAGTGCCGCGATGTTCCACCCCGATCCGGTCGCCCGGGCGCGCATTCGGGCGGAGTTTGGTGTTCCGGACGACCGGGTCGTCATCGTCGCGGTGTCCCGATTGGTGCGAGCCAAGGGCTACCCGGAACTTGCGGCGGCCATGCGGCGGGTTCCGGACGCGGAGCTCTGGGTGGTCGGGGATCGTCTGGAGTCCGATCGCGGCGACGACATGGCCGCATTGCTGGATGCCGCCGGACTGGGGCCGCGTCTGCGTCGCCTGGGCTATCGTTCGGATGTCGCGGCGGTCCTGGCAGCGTCCGATATCTTCACGCTTCCCAGCTATTTCGAGGGCCTGCCGATGTCGGTCATCGAGGCGATGCTGACCGGATTGCCGGTCGTGACCAGCGACATCAGCGGCCCGCGCGAGCAGGTGGTGGAGGGCGTCACCGGCTTCCTGGTCCCGGCGCAACAGGTGGAGCCTCTGGCCGACGCGCTATTCCGCCTGAGCGCGGATGCCGGATTGCGGGCGACAATGGGGGAGGCGGGCCGGATGCGGGCCCTGGAGCATTTCGAAGAAACCCGGATTCTGGCCCGCACGATGGATCTGCTGGGGGTGTAGGCGCGTGCGGTCTGCCCAGCGCTGTGGCAGCCCGGTCCCCCGGCCCGTCATGCGGCCAGTCAGGCGGCGGCAAGCCTGGTTCCCCGACCCGTCATGCGGCCCATTGTGCAGAGGGTCAGGCTGCCAGTCCGGCTGCCATTCATGCGGCCGAACGGGTTCGGCCGGGAAGGGCGGGGCGTGTGGTTATGAAGGCCCCGGCTTTGACGGGCGATGTTAGCATGGGGCGCTGGACCTGACGGGACCGTAGGTCTATCCCGCGCCGCACAAACCCAGCGTGGATGCCCCAATGTCTGATTCGATCCCGATCCGGCGCGCCTTGATCTCGGTTTCCGACAAATCCGGCCTGATCCCCCTGGCGCAAGCGCTGGTCGCCCGGGGCGTCGAAATCCTGTCCACCGGCGGCTCCGCCCGCGCCCTGCGCGATGCCAGCGTGGCGGTAAAGGAGGTGTCCGACCACACCGGGTTTCCGGAAATCCTGGACGGACGGGTCAAAACCCTGGTGCCGCAAATCCATGGGGGCATCCTGGGCCGGCGCGATCTGGCCGAACATCGCGCGCAGATGGAGGCCCATGCCATCGCGCCGATCGATCTGGTGGTGGTGAACCTCTATCCGTTCGAGGCCACGGTCGCCAAGGGCGCCGCCGCCGCCGATTGCGTCGAGAACATCGATATCGGCGGCCCGGCGCTGATTCGCGCCGCCGCGAAAAACCACGATTTCGTCGCCGTGCTGACCGACCCGGCCCAGTATGATGGGTTCCTGGAGATTTTTTCGGCCGCGGGAGCAACCGGTTTGGCCCTGCGCCGGCGTCTGGCCGGGGAAGCCTATGCCCGCACCGCCACCTATGACGCCGCGATCGCCGCGTGGTTTGCCGATGCGCGGGGCGATATCCTGCCCGAGCGCCTGGCCATCGCCGGCACCCGCCGCCAGATCCTGCGCTACGGCGAAAACCCCCACCAATCCGCCGGTTTCTACACTAACAACACCCGTTCCGGCGTTGCCACGGCAAGGCAGATCCAGGGCAAGGAACTGTCCTACAACAACCTGAACGACACCGACGCGGCGTTCGAATGCGTGGCCGAGTTCGATGAACCGACCGTGGTGATCGTCAAGCACGCCAATCCCTGCGGTGTGGCCTCGGCCGCCAGCCTGGCCGAGGCGTGGGACGGCGCGCTCCGCTGCGATCCGCAGTCGGCGTTTGGCGGCATCGTGGCGGTGAACCGGGTGCTGGATGCGGCGGCGGCCGAACGGATTGCCGCGATCTTCACGGAGGTGATCGTGGCGCCCGACGCCGACGTGGCGGCGATGAACGTGCTGTCCCGCAAGAAAAACCTGCGCCTGCTGCTGACCGGCGGCCTGCCGGACCCGGCCGCGCCCGGTCTGGTTTTCCGCAGCCTGGCGGGCGGGTTCCTGGCCCAGACCCGTGACGTCGGCCGGATCGGGGCGGCGGACTTGCGGGTTGTGACGCAGCGCGCGCCGACCCCGGCGGAGTTGGCGGACCTGATCTTTGCCTTCCGCGTCTGCAAGCATGTGAAATCGAACGCCATCGTCTATGCGCGCGCCGGCGCCACGGTCGGCGTCGGCGCCGGGCAAATGAGTCGGGTCGATTCCGCGCGCATCGCCGCCTGGAAGAGCGAGGAAGCGGCCCGTGCCGCCGAACTGACAGGACGGTTGACCGAGGGCAGCGTCGTGGCGTCGGACGCGTTCTTCCCGTTCGCGGATGGGTTGCAGGCTGCGGTCGCGGCCGGGGCGACCGCGGTGATCCAGCCAGGCGGGTCGATGCGGGATGCCGAGGTGATCGCGGCGGCGGACGCGGCCGGCGTGGCGATGGTGTTCACGGGCATGCGGCACTTCCGGCACTGAGGCAACTCACAGGCGTGGGTGAAGCGCCCGGTTTGCACCGTCGGCGACCGCATCTCGACACATCGATGGTTCGGTCGGTCGATCCATGAACGAGTGGTTTCGGAGCCGCTTGCCATGGCGATTGGTCGGCGGCAACCGCATGATCGCGGTCATCTCCCGATCCTCAAGCATCCCCTCGGTTCGCGGTTGAGTCCGCTACGTAACAAAAGCGTCCAGGCCCGTTCCAGGGATTTCTGAAAAGTATCGAGTCAGACATGCCCAGGCTCGTATTCTTTCGTTCGTTACGTTCCAGTTGCCATGTGCCGACAAACGCCGAGTCTCCCCGCATGTATTACGATTCTCGGGGTTCATGATAAAACTCAACGAGATCCTTGGCTTCCAGGGTGTGCACGTGTCCTGGACGGCCTGTTCGACGGCGATCTGGGCTCAGTCAACCACCCCCATCCGCCGGAGGATCGGCAAACGCCGTTCCACCACATTGCGCAGTGCGTCCGTCACGATGCGGGCCGCTTCCACCGGATCGGTCACCGGCTGCCCCTCCTTCTGCACGGACCGGCCGCTGCGCGCCAAGGCCGCCTGCACCGCGGCGGTCAGACCCACCGGATCGGCGGGCTGGCCGCTCAGGATTTCGCCGATCGCCAGCGTCTCCAACAGATCGACATTCATCGCCGACCCCGTGGCCGGCAGACAGATACGCGGCATGTCGCCGCCATTGCCGTTCAGGCGGGCGATCGCAGAGTTCAGACCGGCGCCGCTGTCCCGGGCCGCCTTGGACAGGCCATCCGGCATCACCGGATGCGCGTAACCGCCGGCGATCAGCAGGGTCATGGCTTGCAGCAGTTCCAGGAGCGGGCGGCCGGCGAAGGGCGGCGTCGCAAGCGCCTGCCCCACCGAGACCGGCCCAGCTTCCAGCATCGCGAGCAACGGCTTGTAAAGCTCCGGCCGGCCGGTCAACTGGCCCATCGGGGTGCCGATCGTCACCTGTTCTCCGGCGGTCATGCCGGTCCATTCCAAGGTCAGGTTGATGAGTATCCCGTGATGTTCCGCGACCGGGATCGGTGCCACGCCACGGCGATAGATATCCCGCCGGAAACCTTGGGATGACCCGAAATCGCGCAACGTCTCCCGCAGGCGCAGGTCGCGAGCGTCCGCCAGCAACGGCACCATGGCGGCCGGGACGGACACGGCGTCGATGTTCTCGGACAAGGTCGCGCTGCCGATATAGCCCAGCTTGGATTCAGCCATGCCGTCGGCGACGTCGGCGAACATGCTCGGGTGCCAGTCCTTGTTCAGGAATTCATGCGCGAAGTAGCGCGCATCCTGAGCGCGGAGTTCCTTCAGGCGGTTTTCCAGGGCTGGATAGGCGCCGAAGTACAACGCGCCCGCGGCCTTCATCTTGTCGACGACGTCCAACGTCGCCGGCACCGACAAATCGGTCCGTTCGGTGCTCGCCTCGGTCAGTTGGCGCATCAGGGCGCGCAACGGGACCATGGCAGCCCATCCCGTGGTGACGTTGTAGCTCAGGTAGCACAGGCCGCCGGGGCGCAGCCGCTGGCCGACCACGTCCATCAACGCCCGCTGGTTCTGTGGCGAAATCCAGCTCAGGACACCGTGCGAGACCACGAAATCGAACTCCGGCAGCGCCGCGGCGGGCAGAGCGGCCAGGTCGCCAAACGAGGTTTCGACGAAATGCACATTGGTCAGGCCGGCCTCGGCGGCGAGGTGGCGCGCGCTTTCGATATGGGCCGGGTTGAAATCGAACCCCCATACTTCCGCCTGCGGGCAGGTCGCGGCCACGGCGATGGCGGTAAATCCATGCGCGCAGCCCAGATCGGCGTAGCGGAACGGCTTGCTCAGATCGGGCGGACGGTGCCCCAGCAGCAGGGCGGCAGTGGCGAGCCAGTTCGGCGTCGTTTCCCGATAGAAATTGCTCGTGTAGACAACGTCTGTAACGTAGCCATCATCCCAGCTTGCCATGGACGTTGATTTCCCTGCCGGTCCGTTCAGTGAACCACGCACTATCAGCCCGGCGGGTCAATTGCCAGCCTCAAACGCTTCCAGGCTGGCGTTCAATTCGGCACCCAGCAGCACCGCATACGCGGAGACATAGAACCACAGCATGACCCCGACGACCGCGCCGATTGAGCCATAGGTCGCACCGAAACTGCCGATATTGCTGATATAGACCGACAGCGCCTCCGACGCGGCTAGCCACAGCAGGGTCGCGGACAGAGTGCCGATCCACAATCGCGGCCGTGGCGGCGGCGGGCGGGACGGCCCGAATCGATAGAGCAGCGCGATCGACGCGGCGAACAGCAGGACCACCATCGCCTGGCTCGCGAGGCGGATCAGCCCGATCCCGTGTCCGGTCAGGCCGAGCAAGGACAGGACGGGGTGGAGCACCAGCAGCACGCCCAGGGCGAGGACGGTGGAGACCACCGCGGCAAGGGTCATGACCAGGCCCAGGGTTTGGAAATGCACAAAGCCACGCTGCTCGGGGACGTCGTAGGCAATGTTCACCGCCGACAGCAACGCCTTGCTGCCGCTCGCGGCGCTCCAGAACACCAGTAGGAAACTCACCACCAGTCCAACGCTCAGCCGCGTCGGCGGTTGGCTGATGAGTTCGTGGACCCGATCCTCGATCAACAGAAAGGCGGGCTCCGGCACCATGCCGGCCAGCAGATGGAGCTGAGGTTCGACACCAGCGGGATCGAAGACCAGGCCATAGACTGAGATCAACAAGCTGATTGCCGGAAACAACGCCAAGGTGCCATAGAACGCACACCCTGCCGCGGCCAGGGAGACACGGTCGGTCAAACAGTCATGCAGGGCGCCGCCCACGATGCGATGCAGATCGGGCCAGGCCGGGCGCCTGCGCGATGACGACACGCCGTTTTCGCGTGACGATTCCCCCGCGCGTTCACGCGTCATTGGCCCAGCGTGCTCACCCATTGTTGGTCCCGCGCGTTTAGGCACGTCTGGTCGCTCGCACGCATGCGCGGTTGGTCCCTCACGCTCACGCACTTGGTGATCCCACACTCGCGCGCGCTGGCCGCCCCGCAGACTCAGCGGGCTTGGAACCTGGGTGTGGTGACACGGTCTGATCTCCAACTGACCCCATGGTAGCGCACCGGACCGGATTTTTCAGTGTTCATGCGGATTTCCTATTGCGTGGGGGGGGAGGGGGTCTTATCTGGACCCCACGCAGCAACGCACGTGCCTCTGGCCCTTGTGGTTACGCAACGACGTCAAGCGTTCTGGCAATCGTTTGGTCGCTGGTTCGTTCGACCGTTTCGTTAACTACGCTCACCGACTGAACAGGTGGGCGTCCAACTGGGGGGCGTGGTGCGATGACACCCAAAATCGCTCGATTCCTTGCTGAGCAACAGCCCGCGACGCCGTGCCTGGTGCTCGACGTTGACCGCGTGGAGCAGAATTTCCGCGCGTTGCAGCACACACTGCCGCTGGCGCGCATCTATTATGCAGTGAAAGCCAATCCGGCCGCCCCGATCCTGGAACGGTTGGTCAGCCTGTCGAGCTTCTTCGACGCCGCCAGCTACGAAGAAATCGCCGCATGCCTCCGGGCCGGCGCTCGGCCGGAAGCCATCAGCTTCGGCAACACCATCAAGAAGGTCTCTGCGATCCGGAAGGCCCATGCGGACGGGGTCAGCCTTTTCGCATTCGATTCCGCGGAAGAGCTGGCGAAGCTGGCACAGCATGCGCCGGGGGCGCGGGTGTATTGCCGCATCCTGGTGGAGAACGAGGGGGCCGACTGGCCGCTGTCGCGGAAATTCGGCACCACCGTCGAGAGCGCCCGTGACCTCATGACGCGTGCCGCTGACATGGGTCTGGACCCGTACGGGTTGTCGTTCCATGTCGGCAGCCAGCAGACCACCACCCGCGCCTATGAGATCGCAATCAGCAAGGTGGGTATGCTGTTCACCGACCTGGCGGAGGCCGGTGTGAAGCTGCGGATGATGAATCTCGGCGGCGGCTTCCCCACGCGTTACCGCGATGACGTGCCGGAGATCGACCAGTTCGGCGATGCCATCATGAGCGCGATGATCGCGCATTTCGGCAACAACCTGCCGGAGATGTTCATCGAGCCTGGCCGTTTCGTCGTGGGCGACGCGGGTCTGGTCTCGGCCGAGGTCGTGTTGGTCAGCCAGCGCGATCCCAACGATCCCGTCCGCTGGGTGTATCTGGATATCGGCCGCTTTGGCGGTCTGGCCGAAACCGAAGGCGAGTCGATCAAGTATCGCATCACCACGCCGCATGACGGGACCCCGATGGGACCGGTCGCGATTGCCGGCCCGACCTGCGACGGCGCTGATATCATGTATGAAACGTCGAACTACCGGCTGCCGCTGGCCTTACGGTCGGGTGACCAAGTCCGGTTGCTGTCGACGGGCGCCTATGTGACGACCTATGCCAGCCAGGGCTTCAACGGGTTCGCACCGCTCACCGAACACTATCTTTGACCGCGTAGAAGAGGGGGATCGCATCCCCCTCTTCAAACGTCCCGCACCTCGGCTATTCTCCCGTCATACGAGGGAGAAACAGGGCCATGGCCACCATCACCATTCCGGCAACCGACGGCTCCGGCAGCTTCGCCGCCTATGTGAGCCAGCCAAAACCGTCACCCGACCCGAAAGGCGCGGTCGTGCTGATCCAGGAAGTGTTCGGCGTGAACCAGGCGATGCGCGACATCGCGGACTGGGTCGCCGATTTGGGCTTCATCGCCGTCTGCCCGGACCTGTTCTGGCGGATCGAGCCGAATGTCGACATCACCGACAAGACCGAAGCCGAGTGGAAGAAGGCGTTCGAGCTGTTCGGCAAGTTCGACCAGGTGAAGGGGATCGAGGACCTGAAGGCCACTGTTACCACCGCGCGCGGCCTGACCGGAGCCAACGGCAAGGTGGCGACCATGGGCTACTGCCTCGGCGGGCGGCTGGCGTTCATGATGGCGGAACAATCCGATGTGGACGTCAATATCTCCTACTATGGGGTCGGTCTGGATGGGTTGCTGGGCGATATCGGCAAGGTGACGAAGCCATTGCTGGTGCATATCGCGGATCGCGACGAATATTTCCCGGAAGCCGGACGCAAGGCCGTGGCGGAAGGGGCCAAAGCGAACCGTCAGGTGGTTTGCTACAATTATGACGCGGATCATGCGTTTGCCCGGGTGAACGGGATTCACTGGGACGGGCTGTCGGCGGCGATCGCCAATGGTCGTAGTGCGGAGGCTTTGGCTCGGGCGATCGGGTGAAGGGCGGGGCTTCGCCCCGGAACCCCACCAAGGGGCTCTGCCCCTTGGATCGCCGCCAAGGACGACGGCCCTTGGAACCGGAACATTGTCCTTTTGGTCACTGGGGCCTACCCGGACCTATCCCGGTCCGGGTAGGCCCCAGTGACCAAAAGGACAAAAGAATCGCATTCCAAAGGCCGCGCCTTTGGTGGGGTCCAGGGGCAAAGCCCCTGGTTGGGGTCCCGGGCGGAAGCCCCGCCTTGCCAACCCCCAGCATTTGCGACGAAATCACCCTACACCCCAGGAGCAACCATCCCGATGGACGGATCGATCATACCGAAAGCCACCGGCAAAGGGCTGGCCAAGACCGCGGGCGCGCTTGCCGGCATCAAGGTCATCGACCTGACCCGCGTGCTGGGCGGCCCCTATTGCACCATGATCCTGTCGGACCACGGCGCCGACGTCATCAAGATCGAGCCGCCGCAGGGCGACGAAGTGCGCGACTGGGGTCCTCCGTTCCACGGCGATGACGCGAGCTACTTCCTCGGCGTCAATCGCAACAAGCGCGCCATCGCGCTCGATCTCGGCAAGCAAGCCGGCAAGGCCGTGCTGCTGCGCCTGCTGGAAGGCGCCGATGTGCTGATCGAGAACTTCAAGCCCGGCTCGATGGAAAAATGGGGCCTGGGTTATGAGGACGTCCTGTCCAAGCGCTTCCCCGGTCTGATCCATTGCCGCATATCGGGTTTCGGCGGTGACGGTCCGTTGGGTGGGCTGCCCGGATACGACGCGATCTTGCAGGCCATGACGGGCCTCATGAGCATCAACGGCGACCCGACCACAGGCCCGATGCGGCTGGGTACGGCGATTGTCGACATGGGCACCGGGCTCTATTCCGCGATCGGCATCCTGATGGCGCTGCATGAGCGTAAGGCATCCGGTATAGGCCAGTATCTGGACATGACGCTCTACGACTGCGGCATGGCGCTGCTGCATCCCCAGGCGGCGAATTTCTTCCTGAACGGCAAGCGGCCGGCCGGCACCGGCAATCCGCATCCAAACCTGGTGCCGTACGACAAATACCCGACGAAGACCTGCGAGATCTTCATTGCCAGCGGCAATAACGGCCAGTTCCGTAAGTTGTGCGAGATGATCGGCAAGCCGGAAATGGCCGACGACCCCCGCTATGCCAATAACGGGGAGCGTAACGTCAACCGCGTCGCGCTGACCCTGGCATTGGCCGCGGCGTTTGCCGATCAGGACGGGTATGAATTGTCGCTGCGCCTGATCCGCGCCGGGGTTCCAGCGGGTCCGGTGCTGCCTGTCGATGAGTCAACCGCCGCGCCGCATACCGCGCATCGAGAGATGGTCACAGAACTCGACTGGTACAGGGGCATCGGCACGCCGATCAAATTCTCCCGGACCAAGGGGGGGACACGCCGACCGCCACCGAAATTCGCTCAACATGGCGATGAGGTTCTGACGCAGCACGGCTTCAGCGCCGAAGAGATCGCCGCGTTGCGCCGGGATGGTGTGATGCACGACAAGCGGAAGATGTGATATGGGTGGCCCGCGTATCGTGATCGGTATGCGGGCCGTCCCGGTCGGATCTTGCAGCGTCCGCCTGCGCCGACAAGGTTGGCAGGACATCGGGCAATGCAGGACGGTCGTCATGACATTTGGAGTGGCGGCCTTCCATACTGGTCAATAGACAAAACACCTACGGAAGTCTGCCAGTTCGCGAGTGCCTTGTCCCGGTTGGCCGCATGCGAGGCCGAGCATCGCGCCCTTCAAAAATGGCCGGGTGCCACAGGCCGCGGTGGCCCGGGTTGGGCTGTTGGTTGGCATCGCGATCGGACCGCTTGCGCCGGGAGCAGCCGGCCGGGCCAGGTTGGGAATACTCCGTCCCCAAAAGCAGCAGGCTGCGCAGATTTCAACCAGAGGTAAACGCCCGGTTAACCGCGCTAAAGCGGAACGATAACCGGCGTTTTCCGCGCCTATCCGAAATGAGAACCCGTGATTTCCGCGTGGAATCGGAACAGAACGCGGATGGCCGTGGATTCTGGCAGAATGCAATCTATTGCGTGAAATCTGGATGGTAGCCGACAAAGCTTGCGGCGGCTCTTAAGGACGAGGCATCTTCGGGGCAAACGGATTGTGGCTATCCCGGCAAACCCGTCGAGGGTGTCAAGACTTGCCTAAATGTTGCACAAACCCTGACTGATCAAGACCTTGTCGTGCAAATCGACCTTGCGACAGGAGCGACCACGCGCAGAATTCCCTTGCCTTTGCCGCCTTGATCGAAATAGAACAAATAACGAACCTACTGCGGGACACGCTTGCGGCCCAGGCGTCCGATATCACCACCCGGGGGCACCAGGATCGGATATCCAAGATCGGATGCCCAAGGTCGTACACCTAGGGATCAGAGGATCGACTGACCCGTCTTCGCCCAATCCGCCAGGAATGCGGCCAGGCCCTTGTCGGTCAGCGGATGCGGGAATAGGGACCGCAGCACTGCGGGCGGCAGGGTTGCTACATGCGCGCCCAGCTTCGCCGCTGCCACGACATGCTCGGGATTGCGGACGGACGCGACAAGGACCTCGGTTTTGAAGGCATAGTTGCGATAGATGGTCATGATATCGGCGATCAGACCCATCCCGTCCTCTCCGATATCGTCCAGCCGGCCGACAAACGGGCTGATGAACGTGGCGCCCGCCTTCGCCGCCAGCAGTGCCTGCGCAGCCGAGAAGCACAGGGTGACATTCACCATCGCCCCATCATCGGTCAGATGCCGGCAGGCGCGCAGGCCATCAGGCGTCAGCGGCACCTTCACCGCGACATTCCTGGCGATGGCACGCAGCACCTTGGCCTCGGCCATCATCCCGTCGAACACGGTCGCGGTCACTTCGGCGCTGACCGGCCCCGGTACGGTCGCGCAAATCTCGGCGATCACGTCCAGAAATTTTTTACCGCTCTTGGCTACAAGGGAGGGGTTCGTCGTCACGCCGTCCAGCAGCCCGCTGGCGGCCAGCGACTTGATTTCCGCGGTATCGGCGGTGTCGACAAAGAACTTCATGCCCTCGCTCCAGTTTCAGGATACGTCATGGTCCCGATCGGGATGGTGCGGGTTATACAGGATGTTGGGCTTAGACCAAGAGAGAGGGGGGTAAGGCGTGGTGTCTATGTTCGACCCGCACCCGACCACCGCTCCCTTGCTGGAGCCGGCCGCCGCCAAGGGGTTACGGCGCGTGTCCGTGATGCTGCCTTTCCCGTTTGCCGGCCCTTTCGATTACAGCGTCCCTGCCGATCTGGCCCCGCAGCCGGGGGACGTGGTGGTGGTCCCGCTGAACGGGCGCGAGCAATTTGGCGTGATCTGGGATACGGAGCCCGATCCCAATCTGCCCGCTCGCAAGCTGAAGACGCTGCTCGCCATCGTCGATACACCGCCGATGCGGGAGTCCTTGCGCCGCTTCGTCGACTGGATTGCCGCGTACACTCTGTCCCCTCCGGGGGAAGTGATGGCCATGGCCCTGCGGGTTGCGCGCCAGCCCACCGGACCGACCAACGGCTGGCGTCGCGCGATCCCCATCCCCGACACAGTCCGCATGACACCCGCGCGGCAGGCCGTGCTGGACGTGCTGGCGCGGGCCGAACCGCGCACGACGGCCGAACTCGCGCGGGCCGCTGACGTCAGCGGCGCCGTCGTGCGCGGCATGGCGGATCTTGGGATGCTGGTCATGGAGGCGATCCCCGCCGCTCTGCCTTTTGTCCCGCCCGACCCCGACTATCCGGGACCGACCCTGTCGACGGATCAGGAAACCGCCGCAATCGTGCTACGCCAGGCCGTCGCGGCAAAGGCGTTTCAGGTCCATCTGCTGGAGGGAGTCACCGGCTCCGGCAAGACCGAGGTCTATCTGGAAGCCGTCGCCGAATGCCTACGCCAGAACCGCCAGGCGTTGATTCTATTGCCGGAAATTGCCCTTTCGGCCCAGTTCCTGGCGCGGTTTGAGCGGCGGTTCGGGGTGGCGCCGGCCGTCTGGCACTCCCATCTGACGTCGCGCGTGCGGCGGATCACCTGGCGCGCGGTCGAGGATGGCCAGGCGCCCGTCGTCGTCGGCGCCCGTTCGGCGTTGTTCCTGCCGTTCCCCGATCTGGGACTGGTGGTGGTGGATGAGGAACACGAAACCGCCTTCAAGCAGGAAGATGGCGTCGTCTACCACGCGCGCGACATGGCGGTGGTTCGGGCTCGCCTGTCCGCGGCGCCCGCGGTCCTGGTCTCGGCCACGCCCAGCCTGGAGACCGTGGCGAATGTGGAGGCGGGGCGCTATGGCCGGCTGCATTTACCCAACCGCCACGGCGGCGCGTCCATGCCGCATATCCAGGCGTTGGACCTGCGCGAAACCCCACCGGAGCGGGGGCGGTTCCTGGCGCCGCCCCTGATCGCGGCAATCCGGGAAACCCTGGCGCGGGGGGAACAGGTGATGCTGTTCCTCAATCGCCGCGGTTATGCGCCCCTGACGCTGTGTCGCCATTGCGGCCATCGGATGCAATGCCCGAACTGCACGGCCTGGCTTGTGGAGCATCGCACCCGCTCGGAATTGCAGTGCCATCATTGCGGCCACACGACGCCGATCCCGCCGGATTGCCCGAGTTGCGGCAAGTCTAACGCCCTGGTCCCGATCGGCCCCGGCGTCGAGCGCATCACCGAGGAAGTCGCCACCTTGTTTCCCGACGCTCGCCGTCTGGTGATGGCAAGCGACACCTTGCCCGGGCCGCAGGCGGCGGCGGAGGCGGAGCGGGCGATCCAGAACCGTGAGATCGACCTGATCATCGGCACCCAGATCGTCGCCAAGGGCTGGCATTTTCCGCATCTGACCCTGGTTGGCGTCGTGGATGCCGATCTCGGGCTGGCTGGGGGCGATCTGCGGGCCGGCGAACGGACGGTGCAGTTGCTGCACCAGGTCGCCGGACGGGCCGGGCGGGCCGAGGCGCCGGGCCGGGTCTTCCTGCAAACCTTCAGCCCGGAGCATCCGGTGATGCAGGCCCTGGTGGCCGGCGATCTGGAAAGCTTCATGGCCTGCGAGGCAGCCCAGCGGCGCCCCGGACACTGGCCTCCATACGGACGGCTGGCCGCGCTGATCGTCAGTGCGGATTCAGCCCAGGTGGCGGACGAGTTGGCCCGCGATCTGGGGCGCGCGGCGCCTCAGGTCGAGGGGGTGCAGGTGCTGGGACCGGCTCCGGCACCGCTGATGATCCTGCGGGGACGCCATCGGCGGCGGTTGCTGCTGAAAACGCGGCGGGACACGCCGGTCCAACCATTGCTGCGAGCTTGGCTGGAGAAGGTGAAGGTCCCGCGTGGCGGGCGGGTTGATGTGGATGTCGACCCGGTGTCATTCCTGTGAGGGCCACATCCGAGAACCGGCGGATTCCGTGGGTCAAGGCTCTGCCATGATGTTGAACCAGTGGCGCGTCACGGCAGCCGGCCGCGCGGACCGTGTCAGCGGTTGGTCCCGCACTCCGCCGCCCGACTGCCTTGGATCTGGCCGCGGAACCCGTTGACTCTGTCCAGATTGTCTTTCACGATCTTCGACGCGATATTCAACTTTGGGCCACACGCACCATGAGACCGCCGGACGCTGCGTGGCAACAATTGATCTCCAGATTGCATGCGTCCGGCCCCAAGGCCGCGCTCGCAATCACCGGGGGTGGCAGTGGGGCGATCGGCGAGTTGCTTCGTGTTCCCGGCGGATCCCGGCTGCTGATCGAGGCACAGGTTCCCTACGACGAGTTGGCGCTTGGGACGTTTCTCGGCTTTGCACCGGCTCAGGCCTCCAGCACTGACACCGCCATCGCGATGGCAAGGAGCGCACGGGCACGCGCCACCCGGCTGGTGCCAGCGGACACCGATCTGGTTGGCCTCGGCGCGACCGCGGCACTGGTGAGCGATCGGCCGCGCAGAGGTGAGCATCGGTTTCACATCGCATGCGTAAACGCTGCCGGTATCACGCACTGCACGGGCGTGATGGCCAAGGGCCGACGTGATCGCGCCGCTGAAGAAGACCTCGTGTCGCACGCAATCGTCCTGTGGCTGGCCCAGGCATGCGGGGTTGCCGCACCGTCGCCGCGCAGCCTGCTCGATGCGGACGAACATTTTGAGCAGACGGCCGTCGCGACCCGGGATACAATCGATCTGCTCGTGGCCGGCGGCCTTGATCGCGTCACCGCCCAGCCCGATGGCCAACTGATGCTGTCGGCTCCGCAGCCCGGCGTGCTGATGCCAGGTTCGTTCAACCCGGTGCATGCTGGGCATGTGTTGCTGGCGCGGGTCGCCGAAGAGCTCAGGCAGCAGCCTTTGGCGTTCGAAATCTCGGTGACCAACGTCGACAAGCCGCCGCTGGCGGGCCAGACGGTGAGACAGCGGGTCGCGCAATTCGCCTGGAAATCGCCGGTCGAACTCACGAGAGCGCCCACCTTCCTCGAGAAGTCGCGCTTGTTTCCAAGAACGACGTTCGTGATCGGGGCGGATACAGCAGAGCGGCTGGTTGCGCCGAAATATTATGGCGACGATGAGGATCGAATGCACGTCGCGCTCGAGGAAATCGCTAATGCCGGGAGCAGCTTTCTGGTTGCTGTGCGCCTCGACGCCGCAGCGCGCGTGCGGGCGCTGAGCGATATCCCTGTGCCGCGCCGTTATGCCGATCTCTTCAGCGAAATCCCTGAGCACCGTTTCCGCGTTGACACGTCCTCATCCGAGATTCGTGCACGGGGCGTGTAGGTCGTAATCCGTAGCGAGTCCTGCGGATCGCGACGGCAGCACGCTGCGAGCGATGCAATGGACGGGTGATCGTTGATCTGAACACCGGCGCCGTGGTCGGGTGCCCCCTCTCCGTGCTCCCTGGCCTGAAAACGGCCAGCCTGGACGACCTCCGCAAGATCGAACTGCCTTTGGCGTCGATGCTGACGCAGCGCATTGAAAGGGAAATCCTCTGGCGCCAGCGTCCGAGCCGGACACATGCGTGAACCCTGGTTTGCGAAAGGGCGATCGATGGGCACCGGCCGGCTCCGCATGCGATACTAGTCGCGTGGTGTTCCCTAACCGGCACCACTCGCGACCCGGTACCACTCGCGAGTGGGCAATCGTGGAGGCGGCGGACATTTGACCGACGACCGGACCGAGCATTCACGACACGGCTCTTTGTCCTGCGCAAGAGCCGAGAGATTAGCGCTGAGATAGCTTTGGCACGGTATTGCACCCCACAAACCGGAGAGCGGACAAAACCGATCAGTTAGGTTATTCTGAAGCATGGTCGTTGTTCATCGCGCGCATGGGTTCCGGTTCGTAATCTACACGTCCGACCACGAACCGGCCCATGTCCATATAACTGGGGCAGGGCAGGCGAAAATTAATTTGCTTGGCGCTGGGGAAGTGCCCGAGATCGTGTTCGCTATCGGCATCAAGCGGGCGGACCTGCGACGCCTGCTCGCCGAGGTAACCGCGCGTCGCGACGACTTTTTGCTGGAATGGGAGCGTATCCATGGCCGACGGGTCTGATGCAGCCATCAAGAAAGCCGAGGCGCTGGGGGAGGCAATGCTTGCAAGCGAACCCCGCGCGGCGACCGCACGCTATGAACCGGCCACTGGCCGCGTCGTGGTCGATCTGGTGAACGGTTGCAGCTATGCCTTTCCGGTGGCGCTGGTGCAGGATTTGCAGGGCGCCAGCCCGTCCGACCTGGCTGGCGTGACGGTGGATGGCCTGGGATTCAATTTGCATTTCCCGTCACTCGACGTCGATCTTTATGTTCCCGCCTTGGTAGCGGGTATTTTCGGGACCCGTGTTTGGATGACGCGCGAATTGGCCCGTATCGCGGGTCGCGCGACATCCAAGGCGAAAGCCTCGGCCGCGCGCGCGAATGGCGCGAAGGGGGGGCGTCCACGGAAGGCGGCCCGCGGGTGATCTGGGGCCGGTCGGCCCGTGGGCGTTTACCATGGCCTTCGGGAGGGTTCGGTAACTTGCGAGATTTGGGCGGTTTTGGTGCCCCCTATTTTCAATGGGTTGCGCTGTCGACCAGCACCGGCAACTGATGATTGCCATCCTTAGAGGGCTCGCGGATGTGGAGCGCGACCTGATCCGCACCCGCGCGGCGGAAGGACCGAGCCGGGCGAAGGCGCGCGGGCACTCCATGGGCCACTCTCCGCTGCTCACGCAGCAGTTGCAGGCGGAAGCACGGCGACGGCAGGCCGAGAGTGCAACGCTTGCGGAAGTCGCCAAGAGCTACAATGTTGAGTGGGCGACGATTCCAACCAAGCAGCCGACCAAGTTCGGTCTATCATCTCCCGAGCGCTTCTCATCTTGGGTTGCCCGTCCTGACTTTCCACATAACAAGCTTACGCGGAACTGACGCAATAATGAGACGGAGGAAATTTGCCGGATGACAAGGGCTAGCCTTCCCGAGGCTACATGGTATGATTCTAGTCAATGATCGCCGGCGGAAATCCTACACTATCGTCACCCCTTGCATGGCCCCACCCCGCTCGCTTTGTTGTCAATCGCGCGTTACCACGCCACTTATAAAAGCTGCGTACTGCGCCAAGCGGTACCCGTCGGTCACGCTTTGGCAGACCAGGGTTCACGAATGGGTCTAACTTGGTCCCCCGTGCAAGGGTTTCCCGCTTTTAAAACCGCGTTTCAGAACCGAGGTCAAAGGCAACCGGTTGCGCAAACCTTGGCCGTCGCCGACCTCGGACAGGCTATTGGTTAGGTCCAAGGCCAAACGAGAGCGGGCTCAGTAATTATGATCTCGTCTCTCCCCGTCATGTGCCGCGTTGTACAAATCGAGCGGCGAGGCCGGACACACGCCCAAATCGCAATCCGCGCCGCCCGCAACACCCCTACCGCGCCCGGAACGTCGGCTTCCGCTTCTCCTTGTAGGCCTGGATGCCTTCCTGCATATCCTCGGATTGCCGTACCCGGGCGATAATCTGGCTGACCCCGACCATCCGCTCGATCGGGCCGACCGGCATCACTTGCGCCACCAACTGCTTCAGCGCGCCGATCACCAGGGGGGCGGACTCCAGCAACTGATCGGCCATTTCCAGCGCCGCCGCCTCATGCTGGCCGTTCGGGACGACCTTGTTGACGAACCCCACGTCATAGGCCCGCTGCGCCGGTACTTTCGAGCCCAGCAGCATGATCTCCATGGCCAGCTTGTGTGGCATGCGGGCGACCAGGCTGCTGATACCACCGGCGGTCGTGCCGAGCTTGGCTTCGGGGTAGTAGAAGGTGGTGCTTTCGGTGCAGACCATCAGGTCACACATCATCACCATCACGATCGCCCCGCCGATCACCCAGCCCGACGTGGCGGCAATGATGGGTTTGTCGGTGTTGTAGCCAATGGTCGGGATGGAGCGCCAAAGTTCCGGCAGGTTGTTGACATCGGCGCCGGCCGAGAACGACCGGTCCCCCACCGCGCTCAGGATCGCGACCCGCTTGCTGTCATCGAGGTCGAACTCCTTGAACGCGCGTTGCATCTCCACGGCGACGTCCTGGTTGATGGCGTTCAGGCGTTCTGGCCGGTTGATGCGGATGATGGAAACCGGGCCGCGGTCTTCGACAGTCACTGCGCTCATGGTTGGGTTCTCCCTCGATTAAACATCGGCCTCATAGGCGGCCCAGGCATTCGGGCTTTCACGGATCAGCACCTTCAGGCCGGTGACGAGGCGTCCCCCCTCCCCCAGCCGTCCGTCCTTGCAGGCGGCGGCGAGCATTCCGTGCAGGTGGAAAGCGACATATTCCGTCGTGGTGTTGATGCCCTTGAACAGCGGATTGTCGTCCAGGTTGGAGTAGTCCACCGTATCCAGCGCGCGTCGCAACGCCACCTTGGCCAGACCGATATCGACCAGCAATTGCAGATGATCCAGCTTCGGCGCGCGGAATTCGGCCTCCACCGCGAAGGTGGCGCCGTGCAGACGCTGGGCGGGGCCGAATTCCTCGCCCTGGAAACTATGCGCGATCATGATGTGGTCGCAGACGGTCAGGCTGAACATTCACTCATCCCCATACGTGATCACGTGGCACAGACCGCCGGGCGCGAGGATCCTGGGCATCGCCTGCGGCAGATCCTCGAAGCGCGTCGGCCCCTCCAGCAAGGCGTCATAGGCGGGATCGGCCAGCAGATGAAGGGCAATGGCCAGCCGCTGCCTGTAGCTCCGCCGGCCTCGCATGGCGGGCGCGATGGCTCCGACCTGGGAGGCGACGATGCGCAGGCGGCTTGAGTGGAACGCCTCCCCCAGCGGGATGGCGGGCGCGCGGTCGCCGTACCAGCTCGCCTCGACGATGCGCCCCTCGAAGGCCGCGTGGGACAAAGCGAGGGACAGTCCCGCCTCGGTGGCCGAGGCATGGATCACCAACTCCTGCTCCGCGGGTGCGTCCTTGGGGGCCGCGAAGGCACAGCCGAACCGTTCGGCCAGCCTCTGGCGCGGCGGGTCGATGTCTATGACGGTCACCTGGGCGGCGGGAATGCGAGCCAGCAGGGAGGCGGTCAGCAGTCCGACGACTCCGGCGCCGATCACCGTGATGCGCTCTCCGATCAGCGGGGCGGCGTCCCACATGATATTGACCGCGGTTTCGAGATTGGCGGCCAGCACCGCGCGCCGGGTCGGGACGGTGTCCGGGATCGGGACGCAGGCGTCTGAATCCGCCAGAAAAATGTCCTGGTGCGGATGCAGCGCGAACACACGCTGCCCGTCCGGCGTGCGGGCGACGGTGCTGTAGCCGTATTTGACCGGGAACGGGAACGCACCGCCCATCATCGGAGCCCGCATCGTCGAGAACTGGTTTGCGGGAACCCGTCCGGCAAACACCAGCGACTCGGTGCCACGCGACACACCGCTGGCCAGGCTGCGCAACACGACCTGGCCCTCGCCGGGAGCACCGAGGCTCTCGGTCCGGATCTCCCCCACGCCGGGTGCCACGGTCCAGAAGGCGCGCGCCACGATCATCGGCTGCACGTCATGCGCGTCGCACCAGCGGGATATCCAACAGGATATCCGCCCCCATCGGATGCACCGTCCAGCCGAACCGGCGCCCATCCGCCAGTTTCCCCACCGGCGGCAGGGCAAAGGCCGGAATGCCCTGCCCCATGACCAGGGGCGCCACCGTCACGTGCAGCCGATCCAGCGCACCAGCGGCCAGAAAGCGGGAGACGGTGACGCCGCCACCCTCCACGAAAATCCGCCGCAGCCCACGCCTGGCGAGTTCCGCCACAATGGCAAACACGTCGATCCCCTCCCGCCCGGACGGGATCGGCACGACCTCCGCCCGGCCCATCCGTGGGTCCCCACGGGCGCTGGTCGCACAGATCAGCAGGGTCTTCGGCCCTTCGGCGAAGACACGGTGATGCGGCTCCAACCGGCGCGTGGGGTCGATGACGACGCGAACGGGGCTTGGGCCGGGCACCAGGCGAGTGGTCAATTGCGGGTCATCGGCCAGCACGGTGCCGGCGCCCACCACGATGGCGTCGAACAGGGCGCGCAGCCGGTGGGTGTGGACGATATCGGCTTCGCCGCTGATCCAATGCGATTCGCCGTTCGGCATGGCGATGAACCCATCCAGCGACTGCGCGATCCGGCCCAGGACAAAGGTCCCGTCGGCGGACTGTGGGCCGGCCAGCAGCGGGCCGAACAGCGGCACCCACGCATCCGCTGGCAGGCGCCGCAACAAGCGGTCCCAGGTTTCCGAAGTCAAAGGGTCCATCCCGGATGGGTAACATACCGCCGACCGCCCGGGTATCCCGGGAATGATCCATGGTGTGCCTCGGTCACCCGCCCTTGGCAGCCGACCGAGTGGATCGCGCTCCTACCTTGATGTACCAGTTAGGGCCTGATCATGCTGAGCGGAACACAACAGTGTGTGAATCAGTCAACAGAGCGAAGGGATGGAGTGGTCTGACGCTTCCAGTCACGGTGAAACCACTCCAGGTCACGCCTGGGCGGACAACGCGAAAGGCGACGCCATCCGGTTCGTCGCCAGGTTCCCGTTGGCGCCATAACGCGGCGTAGCCTGGGCGCGGACGCCGGCATTGGCGACGATCCCGATCAGGCGCTCCTGCACCTCCAGCGCGCGGGCCAACAAGGTCTGGTTCTCGGCTGCCAGCGCCCGGACATGCGTCACAGCCGCCAGAGCGGTGGTGTCTTCGGTCCGCCGAGACCCATCCAGCAGCGCTGCCACCGCCTCCGCCGCCGCCTGCTTGTGATGCGTCGTGGCCCCTACATTGCGCGTTTCGCCGCGACGCAGGGCCTCGTTCTCGCCCTCCAGGATGGCGGCCAGCCGGCTGGCTGCCTCGGTCAGTGCCCGGTTCACGGCGGAGCTCCTTCCTGCATGCGGAGCATTTGGGCGTAGATCGGCTGGGCCAACCCAAAACCGCCGCCCGCCGCGATCTTCTTCGCCATCTCCTGCACGATCATCGGTTTGAACGCCTGCTCCCCATGTCCACCGGAAAACGGGGATTTGCTGTTGTTCACGGTTTCGAACATCGGTTGCAGCAACTGGCCGATGACCAGAGCCTCAAAATCGCGGGCGGCCTTCCATACGGCTTCCGGCTGTTGGGATGTTTTGGACACGGGCCGCCGGGATCGGGACGGCGCGGATGCAAGCGGGTCGAGGTCGGGAGTTCCTCCTGGGCCGGACTGCCCGGGGATCTGCCCGGACCCTTGGCCGGAGGTCTGCGACGGGATGGACGGCGGCTTCTGCGCCGGCATCTGTGCCGGCATCTGCGGAAGCGCCTGCGGGGACATCCGCGCGGCAAACGCCGGGCTGATCTTCGGTCCGATCATCGCACCACCAGATCGGCTTGCAGCGCGCCGGCGGCCTTGATCATCTGCAGGATGCTGATCAGGTCCCTGGGCCCGACGCCCAGCGCATTCAAGCTGGCGACCAGTTCCCGCAAGGTCACCCCGGAGTTCAGGATGCCGAGCTTGCGATCGGCCTGGTCGTCGACCTGGATATTGGTACGCGGCACCACGACGGTCTCTCCACTGGACAGTGGCCCGGGTTGGCTGACGAGCGGGGTTTCGGTTACCCGGATCGTCAGATTGCCCTGGGCGATCGCGACAGTGCTGATCCGCACATTGGCGCCCATGACGATGGTGCCGGTGGCTTCCTCGATCACCACGATGGCGGCCTGGTCCGGCTGCACGCGCAGGTTCTCGATGACGGCCAAAGCGTCGATCGGATCGCGACCTGCCAGATTCAGAGCCACGGTGCGGGGATCGGTGGCCCTGCTGATCGGGCCGAGGGCGCCGTTGATCGCGGCGGCGATACGGCGCGCGGTGGTCAGGTCAGGGTTGCGAAGGCCAAGGCGCAAGTCACCCTTGGTCATGCGGAACGGGACTTCCCGCTCGATCGTGGCGCCGTTGGAGATCCGCCCGGAGGTGGGCACGCCGCGCGTGACGGTACTGGCCGCGCCGCGCGCCGCGATCGCGCCAGTGGCGACCGCGCCCTGGGCCACGGCATAGACCTCTCCGTCCGCCGCCAGCATCGGTGTCACCAGCAATGTGCCACCGGTCAGGTTGGTGGCATCGCCCAGCGCGGAAACCGACACGTCGATCCGGCCGCCGCTGCGGCCGAAGGCGGGCAATAGTCCGGTCACCATGACCGCCGCGACGTTCTTCGTCGCCAGTTTGGCGGCCTGGTCCCGCGTGTTGACGCCCAACCGCTCCAACATGCCGATCAGCGATTCACGGGTGAACACGGCGCTGTCCAGCTTGTCACCGGTGCCGTTCAGGCCAACGATCAGGCCATAGCCGATCAACTGGTTTTCCCGCACGCCCTCGACATCGGCGATGTCCTTGATACGGACCTGCGCCTGGACCGCGGACAGCGGCCCCAACAGCAGGAGCAAACCAAGGAGCATCCCCGCGAGAACCCTGGAGGCGCGCCGGGCAATAACGAGTTGGAAAGGTTTGTCGGTCATCTTGCCCTCGGCACCGCAAGCGCCGTGCCAAACGCGAACCTAGGGAATCCGGCCGCTCGGCCTTTTCCCCAACCCGGCGAAAATTGCCGGCCGGCGGAAATGGCCTGGTCGGAAGGACGAATGGTGATGGGCATGATCGACGGTGTTGGAAAGGCGACGACCCGGCTGGCAACGTCTCGAACCCGCTCCGCCAGTGGGGCCGGCGGGCGGTTCTCGGTGCCGAGCGATGAAGGCGCGCCGTCGCGGACGCAGGGGGCGGACGGCATTGCGAGCCTGAGTTACAGCGGCTTGCTGGCGTTACAGCAGGAGCCCGATCCGCGCGACCAGGACCGGCGAGCGACCCGGCACGGCGAGGCGATGCTGGTCGAACTGGGAGCCTTGCAACGCGCGATGCTGGGCGGCGGCGATCCCACCGAGGCGCTTCGGAAGCTGGCGGAGATGGCAGACGCGATCCCCGCCGCAACTGACCCAAGGCTGTCGGCACTCATCGGGGCGATTGCCCTGCGCGGGCGACTGCAACTGGCCCGCCGGCAATCCGCTGGGTAATGGTTTGGTTACAGATGCTTGATTGCGGCCATCCGCTCTTGGCGGAGGCGGACGGCACCGCTATAAGCCCGCCGGCCGAACCCTGACAGGGGCCGGAGAGGAACCGCCGGACCGCGGTTCGCGGGAACGTTAAGAGCAGGACCGGCGCATATGATGGTGACACTGCCCCCTGACTATCGCCCCTCGGAGAACGAGGAGTTCATGAATCCCATCCAGGTCGAGTATTTTCGCCAGAAATTGCTGCGCTGGCGTGGCGACCTGCTGCGAGAGGCGAATGGGACCCTGGCCAGCCTGTCCGAGGGTGGCATCCATGAATCCGACATCACCGACCGGGCAAGCGTGGAAACCGATCGGGCGCTGGAACTGCGCACCCGTGACCGCGCGCGCAAGCTGATCTCCAAGATCGACCAGGCGCTGGGTCGCCTGGAAGCCGGCACCTATGGCTACTGCGAGGAAACGGACGAGCCGATCAGTCTGCGTCGTCTGGAAGCCCGCCCGATCGCCACGCTGTCGATCGAGGCCCAGGAACGGCACGAGAAAATGGAACGCGTGCACCGCGACGATTAGGTCGCGACCGGGCTGAGCAGGCCTGTATCGGACCGTGAAGCATGCTCGCGGACAGGGCGTTGGAGGAGGTTTCGATCAGTTCGAACCCCGTTTCGAGGGGTGAAGGTGGTCTGATACTCATCGCGTCCGGACGGCCTCGCTGGAAGGGCAGGTCGAGCGGAATGGAACTCGCTCCAATCGGGGCGCTCGCTCAATCCCCGCCGTCAGTCCGAGACAAGAAAACGAATGGTGCGGAACATGGCCGTCACGCGTTCGGCCGTAGCGTCATCCGCCACCAGACCGACAATGGTCAGTCGCAGCGGCCCGATGCCAGACTGCGCCACGGTCGGGACATGCAATCCGACGCGGATGGGCAGCGCGCCCGGTGGCGCGCGCCAGAGGAACAGCCGTCCCGCGCGCCCATCGATCGTCACATCCTCGGCGCGGAGCAGCGGCCCGAAATCCGGACGGACAAGCGGATCGGAGTACAGCCCGAGGTCAAAGGACAGGCGGAACCCGGCGCCGGCCAGCATGCCCGCCGCGGAGTCGCCAACACCCGACTGAAAGGTCGTTCCCGGCGGGGCATGCAAGGTCAGGACCTTACCGATGGCAAGGGTGATGTGATTGGCCTCCGCGGCGGCGCCGGTGAGGAGCAGCGGCGCGGCAATCAAGCCGCGCCGCCGCACGGTCATGCGGCGATCCGGCGACGGCGGGCCCCGACCATCGCGGCGACGGCGAAGCCCAGAACGGCGATCGTCGCTGGCTCGGGCACCTCCAGGCTGACAGGCCGGATGTTGATGAACCTGTTGCCTCCCCCGTCGGTTTGCACCAGCCCACTGGCAAGCACGATGGCCGCCTGACCGGCGGTGAGGACGGTGCTGCCCCACAGTGTCGGGTTCATCAGGTTATCACCGGGCGGCGCCCCCGGCGGATCGGCGACGTGGGGCAAGTTCAGGTTATGTCCCAACTCATGCGCGATATCCACGGCCCCCCCGACGCCCTGCATGTAGGTGTGGTCGAGTGTCAGGAAATTGCCAGGTTGGTCGGCACACCCCACGATGCCGGCAAGGGTCGCACCGCACCAGTTGATGCCCACGACAAAAAACGCGTTCACGACCGGGGAAGCGCTGGGCGCCATGGCTTTGAGGGTGTTGTATTCCCCCGCATTATCGATTGTGCGCAAGCCGTCCCACACGAGCAGCGTAATCGTCGGCAGATAGTTGACCGTGATCGGGCTCGCCCCAAAAGAGCCCTGGCTGTAGATCGGCGTAATGTTGGGCGTGGTCACCACAGTGGGCACCGCGACCGCGGCACTGGCCGTCGCCAGCAGGCCCATCACAGCGAGAAGCGGGTCCAGAATGCGGGGAAACCGTGTGATCGCCATCATCATACTCCTCTCAAGTTAGAGCCACGGGCATTTCGGACGTGACAAGGTCGAGATCATGATTTGGTCGGTGGAGGCGCAACGGCAGCGCGTTTTCATAGAAGCATATATTTCCAGCGACACGCAAGTGGTTTTACTTCACAATGCGGGTCAAATGTAAATTTTGCGACGGGTTGTTCGATGTCGGCGCGGCTGTAACATGGGTATCGCCCAACCCAACACGCGAGGCTGACGAGATAGCGCAATCCAGGCGTTCCGGATGGGATACTGTCCGAATTGCCCCTTCTTGCCGATGGCAGGCAATATTTTGTTATTGCAAAAATATTTTATGCAACAACCAGTTTCTGGCGCAATTTTTCCATGCAACAACTGCGACCGGACGCAACGGGTCCCTCACGGCGCACTCACCAGAAGCCAGACGGGCACGACCGGTGCGATGGAAGGCGGCGTCGATCCCGATCACTCCATTGCCGCACCTCACTTGCCCGAAATTTCCTGATAAGTAAAAAATTCAGTAACTTAGAGGTTTGCCACGCACGAACTTACTGATGGCCTTGGGGCACCAAACCGACCCATCTTGCCTGCCAATCACAAAAATGCGAGCGTTTCCCCGTCCAAGAAGTTTCGCGCCACCCGGCAAACTGGTGGTGCGCGCGTGCATTGCCGAACATCCAAGAACTGGAGACGTGCCATGACCCGGACTTACAATGTCATCGACGCCGATGGTCATATTCTGGAACCTTTGTCTCTCTGGAATGACTACATGGACCCCGCCTTCCGCGACCGCGCACCGCGGCTCGTGCGGGACACTGATGGGAAAGAGCGGCTGGTCATCGAGGAAAAGGTCCTCGGCAGCAAGAAAGGCATGGGCGCGCTCGGCGCGGTCGGTGCCCGCGACGGCACCGTCGTCGACGACACCATGGAGTATTCGCAGGGTCGCAAGGGCGGATTCGACCCGCATGCACGCATCCCCGACATGGACCAGGACGGCATCGATGCCGCGTTCCTGTATCCCAGCATCGGCCTGTTCGCCGGTGCGGTGCAGGACCCGCCGCTCGCCGCGGCGGTGGCTCGCGCCTATAATCGTTGGTTGGCCGATTACTGCAAACCGTATCCGGACCGCCTGTTCGGCGTCGCCATGCTACCCATGCAGTCGGTCGACCTGGCGATCGAGGAGATGAAGTTCGCCCGCCGCGAACTCGGCTTCAAGGGCGTGTTCATCCGCCCCAACCCATACAATAACAAGATGATCGACCAACCGGAATACGAGCGGTTCTGGTCGGTGGCGGAAGATTTGGATATCGCCGTGGGGTTCCACGAGGGCGCCGGCTCCGGCATGCCACAGGTCGGTATCGACCGGTTCGAGGGCCGCGGCGCACGCCACATCATCACCCATACGATGGAGATGATGCTGGCCTGCCTGGCGGTGATCTGGGGCGGGGTGTGCGAACGGCACCCGAAAATCCGCATCGGCTTCCTGGAATCAGGCGGCGGCTGGATTGCGCCCTGGTTGGACCGCATGAACCGGCATTTCGACGACCAGGGGTTCAATGACTCCGGCCTCAAGACCCGACCCAGTGACCTGTTCGAGCGCAATTGCTGGATCGCGTTCGAACCGGTGGAGGGCAGCCTGCGGGTGCTCGCCGACTATGTCGGTCCACACAAGATCCTCTGGGCGACGGACTATCCCCATCCGGACGGGTTCTTCCCCGGTGCCCCGGAAATGGTGCGCAAGCTGCTGGGCGACGCATCGCCGGAGAAAACACGACAGGTGATGGCGGGCAGCGCGATGGGCTTCTACGGCCTGCACTGAACCTTGACGGCGGTCCGGGGGCGGATTTCGGTGCGCCCCCGACTGGCTCGAGCCCGACCGATCGAGGCGCAACCGGTGCAGGCCCGACCGGTGCAGGCCTGACCGGTTCAGGCCCGACCGGTTCAGGCCCGACCGGTTCAGGCACGGTCAGGTTCAGGCACGATCAGGTTCAGGCACGGTCAGGTTCGGTGGTTCCGGTGCGGCGGCCGGTCAGCAGGATTACCGCCATGCCGGCCAAGGCCGAACCGAACAGCACCACGGCGACCGGGTAGACGGCACCGGGGTCCCAGAGTTCGACCACCACGGTGCAGAGCATGCCGTAGCCCATCTGGATGAACCCATACATGCCGGACGCCGCGCCGATCGCCTGCGGATTGACGCTGACCGACCCCGCGAGGGCGAAGGGACTGGCGATGCCGGCGCCGACCATGAAAAGAGTGACTGTCCCGACGACGACAACCACGTTCAGATATCCCGTGATATCGGCCAGCATGAACCCCGCCGCGCCGCAAATGGTGACCACGTTGGCAATCCGCAGTCCCGTGCGCAACTGGATCCGCTTCGATAACCGGTTCGCCATGAAACTGCCCAGGGCGACACCCAGCATAAGGATCAGATAGTACAGCCCCACCTCATGCGTTGGCCGGCCCAGATGGTTCTCGAAAATGAACGGCGCCGCGGCCATGAACGCATAGAACGCGGTTGTGGAGCAGGCTCCGCCGATCGCGTAGCCCAGGAACGCGCGGGAGCGGAGCAGCCGGACATACCCTCTCCAGAGCGAACGGTTCGCCGAACCGCCGATTTTGGCTCGGTTGGTTTCCGGCAGAACCACGAATGTCGCGATCAGGGTCGCGGCGCCGATCACGGCCAGCAACACGTAGCTCGCGCGCCAATGCACGAAGGCGGTGATGAAGCCGCCGATCGCCGGCGCGATGGCGGGGACCATGGACATCACCAAGGTCAGCAGCGCGAGTTGCCCGGCCGCCTGCTCCGGCGTCGCCGAATCGCGCACCGCGGCCCGCCCCAGGACCAGGCCGCTGCATCCGCCGATCGATTGCAGGATCCGCGCGCCGATCAGGATCTCCGACGTCGGGGCGATCGCGGTCATGATGCTGGACAGGGTGAACAGGGTCATGCCGACCAGTAGGACCGGCCGCCGGCCAAACCGGTCCGATAACGGACCGTAGACAAGCTGCCCGATCGATAGGCCAATCAGGTAAAGCGTGATTGTCAGTTGGACCGTGGCGATCGGGATGTCCATCGCGCGAGCCGTCGCCGGCAGGGACGGGATGATGACATGCATCCCCAGGGTGCCGCAGGCCGTCAGCGCCACAAGCAACAGGAACGGCGCCCGTTCGCGCCCGCGCAGCAGCGGGGTGTTCATGAATCGCATACGGTGTCTCAATGTCTCATCGCACTGTGCCGTCAGGACACTGTGCACTGCAACAACGGGGGAAACATGGACACGCTTCGCATGCAGGACCGGATGGAGATCCAGGACTGCCTCTTCCGCTATATCCGCGGTGTCGACCGCAAGAACTGGGATTTGGTGCGGTCGGCCTACCACACCGACGCCTATGACGACCACGGCAACTACAAGGGCGGCATTGATGGCTTCATCGAGTCGCTGGTGAAGCGCCACGCCACCATCGAGCAGTCGATGCATGTCGTCGGCAACATGGTCATCGAGTTCGACGGGCCGGACGGCGCCCTGATGGAAACCTATTTCATCACCCATCAGCGGATCAGCCCCGAAGCCGGCGATGCCCGCCTGCCCTATCTGCGCGGCACCCCGATCGCCAAGGATCAGGCCGTGGAAACCGAGGTCGTCGGCCGATACGTCGACCGCCTGACGCGTCGCGACGGCGTGTGGCGGGTTGCCCATCGCACGGTGGTATTCGAGGTATCTCGCGGCCAGCCGGCCCCAGCCGGCGGCGGCCTGCGATCAAACTGGGCGATCGGCCGTCGCGACGGTCAGGACACGCTGGAGGTCAAGCGCCGGGAACTGGGTTTGCCGCCGCTGTAGGCGCGTCCGGTCGGCGAAGCGTCAGGCCTCTCGCTGCCTCAGGCAGCTTCCCATCAGGCGCGGATTGGCATGCCGACTCAATTCCGCGTCGCGATGGGTCGCGCAGGCATCCTGAGTGGCAAATTGCGGGCGAACTGGCACGCTGACGATCTGGCAGTCGCTGGAATCGCCCGGCGTTGCACAAAGCGAGGCGTAATAGACCCAAACGATGCCAACGCTGGTCGGCATGCTGGTGGGCGGTTGCGGGCTGAGTGTCAGAAAGCCAAAGACAGCCGCCGCCCCACCGATCGGCAGGCAGAGGCGGGTCCGGAGCAATCCCCTTACGCGCATTCCCGATACCCTCCGCCGGCCGGCTTCATTGGACAGAGCTTCAGTGTTCCGTTTCTGACACAGACACAACCAGCGCCGCCAGGCGCACCCGCAGGCTCTCGATCGCATGTCGGACCGTGGGAACAGTCGCAACGTGGAGACATTCGTCCCACTGCAATGCATCGAGATGTACAGACCGGCCAACGTGACGAATGATGAAGGTCGGACCCAGCCTGTCATCGGCGTCGAGGGGCATGACAACCACGCTGCTGTCGGACGCTGAATCGCCCGCCAATTCGACAGACCAATCCGGCGCGACGTCGGTGACCATTTCGGTCACGAGCGTGAGGTCGTGTTGTCCGACCGAGAGGTCCGACTGGTCTTCGCACAAATTGCCGACAAGCCAGTGAGCCGCATTCTGGATGGGCATTCCGGGTCTCCAGCGCGTGACGCGCGTCCGCCATCCTGGCGTCCCTATTTTGTCGCACAGACGACATGAAAAGAAAAGTGTCAAAAATTTTCCGAATTCTTAATAATAGTCTATGTGCTCACGCTACCGGACTTGTCGCCCCGTTGCCGCCGATGCCCGCCGAGCGAGGGCCAGTAAGGCATTGCGACATAACGTAAAATCTGGATATCCTGTTCTTTTGCACCCCCTCTCGGCCTCTGACAAACCCGCCATGGCGGCGTTCAGGGCACTGACAGACCAAAGACCCAGGGCCCGGGTGAACGGAGCGGTCCGACGGTAGAATACCGGCGGACGCAACGTCTTGGCTGCATCGGCGGCACTCAGACGTCCCGATTCCATCGCCAACTTGGCACGATGCAACCTTTGCAGGTGCATCAACCCCGCACGCATCACCTGAACAGGCGCCGCACCCTCGGCAATCGCCAGCTCCAGAGCCCGATCCGTGGTCGCTACATCGCCGGTTGTCGCTGCAAACAGCGCATCCTCCAGCGATAATCCCGCGAGGTCGCCGACGCACATCATCGCGGAGTCAAGATCGACGCGAGCACCCGGCCCGACATAGAGCGAGAGCTTCTCCAGTTCCGACCGGGTGGATGCCCGATCCGCGCCCAACTGTGCCGCGAGCCAGGCCAGCGCATCGGGATCGACGCCCACGCCGGCCTGCTGCAACGTCGTCCGGATCGTCGCTTCCAGTGCTCGCCCTTCTTCCGGATAGCAGCCGATCGCCACGCCGTCGGGCGCTTCCTCAACCGCGGTCCGAAGCCGGGAGCGCGTGGCCAGCCCGCCGGCCTCCAGCACCACCAACGCCGGTGCCCGCCCCTTCAGGATCGCCTGCACCTGGGCTGTCGCGGTGTCGCCGGCTTCCCGAACCCTCACCACCCGTCGCCCGCCCGTCAGCGGCAAGGACGCTGCTTCATCCGCCAGCCGCCCCATCTCCTCGCTCGCCAGTTCCACCACCAGGAACGGGTCGTCGAGGGATCCGGCGACTGCCTTCACCAGCGCCTCCGCCCGATCACGGATCATGCCCAGATCGTCGCCATACAGCAGGATCACCCGGCACGCCCCCGGATCGCGCAGGAATCCAGCGACCTGCGCCGGACCGAGTTTCATCGGGACTCAGCCCGCGGCGGACGCGGCCGCACGCTCACGGAACCACAGCGCCAGTTGCGTCGCCACCTGATCCGCGAGCTGGTCGGCCATACGCCGCTGCACCGCCTCGTTTTCCAGATCGACAGCGAAATACTGTGCGCTGAAGATGTTCAGACCATCCATCGTGCGGGCGGTGCCCTCGGTCAGACGGGTGCGGGCGGGATCCTGAGCCAGCAGCACCCAACTGGCATAACCGGTGAAGCGGACGCGGGTCGCGCTGTTGTCGGTCTGGATGCCCAGCCCCTCCCCGGCGATCCAGAACGCCACGAAGAGCTCGTAGCGCTTGGGCGTGCCCGAGTCGTTGGCCAGCCGAGCCTGCAACGCCTGGCGCATCAATTGGCCTGGTCGGTCGGCCATGATCGGCACGTTGATCGCGGCCAATTCCCGTGTCGCGATTCCCGGGCCACCCGATGCCGTCGGCATATACATCGGCTGAAAGCCACAGCCAGCCAAACCGAGCGCGGTGCCGGTGCTCGCGAAGCCGATCAGAAACCCACGACGCGTGGGATTATGCCTCATCCCGCGATCACGAAATTGACGATCCGGTTGGGCACATGGACGCGTTTCACCACCCGCTTGCCCTCCAATGCACGCGCCACGTTGACCTCGGCTTCGGCGGCGGCGATGACCGTGTCGGCCGGAGCATTAGGCGGCACCTCGATCGTGCCACGCAGCTTGCCCATCACCTGCACGGCGATGGTGACGCTTTCAGCGATCAGCAAGGCGGGGTCGGCGTCCGGCCAGGGCAGGTCGGCCACCAGTCGGTCACTGCCAGGACGCAGGCGGGCATAAACCTCCTCCGCCAGATGCGGGATCATCGGGCTGGTCAGGCGAGCGAGCATCTCCACCGCCTCCCGGCGCGCCCAGCCCAGTCCGGCGCTGTCGTCAGCCGCCCGTTCGGCGTCACCGATCGCGTTCGCCAGCTCGTAAAGGCGGGCCACGGCGACGTTGAAGGCAAAGCCGTCCAGGGCCTCCGACACGCTGGCGATGCAGCGATGGGTGGCGCGCCGCAGGGTTCGGGCCGCGGGTCCGAATTCCGCCGGTTGTGGGCCGGTCGGGACTGCATCCAGGGCCTCGGCGAGGCGGAAGACACGCTGGGTGAAGCGGAACGCCCCGGCGGCGCCGGATTCCGTCCACTCCATGTCGCGATCGGGCGGATTGTCGGAGAGGATGAACCAGCGCGCTGTGTCGGCACCGTAGCGCGCGATGATCGCCCCCGGGTCGATGGTGTTGCGCTTGGACTTGCTCATGGCTTCGACCCGGCCGACCGTCACCGGCAGGTCGGTCCCGCGCTGCACGGCGGTGCCGTCCAGGCGCTTTTCGATTTCTTCCGGATACAGCCAGGTGCCGTCGGCGGCCTTGTAGGATTCGTGGTTCACCATGCCCTGGGTGAACAGGCCGGCGAAGGGCTCTTCCACCGCGATATGGCCGGTGGCCTTCATGGCGCGGGTGAAGAAACGCGAATACAGCAGATGCAGGATCGCGTGCTCGATGCCGCCGATATATTGGTCGACCGGCATCCAGTGATCGACCGCCGCCCGCACCAGCGGCAGGTCCGAACCGGGGCTGCAATAACGGGCAAAGTACCAGGAGCTATCGACGAAGGTATCGAACGTGTCGGTTTCCCGGCGCGCCGGCTTGTGGCATTTGGGGCAGTTGACATGCTTCCAGGTGGGGTGGTGATCCAGCGGATTGCCGGGACGATCGAACGTCACGTCGTCCGGCAAGGTCACCGGCAACTGGTCGTCCGGCACCGGGACCACGCCGCAGGAGTCGCAGTGGATGACCGGAATCGGGCAACCCCAATAGCGCTGACGAGACACGCCCCAATCACGCAGCCGCCAGTTCACCACCCCCTCTCCCATCTTCCGCTCGGCCAGGGCGTCGATCGCCGCGCGCTTGGCTGCATCGACATCCAGCCCGTTCAGGAAGTCGGAGTTGTAGATGGTGCCGGGCCCGACATAGGCGTCGTTGGCGATGGCGAAGCTGGCCGGATCGGCATCCGGCGGCAGCACGACCGGCACAACGTCCAGGCCGTATTTGCGGGAGAAATCCAGGTCGCGCTGGTCATGCCCGGGGCAGCCGAAGATGGCCCCGGTGCCGTATTCCATCAGCACGAAATTGGCGATCCAGATCGGATGGGTGGCACCTTCGATGAACGGGTGCTTCACCCGCAGCCCGGTGTCGTAGCCGTGCTTTTCCCCGGTTTCGATCACCGCCTCGCTGGTGCCCTTGCTGCGGCATTCCGCGACGAAGGCTTCCGCCTTCGGGTCCCGGGCGGCGACGGAGGCGGCCAACGGATGTTCCGGAGCGATCGCCAGGAACGACATGCCGTACAGCGTATCCGGGCGCGTCGTGTAGACCTCGACCTTGTCGATCCCGGCTTCCGGAGCGGACAGGTCGAAATGCATCCGCGCGCCCTCGCTGCGGCCGATCCAGTTCGCCTGCATCAGCCGCACCCGTTCCGGCCAGCGGTCCAGGCCGTCAAGGGCGGACAGCAGGTCGGGGGCGTATTTGGTGATGCTGAAGAACCACTGGCTGAGCTGCTTTTTCTCGACCAGCGCGCCGGAGCGCCAGCCGCGGCCGTCTATTACCTGCTCATTGGCCAGCACGGTGCCGTCCACCGGGTCCCAGTTCACCCAGCTTTCCTTGCGCTCCACCAGGCCGGCGCTCAGGAAGTCGAGGAACAGCTTCTGCTGGTGGCGGTAATACTCCGGCTGGCAGGTCGCGAATTCGCGGTCCCAATCCAGCGACAGGCCCATGCGCTTGAGCTCGGTGCGCATGTTGGCGATGTTTTCATAGGTCCACTTGGCCGGGTGCACGCCGCGTTCGCGGGCGGCGTTTTCGGCGGGCAGGCCGAACGCGTCCCAGCCCATCGGGTGCAGCACGGAGTGGCCGCGGGCCCGCTTGTAGCGCGCCACCACGTCGCCGAGGGTGTAGTTCCGCACATGGCCCATGTGGATCTTGCCACTGGGGTAGGGGAACATCTCCAGCACGTAGTATTTGGGCTTGCCGTCCGTGGGGACGTCTTCCACGCGGAAACAGCCGCGCTCCACCCAGGCTTGTTGCCACCTGGGTTCGGCCGAGTTGAAGTCATAGCGCGGTCCATCGGCCGCCGCCGGCTCCTGGCGCGGCACCGGGGCCGCGACCGTCACGCTGCTTTCGTTCATGGCGAATGTATCGGGCGGGGCGGCTTCCGGTGCAAGGGTCTGTGTCCTGGTTTCCTGCCAACCGAGCGAGCCATATGGTGCATGGCCGGCCCCACCCTATCATACCCGGGCTCGGCCCGATATGACGAGGCTTCGGCATTCACAAACCTCCGCGGCGGAGAAGAATCTCCCCCTCCCGCAAGGGGAGGGGGAGATTCTTCTCCGTTACGGAGGTCGTGAATGCCGTGGATGACGCGGCGGAAGGCCACCGTTCCACCTGCCTCGGGATCAGAAATTCACGCGAACCTGCACCTTCGGTCGCAGCACCCAGCGCGAGTATTCGGCCGTTGCCACATTGGACAGCCGCTGCTCGAATCCCGCCGACATGGCGAGCACCGTGACCGGATTGACCTGATACCGGACCCCGGCGCCGATATCGAACGTCCAGTCCCGCTGACCGGTGCGGCGATGCGTATAGGCCGACAAGGCCACGCTGGGGATCAGCGGTTGCAAGGTCCACCCATTACCGAGCTGAAAATTCAACGGCGCCGCCAATTCCACCTTCCAACGCTCCCGCGTGCGGACGCTGCTCCAGAGATGGCTCGTCAGCATCGACGTGGTGACAGACCAGCTTTCCCACAGCGGAATCTGGCGCGCGATGGCGGTGCGCAGGTCGTAGCCGGTACCGTTCCACGGACCGTAGAAGCCCTTGAAACTCTCCTTCGTCTCGAACGCGCCAGATAGAGTGAAACCGGCCACCGACCAGGCGGCGGACAACCCGCCCGCCGCCTCGGTGGTGGGCGTCTGGTATGGCTGTTCCCGGACGCCGCTCTTCTGCTTGGTATAGAAGTCGACCAGGAAATCCTTGCTGAATTTATGCCGAAACCCGAACCAGATCGTCGACGTCACCGACAACGACGGCGGCCGCCCACGCGAGGTTTGCCCGCTCGGCGGTCGCGCCCGCGGCGCCGGATCCGAATTATGACCCCCACCCCCGTCACCAGCGACATTGTCCAGAGTGTCGTCGTCGTCGATCATTCCGGTCTGTGCCGCGACCGGATGCCCCGAGAGACACACGACCACCCAAACCGCGAGTAGGCCGCGCGGGGAAGGCAGCGCCATGCCTCGGCCTCCTGTCAGACCGCTGAAACAGCGACAAACAGGCAAACCGAGCCCATCGCGCTACGCCACGCCCCGCACACGCTCATTCTCCACACCCAGGCTGCGAGCGATCGGCAGCAAGGTGAAGTAGCGCCGCGATACCCGATCCGCCACCGCCACGATCGCGGCTTCCATCGCGCGCATCCGGGGCGGTAGGTGGGCGGCGGCCGCCATCTGATCCGGCGAACGCTGCACGTCGCGAATGATATCGTGGACTTCCTGCAACAGGGGATCGATCGCGGCCAACAGGCTGTCGCCATCTTCCACGATTTCCCGCAGCAGATCGCGGATGGCCAGAAGCTGGTACGCCATACCGCGTGGATTGCCCTCATCGGCCAGGATCAGGTCCAGCGCGGGCGCCGGTTGCAGCACCGCCAGATAGCGGCTGCGATAGGTGATGACGGAATCCCGCAGCTCCAACGCCAGGCGTAGCCCGACCTCCACCCGCCCCGGCTGCGACACGGCCTGGGGTTGATCGAGGACATGCGCGAGTTCGGACGCAATCGCCCGGGCCCGTTCCGTCCGACGGCCGAAATCCAGAAACAGGCGACCACCACCCCTCACCATGTTCTCCGCCGCGAGGCCGGCAACGGTCGCCGCGAATTGCAGAACGCCGGTGGTCAGATGCGACGCATCTTCCAGCGCGCGTGGGTTGGTGTCCGGAGGAAGCTGGCGCATCGCCTCCCCAAGCTCACGCAGGGACCGGGTCAGGACCACATGCATTTCACTGGTCAGCCGATCCCGAAGCTGATCCACCTGCCGCGAAACCAGGCCGAGGAGATCGCGCATGCGGCCTTTGGTCCGGAAGGCGCGCATCACGGCGGGGGCCAGCATCGTTGGCCCAAGCGTGCCGCCTTCCTCCTCCGACATCACACCCGCCGCTCTCAGGCTCGCCGCCAACAACTGCATCTCCGACAGTTCGCGCGGCGTTGGGGACGGGCGCAGGATGCGGGTGATCATCGCGCGTTGCAGGCGAGCGTACCGCTCCAGCCGCTCCAGATAGCGGCCCAACCAGAAGAAGTTATCCGCCACCCGGCTGGGCAGGTCACCGGCGGTGCGCCGGATCGCCAGCGACGGGGTGGCAAAGCCGAAGGTGCCCTGGACCGAGGTGGATTCCTCGGCGAGCACCCAGACGTCTTTCGACACGGCGTTGCGAGGCAGGCGGCCGGCGAGCGCGTCTTCCTCCGACAAGGCGCGCGCCAATCCGCCCGGCAAGGCCCGCCAGCGGCTGCCGTCGAAGACGAGGAACATCCGCAGAGCGATCGGTTTCGCCTCCAGCCCGCTCGGCCCCGCGCATGGGGCGACCGAAGGGGTCGGCGCGACGGACGCGGCATAGCGGGACGGATTGGCCGCCAGGCGGGCGGACAGTTCCTCCCGCTGGGCCGCTGAGAGCAATGTCGGCAGCACGGGTGCGGCGGCCCCGTCGGTGGACGGGCGGATTACCCAGCCTTCCAGATCGCGGAGCACGGTGCGCACGACGGCGCCCTCACCGAGCCAGAGTGTCGCCTGGCTGGCAACCAGCAAGTCCTCACCCAGCAGGCGGCGCGCCAGGGATGGCAGGAAAGCGGCGAGCGCCGGTGCCTCGACCAGGCCCGCGCCGGAGCGGTTGACGATGCGGACGGCGCCGCCGCGCACGGCATCCAACAGCCCAGGCGTGCCGGAGCCGGATGCCAGTTCCAGCGGATCGACCATGTCCCCGGACTGCCGGCGCAGCAGGACCCCAATGTGCTGCAAGCCGCGCAGGGTCTTGAGGAAGACCTTGCCGCCCCTGATCGTGAGATCGCCGCCTTCCACCAGACCGATGGAGAGTTCGCGGGACAGCAGCACATGCTCGAACCACAGCGGGTCGCTGTGGCCCGGTGTCAGCAGCGCCACCCCGGCGCCGTCACTGGGCGCCAGGGATTGCAGCACATCACCGCAGAGATCCATGAATGGGCGAAGCTGCATGATCTTCTGCGACTGGAACAGTTCCGGCACCACGCGTGACAGGATGCGGCGATTTTCCAGGGCATAGGCGAGCCCGGCGGTCTGGTCCGTGCGATCGGCGAGCACGCGCCATCCGCCATCCGCGGCGCGCAACAGATCTGCTGCATAAAAATGCAGAAACCGATCCTGTCGCCCGCCATCATCCACTCGGTTGGCCCGCAGAAACGCCGGGTTGTCATAGACTAAGGCCGCGGGCAACGCGCCCTCGGCGAGAAGATCACGCGGGCCGTACAGGTCCGCCAGGATGGCTTCCAGAAGGGTCGCTCTCTGACCCAATCCGGATTCGAGAGCGGCGAATTCCGCGGCGGAAATCGGTAGCGGGATCGGATCGCATCGCCAGTTCACCGCCTGCTCGCCGGGCAGAATTGCGGTGATGCCTTCCTCGGCGAAGGCCTGCTCCAGCATCCGTGCCCGGGTTGCCAAGGTTTCGCGGCCAAGACCGAAAATCGCGCCGAGCAGTCCACGCCAATGCGGACGGACATGGCCGGAGCCGTCCGCCATTTCGTCCAGTGGCGCGGTATCGCTCACGCGGCGGCCATCCGGTGGATCACGGTGCGTTCCGCCCGCCATAGCGCCGGACCCGCAGATCGGCCTGTTCCTGATGGCCGGCGAAGTTCTCGATGGCGCAGAGACGCGAGCAGTACTCGCCGATCATCGCGGTCGCTTCCGGGCTGACCTGCTGATAGGTCACGGTTTTCAGGAACTTGCCGACCCACAGGCCGCCGGTGTAGCGGGCGGCGCGCTTGGTGGGCAGTGTGTGGTTGGTGCCGATGACCTTGTCGCCATAGGCCACGTTGGTCTCCTTGCCGAGGAACAGCGCGCCGTAATTGGTCATCCGCTCCAGGAACCACCGAGGCTCCCGGGTCAGGACCTGCACATGCTCCGACGCGATGCGGTCGGCTTCCGACAGCAAATCCTCGTCCGTGTCGCACAGGATCACCTGCCCATGGTCCCGCCAAGCAGCGCCGGCGATGTCGGCCGTGGCCAACACGCTGAGCTGTCGATCGATTTCGGCCTGAATTTCGTTCGCGATCTTGGTGGAGGTGGTCAGCAGAATGGCGGGCGAGGTCGGCCCGTGTTCGGCCTGCCCCAGAAGGTCTGTGGCGCACATCTCGGCATCGGCGGTGTCATCGGCGATGATCAGGGTTTCCGTCGGGCCGGCCAGCAGGTCGATCCCGACCCGGCCGAACAATTGCCGCTTGGCCTCGGCGACGAAGGCGTTGCCGGGTCCCACCAGCATATCGACCGGCGCAATGGTCGCGGTGCCGAGCCCCATGGCCGCCACGGCCTGGATGCCGCCGAGGAGATAGATTTCGTCGGCCCCGCCCAGCGACATGGCGGCGACGGTGGCGGCCGGCGGGATCCCGTTCAGCGGCGGGGTGCAGGCGGCGACTCGCGGCACGCCGGCGACCTTGGCGGTCAGCACCGACATATGCGCGGAGGCCACCATCGGATAGCGCCCGCCCGGGACGTAGCAGCCCACACTGGCGACCGGGATGTTCTTGTGGCCCAGGCGGATGCCGGGGAGGGTCTCGATCTCGATATCGGTCAGGGCGGCCCGTTGTGCTTCGGCAAAGCGGCGGATTTGCGCCTGGGCGAATTTGATGTCGTCGATCACCTGCGTCGGCAGGGAATTCATCAGGGAGGCGATCTCATCCGGCCGCAGCCGGAAGCTGGGTGGGTCCCATTTGTCGAATTTGATCGACAATTCCCGGACCGCCGTGTCGCCGCGCGCGATCACGTCTTCCAGGATGGATTCCACCGTCTGGCGCACCTTCCGGTCCGCTTCCGTCTTTTCCGCTTCCGTTGCGCCGTGTTTCAGAACCCGGATCATCGTCCTACTCCGCCGTCCAGCCGCCATCGACCACAAGCGCGGTGCCGGTGACAAGCGCCGCCGCGTCCGACGCCAGAAACACCACCGCGCCCATCAGGTCTTCCACCTGCCCCAACCGGCCGAGTTTGATCCGCCGCAGGACATCATCGCGGAAGGCGTTATCCTGGAAAAACGGCTTTGTCAGCGGCGTGTCTATGAAGGTGGGCCCGATCGAGTTCACCCGGATGCCGTGCGGCGCCAGATCGATCGCCATGGCCTTGGTCAGGCCCTCGATCCCGTGTTTGGTCATGCAATAGACGGTCCGGCGGGCCCCGCCCACATGGCCCATCTGCGATGAGATATGGATGATGGAGCCCGGCTTGCCCGCCGCGACCATTCGTTGCGCAACGGCCTGGGCCACGAAGAACGCCGCCCGTTGGTTCAAGGCGGTGATCACGTCGTAGTCGTCTTCCGTGACGTCCAGGAACGTGCGGGGCCGGTTGGTGCCGGCATTGTTGACCAGGATATCGAACGGGGCCGCCGCGGCGATGGCCTCCCTCACCGCTGCCTGGTCGGTGACATCCAGGGTGAGTGACTCGGCACTGCCACCATCGGCGCGGATTTCGGCGGCGGCGGCTTCGATCTCGGCCGCGGTGCGGGCGAGCAACACGACATGGGCGCCAGCCTGGCCCAATGCGGCCGCCGCGGCGAGGCCGATGCCGCGGCCTGCACCCGTGACCAGGGCGCGCCGACCGTCCAGGCGCATCGACGGGGTTCGGGGAAGCGGCATCGGGATGCTCTCTGACAGTTGCATGCGGGCGCCTGAGAGCCCGGAGGATGACATGCTAAAATACCTGTCCTGACAAGGCGAGGCGGGATACGCGTTCCGCCGCCGGACCTGTCATCCCAGCAGGAACCACAGCCGAAACACCATGTCCTCCGGCCAGGACTGTCGGCGAAACCCCGGTAGCCGAAGGGCGGCCAGACGAGCGAAGTAACCACCGTTCAGGCCTTTTTCGATGATCGCCAGTTGTGCACGCGACGTTTCGGTCAGAAGGCGCGGCTGACGATGCAAGGCGTCGATATGACTGCGAACCAACGACATGAACGGCCGGCGCCCGCGCCGGACCACGCCCATGCCACGCTGGAGCAGGTTGCCGGCGTTGCCCACCTGGTTTCTGTCGTGCTGTCGATACAGAAGCGTTGCCTCCGGATCGACCAGAACCCGCCCGCCCGAAGCGGTCACGACGATATAGGACCACCAATCATGCCAGGTCTGATCGGCGGGTTCGCTGGCCGCGATCAACTCAGCCGCCGCGCGGTTGAGCATCACCGTGCAGCCCTGGGCAATGTTTTGCGTGATGGCGGCGGGAAAGCTGGGCGGACGCCGCACGACAGGCGAATGTCCGATTGGCCGCAGGGCGTCATCCACCAGTGTGTGTCCGGAACAATAGAGCCCGGGCATTCCGAGCGGGACGCCCGACAAAGCCGCAACGCCGCGCGCCAGTTTCTGCGGCAACCAAATGTCGTCCTGGTCAGCGAACGCAAACATCGCCGCGGGACTGGCGACGGATTGGCGCAACAATGTCAGGAAGCTGGCGGTCGCATTCAGATTGCCCTCGGACGGATGCCACACGCAGCGGCCGAACCCCGGTCCGTCCGAGAACCTCGTCAGCTTCTCCACCGAATTGTCCGACGATCCGTCGTCACGCCAGTGCAGCACCCAGTTCGTGTGGCTCTGGGTCAGGAAACTCTGAAGCTGCGTGTCCAGATAGGCCGCGCCATTGTAGGTTGACAGCAGGATCGCAACCAACGGTCGGTCATCGGGCGCTTGTGTCATGGGTCAAGCATCTGGGCCGCTGTCTTGCCGATCATCGTACCAGGTTCAGAGCACGCCGCGATGCGGACGGTAGCAGGTTTCGGACCACCAAAAGTGCCTTGGCGACCGGTCTGATCCACAGCAATGGCAGCAAGACCATCACCGGGTATCGCGATCGGCGACGCAGAGACCGGGCGATGAAATGCAGGTGGCTCAGGGCCAGTCGCGTCTGCTCCCTGGTGCCAGACGTCAATGCCTTGCGGTATTCGGCCATCATCTGGGCGAAGAAACGGGGGGCAATCAGGCCGCTCGCGTAATATCGAAGCTGCACCTTGTCGTCCGGGAACTCCCGCAGCAGCTTTTGCGCATAGATCAGGCGGCTGGCCACCATGCGCGGGGAGTAGGATGTGCTGGTGGGATATATCCGCCACTTGGACAATGGCACATTGATGTAGACATTTTCGTAACCCGCACGAAACAGACGCAGGAACAGATCGTCATCCTCATAGCCCGACAGGGTCTCGTCGAAGCCGCCTGCTTCCATAAATGCCTTGCGGGAAATCAGCGATGCCGAGGGCAGAACATACATATCCTCTCCCAGACATTGCATCAGCGTGGTTTTTGGATGCGCGGAACCCGTGCTGTCGAGAAAGGATTTCATCAGCATCGATCCGTCATGGTCGATGCGATCCAGGTTGCTGTAAGTCCAACCGAGCTCGACCGGCCGCGGCTCCGCGAATGGTTCGACCAGGGTGGCGAGATGGTGCGGATACCAGGCGTCATCCTGGTCCAACAGCGCGATCAGATCGCCGTGTGCATGGGCGACGCCTATGTTCCGCGCGGACGATTGGCCGCCGTTGGGTTTCTGCAACAGGCGGATCGGATGGTTTTTCGCCATCTCCCGGACGATGTCCGCGCCGTCATCGGTCGAGCCATCATCCACGACGATGATCTCATCCGGCGGCAAGGTTTGGGCGAGGATGCTTTCCAGCGCCTCCCGGATAAACTCACGCCCATTATAGAGCGGGATGATCGCCGTGATCAGATAGCGCCGCCGGCCGGGCTCGATGCTGAAATGGTCCGGCACGTGACCGCGCAAGAACGCCAGATCGGCAAGGCAAGTGTCGATCAACGCGGGATCGCCCGACCGCAGGGCTCGGCGTGCGTCCGCCATCGACTGCCCGAGGAAACGGGGCACGATGATCTTGGTCGTGTGGTAATGCTCGAACCGAGGGTCGTCCGGAAATTGACGCAGCAGCTTCTCGGCATAGATGCGCCGGCTTGCCGCCCTGCGGGGCGAATAGGAGCTGCTGCTCGAGGAAATTCGCCAGCAGG
>Ga0082335_1001430_pt1 | contig 50723 bp, 47 predicted proteins | sample Subgrocontami58m_FD_72375 | JGI IMG/M metagenome (GOLD analysis project Ga0082335, IMG submission 72375) | Subsurface groundwater microbial communities from S. Glens Falls, New York, USA - GMW37 contaminated, 5.8 m (SPADES assembly) (version 2) ... | reverse complement strand
CAGCCGTACGACGGCGACCCGCGCTACGTCCTCCAGCAGGCGCTGAAGCGGATGCAGGGCATGGGCTTCGACACGTTCAACGTCGGCCCCGAGCTCGAGTACTTCCTCTTCAAGGACGCGACCGGGACCGAGACGCTCGACGAGGGCGGCTACTTCGCGATGACCGCGCTCGACGCGGCGACCGAGCTGCGCAACGAGACGATCCAGGCGCTCGAGTCCATGGGCATCCAGATCGAGTACCACCACCACGAGGTCGGGCCGTCGCAGCACGAGATCGACGTCCGCTACGGCCCCGCCCTCGAGATGGCCGACAACACGATCACCTACCGGCTGATCGTGAAGGAGATCGCGGCGAAGAACGGCGTCTACGCGACCTTCATGCCGAAGCCGCTCTTCGGTGAGAACGGGTCGGGCATGCACACGCACATGTCGCTCTTCAAGGGCGATCGCAACGCGTTCTTCGATCCCGAGGACCCGTACCACCTCTCGAAGGTGGCGAAGGCCTTCATCGCCGGTCAGCTGCGGCACGCCAGGGAGTTGTCGGCGGTCTTCGCTCAGTGGGTCAACTCGTACAAGCGGCTCGTGCCGGGCTACGAGGCGCCGGTGTACGTCGCCTGGTCGCAGCGGAACCGCTCCGCTCTGATTCGGATCCCGCTCTACAAGCCGGGCTCCGAGCAGGCGACCCGGGCTGAGATCCGCTGCCCCGACCCGGCGTGCAATCCCTACCTCACGTTCGCGTGCCTGCTGCACGCCGGCCTGGACGGGATCGAGAAGGGCTACGAGCTGCCCGATCCGATGGAGACGAACCTCTATCACCTCACCCCCGAGGAGCGGCGCGAGCTCGGGATCGTCTCGCTGCCGGAGACGCTCGGCGAGGCGGTCGACGAGCTCGCGGGCTCCGAGCTGATGCGGAGGGCGCTCGGCGAACACATCTTCCCGCGCTACATCGAGCTGAAGCGGAAGGAGTGGGACGACTACCGCGTTCAGCTCACGGCGTGGGAGATGAACCGCTATCTGAAAGCGCTGTAGAGGCGCCGGCGCGGAGAAGGGCACGTCCAGGGGTCTGACCCCTGGACGTGCCCTTTACGGACGAGCGGAAGTGGCGCACACTTGAGCCGAGGGCTGCGTCACAGGCGAGTGACGCGCCTCGACTGACGGCCGGCCGCGGGTTCCCGGTGGGAGCCCGTGGTCGTCGCGGGGCCGCCCTCGCCCGGCCGGGCGCCTGGAGGACGTGGCCGCGGCCGAGCGTGGGCGTGGAGAGGGCGAGCGCTAGAGGAACTTCCTCAGGTGCTCTCTGAGCACCCTGAGGCCGATCACGCCGCTCTGGCCGTCGATCTGCTCGATCGTCTCGGCGGGCACGAGCGCGCGATGGCGTGAGAGGAAGCCCGACCGCACGGAGAGTGCGTCCGGCACGTCAGGCTTCGTCCCGTACATCGGGCACTCGACGCGCCCGACCATGCGGCCGCGGGCGTCGGCGACGAGAAAGCCCTTGAGATTGCGGAGGTCGAGCTCGAGGGTGCTCATGGCATGAACCCTAGGGGCCCTCTGAAAGGAATTTCCTGCTCCTTTCGTAAGGGTTCTGTTAGAGCGAGGGCTTCCATACCATCACGACCAGGATCGCGAGGACGAGTGCGCCGCTGCCGTAGTTGAGGGCCAGCGGGACCGGGTTGCGCAGGCGTCGCTGGAGCTCGGGGTTCGGGCGGTCCCCGTCCTCTGCGAGCCGCACGGCGAGCTTTCGCGTGCCCTTGTCGTGGCGCCCGGCGACACCTCCGAGGACGGCTGCGAGCACGAAGAGGCCGAACGCGAGCGACACCCAGCCCTCGCCCAGACCGTACCCGCGGTGCTCCGCGAGCCAGATCCCGAAGAGGAGCAGCAGCACGGAGCCCACCACAACGAGCAGAACGCCCGCCCGGATCGCGCCGAGGAGCGCTGCGATCTCGCCGGGCCGCTCACGCCGCATCGCCGCGAGCTGGAGCACGGCTGCGACAGCCGCGCCGGAGACGAACAGGAAGGCCCCGAGCAGATGGAAGAGGAGCAGCCACTCGTAGGTGCCCACGCACCAAGGCTACGAAGCCGTCCGGACGGCGCTCCGTACAATCGAGCCGTGGACGCGAGCGCCCGCCACCTCCGCCTGTTGACCGAGACGATCGCCGCGGTCAACTCGACGCTCGATCTGCAGGAGGTGCTGGAGCTCGTGGCGAGCAAGGTCGCCGACGCGCTCCAGACGGATGCCTGCTTCGTCTACCTCTACGACGAGAAGGCCGGCGAGCTCGTCCTGCGGGCGACCTTCGGCACGCGCGTTGACGATCTGACCCGCCGCCCGCGCATGCGCCCGGGCGAAGGCATCACCGGCACGGCCGCGGCGGATCGAGCGCCGGTCATGATCCCCTCGAAGGCGCACCTCGACCCGCGCTTCAAGGAGTTCCCGAACCTGCAGGAGTCGGAGTACGAATCCATCCTCGCCGTGCCGATCCTCGCGCGCGAGAAGCTCGAGGGCGCGCTCAACGTCCGCACGCGGGAGCCGCGCGCGTTCACCGCCGCCGAGATCGAGCTGCTCGTCGCGATCGCCTCGCAGGTCGCGCAGACGATCGAGCACGCGAAGCTCTACGACGCCGCCCAGCGGCGTGTCCACGAGCTGGAGGCGCTGGCCGAGATCTCGAACGCCGTCTCCGAGTCCCTCTACGTCGAGGAGTCGCTCGAGGCGATCGTCAAGACGACGATGGCCGCCGTGAACGCGACCGGCGCCGCGCTCGTGCTGGAGGACGGCAAGATCGCCTGGCCCGAGGGTCGTGCGGGGGAGCACGCCGTCCGCCTGCCGCTGCGCTGGAAGCGGCGCCAGATCGGGGAGCTCGTCTGCGACCGCGACACGCCCTTCTCCGAGGAGGACACGGCGCTGCTCGAGGCGATCGCCCACCACGCCGCGGTCGCGCTCGAGCACGGGCGCGCCGTGATGCGCGGCGTGCTCGCCCAGGAGATCCATCACCGGGTCAAGAACAACCTGCAGACCGTCGCGTCGCTGCTGCGTCTCCAGGCGCGCGCCTCCGGGCCGGTGGACGCCGGGAAGGCGCTCGAGGACTCGGTCAACCGGATCCTCGCGATCGCGGCAGTGCACGAGGTTCTGACCGAGCACCGTGAGGACGACGTCGACCTCGGCGCGCTGATCGACCGGCTGCGGGCGATGCTCGTGCAGGGGCTCGTCTCCGGCAAGACCGTCGAAGCGAAGCTCGAGGCCGTCTCGCTTGCGGGGCACAAGGCGACCGCGCTCGCGCTCGTCTTCAGCGAGCTGTTTCAGAACGCGCTCGAGCACGGCGGCTCGTCGGTGCGGATCGAGCTCGCGCAACGGAACGGGGAGGCCGTGCTCGCCATCACCGACGACGGCGACGGGATCGCCGGCGAGAGTCCGGGGACCGGGCTCTCGATCGTGCGCGCGCTCGTGCGCGACGAGCTGGGGGGAACGATCGAGCTGCGCAGCGAGGGCGGCCTGCGGGCCGAGGTGACCTTCCCGGCATGAGCGAAAGGCGGCCAGGGGCGTGAGAATCTTGATCGCCGAGGACGAGACGATCATCCGGCTCGACCTGCGCGGGCTGCTGGAGGGCGCCGGCTTCGAGGTCTGCGCCGAGGCGCGCGACGGTGAGGAGGCGGTCGAGCTGGCGCGCACCGAGCAGCCGGACCTCGCGGTGCTCGACGTGAAGATGCCGCGGCTCGACGGGATCGAGGCGGCGCGGCGGATCATCGACGAGCGGCCGATCCCGATCGTGATGGTGACCGCCTACGGGGAGGCGGAGCTCGTCGCCCGGGCTGTCGAGGCGGGCGTCTTCGGCTACCTCGTGAAGCCGTTCCGGGAGCAGGACCTGCTGCCGGCGATCGAGACCGCGCGGGCGCGACACGAGGAGCTCGCGGCGCTGCGCGAGGAGGCGGAGTCGCTCGCGGAGGCGCTCGCGGCGCGCAAGGTGATCGAGCGGGCGAAGGGCCTCCTGATGGCGAAGGAGGGGCTCTCCGAGCAGGATGCGTTCGCGCGCCTGCGCAAGGCGAGCCAGGTGTCCGGGCGCCCCCTGAAGGTCGTCGCCGAGGCTGTCGTCGCGACGTTCAGCGAGAGCTGAGCGCGAGCAGCAGCGAGGTCAGCGAGAAGCCGTCGGGCACGAGTCCGCCGGCGATGTGACGGCGCACTTCCTCGATGCTCACCCACTCGACCCGCTCGGCCTCGTGCGCGTCGGCGGGCTGGCCCACGTGCTCGGCACCGTGCGCGCGGAAGGCGTGGAACATCTGGTCGCAAAGCCCGTTCGTCGGGTGCCACGTTCCCAGCGGCTCGAGCTTGCCGGTCGGGCGCCAGCCGGTCTCCTCGAGCGCCTCGCGCGCAGCGGCCTCCCTCGGTGCCTCGCCCGGGTCGATCCGGCCCGCCGGCACTTCCCAGCCCCAGGTGTCGGTGATGAAGCGGTGCCGCCAGAGCAGCAGGAAGCCGCGCTCGGGATCCTCGATCACGCACGAGGAGGCGGCGCCGGGCAGCCGCACGACGTGGTGCTCGAACCGTTCCCCGTCCGGCAGCTCGACGTCCACGAGCCGCAGGCTCACCCAGACGCTCTCGTAGAGCGAGCGCTCGCCGTGGACCGTCCAGCGCATACCGCGCGACTCTACTCGCTGCGGTCGAGCAGGCGTTCCTCGGCGCGGCGCCGGCGGACGGCGGCGAGCTTCCACGTGCCCCCCGCGAGTAGGAGCAGCGGGCCGCCGACCGCGAGCGCGATCAGCGCGGCGGAGGCCTCCCACGCGAGCGCGTCGAGCGCGCGGTCGAGCGCGCGGCCGAGGCGACCCTGCTCCCGCAGGCGGGCCGTCTGCTCGGTGGTGAGCGAGACCGAGACCGTTGCGAGCGTGCCCTCCGTGCGGGTCTGCTCGAGCGCTGCGCGCAGCTCCGCGAGCTCGCGGCGGGCCTGCGCGAGCCGCAGCTCGAGCTGGGCGCGCGCGTCGTCGGTCAGGTCCGGGGTCTCGAGCTGGCGGCGCAGCGAGGCGATCTCGCCTTGGAGGACGGCGATCCGGTCGGCGATGGTATCGGCCTGGCCCTGCAGGTCCTCGATCCCGATCCGCTGGCCGAGGATCGTGCCGAGCCCCGAGAGCTGCACGATCGCGCTCTGGACACGGATCGCCGGCACGCGCAGGACGAGCATGGCGCTGCCGGGGCCCGTCTCGGGCGCGTCGTAGGCGGCCGAGGCGACGTAGCCGCCGAGCGAGCGGGCGACCCGCATCGCCTTCTGCGTCGCCGCGGAGAGCGCGTCGAGGTCGTTCACGCGCAGGCGCAGCTCGGCGTCGTAGCGCTGGAGGCGGCCTGCCGTCGGTGGCAACGTTGCGGCCTGGTCGGTGGCCACGCCGCCGGCCGGCGGCGTGGCGCGCGTGGCGGTACCGGCCTTCTCGACGGCGGCGAGCGGCGGCGCGACGACCCGCTCGCTCTCGCCGGAGCGGGTGAAGCCGATCACGCCCGCCGCTCCGAGCGCGAGCGCCAGCGCCGCCGGTGCGGCGACGAGCAGCGTGCGCCGCAGCGAGAGGCGGGCAAGAAAGAAGGGCCGGGGCTCGGGCGTGCCCGCTGCGAGCGCGCGCACGCGCTCCCGCAGCTCGGGCGAGGCGGCCGGCTTGGCGGCGCGAAGCTGGATGAGCGGGTCAGGCGAGGACATGGGTGCCTACCTTCTCCTCGAGTTTCTTGAGGGCCCGGGAGAGCCGGGTCGAGACGTTGGTGGGGGAGATGCCTAGCACGCGCGCGGCCTCGTCGCCGTCGAGGTCGAGGAGGACGCGCAACGCGATCACCTCGCGCTCGCTGTGGGTGAGCGAGCGCAATGCCGACTCGAGCTCGGGCGAGAGCCCCTCGCCGAAGACCGGCTCGGCGCGGTCCTCGCGCGCGGTGGCCTGGTCGCGCCGTCGCCGGCGCTCCTCGGCGCGGAACCAGTCGAGTGCGGTCGTGCGCGCGATCTGGCAGAGCCACGTTCGGGCGCTCGCGCGCCGCGGGTCGAAGCGGTGCCAGCCGCGGAGAGCCTTCTCGAAGGTGTCCGCGGTCAGGTCCTCCGCGAGCACGCGGTCGCGCGTGAGGTAGACGAGATACGCGTGCACGTCGTCGAGGTGGGCCTCGGCGACGCCGGCGAAGGAGGGGCGCTCGGCGCCTGCCGCCTGGGCTCGCGTGGACGGGATCGTCACGACGTGCACAGCCTATGTACGCCGCCGCCGCGGTCCACGTCACGGCGTCGTCGCAGCTACGCCTGCTGCTGGGCCTGGAAGAGCTCCTCCCACCGCGCCAGCAGCACCTGCAGCTCGTCGCGGGCGGCGCGGTGCGCGGTCAGCGTGTCCACGTTCGCCCAGTCCTCGGCGAGCTTGGACTCGAGCGCGGCGATCTCGGCCTCGAGCGCCTGGATGCGCGCCTCGGCGCGTTCCAGCTCGCCCGCTTGCCTCGGTGGCGCGGCCCGCTCGGGCTTCGGCTTGCGCTCCTTCGCCTGCGCGGCCTGGGGCGCGGTCGCCGCCTTCGCCTCGGCGCGCCGCTGCACGAGGTCGGCCCAGCCGCCGTCGTAGGCGACCACCCCGTGCCCCTCGATCGCGAGCGTCCGCTCGGCGACCGCGTCGAGCAGGGCGCGGTCGTGCGAGACGAGCAGCACGGTGCCCGGGAAGGCCTCGAGTGCCGCCTCGAGCGCCTCGCGGCTCTCGAGGTCGAGGTGGTTGGTCGGCTCGTCGAGGACGAGGAAGTTCGCGCCCGAGGCGACGACGATCGCGAGCGCCAGCCGCCGCCTCTCGCCGCCCGAGAGCGCCGTCACCGCCTTTTCGTGCGTCTCCCAGCCGGAGAAGAGGAACTTGCCGAGCAGGGACTGCGCCTGCGGCCGCGAGAGCCCGGTCGCCCGCTGCGCGCAGTCGAGCACGCTGCCGCGCTCGTCGAGCGCCGTGTGCTGGGAGAAGTACGTGGCCTCGACGCCGTGGCCGAGCCGGACCGAGCCTGCATCGGGCTCACGCGCGCCGAACAGCGTCTCGAGCAGCGTTGTCTTGCCCGAGCCGTTGGGGCCGACGAGGGCGACGTGCTCGCCGCGCTCGAGCGCGAACGAGACGCCGTCCAGCAGCTTCTTCGTGCCGGCAGAGAGCGCAAGTCCCTCGGCCTCCATCACGGTGCGGCCGCTGCGCGCCGGCTTCAGGAACTCGAAGCCGAGACTGCGCGAGCGGCGGTTGAGCAGCGCGAGCTCTCCCGTTGCCCGCGACCGCTCCTTCTGCAGCCGCCCGATCTGGGTCACCTTTGCCTGCGCGCGCTTCGCCAGGTTCTTCTTCGCCCGGAAGCGCTCGACGAAGCGCTCGAGCCGCTCGATGTCCACGGCGATCCGGTCGGCCGTCTTCGCAGCCGCGAGCGCGCGCGAGGCCTTCTCCCGCCGCCAGGCGTGCCACGGGCCGGGGAAGTAGATCGAGCGGCCCGCTTCGAGCTCGAGCGTCGCCGTCGTCACCGCCTCGAGAAACCAGCGGTCATGCGCGACGAGGACGACTGCGGCGTCAAGCGACGAGAGCTCGCTCTCCAGCCATTCGAGCGAGGCGATGTCGAGGTGGTTCGTCGGCTCGTCGAGCAGCAGCAGGTCGGGGTCGCCGGCGAGCGCGCGCGCGAGCGACGCGCGTGTCAGCTCGCCGCCGGAGAAGGTATCGAGCTTCCGGTCGAGGTCAGGGTCGGAGAAGCCGAGCCCGCGCACGACCGAGGCGGCGTGGTCACGCCAGCCGTAGCCGCCCGCGTGCTCCAGCCGCGTCTGCACCTCGCCGTAGCGGCGCACCGTCTCGGGCCCGTGATCGCCCGCCGTCATCGCCTCCTCGAGCCGTCGCAGCTCTCCCTCGAGCGCGACGAGGTCGGACGCACCCGAGAGCACGTACTCGCGCAGCGTGAGTCCCTTCCCGCGCGGCGGTCGCTGGTCGTGCAGCGCGACCCGCGTGCCCTTGGCGAAGGCGAGCTCGCCGCCCTGGAACGCGACTTCGCCTGTCAGGCAGCGGAGCAGCGTCGTTTTGCCGGCGCCGTTCGGACCGGCGAGCGCGAGCCGGTCGCGCCGCTCGAGCTTGAAGGAGACGCCATCGAAAAGCGGGTCGCCGGAGAACTCCTTGCGCAGGTTGGACGCGATCAGGACGGCCATCCCGACAGCGTAGTGGCGCGCCGCGCCGAGGCGCCGGCGCGCGTCGAGTCCGTCAGGCGAGGCGGTCGGCGCCGTCGAGCGAGTGCGCGATTGCCGTGCGCAGGTCGTCGAGTGCGAACGGCTTCGCCAGCCAGACCACCCGGCCGAGCTCTCTCAGACGCGCGAGCCCCTCTTGATGGCTCGTCACGGCGATCGTGGGAGCGTCGGGAGAGCCGGCTCGGAAGTGCGCCACGAGGCGGCGGGCCTGCGGCAGCTCCGGCTCGACGAGCACGAGATCGGCGCTCGGGACCTCCGTGGCCAGGCGAGGGTCGACCGGGAGCGGCTCGTGGCCGAGGCCGGCCACGACCGTCGCGATCAGCTCTCGAACGGCAGCTGACTGCTCGATGATGAGGACCGTCGCCATGGTTTCCTCATCGGAGCGCCAGGTGAACCTGGGAGGTGCCTTTAGGCGAGAGTCCGGTATGAGCCGCTAGGCTTGCCCACGTTCGGTTCAGCGGTCGCGCAACCTCCGGGGAGCGGCATATGGACGCGAAGCAGCTCGTCGAGGCGCAGGCGCTGAAGTACGCCGAGGAGTTGCAGGCGCTCTACAGGGAGGAGCGCGCTCAGCGTGAGCGCGCCGAAAGCGCGCTCGCCGAGGTGCAGCGGTCGTACGCGGCCACCGTGCGGGCTCTCGCGGCCTCGCTCGAGCTGCGCGACGATCTGACCGGCGGCCACGCGGCACGCGTCGCCGGCCTCGCGCTCCTCCTGACGCGCCGCGTCGCGCGCGAGCTCGCCGCCCGGCCGGAGCTCGAGTACGGCTACCTCCTGCACGACATCGGCAAGATCGGCATCCCCGATGCGATCCTCCTCAAGCCCGGGAAGCTGACCGACGAGGAGTTCGACGTCATGCGCCGTCACCCGGAGCTCGGCGAGGGGATCATCCGGGACGTCCCCTACCTCCAGGGGCTGCCCCGCGAGGTGATCCTCCACCATCACGAACGCTGGGACGGGCGCGGCTATCCGCACCGGCTCGTGGGCGCAGAGATTCCGCTGCCGGCTCGCATCTTCGCGCTCGTGGACAGCTGGGATGCGATGACGAACGATCGTCCGTACCGTCTGGCCATGCCCCTGAAGGCGGCGGCGGTGGAGATCACTGCCGGCGCCGGGAGGCAGTTCGACCCGGCTCTCGTGGAGCCGTTTCTCGAGCTCGTTCTCGCCGAGACGCGCTCGTGAGTGCCGACGGGCGCGAGCTCTCCGTCGTTCTCGTGGAGGACGACGCGATGGTGCGCGGGTGGGTACGCCTGACGCTCGAAGGCACCGCGTTCCGGCTCAACGGCGAGGCGGGCTCCGCCGCCGAGGCGCTCGAGCTCGTTCCGCGGCGCATCCCGAGCGTCCTGCTCGTGGACTACCGGCTTCCGGACGGCACAGGCACGGAGCTGGTGCGCGAGCTGCGCCGGCGCGGCGTCTCGTCACCCGCCGTCCTCTTCACCGCGAGCCCGGAGCGCGGTTTCAACGAGTACGCGCGTGAGTCCGGGGCGCAGGGCACGATCCTCAAGACCGGCCGCAGCGACGAGCTGCTGAACGTGCTCAGGCTCGTCGCTGCCGGCGAGACGGCCTTCGACGGGCGCCATCCGACGAGACCGGTCGGTCGGGGTCCGCTCTCTCCGCGCGAGCGCGAGGTGCTGCGGCTCGTCGCCGCCGGGATGACGAACAAGGAGATCGCCGTCGAGCTCGCTGTCGGCAGCGAGACCGTCAAGACCCTGCTTGCCCGCACCTTCGCCAAGCTCGGCGTCAAGCGCCGCGCGGAGGCTGTCGAGGTCGGGCACACTCTGGGGCTTCTGTGACAGAGGCCGACGAGCTCGTCTCGGTCGCGGCGCATGCGCTGAAGACGCCCCTCGCCGTGATCGCGGGCTACTCGGAGCTCCTCCGCGCGCGCGACGACCCCGCCGTCCGCGAGGAAGGACTCGTGCACATCTCGGAGGCTGCGCAGCAGCTGGTGCACGTGACCGACGACGTGCTCGCGCTCGTCTCGCTCGACGCGCAGTCCTTTCCCGAACCCCTCCCCCTGAGCGAGCTGCTCGAGGAGGCGGCGCAACGCTTCGAGGAGCGCGCGGGGCGCCCGCTCGCAGCCGCTCCGGACAACCCGTGGCTCGTCGTCTTCGCCGACCGCGAGCGCGTGCTGGCGCTCGTCGCCGCGCTCGGAGGCTCGTTCCCGAAGGAGGACGACGGGGCGGCGATGATCACGCTTCGCGAGGACGGTCGCACCGCCGTGCTGACGCTCTCCTGCGGGACGGGCGCGCCGGTCCGTGACACGGCTCGTTTCGCCCGCCACGTCGCGCGCCGGCTGGCCGAGGAGAGCGGCGGGGCGCTCTCGATCGAGGGCGCCGTCGCCACCGTGAAGCTGCCGCTCGCGGGAGTGCCGCCGGGCGCCCTGCGGCTCCTGCTCGTGGACGACGACGACGCGGTCCGCAGCCTGCTCAGAATGACGCTGCCGGCCGGGGAGTTCGTCGTGATCGAGGCGGCGGACGGCGAGGAGGCACTCGCAGAGCTCGGGCGGGAGCGGCCGGACATCGTCCTGCTCGACTGGAAGCTGCCGGGCCGGTCGGGAGGCGAGGTGCTCGCCACGCTGCGGAGCGATCATCCAGGGCTGCCGGTGATCGTGCTCACGGCGGACACCACCGCGAGAACACGGGAGGAGGCCACCGCACTCGGCGCCGATACGTTCCTGACGAAGCCCTTCAGCCCGCGAGAGCTGCTCGGGGTCGTGGAGCGACTCGTCCCGGGGCGTAGGCGCTAGATGATTGAGCGATGAATCGCTCAATCATCTAGCGCGTCCGCGACGACTCGCACGAGCTCCCGCGGGCTGAAGGGCTTGGCGAGGAAGCAGTCGGCGCCGGCCTCGGCGGCGGCTTTGCGGTCCCCCTCTTGCGTGCGGGCGGTCAGCATCACGACCGGGATCGCGGCCCGCTCGGTGTCGGCCTTCAGCTCGCGCAGGACGTCAAGCCCGCTGCGGCTCGGCATCATCAGGTCGAGCACGATCAGGTCGGGGCGCGCGCTGCGCACGAGCCTCAGTGCCTCGGCGCCGTCGGCGGCCTCCAGCACGTCGTAGCCTGCGCTCGAGAGCGTCGCCCGCACGAGCGCACGGACGATCGCGTCGTCGTCCGCGACGAGGATGGTGTGCCGCATCCGGGCGATCCTTTCTCCTCGATCCGGTCGAGGCAAGGCCAGGCCGAGTTAGGCTGCCGATGCAGCGGGCGCGAGCAGCGTGCCGAGCAGCGCCTTGAAGGCCTTCGGCGCCATCGCTCCGGCCTCGTCGTCGCGGCCGGCCGGCCGCATTGAGTTGTCGGCCGTCTGCCAGTAGCTCCAGGCGAGTGTCGAGGCGAAACGCTCGCAGCCCTGGGCGCCGTGGTCGCGCACCGCCGCGTCCTCGTAGCACCACGTGGTGGTGCCGAGCGCGGCGGCGACCTGGATCTTCTTGCCGGGGTCCAGCAGGAGGAAGTCGACCTGGTGGGCGTATTCGTGCTGCACGATTCCCCAGGCGAAGCGGCCGGCGTTCAGCAGGTCGTCGTCGAGGAAGACGTGGCCGGGCGTCGCGTACGACGTGCCGACCGGGCCGATGTGAATCTTTACGGTGCCGGGGACGAGGCTCCAGTCGAAGGAGCTCGCGTTCAGCGCCTTCCTGACCTCCCGCTGCTGCTTGGCCGTGCCGCCGTCGAAGACGTAGGTGCCGCCTGCCGCTTGGGCCTGCCCGGCGAACGCGAAGGCGGCGAGGAGGGCGGCCGCTGCGGCGAGGATCTTCGTTGCCATGCCCTCTGCATCGGGCCGGCAACGCGGGGCTCAGTCCCCCGTTTTCCGTGCAACTACGCCGTTTTGTCCCCCATTCGGCGGCGTGTCCGGCCGCTACGCCGCCGGCAGCTCGAACCAGAAGGTCGAGCCGACGCCCTGCACGCTCTCGAAGCCGATCGTCCCGCCCTGGGCCTCGACGATGTCCCTCGCGAGCGCCAGCCCGAGGCCGGTGCCGCCGATCTCGCGCGTGTCGGTCGAGTCCACGCGGAAGAACTTCTCGAAGACCCGGTGCTGCTGCGCGGCCGGGATGCCGAAGCCGCGGTCGGTGATCGAGACGCGCACAGCCTCTTCCTTCCGCGCGGCGGCGATCGTGACGGCGCCGCCCGCGGGCGAGTACTTGATCGCGTTCGAGAGCAGGTTGGCGACCACCTGTGCCGTCCGGTCGCGGTCGCCGCGCGCCTCGAGCGGGCCGTCCCCCGGCTCGAGCTCGAGCATGTGCGCCTCGCTCTGGCCGGCGAAGAGCTCGGTTGCCGCCCGGAGCACCTCGGCGAGCGAGAACACCTCGCGCGCGAGCTCGACCCGGCCGCTCTCGAAGCGCTCCACGTCGAGGAAGTCGTTGAGGAGGTCCGTGAGTCGCTGCGCCTCCTGGTGAATGGTCCGGAGGTAGTGCATGCGCGTTGCGGCGTCCGTGTCCTGGCTGACGAGCAGCTCGGCGAAGCCGAGGATGCCGGTCAGCGGCGTGCGCAGCTCGTGTGAGACGGTTGCCAACAGCTCGTCCTTGAACTGGTCAGCCTCCCGCCGGGCTGTGATGTCCCGGAGGACGATGATGCGACCCACGATTGCGCCGCTGTCGTCCCGGACCGGCGCTGTGAACCGCTGGATCCACACGCCGGAGTCGGCGAACTGGTACTCGTCCGTCGCCTCGAGGTCAGGGTCGGCCTGCACTGCGGTGATCGCCGCGCGGAAGGCGTCCGGGTCGGCCGTGCGCTCGGCGAGCGCGGCGGCGCGCTCCCAGATCGTCCCCGTCTCGCCGAAACCCTGCTGGAGCCCGGCCATGCGCTCCAGGGCAGCGTTCGTGAGCAGGGTGTGTCCCTCGAGATCGACCATGCGGATGCCCTCGGTCGTCGTGTCGAGCACGGCCTGGTTGATCGCCGCCAGCCGGCGGACGGTGCGTAGCGCGAGCGCGCTCGCCAGTGCGACGGCGGCCTGGTCGGCGAGGTGCTCGATCGCGTCCAGCTCCCCCGCCGAGAAGGGTCGGTCGCCTGCGCGGCCGAGCGTGAGGACGCCGACGGGGCTCTCGGCGTGGACGAGCGGCATGTGCAGCTCGAATCGGATCGGAACCTGCCCCTCCAGGCCGGGCAGCCACAGGGCGCTCGTCCCCCGCTCGTCGAGCAGCGCCCGCCGTTCCGCGAGCGCGCGACCCGTGAGCCCTTCGCCGGGGCGGATCGCCGGCGCCAGTCCGGCCGGTTCCAGGCCACGCGACGCCGCCAGAGTATGGTTGTCGGGTCGCTCGGGATAGCGCACGTAGAGCGCGCCGGCCTCGACGTGGGCGAGCTCGGCGGTTCGCTCGAGGATCGCCCGCGCCAGCGGCTCGACCTCGGTCTCGGCGGCGAGCGACTCGCCGAAGCGGTAGAGGCCCTCGACCCGCTCCTTCTCGTCGGCGAGCAAGCGGCGGGCCTCCTCTGCCTGCACACGGCTTTCGTGCTCGTCCCGCCCGGCCTGTGCCCGGCGCCAGAGCGTCCAGGTGAGCAGGGCGAGTCCGGCGAGGAGCACGAGCGTGAGCAGCGCGGTGATGGTGAAGACGGCCGAGCGCAGGGTGCGGACGGGGGCGAGTGCTGTGTCGCGCGAGACACTGGCCGTCACCGTCCAGCCGAGGCGCGGGACCGGGACGTACGCCGCGAGCTCCCGGCCGTCCACGCCGTCGCGCGTGACGACGCCCGACTCGCCCCGGAGGGCGGCGGCGACGAGGGGGTCGTCGCGCACCGAGACGAGGCGCGGCGGCGCCCCGGGCGCCGCGACGAGCACGCCTGCCTGGTCGGTGACCGTGAGGCGCACTCCCTGGCTCTCCGCGAACCGGTCGACGAACGACTGGATGTAGTCGAGGTCGTACGCCGCGACGAGGATGCCGAGCGTGCGGGCCTTGCCGCCCGCGCTCGGGCCGCGCACGAGCGCCGCCGCCGCCACCACGTGTGCGTTGCCGGTCGCCGCCGTCACATACGCCTCCGAGACGTACGGCTGCTGCGTCTCGGTGACGCCGCGGTACCAGTCCCGGAAGCTGAAATCGTCTCCGACGGACGAGGGCGTAGAGGGGATGACGTCGACGAGACGGCCGCCCGGGTCGGTGACGAAGACGATCGTGATGCCCGCGCGCGAGTCGCGGACCCGGCGCAGCTCGGACGCGATGTGGGTGCGCCGGTAGCGCGCCGGGTCGCCGTTCCCGAGCGCGGTAATGAGGGGTTGCCGCTTGGCGTACGCGTCGACGAGCTGGGAGAGGCCGAGAAGCTCTCTCTGCACGAGGTCGGCGCTCACAGCGGCTGTCGAGCGCGCGCGGGCGGTCACCTCGCCTGTGACGGCGTCGCTCGCGCGGCTGACGCTCAAATACGCGAGCAGGAGCAGCGGCCCGAGGCTGATGAGGGCGAAGATCCCGGCAAGGACGCCGACCGGGAGCCTGGCCAGCCTGAGCGTGCGCATGGCGTTACGCAACCTTCCGAGAGACGTGTGGGGCGCCGTCGCTGATCGCGTCGGAGAGCGCGCGCGGGAAGACGGTGGCGGCGACGTCGATCAGGGGTGGGCGAGCATATCCTCGACAAGGGTCCTGAGCTGGAGCGGGCTGAACGGCTTCGTCAGGAAGCGGTCGGCACCGGCCTCGGCAGCGGCTTCGCGGTCGGCGGCTCGAGTGCGGGCGGTGAGCATGACGACGCGAGTGTTGGTGAGCCTAGGGTCGGCGCGCAGCTCGGCGAGCACGTCGAGGCCGCTGCGACCCGGCATCATCATGTCGAGCACAACGATGTTCGGTCTTGTGTGGCGGGCCGCTTCGAGCGCCTCGTCGCCGTTACGAGCCTCGACGAGGTCGTAGCCGTTGCCCGCGAGTGAGGCGCGAACGAGGGCCCGCAGGACGTCTTCGTTGTCGCAGACCAGGATTCTCGGCGCCACTCCACAATCACCTCCGCGCGCGGCGGAGACCTCCCTGCGGACAGTGTATCTGACAAGAGGCAGCATTATCCCTTCAGGAGGCATCGGCAACCTACCCCTGGGCCTTTAGGTGGAGACGGCCGAAGCGCGAACGAGACGGTGCAGTCCCCGTTCTCCGGTCGGGGGCTCCTCGGATCCGAGTATCGTTCCGCCGGCATGGACGACGCCGGCGCGAGACTCTCGATCGACACGATCCGCGCGCTGGCGATGGACGCCGTCCAGGCCGCGAACGCGGGGCATCCGGGCACGGCGATGGCGCTCGCGCCGGTCGCCTACCTGCTCTACCGCGACGTCATGCGCCACAACCCGGCCGACCCGGACTGGCCGGACCGCGACCGCTTCATCCTCTCCGCCGGCCACGCCTCGATGCTCCAGTACGCCGCGCTCCATCTCTCCGGCTACGACCTGCCGCTGGACGAGCTGCGCCGCTTCCGCCAGTGGGGCTCGGCGACGCCGGGCCATCCGGAGCTCGGGCACGCGCCGGGCGTGGAGACGACGACGGGGCCGCTCGGCCAGGGCTTCGCCAACGGCGTCGGCCTGGCGCTCGCGGAGCGCTTCCTCGCCGAGCGCTGGAACCGTCCGCGGCACGAGATCGTCGGCCGCCGCGTCTACGCGATCTGCTCGGACGGCGACCTGATGGAGGGCGTCTCGCAGGAGGCGGCCTCGATCGCCGGCCACCTCGGCCTCGGCAGTCTCGTCTACGTCTACGACGACAACCGGATCACGATCGACGGCGCGACGGCCCTTTCCTTCGACACCGAGGACAAGGGCGCCCGCTTCGAGGCGTACGGCTGGCACGTCCAGCACGTGGACGACGGCGAGGATCTCGACGCGCTGCGCGCCGCGCTCGTCGCCGCGGCTGCCGAGGAGTCGCGGCCGAGCCTGATCGTGCTCCGCACGCACATCGCCTACCCCGCGCAGCATGCCGTGGACACGTCGAAGGCGCACGGCGCGCCGCTCGGCGCGGCGGAGGTGCGCGCGGCGAAGGAGGCGATGGGGCTCGACCCCGACGCCGCCTTCCACGTCCCGGACGAGGTGTACGAGCACATGGGAGCGGCCCGTACGCGGGGCGCCGCCGCGCAGGCCGAGTGGGCCGAGCGCCTCGCCGCCTGGACCGAGGCTTTCCCGGAGCTCTCCGTTGACCGCGGGGAGGCGCTGGAGCGGCGGCCGCGTGCCGGCTGGCTGGAGGCGCTGCCCGCGTTCGAGGCCGGCAAGGAGCTCGCGACGCGCGAGGCGGGCGGTGCGATCATGCAGGCGCTCAAAGAGTTCACCCCGACCATGATCGGCGGGGCCGCCGACCTCGCCGAGTCCACGAAGACCGAGTTCGAGGGCGCCGGCGTCTTCTCCGCGACCCACGCCGGCCGAAACATCGCCTTCGGCATCCGCGAGCACGCGATGGGCGCGATCGTGAACGGGATCGCGCTCGAGCCGGCGATGCTGAGGCCGTACGGCTCGACCTTCCTCATCTTCTCGGACTACATGCGGCCCGCGGTGCGCCTGTCGGCGCTGATGGGGCTCGACACGCTCTGGGTCTGGACGCACGACTCGGTCGCGCTCGGCGAGGACGGCCCGACCCACCAGCCGGTCGAGCACCATGCGGCGCTGCGGGCGATCCCGAACCTCTGGTACGTGCGTCCCGCGGACGCGAACGAGACGGCCGTCGCGTGGCGGCTCGCGCTCGAGCGGCGGGGCGGCCCGGTCGCGCTTGCGCTGACACGGCAGAAGGTGCCCACTTTCGACCGCAGCGAGGTCGCTCCGGCCGAGGGTGCGCTGCGCGGGGGCTACACGCTCTGGCAGAGCGGCGAGGGCGAGCCGGACGTGATCCTCATCGCCACCGGCTCGGAGGTCGCGCTCGCGCTCGAGGCGGCGAAGCGGCTGGACGCGAACGCGCGCGTCGTCTCGCTGCCGTGCTGGGAGCTCTTCGCCGAGCAGAGCGCCGCATACCGGGACGAGGTGCTGCCGCCGGAGGTGGGCGCGCGGCTCTCGGTCGAGGCGGGGATCTCGCTCGGCTGGGAGCGCTGGGTCGGCGACGCGGGCGACTGCGTCTCGATCGAGCGCTTCGGCGCCTCGGCGCCGGCGCCGGCGATCCTCGCTGAGCTCGGCTTCACGGTCGAGGCCGTCGCCGCGCGGGCGGCGGCGCTGCTGGAGCGGGTCTCGTGATCGTCGCCGTCTCGTTCGACCACCGCGGCGTGATGCTGCGCGACCGCGTGCTGGCGGAGGTGGCGGCCGCCGGGCACGAGGCGCTCGACCTCGGCACGGACACCGCCGCCGAGCCGGTCGACTACCCCGACCTCGCCCGCGCGGCCGGCGAGGCGATCCTCGCCGGGAGAGCTGAGCGCGGGATCGTCGTCTGCGGCTCGGGGGTCGGCGCCTCGGTCGCCGCGTGCAAGCTGCCCGGGATCCGCGCGGCCGTCTGTCACGACGTGTACTCCGCCCACCAGGGCGTCGAGCACGACGACCTGAACGTGCTCTGCCTCGGCTCGGAGGTCGTCGGCGGCGAGCTGGCGGGCGAGCTCGTCCGTGCCTTCCTGCGCGCCCGCTTCGCCGCCGAGGACCGCTATCTCCGCCGGCTCGGCAAAATTGCTGAAATGGAGCGGAGATGAGCTCCCGACTTCACCGGCTGTCGGCCGCTGGCGTCGCCGTCTGGGCCGACTCGCTCTCCCGGGAGCTGCTCGAGACCGGCGAGCTGGCCCGCCTGATGGCCGACGACGCCGTCGTGGGCGTCACGTCCAACCCGACGATCTTCCAGAAGGCGCTGGCCGAGGGGGATCGCTACGACGCGCAGCTCCGCGAGCTTGCCGGCCTGGACGACCCGAAGGAGGCCTTCTGGGCGCTCGCCGTCAGCGACGTCCAGGCCGCCTGCGACCTCCTGCTCCCCGTGTGGGAGGAGACCGCTGGTGCCGACGGCTACGTCTCGCTCGAGGTTGACCCCACGCTCGCCTACGACCGCGAGCGCACCTACGAGGAGGCCATGCGCCTGCACACCCTCGTCGGGCGGGGCAACGTGCTCGTCAAGATCCCGGCGACGCGGCTCGGCCTGGGCGCGATCGAGGACTGCATCGCCAAGGGCCGCTCGATCAACGTCACGCTCATCTTCTCGCTCGACCGTTACGCGGCCGTCGCCGAGGCCTACGTGCGCGGGCTCGAGCGGCTCGTCGCAGCGGGCGGCGACCCGGCGAAGGTGCACTCCGTGGCGAGCTTCTTCGTCTCGCGCGTGGACACGGAGGCCGACCGGCGGCTCGCGGAGCTCGGGAACACGGAGCTGCAGGGACGCCTTGCCGTCGCCAACGCGAAGCTCGCCTACGCGCACTTCCAGGAGGCCTTCGCCGGCGAGCGCTGGGCCTACCTCGCGGGCAAGGGCGCGCGGCCGCAGCGCTGTCTCTGGGCCTCGACCTCGACCAAGAACCCGGCGTACCGCGACGTGGTCTACGTCGAGGAGCTGACCGGGCCGCACACCGTGAACACGATGCCGCTCGAGACGATCGCCGCCTTCCAGGACCACGGCGAGGTCGCCGAGGCGCTCACGCGAGGGGTGGACGAGGCGCGGGCGCTGCTCGCCGCGCTCGCCGCCGCCGGTGTGGACTACGACGACGTCGTCGATACGCTCGAGGCCGAGGGCGTGCAGAAGTTCGCCGACTCCTTCGCCGAGCTGCTTGCCGGCATCGAGGCGCGGCGCGGCGTGCTGGCGGCGGCCTAGGCCCCGTGGTCTCGCTCCCCGAGCGGCTCTGGGCTCGGGATGCCTCGCTCTGGACCTCGTCGGGTGAGGAGCGCTGGCTCGGCTGGCTGGACGCGCCCGCGCGCATGCGCGACCGGATCGGCCCGATCGAGGCCTTCGCCGGGAGCGTGGACGCCGACGGTGTGCTCGACGTCGTCCTGCTCGGAATGGGCGGCTCGAGCCTCGCGCCGGAGGTGCTGCGCCGTGCGTTCGGAGCGGCGCGCTTCCACGTCCTCGACACGACCCACCCCGCGCCGATCCGGCGGCTCGGCGAGGCGCTCGATCCGGAGCGGACCCTTTTCCTGGTCGCCTCGAAGTCGGGGACGACGCTGGAGACGCGCTGCCACCTCGAGTACTTCTGGGAGCGGGCGCCCGAAGGCCACCGCTTCGCTGCGATCACCGACCCGGGCTCGGAGCTGGAGGCGATCGCGCTCGAGCGAGGCTTCCGCGCGGTCTTCCACGGCGAGCCGGACGTCGGTGGGCGCTATTCGGCGCTGACGTCGTTCGGGCTCGTGCCGGCGGCGCTGCTGGGCGTGCGGCTCGACGACTTCCTGGGCGCCGCCGCGGGGATGGCCGAGGCCTGCCGTGGCGCCGGGAGCCCGGGCCTCGAGCTCGGCCTCGCGCTCGGCGAGGGCTGGCGCGCGGGGCGCGACAAGGTGGAGATCGACCCGAGCACGTTCGGCTTCGGCCTCTGGGCCGAGCAGCTGCTCGCCGAGTCCACCGGTAAGCAGGGCAAGGGGCTCGTGCCGGTCGTGGGCGTGCCGGGCGGCGAGCCGGATCGCCAGGCGGCGACTGTGCGGCTCGCCGGGCCGTACGAGCTCGCCGCGGAGTTCTACCGCTGGGAGTTCGCGACCGCCGTGGCCGGCCACGTTCTCGGCATCGATCCCTTCGACCAGCCCGACGTGCAGGCCGCGAAGGACCGCACCGTGGACGTCCTCCAGTCCGGTGGCGAGGCCGACGTCGAGCCCGACGGCTCCGTCGACGAACTGCTCGCGCAGGCGCGCCCCGGCTACTACGTCGCAATTCAGGCGTTCATCGATCCGGCGCGCGAGGCGGAGCTCTCGCCGCTTGTCGAGCGGGCCCGCGCGACCGGCTGCGCCGTGACCGTCGGTCTCGGCCCGCGCTTCCTGCACTCGACCGGCCAGCTCCACAAGGGCGGTGCGAACACGGTGCTGGCGCTCCAGGTCGTGGACGACCCCGGCGAGGAGCTCGGGATTCCCGGCCTCGATTTCGGCTTCCGGCGGCTGATTCGCGCACAGGTGGCGGGAGACCAGGCAGCATTGAGGGAGCGCGGCCGCCGGTTCGCGCGCGTACGACTGGAGGACGTGGCATGAAGCTCGGCATGGTGGGGCTCGGCCGGATGGGCGGCAACATGACCGAGCGGCTGCGCCGCGCCGGTCACGACGTGCAGACGTACACCCGCTCCGGTGCCGGAACGGCAGCCTCGCTCGAGGAGCTCGTCTCCCGGCTCGACGAGCCGCGCGTCGTCTGGCTGATGATCCCGGCCGGCGCGCCGACGGAGGAGGCGTTCTCGAGGCTGCTCGGCCTGGTCGCCCACGGCGACGTGATCGTCGACGGGGGCAACTCGAACTTCCGCGACTCGCAGCGCCGCGCCGCCGCGGCCGCCGAGCGCAGCATCCGCTTCCTCGACGCGGGCGTGTCGGGCGGCGTCTGGGGCCTCGAGAACGGCTATTGCCTGATGGTCGGCGGTGACGGCGGGGCAGTCGCGGCCGTCGAGCCGGTCTTTCGCGCGCTTGCCCCAAAGGATGGGTATGCGCACGTAGGGCCCGCGGGCGCCGGTCACTTCGTGAAGATGGTGCACAACGGCATCGAGTACGGCCTCATGCAGTCGTACGCCGAGGGCTTCGAGATCCTGAAGAGCTCGGGTCTCGGGCTCGACCTGGCGGAGATCGCCGGCATCTGGCGCTACGGCTCGGTCGTCCGCTCGTGGCTGCTCGAGCTGCTGCACGACGCGCTCGAGCGCGAAGGCTCCGACCTCGCCGGGATCAAGGGCTACGTCGAGGACTCCGGCGAGGGCCGGTGGACCATCCACGAGGCGATCGCTGAGGACGTCCCCGCTCCGGTCATCACCGCCGCGCTCTTCGCCCGCTTTGCGTCGCGTCAGGACGAGTCCTTCGCGGCGAAGGTCAGCGCGGCGCTGCGCAACGAGTTCGGCGGGCACGCGCTGAAGCGGGAATGAGCGAGAACCCGCTGCTCGAGGGCCTGCGCGCCCCCCGGCGGCCCGAACCGTGCGCGCTCGTCGTCTTCGGCGCCTCCGGCGACCTCACGCAGCGCAAGCTCTTCCCTGCCCTCTACGCGCTCGCGTCGCGGCGCCTCCTGCCGGAGCGCTTCGGCGTCGTCGGCGTCGCGCGCACGGAGCAGACGACCGAGCAGTTCGTCGCGGCGATGGGGGAGGCTGTGAGGGCTCACGGGCGCGACGAGTTCCGCGACGACGTGTGGCAGCAGCTCGCCGCCGGCATCCGCTACGTCTCGGCGGACTTCGCGGGCGGCCGGGGCGAGGACTCGGTGATGGCCGCGCTCGACGAGCTCGACGCGACGCGCGGCACCGGGGGCAACCGCCTCGTCTACCTCGCGGTGCCGCCCGCCGCGTTCCCGGTGATCGTCGCCACGATGGGCGTCCGCAAGGGCGAGGCCGGCTGGACGCGGGTGATCGTCGAGAAGCCGTTCGGCCACGACCGGGCCTCGGCGGAGGCGCTGAACGCCGCTCTGCGCGGCCGGTTCGGCGAGCACGAGGTCTTCCGGATCGACCACTACCTCGGCAAGGAGACCGTGCAGAACATGCTCGCGCTCCGCTTCGCCAACGGCATCTTCGAGCCGATCTGGAACCGCCAGTTCATCGACCACGTCCAGATCACGGTCGCCGAGTCGATGGGGATCGAGGGGCGGGCCGACTTCTACGAGCAGTCAGGGGCGATCCGCGACGTCTTCCAGAACCACCTGCTCCAGCTGCTCGCGCTGACGGCGATGGAGCCTCCGTCCGACTTCAAGGCGGACTCCGTGCGCAACGAGAAGGTGAAGGTGCTGCGCTCGCTGCGGGCGCCCGGGCCGGACTCGGTCGTGCGCGGCCAGTATGGGCGCGGCTTCGTCGAAGGCGTCGAGGTGCCCGGCTACCGCGAGGAGGAGGGCGTCGCGGCAGACTCCTCCACCGAGACGTACGTGGCGGCGAAGCTGTACCTCGACAACTGGCGCTGGGCCGACACGCCGTTCTACGTGCGGGCGGGGAAGCGGCTCGCCCGGCGGGAGACGACGATCGCGGTCCAGTTCCAGCGGGCGCCTCACCCGCCGTTCGCCGACGTCGCCGGCGAGGGCTTGCGTCCCAACGTCCTGCTCATCCACGTGCAGCCGGACGAGGGGGTCTCGCTCGCGATCGGCGCCAAGGTGCCGGGCCAGGGGATGACGATCCGCACGGTGCACATGGACTTCCTCTACGGGGGCGCCTTCCGCACGGGGCTCCCCGAGGCCTACGAGCGGCTGATCCTCGACGCGCTGCTCGGCGACGCGACGCTCTTCACCCGCGCCGACGAGGTGGACGAGCAGTGGGCGCTCGTGGACGCGATCGTCGCGCCGTGGAGGCGCGAGCAGCCGCCGTTCCCCGACTACGAGGCCGGGACGTGGGGGCCCGAGGCGGCCGACGGTCTCCTGCACCGGGACGGGCGCTCGTGGCGCAGGCACTAGCTCTCGACGATTGGACCGGCGAGGACACCTCGATCGTCGAGATCGAGCGTGTGCTCTCCTTGCTCCGCGACGCTGCTTCGGCGGACGGCCCTGACCTGCGCACGAGCGTCGCCACCCACCTCGCGTGGGTGCCCGCGACGTGGCTCGACGCGGCCCGGGCGACGCTCGCGGGGCTCGCCGAGCGTCACCCGTCGCGAACCGTGCTGCTGACGCCGGAGCCGGATGCGCCCGACGGGCTCGACGCGGCAGTGTCGCTCCGCTGCTTCCCGCTCGCGGGGATGGCGCGCACCGTGTGCACGGAGGTGATCGAGCTGCGCCTGCGCGGCAGGCGCGCCTCGGCGCCGGCCTCGGTCGTGTTGCCGCTGCTGATCTCGGATCTGCCGGTCTTCTGCCGCTGGCGCGGGCGGCCTCCGTTCGACGAGGCGCCGTTCAGGCAGCTCGTGGCCGTGGGCGACCGGCTTGTCGTTGACTCCTCTGAGTGGCCGGACGTGCCCGGAGCGTACGCCGGGCTCACCCGCGTCTTCGACGCCACGGCGGTGTCCGACATCGCCTTCGGCCGGTCGCTCGCGTGGCGTGTCCGGATCGCGGGGCTCTGGCCGGGGGTCGCCGGGCTCTCGGCGCTCGAGATCGAGGGGCCGCGCGCCGACGCGCTGCTCCTCGCAGGCTGGCTGCGCTCCCGGCTCGGCCGGGAGGTCGAGCTGCGCTGGAGCGAGGCGCCTGCGCTCGTCCGCGTTGCCCTGGACGGCGAGGACGTCGTGCCGCCGGACGATCCGCCCCAGAGCGCGAGCGACCTGCTGTCGGCCGAGCTCGACGCGTTCGGCCGCGACCGGGTCTACGAGGCGGCAGTGCTCGCCGCCAAGTAACACCGTGTCACTTGGTGGGGTCAGCCGTTGAACGCGGCGAGCGCTTCGTCGTGGAGGTGGCCGTTCGAGGCGATCGAGTTGCCGCCGTCGGCTCGCCGCTCGCCGCGCCAGTCGGTAAAGCGGCCGCCCGCCTCCTCCACGATCACGAGCGGGGCCGCGAGGTCCCAGAGCCCGACTCCCGTCTCCGCGGACATGTCGGCCGCGCCCTCGGCGATCAGCATGTACTGCCAGAAGTCCCCGTAGCCGCGCGCGACCCAGGCACGGCCCGCGAGCCGCTCGAAGGCGGCCTCGGCCCCAACCTCGCCGAAGGAGCGGTGGCTCGTGTAGGCGAAGACCGCGTCCTCGACCCTCCGCACGCCGGAGACGTGGATCGGATCTCCGTCGGCGAAGGCGCCGCCTCCGCGCTCGGCCCACCAGCGCCTGCGCAGCGCCGGGGCGCTGACGACGCCGAGCACGAGCTCGCCCTCGCGCTCGAGTGCGATCAGCGTCGCGAACACGGGTATCCCGCGCACGTAGTTCCTCGTCGCGTCGATCGGGTCCACGATCCAGCGCACGGGCCCGCCGTCGTCCCCGAGCTCCTCGCCGAAGACGGACTCTCCCGGCCGCTCGGCGGCGACCCGCGCCCGGATCGCCTGTTCGACCGCCGTGTCGGCCTCCGAGACGGGGGTCATGTCCGGCTTCGTCGCGACCCGGAGGTCGCGCGCCCGGAAGCGGCCGAGCGTGAGGGCGTCTGCGTCGTCGGCGAGCGAATGCGCGAAGGCGAGATCGGGGCCCACGGCTGGACCCTATCGCGGTACTCCGGCTAGAGCGTGAAGCGGAAGGACTTCGCTGCGGCCGCGAAGAGGCGTGCGTTCGTCGCCCGCGCGGCGCGCGAGCTCGTGAACGTCAGCGAGTAGGTCGCGTTCCGGTGCCGGAGGAAGTACACGGTCGCTGCCTCGTTCCTCCCGCCTTGAGCTCTCATCGTGAGCGCGCAGCGCACCCCGGCTCCGGCGGGCAGCGATACCTGCGCACACGCGACGGGAACGACGCGATTCGCCAGCCTGTTCGCTTCGCCGATCGCCCGCTTGACCCAGGCGCTGTGAGCGTAGGCTCCCCGGTCGGCCGACGCCTGCACGGAGAGGGTGGCCGAGATCGACGCTCCGGCCGAGTCATAGGCGATGAAGCGCAGGGCCGACGTTCCCGAAGCGAGGTCTTTCAGCTTCGCTCCGAGCCGGGCGGCCAGCCCGGGCGTGCTCTTCAGGGCAACGCTCGCCGTGCTGCGAGTGACGCCGTCCCACGAGGAGGGCACGCTGACCGAGAACCCTCCGGCCGGGACCCTGAACGCCTTCGTTCCGGCGGCCGCGGCGTCCCGGACGATGGAGAAGGTCGGCTTGGTGGCGACGATCGCCTGCGGATCCGACCACGACATGGCCTGCGCTCCGGTCGGCAGCGAGTAGTCGTAGCCCCGCACGCGGTAGTACCACGTGCCGGGCGTGAGCGGGAGGATCGCCGACGTGTTGAGCGTCATCATCCCGAGTGCTCCCGTCGCGGGGTCGGTCTCGGGGACGAACGGCTGGCGCGTCTTGCTCCACTGCACCGCATAGGCCTCGGCCCCGAGGGCGGTCGTCCAGGCGACGAGCGGCGAGCCGTAGAAGGCCGCCTTGTCGCCCGCCGACGCGAGCTCTCCCGCCGGCGAGAGGCCGGAGGCGAAGAGCTCTCCGGCGGCCGTCAGCGCGGGCTCGCTCTCCTTGCCGAACCGCTGGACGCGTCCGCTCGCGCAGGCGTCCTCCGCCAGCTCGACGTCGAGGTACTGGATGTTGCCGCTCGTGCGGGTGACCGGCTCGCCGGCGCCGTGGCCGAGCTTGAGCGCCGCGCCGACGCCGATCGCCGTGCCGCTCACGGACGTGATCGTCGCCGACTCGACGTTGCCCGTGTTGCCGATCGAGAGGGTGTCCCCGACGGCGAGCCCGGTTGCATTCGACACAGAGAGCGTGGTTGCGCCGACCGCGGAGCCGGGCGCCGCCACACTCGTCGACAGTGCGCTCGGCACCTTCGCCTCGACCGGAACGACCGTCCAGTAGTAGCCGCCGCCGCTCGACCAGTCGGTGTCCCAGAGGTCGACCGGGGGGCCCATCGTGCCGCTCGTCTTGAGGAGCTCGACGATGCCGCTGCCGACCGGTGTGGTGGCGGGTGCCCCCGCGACCGGTGTGGTGGCGGGTGTCCCCTCAACCGGTGCAGTGGCCGGAGGCGTGGGAGCGGCCGGAGCCAACACTCCTGCCGGAAGTCCAGTCGTCGCCGTCACGGGCGGGAGCGACTCGTTCCCCGTCACCTTGTCGCGATCGAACGTGAAGCTCGGTCCTTCGTCGCCGTCGGGGAGGTAGGAGGAGCGCGCGACTCCGATCGCGCCGGTCGTCTGCGGCAGCGCCAGCGGGCCCGTGACGCGCGGTGCGTAGGCCGGGCCGCCGACGATCGCGCTCGCGTAGACCCGGTTCAGGCAGCCGCGATCGGTGAAGACGTAGATGCGATAGAGCTCCGCGCTCGGTCCTGCGAGCGCCTGGTTGCCGCCGAAGACGAAGGCCGGCATGAGGCGGTGGGCCGGCGAAGAGCGGGCCCCGGTCGAGACGACGTCGGACACCGTCACGAGGGGCTTCAGCGGCCCGATCGCGAACGGGGGGTTGACGGAGCTGTAGACGGGGCTCCACGGGCCATGCGTCACGGCCGGCAGTCCGTTCGCCCGCGCGTTGAAGTCGCTGCGCATCGCGCGCACCCGCCAGCGCACCTGGCCGAGCCAGGAGGCCGCCTGGTGGAAGGTGTAGTACTCGCGCTCGTCCACGACGTTCGTGGTCACGGAGACGATCTTCGGGATGTCGACGAACCAGACCTGGTAGCCGACTGCGCCGTCGATCGGCGTCCAGCGCAGCAGTCCGGGGTAGCTGGAGAGGGGCGCGGGCGGCGCGGGCGGCTGCAGGTCGAAGCCGAACGAGTCGCTCCAGGGCGTCGTCGTGTCCGCGAGGACCGCCCGGACTCGGGCGTAGAGCGCGTGGGGCGTCCCGGTGATCCAGGGCAGGGTCAGCGCCGGCGATGCCACGGGGGTCGTCAGGCTCGTGTCCGAGTAGACGATCCCGCTCTCGCGGAAGGCGCCGCTGGTGGAGAGCTGGAACTCGTACCGGGTTGCCCCGGCTACGGGGTTCCAAGCGAACGCCGGCGTCCGCGAGAAGACGTCGCTCGGCGCTTCGTCGACGCGGAGCAGGAAGCCGTGGAGCTCGTCCGGAGCGCCCGCGGCAGCGACCCGGGTCGTGCCGGCAGCAGGCCCGGCGACCGCGAGGATCGCGATGAGGACGAAAAGGAGGCGGGCGGCGCGGATCATGGGGCTACGCGGACCGGCGCGCGGGAGTGGGAGGAGTGAACACGACGAGCTTCCGAGCGAGCTTCGTCCCGGTCGCCCCCAGCGTGGACAGGCTCGTGAGCGTGAGGACCGAGGTCGTGGCGCGGACACCGAGAGCCTTGCGCATCGCTGCGACCGCCGAGGGCGGCAGGCGGAAGCGGACGTCGTTGTTGCCGGCGCGGAGCTCCTCGGTGCCGAGAACCGTCTGGCCGACGGCGGCCCGCAGCAGGCCGGGCCCGCTCGAGAAGACGATCAAGCGCACGACGCGATTCACCGCGGAGACGCGCACGACCTGCGCCCCGTAGACGAAGATCGACGGTGCGGCACTCGTGGTCGGGGCGGCGACCGTGGCGCCGGTGAAGAGCGGTGCCGGCGGCGGCGTCGCGGAGGCAGGAGCGCTCATATCCACGCTGAGCGTGCCACTGACCGTGAACTCCTTGCCGTTCGCGGCGACAGACGTGCTCGGGTTCGGCAGCGCCAGATACGCGTCGGCGCTGCCCGTGCAGGTATTCCAGGGAACGGTGATCGAGGCGTTGCTGCCCGAGATCGAAAGCGCCTGCGCCGACGCTCCGACCGTGTTTGCATAGAAGTACGGCTTTGCATTGATCCCGGAGGGAATCGCGACGTTGAGCGCCAGCGTCGCCGCGTAGCATGGGCCGGTGCTGCCGTCACCGTGCCTGAGAGCGACGTAGCGGGTCGCGAAGTGACTCACCGAGACTTTCTGCGTCGGGATCGCCCCACTGGCGGTGCCCAGGGACGCCGTGACCTGAGCAATCGGCAGCAGGCCCTTGATCGAAGAGATCGAGAAGTTGCCGGTCAGCCGGGCGACCGTGTAGTCCGTGAAGACGCTCTCGAACGACGAGCCTTTGGACGTGAGCACGTCCGCGACGTACTGCGTCGCGGCGGGGGCGGGCAGGCCGACGGAGGCGCCGTATGTGAAGAGCTGCTTCACGATGTCGGCTCCGTAGCGCTCGCTCAGGTACTCCATGAACGTCCAGCCGGGATCGCCGGCGCGGTCGTAGTTGACGGTCCCGCAGTCGCCGCCGACGCAGTCTCCGGTGACGTCTGACTGGCCGAGCGAGCTCTGTGTCGGGGTCACGAAGTCCTCGACCCGGTAGGCGGCCCACTCAGCCGCCGCCTGCTTCAGCCACAGGTCGGTCGGCTGCCAGACGCCGAACTCGAAGACGTTGAAGACGACGTGCGCCACCTCGTGGAGGTTCACTCCGCGCTTGTTGTCGAGCCTGATCACTCCCGATGTCACACCCGCCGCCGGATCCGTCGGTACGGCGTCCGCGTCGAACAAGGTCCACGGCGGTCCGAGAGCGTCGAAGGAGATGACGTTGATGACGGTGCGGCCACCCACGGTCGGCGGCGCGGGATAGCCCCAGCTCGTGTAGAGCGCGTACGCTCGCTCTGCCCACCCGGCGATATTGGCCACCTGCGGCTGCGTGATGTACGCGGCGTCGCCGGGGTTGCTGGCGTAGACGATTGCGAAGTGATCCGTCAGCATCGTCACAGCGCCGGTCGGGAACGTCTCGACCGCCGAGGCGCGAGGCACCGCGATCGCCAGCGCGGCGGCGAAGGCCGCGCAGGCGCCGAGCACGGCGAGAGCGGCAGGAAAGCGACGGCTGAACATGCCTTCGAGGCGCATCGGCCGGACCGCGCCGAAGCTTTAGTTCGGTCGCGGGCTAGTCGAGGTGGAGGTAGAGCAGCGCGACGGCGACGGTGCCGGCGAAGAGCAGCACGAAGATCCCGAGGAGGGCCCAGCCGAACAGCAGATTCTTGCGCTTGAGCTCCGGGGAGACATCCATCTAGAGCACCAGGGGGTTGACTGCCGCGGCCGCGAACAGCAGCGCCAGGTAGGCGAGGGAGTAGTGGAAGAGGGCCATGGCGCGGGGCCGGGTCGGCTCGCGCCGCAGCTGCCAGGCGAGTGCGAGGAAGATCGCGCCCAGGACGATGGCCGCGCCGAGGTACACGAGGCCGAGCCAGTAGGCGACGGCGAGCGTGAAGGCGACCAGGGCGAGCGAGTAGAGGAGGATCTGGCGCGCTGTCTCGGCGTCGCCCCGCACGACAGGCAGCATCGGCACGCGCGCGGCCGCGTAGTTCTCCTTGATCATGAGCGCGAGGGCCCAGAAGTGCGGCGGGGTCCAGAGGAAGACGATCAGGAAGAGCCAGAGCGCCGGCAGCGCCAGGCTCCCCGAGGTCGCCGCGTAGCCGACGAGCGGCGGCACCGCCCCGGCCGCGCCGCCGATGACGATGTTCTGCGGTGTCGAGCGCTTCAGCCAGTGCGTGTAGACGAGGACGTAGAAGAGGTTGCCGACGAGCGCGAGCAGCGCGGTCAGGACGTTGACGGTCGTCGCGAGCAGGACGAACGAGACCGCCGAGAGCGCGAGCCCGAACTCGAGCGCGCGCGCGACCGGCACGCGGCCCGATGCGACCGGGCGCGCCCGCGTGCGCGAGCCCATCAGCTGGTCGATGTCGGCGTCGAGGACGTGGTTGAGGGCGCTGGCGCCGCCGCAGGCGAGCGCGAGGCCGAGCATCGCGGCTGCGAAGGTCGGCAGCGGCGGCCACCCGTCCGCGCCGACGAAGGAGCCGGCCGCGCCCGTGATCAGCAGGAGCGACATGATCGTCGGCTTCGTCAGGGTAACGTAGTCGCGCCACGGGCCCGGAGCGACGGGCTCGCCGCGAAAGCTCTGCGCCGCGGTGACGAGCGAGGCAGTGAGCGCGGCTGCCGCCCCCGTGACGTGGAGCGCGACCGACCAGGCGGCCTCGTCGGCGAGCCCGACCACGCCGCCGAGCGCGATCGCGGCGAGCAGGCCGAAGAGCGCCGCGGCCGCGGCCGGCAGCAGCGGGCGGTAGGAGAGGTACGCAGCCGCCGCGACCGCGACGAGCGGGGGCAGAGCCGCGAGCGCGAAGCCCCAGTGCGCCTGCCCGAAGCCGAGCGACGCGCTGGCGACGACGAGCGCGGTCGCCCCGGCGCCTGCGAGCGCGCACAGCCGGAGCCATGGACCGGGTGCGCCGCTAGACCGCATCGGCTTCCTTCAGCTTCCGCCGCAGGTCGTAGAGCGGCCGCGGGCTCGTCACGGGAGGCAGCGAGTCGAAGTTGTGCTCCGGCGGCGGCGAGGTCGTGTACCACTCGAGCGTGTTCGCCTGCCACGGGTCGTTGCCCGCGCGCCGGCCGGAGCGCGACGTCTTGGCCATGTTGACGAGGACAACCAGCACGCCGAGCCCCATCACGTAGGAGCCGACGGTCGAGGCCATGTTGTAGCCCTCCCAGAGCCCGCCCTCGCCGTAGGTGTAGACCCGGCGCGGCATGCCCAGCTGGCCGAGGAAGTGCTGTGGCAGGAAGGTGAGGTGGAAGCCGGCGAACATCAGCCAGAACGACGCCTTGCCGAGCCGCTCGTCGAGCAGGCGGCCGAAGAGCTTCGGCCACCAGTAGTGGAGTCCGGCGAGCAGGCCGAAGACGACCCCGCCGAAGATCGTGTAGTGGAAGTGCGCGACGACGAAGTAGCTGTCGTGGAGCTGCCAGTCCACGGGGAAGGCGGCGAGGAAGATGCCCGTCAGCCCGCCCATCGTGAAGATCGAGAGGAAGCCGAGCGCGTACAGCATCGGCGCGTCGAAGTGGAGGTTGCCGCGCCACAGCGTCGCCAGCCAGTTGAAGATCTTCATCCCGGTCGGGACGGCGATGATCATCGAGGCGATCATGAAGTAGACGTTCAGCACGTTCGGTAGGCCGACGGTGAACATGTGGTGCGCCCACACGAGCATGGAGAAGAACCCGATCGCGACCGAGGAGAAGGCGATCGCCTTGTAGCCGAAGATCGGCTTGCGGGCGAAGACGGGAAGCACTTCGGAGATGATTCCCATCGCGGGCAGGATGAGAATGTAGACCTCGGGGTGCCCGAAGAACCAGAACGCGTGCTGCCAGAGGAGCGGCGAGCCGCCGCCGCTCGGGTCGAAGAAGTGCGTGCCCGCTTGCCGGTCGAGCAGCAGCAGCGTCAGCCCGGCCGAGAGCGTCGGCAGCACCGCGACCAGCAGCCACGCGAACACGTCCATCGACCAGACGAAGAGCGGCATCCGCGTCCAGGTCATTCCGGGCGCGCGCAGGTTGTGGATCGTGACGATGAAGTTGATCGCACCGAACAGGGTGGAGATCCCGACCAGATGCAGCGAGAGGATCCAGAGGTCCTGGCCTGTGCCGAGGTCGAGGGAGAGCGGCGGGTAGGCCGTCCAGCCCGCCTTCGCCGCGCCTCCCTGCGCGAGGAAGCTCAGCATCATCACGGCGCCGCCGAGCAGGTAGAGCCAGACCGAGAGCGCGTTGAGGCGCGGGAAGGCCATGTCGCGCGCGCCGATCATCAGGGGCACGAGGTAGTTGCCGATGCCGGCGATCAGCGGCATCGCGAAGAGGAAGACCATCGCGGTTCCGTGGATGGTCATCAGCTCGTTGTAGGAGTCGCGCGTCACGACGCCGGCGTTCGGTGTCGCGAGCTGGGTTCGCATCAGCAGTGCCATCACGCCCGCGGCGGCGAAGAAGACGCCGCTCGAGACGATGTAGATGAGCCCGATCCGCTTGTGGTCGGTCGTGACGAGCCAGCTCGCGACCTTGCCGCGCTGCCAGGCCGGGACGGCGGGGGTGCTCTCCGCTCTAGCCGCCACTGCCGAAGCGCTCCTTCACGTAGCCGGTGAGAGCCTGCATCTGCGAGTCCGACCAGGCGGCGCCGACCGCGGGCATCGCGTTCCGCCCCTCGCGCACGATCTTCTCGACCCCGGCCGGGTCGGAGACGGCCGCTGAGCCGTCGAGCCTCGGGCCGATGTCACCCCCGCCGGCGAGCCCGTGGCACTTGGCGCACACGCCGGTGTAGGTCTGCTCGCCGAGCTGCGACGTACCCGCGCGCTGCGCCGCGGCCTCGCGCTCGAGCCAGGCGTCGAACTCCGCCTTCGGGACGGCCTCGACCCAGGCGAGCATGTCCGCGTGCAGGAGCCCGCAGAGCTCGGCGCAGCGTCCCTTGTAGACGCCGGGCCGGTCGACCGTGAACCAGGTGGAATTCGTCTGGCCGGGGATCGCGTCGATCTTGCCTCCGAGCGCCGGGATCCACCACGAGTGGATGACGTCGTCGTCCGGCGCGGTCACGGTCAGCCTGACCGGCTGCCCGACCGGAGCGCGCAGCGTGTCCACCGCGACGGCGCCGTTCGGGTACTCGAACTGCCAGTAGTAGCGGTGTGCGCTGACGGTGACGTCGAGGCGGCCCGCGGCCGCGTCGGCGCTCGGGACGTTGCGGATCCCGGGCAGCTTGACGAAGACGAAGGCGACGACCGCGAACAGGATCACGACCGGGATCGCTGTCCAGAGCACCTCGAGGCTCGAGTTGCCGTGCAGCTGGGCACCGTCCTCGAAGCGCTGCCGGCGGCCGCGGCGGAACCGGATGAGGAAGGAGACGAGCAGACCCTCGACGACCACGAAGATCACGAGCACGACCGCAAGGATCAGCCAGTAGCTGTCGCGGATGCCGGCGGCGTTCGGGGAGCGCGGCTCGACGGGCGCGATTCCGCCGTTCCCGGCCAGCGCGGCTCCGGTTGCGGCGAGGGCGAGCAGGGCGACGGCGCAGGCGGTGAGGGCGGGCGGACGGCGCACGGGGTGTGCATTCTATGAGCGTGCCAGGGGCTGTGCCTAATCGGACCCGGGTCCTGTTGCCGGGCGATCTGGCCCGGCCGTTCGAGGTGTTCGTCAACGGCATCGCGCAGCGGGAGGGCTCGGACTTCCATGTCGAGGGCAGCGCGCTCGTCTTCGAGCGCGCGCTCAAGCGAGAGGGGCAGCTCGGCTTCGTGCGCTGGGCGTCGAACTTCTTGGGGATTGCCGGCACCTACCGTCAGAACGACTCGGTGGACGTCGTCTACGAGTCCGGCGGCAGGCGCGTCGTGGCGAGCGGCCTGCCGCTCGAGTCCCTGTAGTCGGCCGGAAGCCCGCAGGCTGGATCCGGGTCTTCCCGGATGGCCCGCCGCGGAGCGCGGCGGCACACTGGGCCGGAAAGGAGGTGCCTCGATGGAGGACGCTCCTCGCGAGAAGCACTGGGGCCGCCGGCTCGGGATTCTGATCGGAGGCGGTCTTCTCTCCGCCGTGGCTGCGGCGGTCGTTCGGAGGGCGCGGCATCACCGGAGCCGGTGGGAGCGGCTTGCGCGCTGCACGCCGCATCGCTTCCACCGGCCGACGGCTGCGCGCCACTGACCGGCGCCCCCGGGACGGCCGCTGGCGAGGCGGCCGTCCCGAGCGCTGCTAGAACTGGCGTGTGCGCCGTCTCGTTCTCGTCCGTCATGCCGCCGTCGAGTTGCGCCACGATAGTCCCGCGGCGGAGTGGGATCTGAACGAGGCCGGCCGCCGCGCCGCGGAGCTCCTCGCGAGGGAGCCGGTCTTCCGCGGTGTCGAGGCCGTCGCCTCGAGCCCCGAGGGCAAGGCGCTGGATACCGCCGGACCGATCGCAGCTGCGCTCGGGGTGCCGGTGGTCGTGGACGAGGGACTGGGCGAGGTGCTGCGCGCCGGCCAGCGGGTCGTCGGCCGGGACGCTTACGTCGAGCTCGTGCGCTCGTACTTCGCCGGCGAGCAGGTTCCAGGGTGGGAGCCCGTCGGGACGGCGGCGGACAGGTTCACCGCCTCAGTCGAACGGGTGCTCGGCGAGATCGCCGGAGATGTCTGTCTCGTGACGCACGGGCTCGTGGCGAGCCTGTACCTCGCCCGGCTGCGCGGGCTGCCCGCGCCCGATCTCGCCGAGTGGGAGGCGATGCCGCTGCCGGCCGTTTGTGTCGTCGACCCGAGCGAGGGCCGTGTGCGCTCCGGCTGGAGCGGCGTCGCCGGCGAGCAGACGCCGCGCGGGTAACGTTGGGACGTGGCGCACCCGAACAGCATCGAGGCCCAGCAGCTCGTCCGGGTCTTCAAGAAGGGGCCGCGCGCGGTGGACGGGATCGACCTCCACGTCGAGCCGGGCGAGGTCTACGGCTTCCTCGGCCCGAACGGCGCCGGCAAGTCCACGACCGTGCTGATGCTGACGACGCTGCTGCCGCCCACGTCGGGCACGGCGCGCGTCGGCGGCTACGACGTCGTGCGCGAGGGGCCGAAGGTGCGCGCGGCGATCGGCGCGGCGCTCCAGGAGGCGGCCCTCGACCCGCTCCTCACCGGTCGCGACCACCTGCGCCTGCAGACGATGCTGCAGGGTGTCCCCCGTCACCAGCGGCGCCCACGGGCCGACGAGCTGCTCGAGCGCGTGGGCCTGACCGAGGCTGCGGACCGCAAGGTGAAGGGCTACTCGGGCGGGATGAAGCGGCGGCTCGATCTCGCTCTGGCGCTCGTGCACCGGCCGAGCATCCTCTTCCTCGACGAGCCGACGACGGGGCTCGACCCGCAGAGCCGGAAGGCGCTGTGGGCCGAGGTCGCCCGGCTCGCGCACGAGGACGGCGTCACCGTCTTCCTCACGACGCAGTACCTTGAGGAGGCGGACGTCCTCGCCGACCGCGTCGGCATCATCGACCACGGACGGATCGTCGCCGAGGGTACGCCGGCAGCGCTGAAGGCGGAGATCGGGCGCCCGACGGTCGAGGCCGAGCCGGCTGACCCGGCGGACCGGGAGCGGATCGCCGGGGCGCTGGACGTCTTCGGCGAGCGTGTCTCGCGCTCTCCGCGGACCGTTTCCGTGAGGTTGCGCGACGGCACGAGCGGCCTCGCCGACGTGGTCCGCGCGCTCGACGCCGCGCGCCTCCCGGTCGAGAACCTGACGCTGCACGCGCCGTCGCTCGACGACGTCTTCCTCGCCAAGACGGGCCGCTCGCTCGAGGGCGCGGCCGACGAGGAAGAGACCGAGGCGTGACAGCGGTCGCGACGCAGGTCAGGGCGATCGCGATGCGCTCGATCGCCCGCACGGTGCGCCAGCCGGCGAGCTTCATCCCGCCGCTCATCTTCCCGACGATGCTGCTGGCCGTGAACTCGGGCGGGCTCGCGTCGGCGACGAAGCTGAAAGGCTTCCCCACGGACTCCTTCCTCGCGTTCGCGCTCGCCGTCCCGTTCATCCAGGGCGCCCTCTTCTCGACCATGAACGCCGGTACCGACCTCGCGCGCGACATCCAGACGGGGTTCCTCAGCCGCCTCTCGCTGACGCCGCTGCGCGGCTCCGCTCTGCTCGCCGGCACGCTCGGCGGCGCCGTCGTGCTCGGGCAGGTGCAGACGGCGTTCTACGTCCTCGTCGGCCTTGTCGCCGGCGTCGACTTCCAGGCCGGCCTGCTCGGCATCGTCGTCCTCTTTGCCTTCGCGTCGATCGTCTCGCTCGGCTTCGGCGCGCTCGGCTCCTTCATGGCGCTGCGCACCGGCTCGGGCGAGGCGATCCAGGGGCTCTTCCCGCTCCTGTTCGTCTTCCTCTTCATCTCCTCGATGAACATGCCACGGAACCTGATCGAGATCGACTGGTTCCGTGCGGCCGCCACCGCGAACCCGGTCTCGTACCTGCTCGAATGCGTCCGCAGCCTGATCATCACCGGCTGGGACGGCGAGGCGCTCGCGCTCGGCTTCGGCGTCGCCGGGACGATCGCCGTCGTCGCGATCGGGCTGGCCGCCGTCGCGCTCAAGGAGAGGCTGGCCCGGACGTGAGGATCTGGCCGGTCGCCTCGGGTGTCGCCTGGCGGACGCTGAAGAACATCTTCACCAACCCGTCGCTCCTCGTGCCCTCCATCATCTTCCCGCTCTTCTTCTTCACGGCGTTCGCGGGCGGGCTCTCGCGTGTCGCGAAGGTGCCCGGTTTCGACTTCCCGTCCGGGTACACGGCGTTCCAGTTCGTGTTCGTGCTGCTCCAGTCGGCCGCGTTCGGCGGTGTCTTCACCGGCTTCGGGATCGCGCGCGACTTCGAGAGCGGGTTCGCGCGGCGGCTTCTGCTCGCCTCGCCGAACCGGAGCGGGATCGTGCTCGGCTACGCGCTGGCCGCCGCGGGTCGGTGGCTCGTCACCGCGTTCGTGCTGACCGTGGTGGCGCTCGTCTTCGGAATGCAGGTGGGCGGGGGTGCGGTGGACCTCGTCGGCCTCTACACGCTCGCGCTGCTCGTCAACGTGTCGGGGATCCTCTGGGCGGGCGGCGTGGCGATGCGGCTGCGCACGATGCAGGCGGGGCCGGTGATGCAGATGCCGGTCTTCCTGACGCTCTTCTTCGCGCCGGTCTACGTGCCGCTCGACCTGCTCAAGGGGTGGATCGAGGTCGTGGCGACCCTGAACCCGATCACGCGCGTCCTCGAGACGGGACGCGGGCTGCTCGCCGGCTCGCCGCCGCACGTGCTCCTCACCTACGGGCTCGCGGCCGGGCTCGCGGCCGGGTTCCTCGTCTGGGCGATGCGCGGCCTGCGCAGCGCGGAGGCGGCGGGCTAGCAGGGGCGCGAAAGCGCAGCCGCACTCCCGCTCCTCTTGACTGGACGCGCGGTCCCTGGACGTGCCCGCAGAGGAGGAGCCGGCCCCGGCCCGGCGAAGCGATCCCGTTGTGATCGCGGCGATTCCGACGCTTCCGTTCGAGCAGGAGTTGCTGCGGCTCTCCCTCGCTGCGCTCCTCGGCGGGGCGATCGGCATCGAGCGGGAGATGCGCGAGCACGAGGCGGGCCTGCGCACCCATTTGATCGTCGCGGTCGGCTCCTGCCTGTTCACGCTCGTCTCCGCGTACGGCTTCCGGGACTTCCTCCTCGACGGAGACGCCACCGTGCGCGCCGACCCCACGCGGATCGCAGCCCAGATCGTCACGGGCGTCGGCTTCCTCGGCGCGGGGACGATCCTGCGCCAGGGGATGTCCATCCGGGGCCTGACGACAGCGGCGACGCTGTGGGCGGTCGCCGCCATCGGGCTCACGGCCGGCGCCGGCTACTTCAGTGCCGCCCTCGTCACGACCGTGATCGTCCTCATCTCGCTCTGGCCGCTGCGCCTCCTCACCCAACGCCTGCTCGGCCATCACCGTGACAAGCGGCTCTCGATCGGGCTCGGCGTGGAGGCCAACACCGCCGGCGTGGTCGAGACGCTCGAGACGCTCGGCGTCAAGGTGACGTCCTACTCGGTCGAGCAATTCGACGGCGGGCGCGGCCTCGTCTGCGTGACAGAGCTGCCCCGCGGCGTCGAGCCGGCGCTCGTCATCCGCCGGCTGATGCTGCTGGTCGAGGTCCGCGCGGCAGCCTGGGAGTAGCTCGGCTGCGGGCTAGTCCGTCCCGCTCGCCGAGGCCGGTGGTGGGAGCACGCGCAGGCAGGCCTCGACGACGCGTGGGTCGAACTGCGTTCCAGCGCCCTCCTCGAGCTCCCGCAGGGCCTCCTCGGCCTGCAGACGCAGGCGGTACGGGCGTTCCGCAGTCATCGCGTGGAAGGCGGCGCAGGCGAAGATGACACGCGCCTCGACCGGGATCTCCTCGCCCGCGCGCCCGTCCGGATAGCCGCTCCCGTCCCAGCGCTCGTGGCAGGCGCGCACGATCGGCCGCACTTCCTGCAGTTGCTCGATCGGCGCGAGGATCCGCTCGCCGAGGGCCGGGTGGGTCTCGACGACGTCTCGCTCGGCGGGCGTGAGCGGGCCCGGCTTGCCGAGGATCGCCGAGGGGATGCCGAGCTTGCCGATGTCGTGCAGGAGCGCGCCGAGCTGCAGCCGCTTGAGCGCGGCCGCGTCGAGGCCCAGCTCGACGCCGACGCGGACCGCAGTGTCGGTGATCCAGCGCGCGGGCGTGGACGTCCGCTCGTCACTCGCGTCGAGCGCGTTCGCAAGCGCCTCGACGGTGGCGATGAAGTTGCGCTCGAGCCCTGCGAAGTTGGACGCGTTTGCGACCGCCAGTTTCGCCTGCTGGGCGAGCCCGCCGAACAGGTGCAGCTCGCGCTCGTCGAAGCCCTCCTCGCTCGGCGCCGCCGCGGCGATCACGCCGAAGCGGCCGTCCAGCTGGAACGGCGCGACCGCGAAGTGGCCGTGTCCCGTACGCGGCGGCCCGATGCTCGCCGCGTAGTCCTTCGGCCCCACGTGGTACGCGCCGGTGCGGTCGCACAGGTTGCCGAGCGCCGTCGCCGGGATCGAGCGCTCGAAGAGGTGGCCGCGGTCGCCGCCGTCGTAGCCCCACGCGGCCCGCGGCCGCAGGCTGCCGCCGGGTGCGTCCTGGAGCCAAAACGACGTGTGCGTCGAGCCCAGCAGGCGGGCCGAGCTCTCGACGACGCGCTCCATCACGAGCTCGAGCCCCTCGGCGTCGGCCAGCTCGCGGCTGAACTCGAGCAGCGCGGTCGCGCTCGCCGCCTCGCGCCGCTGCGCCTCATAGAGGCGGGCGTTCTCCAGGGCGACGGCGGCGTGGCCGGCGAGCACCTCGAGCAGCCGCAGGTCGGCCTCGTCGAACTGGTTTGTGCCGAGCTTGGAGACGACGATCACGCCGATCGCGCGGGCGCCGTAGTCGAGTGGCACGGCAAGCAGCGACTCCTCGATCTCGATCGTCCCGGGGACCGTCGCCGCGATCTCGCAGCTCGACGCGTCGTGGACGAGCAGCGGTTCGCCGGTCTCGGCGACCCAGCCTGTGATTCCCTCGCCGACCTTGCATGCAAGCACCTCCATCGCCGCCCCCGGCGACACCGTCAGCTCGCCGCGGAACGCGATCGGCCGCAGGTCGTCTCCATCCCGCAGAAAGACCCGGCAGTTGTGGTAGTCGATCAGCCCGCGGAGCTCGTTCGCGATCGCGAGGCCGATGTCGCTCACGTTGTTGAGGCGGTTGAGCTTGCCGGCAAGGCTCTGCAGGAGCTTGAGGTGGGCGATCTGGCGCACCTCCTCGATCCGCACGGCCTTTCGGGCGCCGGGGCGCTCGAAGGTGGCGCCCTCCTCGAAGAGCACGACCTGGTTCTTGCCGCGCGCCTTCGCGGTCATCATCGCGGCCTCGGCACACGCGGCGAGCTCGCGCGGGCTCGCGGCGTGCTCGGGCCCATGGGCGATCCCGATCGACACCGCGACAGTGCCGGCGAGCTCGAAGTCCACAGCCTCGAGCCGCTCGGCGAGCCGGTGCGCGAGCGCGACCGTGTGCATCACCTCGGCGCGCGGGACGATCACCGCGAACTCCTCGCCGCCGATCCGGCAGACGATGTCGCTCGAGCGCACGGCGGCGCGCAGGATGTCGGCCAGCTCGCCGAGGATGACGTCTCCGACGCCGTGCCCGTACACGTCGTTCACCTTCTTGAAGTCGTCGATGTCGAGCATGACGACGCCCACCGAGTGGTGCTGGGCCGACGCGCGCGTCAGCTCGAACCGAAGCCGGTCGTGGAAGGTGCGGTGGTTGTAGAGGCCTGTGAGGGAGTCGGTCCGGGCCTGGTGCTCGAGGCGCTCGCGGATGTGTGCGTTGTCGAGTGCGAGCGCGGCTGCGTCACCGAAGCGCTTGGCCAGCTCGAACTCCTCCTCAGAGAAGGCCGCGTCCTCGCCGATCCGGTAGATGTTCAGCGTGCCCTTGAGGCTGCTGCGTGCGATCAGCGGCACGGCGATCAGCGCCTCCGGCTCGACCGGCATTCCCGGCACGAAGTGGGCGCGCGGGTCGAGGTGCGCCTGGTTTGCGAGCACCGGCTGCCGGTTCTCCACCGCCCAGCCCGTGATGCCCTGGCCGTACGGGAAGGTCTCCTTGAGGATCTCTTCCGCGTGGTCGCTGCGGACGAGCGTGGCGACGAGCTCGCGACTGGCGTCGTTCGTCTCGTAGATGTGCAAGGCCTCGTATGGGACGAGCTCGGCGAGCGCGTCCGCGATCCGCTCGAGCAGCGTGTCGAGCGTCGTCTCCGCGAGGACGTCGTGGAAGACGTCCGCGAGCCGCCTGTACGAGCCGACGATGCCCTCCTCGCGTTCCTCCCCGCCGGGTGGAACCAGGCGGATCGGGCGCGCCTTGGAGGCGTCCCGGGGCTCGATGGGGGCGGAATGTTCCAAGGACACGGGCGAGGGCAGACGCGGCGCGGCACGCCCTTACCGGCGTGCATCGGATCAAACGGGCGCCGACCTATCCCTCGAACGAGGGATGCCCGAGCGGCTGCGCAGATCGCCGATCCGGGTGTTCCCCGATGTGAAGCGCCGAGCGTTCGCGGAGTGTTTCCCTGGTTGCTTGAGCGAGTTGAGCGGATGATGGGCATTCGTCGGCTCATCGGTTGCGGTGCCGACCGGGCGAGCCGGTCGCCCGGGAAGCTTCTGCTTCTCGCGGGCGCCGCCGCCGGAGCGGTCGGCCTTGGAGTCGTGGCGTGGGCGTCCGGTGGGCAGCCCGCGGGAGCCGCTCCCGCCGCGGTGGTGGCCTCGCGCCCCGCTGCGCGCGGGCCGGAGGCGACGGCTCGACTGCTCTTCGGGGGCGATGTGATGCTCGGCCGCGGCGTGGCGACGGCGGTGGCAGCCGACCGTGGCGGGCTCTTTGCCGGCATCCGGCTCGAGGTGTCCGCGGCGGATGTCGCCGTCGCGAACCTTGAGTCGCCTCTCACCTCGCGGCCGCACGCTCCCGCCTCCGGGCCTCATGCGCTCGAGGCGTCGCAGGCCTCCGCGCGGCTGCTCGCGGTGGCGGGGTTCGACGCCCTGGGGATCGCGAACAACCATGCCGGCGATGCCGGACCGGGCACCGTGGCCGACACCGTGCGGGCCCTGTCGGCAGCGGGGCTCGTCGCCGTCGGCGGCGGGCCGCCGGCCACTCCGCGTGTCGTCGAGGTTCGAGGCCTCCGGGTCGCCCTGCTCGCGTTCGACGCGACGGGGCAGGGGCCACCCGGCGTCGCCCGCTGGAACGAGGCGCAGGCACGCCGCGCCGTGACCCGCGCGCGGTCGGCGGCCGACATCGTCGCCGTCGGCATCCACGGCGGGGCCGAGTACGTAGCGGCGACCGATCCGTACCTGCTGCGGCTCGGCCGGCTGCTCGCGTCCTGGGGTGCGGACGTCGTCTGGGGCCAGGGGCCCCACGTCGTGCAGCCGGTGCTCGTGCTCGATCCGGATGGGGACGGCCGTCCGACGGTCGTGGCGACGAGCCTCGGCAATTTCGTCTTCGACCAGCATCAGCCGGGCACGCGGCGGGGAGCGATCGTCGAGGTGCTCGTCGCGGCGGACGGCGTGCGGGCCTTGCGGATCGGGTCCGTGCACGCGGCGGCACCGGTGCGGTTCCTCGGCTGGCGGCCGCCCGGCGCCGGCGCGGTGGCGCTTCGCGACGGGTGGTGGACGCTCGCGCGGCGCGTCACGGCGTCCGCGACCAGGCGACCTGGCTCGCTCGAGAGCTTTAGAGGCGACGTCGTCGACGCGGCGCTCGGCGACCCGGACGGTGACGGCCGCGCCGACGTCGTCGTGGCGTTCCGGCGCCCCTTCTCGGAGACGACCGTCAACGTTCTCGTCCCCCGGCGGCAGCTCGTCGACCTGCGCGGCCGCACCGCCCACCTCGGTCTCTACCGCCCGCGCGACCTCAGGCCGCGCTGGGTGGCGGGAACGCTGTTCCGGCCGGTGGCGGCCGTCGCGCCCTGCGACGGTGCGCTCGCGGTCGCCTACTCGGCGCTCGACGATCCTCGAGCCGCCGCCACGGGCGCGTGGCGGTGGCGAGGATTCGGCTTCGTTGCGCTGCCCGACCTGCCGGGCTCCGGCGTCCCCGCCTGCGTAGACGTCGACGGCGACGGCCGACTGGATCCTGTCGTCCTCGAAAGGAGATCACGATGATCAGGCGCTCGCTCGCTCTTGGGTTCTTGCTGGCCCTCGGGTTGCTGGCCGCTCTCGCGGCGACCGGCTGCGACGGGAAGCAGTCGGCCCCGCCGCCCACGACGCAGACGACGGCGCCCGCGGCCTTTGCGTTGCCGGGAGCGACCGTGCGCTTCGCCCGGATGGCCGCCGAGCCCCTTGCGCCGGACGGCCTGCCGTACGCCGGTCCGGCGACGCCTCACTCGCTCGCCGGCGTGACGATCGCGGGGGAGGTCCGGCGCGCGCTCGCAGCGCCGGGAGTCTCGGAAGCGCTGGCGAAGCGGGGCTTCGCCGTCGTGCCGGCCGACTTCCGCCTCTTCCACATGGCCTACCAGGGCAACGTCTACGAGGGGTGGCCGGTCTTCGTGACCACCGACGCGGCCTACCACCAGTGGCACCTCGTCTTCGACAAGCTCCTGCGCAGCCTCGAGCAGGAGACTCTGCTCCCGAAGCTCGAGCGGCTCGTCGCCGGCCTGCTGGAGGCCGCTCACGCACAGACCGCCGAGGTCGCCGGCACGCCGCTGGAGGAGACGGCCTCGCGCGTCGAGCAGCTCTTCCAGGTGGCCGCCGCCGAGCTCGGCCTCCCGGTCACGCTCGGGCCGCTCGCCGTGAGGGAGAAGGCGCTCGTCGACGCGCACAGCGCGCCCAGCGAGACTTCGCCGCTCGTCGGTGGGAAGCTCGACTACTCGCTCTTTGCCCCCCGCGGCCACTACACGCGTACCCCCGAGCTCAAGCGCTACTTCACGGCGATGTCCGTGCTCGGGCAGTCGGCGTTCTGCCTGAGGGGCACGGTGGACTGCCCCGGTGTCGAGCCCGCCCGGCGGGCCATCCTCGCCTCCCGCGTGCTCGTCGCACGGCCCGAGCTCGTCGCGCTCTGGCGCGATCTCTACGAGCCGACGGCCTTCCTCGTCGGTTCGGCCGACGACTACACGCCGCTCGAGGTCGCGGCAGCCGCTGTGGCGGCGGCCGGGCTCGAGGACGCGGGCGCCTTCGCCGGCGACGCGGTCGTGCAGGACGTCGTCGAGGCGCTCACGGACGCACGGCCCGTCCTGATCAACCCGGACCGTGCGGCGATCCGCGTCATGGGGACGCGGTTCGTGATCGACTCGTTCGTCCTCGATCAGCTGCTCTACCCGTACGTCGGGACGGGCGAGAAGCCACGCCTCGTCCCGTCGGCCCTCGACCTCGCCGCGGCATTCGGGTCGGACTTCGCCTACCGCGTGCAGGAGCAGGAGGGCGAGACGGCGTACGCGAACTACGACTCACAGCTCGGGGCCCTCCGCAAGGCGATCGCCGCCCGCCCGCCCGCGGACTGGGGCTCGACCGTCTACGACGCGTGGCTCCATGCGCTCGAGCCGTCGTTTCTCACCCGCGCCACAGCGTTTCCCGACTTCATGCGCACCGAGGCCTGGACGGCGAAGGCTCACCAGAGCGGGTTCGGCTCCTACGCGGAGCTGAAGCACGACACGATCCTGTACACGAAGCAGGCGATGGCCGAGGGGGGCGACTCCGCCGAGATCCCGGCGCGGCGGAACTGGGTCGAGCCCGAGCCGGTCGTCTTCGCCCGCCTCGCGGCGGCCGCCGACCTGATGCGCCGGGGCCTTTCCAGCCGTGGCCTGCTCGGGGCCGACCGGGCCGGGCTGCTGCGCGACGAGATCTCGCTGTTCAGGTTCCTCGAGCGGATCGCGCGGGACGAGCTCGCGGGCGAGCCGATCTCGTCGGCCGACAACGAGCGGCTCACCTACATCGGCGGCGAGTTCGAGGGCCGGTTCGTGCAGACCTCCGATCTCACCGACACCGGTGCGTTCGCCGACCAGGATGCGGCGATCGTCGCCGACATCGCGAGCAGCGCGAAGGCGATCCTCGAGGTCGGAACCGGGCGGATCGACCGGATCTACGTGCTGGTGCCCGACGACCGTGGGAGGTTCCAGGTGGCGGTCGGAGGCGTGTACTCCTTCTACGAGTTCACGAATCCCCCCGGCGAACGACTGACCGACGAGGCGTGGCGGGCGAAGCTCGAAGCCGGCGAAGCGCCCGGGCGCCCCGCGTGGGAGGAGGCCTTCCTCGCAGGCTGACCGCGCGCGCCCTCCTCAGGCGAGCTCGGTGGTCTTCGCCGCGAGCTCGTGATCCCGGTCCGTGATCCCGTTCGCGGAATGCGTCGTCCAGCGCAGCGTTACCCGCTTGTAGTGGATCGCGATATCCGGATGATGGTCGGCGGCCTCCGCCAGCTCGGCGACGCGGTTCACGAAGGCGAGCGCGCCGCGGAAGTCGCTGAACTCGAACTCCCGCTCGAGCGCACCGTCGCTCTCCCTCCAGCCCTCGGGAACGGCCACGAGCTGCAGTATGACGCCGCCCCATGATCGGTGAAACCCCGCAGGTCTCCCGCCCGGACCCGGGTTCGACCGGCGAGAGGGGCCGGGCGCTCCTCCGGCGGTCGCGCAAGCCACCGGCCGGCACCGAGATCCTGAGCGAGTTCGTGTTCCGGCCGCTTGCGCACCTCGTCGTGCTCGTGCTGCTGCCGTTGCGCGTGCCGCCGCCGGTCGTCGTGGCCGCGGGCGCCGGCGCCGGGCTCGGCGCCGCGGTGGGGATCGGGACCGGGAACCTCGTGCTGGGAGCGCTGCTGCTCCAGCTCAAGACGGTGCTCGACAACGCCGACGGCCAGCTCGCGCGCGCCTCGGGTCGTGACTCGGCGTTCGGGCGGTACCTCGACTCGGAGTCCGACCTCGTGGTCAACGCGGCCGTTTTCGCCGCGCTCGGCGCCGTCACGCACGAGCCCTGGCTCGCCCTCGCCGCCTTCCTCGTGCTGACGCTCGTGCTCGGTGTGAACTTCAATCTCACCTGGCTCTACCGGCGCGAGCGCGGCGCCGTCGCGGAGCGGGCACCCGCCGCCCAGGGGGCCGGTGCGATCCTCGCTCGGGTCTACGCGTTCGTCTTCGCACCGCAGGACCGGCTCGTCGAGGCGTTCGCAGAGTGGAGGCTGCGCCGGCTGAACGCCGACGGTCCGGCTCGGCTCGCGTACCACGACCGCGGGACGCTCTCGGTCGTTGCGAACCTCGGCCTCTCGACCCAGCTGGCCGTGCTCGGCCTCTGCCTCGCGCTCGGCCGCCCGGCGGCATATCTCTGGATTGTGATCGGCTGTGGCGTCGCGCTCGTTCTGTTCGCCCTCGAACGGGAGCGCCGCGCGGGAGCAAGGCGTCGATCCGAGAAGATGACCAGCAGCAGGAGGTAGCGGGCGTGGAGAATGCAGCCAAGGTGAACGGGGAGGTGGTGGGAATGACCGACGTCGCATTGATCTGTGGCGCGGGCGGGGCGCTCGGCGGCTCGCTCGTGCGGGCCTTCCTCGCGCGGGGCGACCGCGTTGTCGCGGCGGACCGCCACGGCGGCGGCGGGGGCGAAGGGGCCGGCGCCGACCCGCCCGGGCTCCGCCGAGAAGCGGTCGACCTGACGCTGCCCGAGGACGTCGAGGCTCTCTGGGGCAGGCTCGAGGAGCGTGGTGAGCGGCCCCGCTGGCTCGTCAACGCGGTCGGCGGATTTCGAACCGGCGGCGTGGCGCGGAGCGAGCCGGAGGAGTACCGCTTCGTCCACGACCTGAACCTTGCGACCGCATGGTGGTCGTGCCGTGCCGCCGCTCGCCGGATGACCTCGGGAGACGCGATCGTGAACGTCTCCTCCCGCTCCGCGCTGACGGGCGGGTCCGGAGCCGCCGCGTACAGTGTCGCGAAGGCGGGCGTGGTCAGGCTGACGGAGCTGCTCGCGACCGAGCTGGCAGAGCGTGACGTGCGCGTGAACGCGATCCTGCCGTCCGTCATCGACACGCCCGCGAACCGGGCGGCCATGTCGCCCGAGCAGATGGCCGACGCGGTTGCGCCGGACGATATCGCCGCGGTTGTCGCGTTCCTCTGCAGCGAGGCCGCCCGAGCCGTCAGCGGCGCCGCGATACCGGTCTACGGGAGGGCGTGACGGGAGTGGTGGAGCCGCTCGATCTCCTCTTCGAGGCCCCGGGGCTGCCGGCGTTCGACCTTCCGGCCGAGCTGGGGGACGTCTACGGCGGATCGCTCGGCTTCGAGGAGCCGTGCTTCTACACGAACTTCGTCTCCACCATCGACGGCGTCGTCGCGATTCCCTACCTCGACCAGTCGAGCAAGCTGGTCAGCGGCGACAGCGAGACCGATCGCTTCGTCATGGGCCTCTTGCGCGCCTGCGCCGACGTCGTGCTGATCGGCTCGGGGACGCTGCGGGCCTCGCCGCGTTCGCTCTGGACGGCGCAGCGCGTATACCCCGCGGCGGGGGCCGCGTTCGCGGAGCTGCGCCGCCGGCTCGGCCGGCCGCCGGAGCCCGAGCTTGCGGTCCTGACCGGCACCGGGTCGATCGACCCGGCGCATCCGGCGATCGCGGCCGGCGCCGTCGTCCTGACGACCGAGCGGGGAGCGGCGGCCCTCCACGGCCGTCTGCCGGCCTCCGCGACGGCGATCGCGCTCGGGCCGGAGGACACGCCCGATCCTCGCGCCGCGGTCGACGCGCTCCACGCGCGCGGACACCGGCTGATCCTGTCCGAGGCGGGCCCACACGTCTTCGGCAGCCTGCTCGAGGCGGGGGTCGTCGACGAGCTCTTCCTCACGCTGTCCCCGCTCCTCGGCGGACGCCCGGCGGCCGGCGAGCGCCTCGCGCTCGTCGAGGGCGCGGAGTTCCTGCCGGCCGAGGCCGTCGCGGGCCGGCTCACGAGCATCCGGCGCCAGAAGGCGCACCTCTTCATCCGTTACCGCCTCGAGGAGTCCGCGGGAGACTGACCGCGGCGGCTTGTCTGGGCCTACTTGAAGAGGCCCGTCCGCCTGAGGGCGGCGACGACCAGGTTGCCCGAGTTGGGCTCAAGCGCAGGTCCGTCGTTGCCGAGGGCGGCTCCGCGGCTGCCCGGTCTCGCCCTCAGTGGTTTCCCGTACGGGCGTCCCTCCCCCGGTAGGCTTGCAGCTCACGCGGAGGAGGACGGCGGCATGGACACCCGCAGGACGACGGGCGGCGGCGCTGAGACCGCCGTCCTCGAGGATCCGAGCGGACGCCGCGCCCTCTGGATGCAGCGGGCAGGCCGCGTCGTCTTCGTGGTCTTTCTCGCCTGGCTGATCGCAATTGTCCTTGGCGGCCTCGGCCTGGCCCCGGTTCCCGGGGTCCCGTTCGCGCAGGTCCTGCGGCCCTCGACAGGGCCGCCGCCGCTCGTCCGGCTTCCACCCCCGAAACAGCCCGCTCCTGCCGATCTCGTCCCGGCGTTGCCCGACGCCACGCTGTCGCCGGGAAGCTCGCCCGCGGCGCAGCCGAAGCCCAAGCCCGCCCCCGGTCGGAGCGGTACTGCGCCGGGGCGCACCAAGACGACGGGGCGGGCCACGGGGCGTGGGCGCAGCGGCACCGCGCCCGGCCAGACGAAGACCACCCCGTCCGGCTCTCCGCCCGCCACACCCCCCGGTCAGGCCCGCACGTCGAGCTCCCCGAGAAAGCCGTAGTGCGCGGGAGGATCGTCCTCCGGCGGCTGCAGCTACCAGCGCACTGGCGCCTGCTTTCCTTCTGCTTCGTCGTTGCCGCCGTCGCGATCCTGTTCGAGGGCATCGCAACGCACACGATCGGGGTGAGCGGCACTCCCCTCGAGCAGCTCGGCGGGCCGGCGCCGCTTGCAGACACTCGGCCGGTGCTGGCCGCTCACGGGCAGCACCTCGTGTCCACGCAGCCGCCGCCCGGCCGCCGCGTCGCTCTCACCTTCGACGACGGGCCCGATCCGCGCTGGACACCGAAGATCGCCGCCGTGCTGCGCCGTGAGCGCGTGCCGGCCACGTTCTTCGTCCTCGGCAGCGAGGCCGCCCGCCAGCCAGACCTTGTCCGCATGCTCGTGCGCGACGGCCACGAGCTCGGCAACCACACCTTCACCCATGTCGCGCTCTCGAGCGGCCCGCGCTGGGAGCGCCGGCTCCAGCTCGACCTGACCGAGGCGGTGATCGCCGGGATCACCGGCCGCTACACGAGGCTCGTGCGACCGCCCTACTCGGCGACCCCCGACGCCGTGACGCCGGCCGACGAACGCGCCCTCGCCGGGCTCGCCGGGAAGCGATACCTCGTCGTCCTCGCCGACTACGACTCCGAGGACTGGCGCCGGCAAGGCGTTGTGGCAACCGTGCGCCACGCGAGTCCGCCCGGGACCGCGGGCGGCATCGTGATGTTCCACGACGGCGGGGGTGACCGGAGCCAGACCGTCGCGGCGCTCGCGGAGCTGATCCCACGTCTGCGGGAGCGCGGGTTCCGGTTCGTGACCATCTCCGAGCTCGCCGGCCTGGATCCGAGCGCGGTCGCGCCGGCGGCACCCGCGTGGGAGCGCCGCCGCGGGGTGGTCTTTGCCGCAGCCGTCCGCTTCGGGTTCGCGCTCGTCCGCGTTCTCCAGCTCGTCGTCGGCCTCGTCGCGCTCCTCTTTGCCACCCGCGTCGTGCTCGTTGTCGGTTTCGCCGTGCACCAGCTTCGCTCGAAGCGGCGGCGGCCACCGGCTCCCCCGTACCTGCCGCCGGTCGCGGTCGTCGTTCCGGCCTACAACGAGGCGGTCGGGATCGAGCGGGCCGTCCGCTCGCTCGCGGCGAGCGACTACCCGGACTTCGAGGTCATCGTCGTCGACGACGGCTCGACAGACGCAACGGCCGACGTCGCCGAGGAGCTGGCGCTCGAGCGCGTCCGTGTGCTGCGCAAGGAGAACGGCGGCAAGGCCTCCGCCCTCAATGCGGGTATCGCGGCGACCGGAGCTCCGATCGTCGTGATGGTGGACGGCGACACGGTCTTCGAGCCGGAGGCGCTGCGGCGACTCGTCCAGCCGCTCGGCGATCCCTCGGTGGGCGCCGTCTCGGGGAACACGAAGGTCGGGAACCGGCGGGGCCTGCTCGGCCGCTGGCAGCACATCGAGTACGTGACGGGCTTCAACCTCGACCGCCGCATGTACGAGGTGCTCCAGTGCACGCCGACGGTGCCCGGCGCGATCGGCGCCTTCCGCCGCGACGCGCTCGAGGAGGTCGGCGGCGTCTCCGGCGCGACGCTCGCCGAGGACACGGACCTCACCCTCGCGATCGGCCGCACCGGCCGCCGCGTCGTCTACGCCGAGGACGCGCGCGCGTGGACGGAGGCCCCTTCGACCTTCGGCGACCTGTGGCGCCAGCGGTACCGCTGGTCGTACGGGACGATGCAGGCCGTCTGGAAGCACAAGCGGGCGCTGCTCACCCGCGACCCGCGCCAGCGCCGGATCGGCAGGCTTGCGCTCCCGTACATGATCATGTTCCAGATCGCGCTGCCGATCGCGGCGCCGCTGATCGACTTGTTCGCGCTCTACGGGCTCCTGTTCATGAATCCGGTGCCGATCCTCGCCTTCTGGCTGGGCTTCAACGCGCTCCAGCTCGTGCTTGCGGCGTTCGCCTTCAGGATCGATCGTGAACCGCTCGGCCCGCTCTGGGCGCTGCCGCTCCAGCAGTTCGTCTACCGGCAGTTGATGTACCTCGTCATCATCGAGTCGACGGTCAGCGCGCTCGCCGGCGCGCGCGCCCACTGGCGCCACCTGACCCGCACCGGCGACATCGAGGTCAAGCAGGCCTGAGCCGGACGACAACGAGTGCCCCCGGCCGGAATCGAACCAGCGCACGCGGTTTAGGAAACACGTGTAGAATGGCTCAACCATGCGCGTTTGCGTTGATTTGGTCCAGTTCATGGTCCAGTCGCGCAACCGAAAAACGGGTTAGCGTGCCCCCTCGCGCCCCACAAAGTCGACCTACTGAGTCGGTGAGGAATTCGAACGGGTCCAATTTGCCAGAGTTGGACCGAGTTTCATGTATACGCCCATGGATAGGTCGAATGTCTCCTAGAGGCCGTGGTCGCCCGAGCCGCGCGGACATCCTGCGTACGCTCGACCGTGCTGTCGAGGATCTCCACCGCGTCGGCGGGCTGCCCCTTCCGCTCGAGTCCGACGCCATCTGGGCGGGCATCTGGTATGAGGAGGCGCACCACTCGACGGCGATCGAGGGCAACACCCTTGTCCCCAAGGAAGTCGAGCGACTCCTGCGCGAAGGAAGAGCGGTAGGCGGCAAGGAGCTCGCCGCGTACCTCGAGGTTGAGGGCTACGCGAAGGCGGCGCAGTGGGTGTACGCACAGGCAGTGGAGCGACCTCCCGACTGGTCGGCCGGGGAGCGGATCAGCCTGACGGAGCTGCGCCAGATCCACAGGCTCGTCGTCGAGCCGGCCTGGCTGCACTCGCCGCCGGACGCCCTGCACCCACGCGAAGGACCCGGCTCGTTTCGTCAGCACGACATCCGTCCGTTCACGGGCGGGATGACGCCGCCGCCGTTCCCGGACGTGCCGGCGCTCGTCTCCGATTGGCTGCGCGACGCCGGTCGAGGCCCGGCCGACGGCCGGCATCCGATGGTGTTCATCGCGGACCTTCACGCCCGTTTCGAGCGGATCCGTCCCTTCCGCGACGGCAACGGGAGAGTCGGCAGGTTGACGACGAACCTCCTGCTCGTCCGGCACGGGTATCCGCCCGCGGTCGTCTACAAGCGTGATCGGACGCGGTATCTGAACGCACTCAGGCGGGCGGATCGAGGTGACGCGGGCCCGCTCGCCGAGATCTTCGCCCGAGCCGTTACGGACGGTATCTACCGCTTCCTGCTTCCGGGCCTGGCGGGGCCGCAGCGGCTTGTCCCGCTTCGTTCGCTGGCCGACTCCGAGCTCTCGGGCAACGCTCTCGCCGTCGCGGCGAAGCGTTGCCGGCTGCAGGCCGTTCGCCAGACGGACCGGTGGTACTCGACCAAGCAGTGGGTGGAGGAGTACAAGGAGCACCGCTACAAGCGAGCCTAATTTGACCTATCCAAAAGGCGTGGAAATCGAACAGGTCGACTTCGCTCCGCGTCCAGTCGCGCAACTCGTGAGTGCGGGTTAGCGTGCCGCCCGCTCGAGGAGCCGTGCTCCGCTCCGGTCGAGCCAGCGCTCGAGCTCGACGACCTGGATCAGCCGCACGCGCCCGCGCCGGACGACGCGGAGCTCCGGGAGGATCTCGGCGAAGAAGAAGGAGCGCGACACCCCGAGGGCGCGCGCGGCCTCCTCGGGCCGAAGCGCGAGCCTCGGAACGGGCCTGACCGGGGGAGCGACCGTCATGGCGCCGATCGTCGCCGCGGACCCTTACACGGACCTGACGGCGGCCTGACGCGCCTGCGTAAGCGCAAGTGTGTAGTCCGGACTGATGCTTGACATTTCGTTCCGGACACATCGCTGACGTTCCGGACACATCTCTGACACCGCCGCTCCGGCCGACGTGTTCCTCAGCCTCGCCTTCGACTGCGAGTGG
>Ga0082335_1001427_pt1 | contig 50789 bp, 41 predicted proteins | sample Subgrocontami58m_FD_72375 | JGI IMG/M metagenome (GOLD analysis project Ga0082335, IMG submission 72375) | Subsurface groundwater microbial communities from S. Glens Falls, New York, USA - GMW37 contaminated, 5.8 m (SPADES assembly) (version 2) ... | reverse complement strand
AAAAATTTATTATTAAATTGGATTGGAATATTAATGAAAGTAACATCTTTACTTTTAGATACAATTACCTAAATGCCAAGCGCGATCTACCGCCCCATCCTTTCGCAATTAGTTTAAATGGGGGCAGAGGACCAAATGAAAACACTTTGCCATTTCAAAATTCCGGATATAGAATAAATAACCAACTAAGTTCATTTGCTGCTGAATTGAATAGCAGAGGCGATAAATGGGCTAATAGATTTTTTGCAAGTTATAATAGATTCAGAGATTTTAGACAACCAGTCTCCAAAGTGTTTCCAACAATTGAAATTGCCGAGAACGGTATTGCTTATACTACATTAGGAAGTGAACCTTTCTCAATTAATAATATCCTTGATCAAGATGTATGGCAGTTTACAAACAATTTCAGTTATTTTGCCGGAAATCATGTAATAACAGCCGGTGTGAATTTTGAGTACTTCAAATTCTATAATTCCTTTAACCTTTTCTATGCCGGATTCTTTCCACTTGATGCACAGCTTGGAGGACCAAGATTTTCATCCTTAAATCAATTCTTCCAATTAACAGATCGGACTAATCCAGGCTTTATTGACTTCAATAAAATGGCTTCTGATGCTGTTAAGAATCCGTTTAAGGGTGAAGATATCAAAGTTGGTCAGTTAGCTTTTTACGTTCAGGATGAATTTTTAATTTCTAAGAAATTCACTTTAACCTATGGATTACGTGTTGATATTCCGATCTACTTAAATGATCTGGTAGATAATCCATTTTCAAGATCGTTAAATTTGCTTGATGCCGATGGAAAACCTGAAACAGTTGATCAGAGTAAACTTCCTAAAGCATCACCTCTTTTCTCGCCACGTGTTGGATTTAATTGGGATGTAACCGGCGATAGATCAACACAACTAAGAGGCGGAACCGGAATTTTTACAGGTAGACTTCCATTCGTATGGATCGGTAATAATATTTCTAATCCTGGAGCTAACCCAAATCTTCCGTCTTATCTACGATCATATTTTCTGAATGCAATGGCTCCGGATTTCAAATGGCCTCAGATATGGACAATTAATTTAGCAATAGATCAGATGTTTCCCGAAGATGTTTTAGGCACTCTCGAAATCGTTTATGGCAAAGATATAAATGCAATCTATGTCAGAGATGCAAACATAGGAAAAGTAAAAGGTTATCTGCCTGCACCAGATGGAAGACCGGTCTTTAGCGGTCCGATATATTACTCTATTGGTGGTGCTGATGTAATTGATAATTCGAGCGAAGGATATAACTATAGCATTACTGCACAATTTAGAAAGAATTTCGATTTTGGTCTCAATACAAGTTTATCCTACACATATCTTGAAGCTAAAAGCTTAATGAAATCAACTGAAATTGCATTGGCAATGTTTGGTGAAAATCCTACACAGGGTAATCCCAATAAACCATATCTAAGCTACTCTGAATTTGGTAACCGCAATCGTATTGTTGCTTCAGCTACATATCGTCATGAATGGTCAGAAAGTTGGGCGACTAGTATCGGTGTTTTTATTGAAGTTGCCGAAGGAAATAGATTTAGCGGTGCAGGAGGAAACAGGTACTCATATGTTTATTCCGGTGATGTTAATGGCGATGGCCAGGGAACAAACGATTTAATATATATCCCGCGAAATCAAAGTGAAATTATTTTTGATCCATATGTTGATGCAACCGGGAAAACTATTTCGGCTCAAGATCAATGGAATGCTTTTAATGCTTTTATCGAACAGGATGATTACTTAAAAAATAATCGTGGTAAAATTGCAGATCGTTTTGGAGCAATCAATCCATGGTTCAGCAATATGGACTTAAGATTATTGCAGGACTTTTCATTCTTTATGGGGACCCAAAAACATACATTTCAGTTGAGTGTTGATATTCTAAATGTTGCCAATCTGCTAAATTCAGATTGGGGTGTAAGGCAAGTTGCAAACTCGGCAGCAACTTCACCGCTTCAGTTTGTTAAATCCAATACTCAAGGCGCTCCCGTTTTTAATTTCAATACCAGTCTGAAAAAAACATTTATTGACGATCCTGGAGTACTCTCTCGCTGGCAAATGCAAGTTGGTATTCGTTATCTTTTCAACTAGCAACAAATTTTTAACTATTATATTTAACTCCCTGCGTAAGCGGGGAGTTTTTTTTAGAAACCGACTCTTAGACTCAAAATTCTATATCCAACACCTTTAACACTAACACTCAACTTTCCGTTGACGACATTTATTTTTTCTTTGCTGATCAAATCTGTTGCGGATTCTATTGGATAAGCTGCGGGTAATTGCAATTCAACATTTTGTGTGGTTTCATTTTTATTAAGCACAACCAAAACTCTTTCATTCATATCCGAACGGATGTAAGCGTAAATATTTTCATCGGCATCAAGAGTTAAAAAATCTCCGTGTCGTAATGCGGAATGATTTTTTCTTACATTAACAATCGAACGAACGTCTTCCAGCATTTTCCTTTCATCTTTACTAAGATCATTTCCGAAGCGCATCATTCTTCTGTTGTCGGGATCGGATGCACCCGTCATCCCAAATTCGCTTCCGTAATAAATAACCGGAAGACCGGGAATTGTATTCATATAGGCATAATATAATTTTGCTTTTTCGTAGTTAGCGGAATTATCAACCTTCGGCGGATTATTCCATCCTTCTTCCGTTGCGCTCCATTGGCTTAAATCCAAATCGCCGTCTGCAAAAGCCATGAACCGATTCTTATCATGGCTGTCCATAATATTTCCCATCACATTATTTTCACCATAAACTAAAAATGATTTCTTCATTTCCGCATCAAGTGCTTTGAACGACATTTTTTTATCAAGAAAAGTCGGCAGAGCTATATCATAAAGATTAAAGTTGAACTGTGCGGAGAGTTGTCCGTTATTCACGTATGAACTGATCAATTCATAACTGCCGAAGGTTTCTCCAATTTGATATACGTTAACATTCATCGGCAATTCAATTTCCTGTTTAATTTTTTTAGTAAGCGTTCTCCAAAATTCATTTGGCATATGTTTAACTGCATCCTGTCTAAATCCGTCTGCTCCTGTTGTTATCAACCACCAAACTGCATTGGAGGTTTGAAAATCAACCACTTCTTTTGAACCAACGAAATTAAACTTAGGCAAATACGGTTCAAACCAGGTTGTTAATCTGTACTCATCCCATAATCTAAGATTTAATCTTCCATCCGGAAGTTGAAGTTTCCCGAACCACTCCGGATGCTGTTTGACAAGCGGATGAGTTTCGTGAATATGGTTGGCAACAAAATCCAACAAAATTTTTATTTTATGTTTATGCGCTGTTGAAACTATCTCTTTTAATTTTTCTATTGTGCCGAATTTTTCTTCCACGTCAAAAGAGCTTATAGGCCAATATCCGTGATAACCGGAATACCATCTATGCGGCGCAGGAGATTCTTTATATGCTTGGTCTGGATTGTCATAAACGGGCGAGATCCAAATTGTGCTGATACCGAGTGAATCAAAATATCCTTCATTAAGTTTATTTATGATTCCTTGAAAATCACCGCCCATATAATTTGCTTTTTCGAAAAGCGAATCATGAACGATTGGTTTATTAAGTGATTTATCCCCGTCATTAAATCTATCAATCATCAAAGAATAAATTATCCCGTCGTTCCAGGTAAAATTATTATTGTCCGCCGGAACACCATCAAATAGAATTATTGATTGAATGTTTGTTGATCTGCCATTCTTATTTACAGCAACACGAAAATGTGTTTTCCCTTTTAGTTGAGATTTTGGAATTGAGAATTCAATTTTGTCATTTTCAATTTTAATACACTTTTTATCAAATCGTCGGTTGTTAAGCAGTGCGATAATGTTTTTCTGTTCAATAATGTTTCCATCTTTTTCATTTTCATAGATAAAGGAAAGCTTTGATTCATTCTTATTAATTTCTTTTCCGGCGGCATGAAGAAATAATTTACCAACATCCGGATTAGCAACATTGAAAAGTGAATTGAAGTCGCCGAAACCGTTTGGTTTCTTATCCGGGTTTTTCGGATCAACAATTTCCTCTCCGTCACCCCAAAACTTATATTCATATCTTCCCGGTTCAAGCGCAACTTCCGTTTCAAAAACTCCGTCACCGTTTTCATCTTTCATTGGAAGGTTGCCCCTATCCCATCCGTTGAAACTTCCGAATAGAGTAAGTTTATTGTATTTCTTTTCGGGTTTGTAAGAGAATTTAAATTTTTGCTGAACACGTGATCGTACTGGAAAGGAATAAGTATTCCCGGCAAGTTTGAAATCTACTAATGTCATCCCGGCAAAATTCATATCTGTTTTGAAATAAACTTTCCCGGTTCGTTTATTATAATTTACTTTTACTTTTTTGTTCTCTTTGAATTTCAAATCGTAGTTGTTCGAGTAGAACATATCACTGATCAAAAGTGAGTCCGATTTGTCTGCTACGAGATTTACCGGTTTAATGATGTCGCGTATTCCATTTTGAACATAACATGGAATAAAAATAAAAAGGGAAAATAGAATGACATGTTTGAAAAACTTCATATTAATCTCCACAAGAAATATTACCATAGTTAAAATAAAAAAACTAAAGGGATAAGAGAATTGAAAATTAGATTTAGTTTTTTTGTGTTTAATTCTCTGGGGTTTGCACGTGTCATTACAAGAAGTTCTTAGCTTGTTGAAGAAAAACGAAGTAATCTCAAAAAAGAAATTGAGATTGCTTCATCCCTCCTTTGTCGGGATTCGCAATGACAATTGGCATTCTGCGATCTGTGCAAAGTAGTTTACTGCAGGTGAAATTCAGTCAAGTATTTTTCCAGTCCGTTTAGACAGGTAATGTAGTGTACATTATTATATTGAGATAACTGATCGGCACGTCCTTCGGCAAGCGCTTGTCCGCCAATAATTATTTCCTGATCCGGGAATTCTTCTTTGATAGTTTGAATTAATTTAATCAATCTTATAACATTAATATAAAAGCTGTTCGATATACCGACCAGATCCGGTTTTTTTTCTCTGACGAAGGTTATAATATCCGATTGCGGTGTGTTGGAGCCGATAAAAATTGTACGCCAGCCGTATGCTTCCAAAAATCCGGCAACCATACGCGCTCCAAGTTCATGATATTCTTTATCAACACAAGTGATCAGAGCAAGTTTGCCGTTGTCGTCATCTCCTAAAGAACTTGTACTTACTAATTCGATCAATGCCTCAGTAATTTTTGTGGCAATATGTTCACCTGCAACAGAACATTTTTCACGTTCCCACATTTGGCCTATTCTGTACATTGAGCGTTGGAAAAGCTCCATGTAAATCTCTTTGATGCTGACCTTCTGCTCAATAAGGTTAAACACAATTTGTGTGCACTGCTTTTTATCACCATCAAGAAGTGCGTTTAGATAATGCAGATAAACGGCTTCCGGAATCATTTTACTCATTTAATTATCCTCGTTTCAATAAAACGATAACTAACGAGAAATAATTCCAATCTAAGAAGATTTCTTTTTGCGTTTATTAATTAGACGGGATATTCTATAACTGGTATAAGCAAAGAATGGAGCCGCAACAACATCAATTGTGTAATGTACATGCTGAATTAAAACGCATGCTGCTATAAGAATTGTGCAAATTAGAAAAACAGTTTTAAGTTTTTTACTCTTAGCTGTTAAAAAGAAAAGAAACATTGTAGATGTATGTCCGGAGAAAAATAGATCGCGCAGTAATGTTTCACCGCCGCCGAAGTACTCTACAAAAGGATCTTTGAGAGGTATTATATATATCGGTGCATTGAGAGGTAAAAAGTAAATGGTTATTAACCTCAATGCCGCTATAAGAGTGTAAGATTGCAGCGCTAACAGCATTCTATCAGGATTAAAAGTTAAAAAAGAGAGAGCAATTATTAACCCAAGATAAATCAAACCAAAGGTTAGCCATGTTACATCAACGGGATGAAATGCAGCCAGGAGCGGATCGTTAAATGAAAAGCCGGGACGTGCTTCGTTGTATGCAAGAAAATTTGCAAGCGAGAATAGAATTATAGCCAGAAGAATAAGAGTTATTAGAAATTTCGTTCTGAATCTTTTATCAAGCAGATACGGCAGCCAAATCGTTTTTATCTCTCTGAATTTTCTCAATTACTTCTTTTGTATTTGTGAAATGAACGCAGTAAAAATAGTTGTGCCGCTGATAAAAGCAAAGCTAAATCATCTTTATTTCAGTTTTCCAAACAGCTTCATAAAGAAGCCTATAATCTTATGACCGAAGTCGGCATTTTCAATAAACATCATCGGGCAGCCGCTTCTTATCACAGACAATCCGTTTTCTTCTCCAAGTTTTGCCGCTTCCTCAGAAAAACTTCCGTTACCTATTGAGCGGTGAAACCAGATTGTCTTTACTCCGGCATCAATACTTTGTTTTACAATTTCTGTTGATACCGCCGGGCTTGTTGCAATAAAGACCGCATCAACTTTCTCCGGAATAGATTTTAAATTAGGATAACACTTGTTCTCTTCAATTATTTCTGCATGAGGATTTATCGGAAATATGTTGTAACCGTTATCCTTAAATTTTTTGTAAATAGCATTACCGACCGCTGTTTGAGGATTGCGTGATACACCGGCTATAGCTATTGTCTTCTGATTTAAAAACTCAGATACTTTTTGTTCGTAGTTCATTCCCTTTCTCATTTATTCTAAAATTTTGTGTTTTAAAAATAACAAACCCGAATTCAATTAAGAAATCGGGTTAGAACTCTAGCAAGGACTAAATTTATTAACTGTTCTAGCCGTGTTTTTTTAAGATTACTCTTTTTGTAACGCTAGTATCGGATCTAATTTGGCAGCTTTAAGTGCAGGGAATACCCCGAAGATCAAACCGATTGAAATTGAAAACACAACTGAAAAAAGTATTGAGCTAACAGATATATATGTTTGCCATTGTGTTGTTGCACCAATAACCCAGGCTATTAAAAGCCCAGTAACAACACCAGTCATTCCACCTGAAATACCAAGCATTGATGCTTCAGACAGAAATTGCCAGACAATATCTTTTCTTCTGGCACCAACGGAAATTCGTAATCCTATTTCCACTGTACGCTCACGAATTGAAAGCAACATCACTGCTAATACACCTATGCCTCCAACCAATAAAGAAATACCTGCAATACCAACAATTAACCAGGTAAACATTTGAGATGATTCTTTCTCGGCATTCATTGCATTAAGTCTATTATCTAGTGTAAAGTCATTTTCTTTATTTCTAATATCCAGTTTATGGCGCTTCCGTAATAGAGATTCTATTTCACTTTCTGCCAAGTTCATTACCTCTTTATTTTTTGCTTTTACAAAAATTCTATTTAGGTAATCTCTATTTAATACTCTTCTCAGTGATGTTTGAACTGGAATAACAATGACTTTATCTTCATCGGCGCCTTCCGCACTTACACCCTTTGATGCCAACGTTCCGATAACTTCAAAGGGAATGTTTTTGATTAAAATGATTTCACCGACCGGATTTTCATTTCCAAAGAGATTAGTTTGAATTTGATACCCCAATACTGCTACCCGTTTTACGAGTTTATTTTCTTTGTTAGTAAAGAAACGGCCTTCCTTTATATGAAAATTTTTAACCTCCGGAAATTCGGATGAGGCTCCCTGCACCATTGACATAGTTGTTGCATCACCATACTTTATTTTCACATAAGTATCAGCAGTGGGTACAACTTTTTCTACTGACGAACATTCTTCCACTATCGCTTCAGCATCCTTAAGTGTTAGCGTCGTAGCCAGATTGATCTGCTGCTCTCTCCCGATTACCTTACCCATCTTACCTGAGTTAACAGCAATCATATTGGCGCCCATTTTTTCAAATTGTTCGGCCATTTTCTTTTTAGCTCCGTTACCAATTGAAACCATTACCATCACCGTCGTGATACCAATGGATAATCCAATTACCGCAAAAAATGTCCGGGATTTGTTAAGTAACAAAGCCTTCCAAGATAGTTTTATGTTCTTAGTTAATTTCATGTTTTTCTTATGACAGCGCTTCTATTGGATCCTGTTTAGCCGCTTTACGTGCCGGAATAATGCCGGCTAAAACACCAATTACTATAGGGAATAAAATCCCGAACAAAATTGTTTGCCATGGAATAAAAAAAGTTAAACCCATCGTTGACATGAATACACCTGCGCCAAGTAAACCGATTGCTAAGCCAATTATGCCTCCAAACAATGAAACCACTGCTGCTTCAATAAGAAATTGAAACATGATTTCTTGTGATCGGGCACCGAGTGCTTTTCGTAATCCAATTTCGCTAACTCTTCTGGATACTGACATAAGCATGATGACAACAATAACCACTCCACCAACCACTAAAGCTATTCCAGAAATTAAAGGCAAGAACAAAGTAAAAACTCTGTTCATCTTCCCAATAATTTCTTTCACAACTACAGGTGTTACAATAGAAAAATCATTTGTCTCATTATTATTTATGGAATGTCTTTCTCTAAGCACTAAAGTTATTTTTCCGGCTATCTCTTCTGTTTTGGAAGCATCTTCAACTTCGAGTTTTGCACCAGCGATATAATTCACATTCATTAGTCTATTCATTAAAGTAGTTATAGGAACAATCACATTCATATCAAGGTCCGTTCCGTGAGGATCAATCCCTCTTTCTTCCAATACACCTTTAACAGTAAAAGGTACAGCGCCAATACGAATTTGCGACCCAACTGGATCTGAACCTTCAAATAATTTTTTTACAATTTTCATCCCTATCAAAGCTACTCTTGCAGAACTTTTTTCATCAGCTTTTGAAAAATATTCGCCTGAAGTAACACTTCTTCTCCAAACCATTTCGCCTTCAGCCATACCGCCGTTAATTGCTGTAGAAATATTTTTATTGCCAAATATTACATCACGTTCTGGTGTTGCTTGAATTACATCGTACATTGTAATTCCCTGAACTTCATTCATGATCGCTTCAATATCTTCTATCTTAAGATTGGTTACAGAACTCTCGGATGAACGTCCGCTTTCTAATTCCACTCTGCCTGATGTAATTAAAATATTATTGGGATTAAAAAGATTTTTCACTTTCTGGGTTAATTGTTTTTCAGCACTTTTACCCAATGAGAACGTCAGACTGAGCGCAGCAATTCCAATCACAATACCAAGAATCATAAAAAAAGTATTTAGCTTGTTTCTTCTTAATATTCTGAAGCTGCTTTCTATTATTTTATATTTATTCATGATTTTGTAATCCTAGTTTGTCTTGTTAATTAATTGTTTTTTTAAGTTCTGCTAATTCAGTTCTTGCATCAAGCGGTTTTTCCACCTTGTAGTCTTCGGTAATCTTTCCATCGTGAATACGTATTATTCTATTTGCATGTTCTGCAACTTCGCTGGAATGTGTAATTAGAATTATTGTTTTGCCAGACCTGTTCAATTCTTGAAACACTCCAACAACTTCGAGACCGGATTTTGAATCAAGATTTCCCGTTGGTTCATCACCCAAAATAACTTCTGGTTCATTGACTAGTGCCCGTGCAATTGCAACTCTTTGCTGCTGGCCGCCTGATAATTCATTTGTACGATGTTTGTCTCTGTTGCTCAATCCAACTTTTGCCAGTGCATCAACCGCCAATTTGCGGATGTCCTTACGGTCGGAATAAATTAACGGTAATTCAACATTCTCTATTGCAGTTGTTTTAGGCAAAAGATGAAATTTCTGAAAAACAAATCCGATTTTTTTATTACGGATTTTTGCAAGTTCATCATCTGTCAGGGTGGATATTTCTTTGTTCTCAAGATAATATTCCCCGGATGTTGGTCTGTCTAACATTCCGAGGATATTCATCATTGTAGATTTACCGGAACCTGATGCGCCAACGATAGCAACAAACTCGCCTTTCTCAATCGAGATGTTAGCATTGTCAAGAGCCTTCACCTGCTGTCCGTCTTTTCCGTAAATTTTTGATATGTTTTTTAATTGTATCATGTTCTAAACCTTTATTTATTTAAGATTAGTTCTTCGTTTTTTTCTAAACCACTTATTATTTGTGTAAGCATTTTATTCTTAACACCTGTTATTACTTTTCTTTCCACTGCTTTTCCATCTTTGAGGACATAAACAAAATCATCCCCATTTTTATGGTTGATGGCTTTGTTTGGCACAGCAATTACATTCTCCAAAGATTCACTTAGAATGTTCACAGTCGTAGTCATTTCGGGACGAAGTATTTTTCCTTTACTATCAGATATGTCAATTATTACAACATAATTCACAACGTTATCTATTAACTCTGCTTTGGGATATATTGCTTTTACAATACCTTCGAATGTAATGCTGGAATAAGTGTCAACGGTGAATTCTGTTTTTTGTCCCTCTTTTACTTTACTAATATCTGTTTCGTCAACGTATGCTCTTACTTCAAGTCGTTTTAAATCTATGATTGTTAGAAATGTAGGGGCAGTAAACATAGCGGCGACCGTTTCGCCTTCTTGTGTTGATACAGACGCCACGGCACCATCAATCGGCGCAAAAATTCTTGTATAGTCGAGTTGTACTTTTGCGTAATCAAGATTTGCTTTTACCTGAGCCACTTGAGCTTGTGCAACTTCAAATGCTTTGACTGCAAGATCGCAAGACTGTTGTGATACAGTGTTACTTGCCAGAAGTTTTTCTTGCCGTTCTTTTTCTATGCCGGCATATTTCAAAGTAGTTTTTGCAATTTCAAGATTTGCCGCTACTTGATTGTACTGAGCCGTAAGTTCAATGTCATCAAGATTTGCAAGTAAATCTCCTTTTCTCACAACATCACCGACATGAACATTTAATTTTTTTACAACTCCAGATACCCTGGAGCCAACACGAACTTCAGCACCGACTTTTGGTTTGATGACACCCGTTGCCAATACAGTTGAATTTAATGATCGTGATTTTACAATTGTTGTTTCATATTGGGGTTCATTGGTTTCGCTTTCACACGAGACTAAACCAATAATTAGAATCAATGTTATAAGCAAGTTTTTCTTTTTCATATTTTTATTAGCGTTAATTAAATTATTCACTTGTAGTCTCAGACTGTCTTATGGACTGAATAAATTTGTATCCATAGTAAGCTGCAAAGATGCCGGTAACGAAAGTAAGAACTCCGGTACCTTCATAAATTAAATTTCCCTCAAAAGCTTTCTCAACAGCCTTTGTGCTTCCGCCGTGGAGAGCTAATAATGCATGAACTTGAAGATTGAGAAATTTTATGGTGTGATTAAAAAGCCCATCAACTAACCCTAGTCCTATTACCAGCCATGTATTTAATAGTCCATACAGCCAGAGAAATACTTTTTTTCTAGTATTTCTAAACTGCTGCATTAGAAATATGGGGAAAACTATAAATAGCAATACAAGAACAACAGCGAGGAATCCTACCTCATAAAAATGATGGATAGAGGTGAGTACTGCTGTAGCGATAATGCTAATTAAGGATAGAGATGCATACTTATTGAGTGCATGTTTCATAAAATACTTCCTAAATTATTTTTTTGATAAGGCAAAGATGCAGCGGCAGACAGCAGTTATCGTCTCATCGTATCCCTTGGGAATACAAATTTTGAGAGTGACTTAAAACTCTTAAAACAATGAAATACTAAAGTCTATTTAGGTATTCGGTAGGAGTAAGACCTGTTAATTCTTTGAAGATTTTATGAAAAGATGATTTTGAAGGAAACCCGGCCTCGTAAGCCATTGCAAGGATAGTATAGTTGTTCTTACCGGGATCGGAAAAGATTTTTTTTATTTCCTCAACGCGGTATTTATTTATGAATTTATAAAAATTATCTCCCGTATTACTATTAATCAAAGAAGAGAGTTGATTTCTAGTCATATTTAATTGTTGAGCGAGTCCGGTTAGTGTTAATCCTTCTTCTAAGTATGGTTTTTTCTTATCCATATGTACTAACAGTTTTTGCATTAATTCACTATTGTTTTGATTCAGCTGTCCTTTTTTATCATTCTCCAGGACAACATTTTTATCCAACTCAATAGGTTCTATAGTATTTATATTAGAAAATATTTCCTCTTGATATAATCCTTCGTATGCCAAAACGAAGATTGTTGCCACCAGTGAAAGGCGAACTATGATATCAACAAGTTTATAGTTATCTGCATGAACTGCGATCGGGATTGTAATTGTTAGTAATAAGAGACAGACACCAAGAATATGAAGGAAGTTTTTCATCCAAAGAAGGGTTTTCCCTTCAAGATTTGAAAATTCCATTTGCAGAGAAGCTTGAGACAAATTTATACGCCGTACAATTTTCCACCAGTAAAATGCATATTGAACAATTGTCAATATCCATATACCTATACTTAGCCTATCAACATCACCTACTGCAAAGTTGTTTTCAAAGGTGTTTAATAAAGTTAAAGGTAGAATAGTAGAAACAAAAATTAGGAACGGAACGAGATGGAAAATATCAGACAATGTGAAAGGCTTGGGACTTATGATTTCCCTGATATAGAAAAATAAAAGCGGACCCATCAGCAGAACAAAAGGTTCTTTGATTTTAAATTCACCAATATCAACAGCAACAAATACTGAATGAGCAATACTAATTGAAAGAATGATTAATAAGGTCGCTAAAATCTTATTGGATTTTTTCTTCCATTTTTTGTTTCTAAATATAATGAGAGCAAAAAAGAAACCTTGAACAATCCCGCCATATATAAAAACTTCACTTATTTTATAAAGGATATCCACTATAGAATCCCAACAATAATCTATAAATTTCTCTTTTGTAAGGTACAATTTATTTATTTCTTAACAGAGGTGTCAAATTATCGTGACTCTTTCACATTTACAGGAACCGGACTTGTTAATAAACACCCCTACAATTTTCTCGCTACAACAATTGGAGTTTTAATCACATCTACATTGTCCGAACTTTCTGCAACCGCTTCGATAAGTAAAATATAAATCCCGATGCGCAGCGGTCTTCCGTTATCATCAAGTCCATCAAAGATCACGGAATTTTTTGTAGATGCTAATCTGTTCTCTGTAATGTTTCTTACTAATCTACCTTGACTGTCGAAAACTTTTATCCGCACTTGTGCGAGTGGTTGACTCAAATCAAAATTTATTATTGTGTAATCTTCAAAACCGTCATTATCCGGAGAAAATGGATTTGGACTGATCACAACTTTAGACTCGCGCGAAGTGTTTTCAGAATAAATTGAGTTTTGTTTTCCCGGCGATCCGCCTTCACTAACAACAGATGTATTCCAATTTGATCTTACATTAGAACCGAGAAGCGGATTAAGTCTTTCAAGAGACCTGCCTTTAGTAGTAATGATATTTCTATTATGCCACGATGAAGAATAAACAAGAGAATCTAATGTATCTCCAAAAAAATCTTTTAAGATCAATTGCGCGCTTTCATTTGATAAGCTGAGCGAAGAACTTCCGGCTATAATTGTTTTATTTTCAAGTTTAAGCCAAGGATGGATTTTATAAATAGAAGAATCTGACGCGAGAACAAAATAACTTTGCGGAGGAAGTTTATAAAATGTATTTGCAAGTTTGAACTTAACGGACGATCCAATTTTAATTTCCATTCCGCCAAGCTGGATTGAATCGTTTGTTGTATTATAAAATTCAAGATACTCTGCGCTGCCGATGGCCGGATCGAACATAATTTCATTTATTACAAGGGAGCCGGAAGAATATTTTGTCATGTTGATAATAGAATTTTTAATACCTGCGGTAGCGCCATTAGGGTTAAGTGTTGTTGCCCAGTTTAAGCTATCATTCACCGAAGAAGTAAATGATAGTCTTTCCATCGAAAAACCCTTTGCACCTCCCCAACCCGAATTATATTTTAAGCTATCAATAACTGCGTTGCGGAAATCATAAACCACAACACCATCTGAGGAACTTAACGAGCCGAATTTTGCTTGGAAAAATTTTTTTGGCGGATAATATGGATACTTAAGCGTATCATAAGCAATAATTGCATATTCACCGGGATTCAAAAAATTATCTTTTGAAGTAATAAGACTTTTTGTTAGCGATGGTAGAAGATCGCTGATAGACCAATTTTTCAGATTAACTATATCGCTTGATGAATTATAAATTTCCACCCATTCCGATTCATTTGGTAACGGATCATACATTACTTCACTGATCTGAACCGAATTTCTTTTATCACCTGGACTAACTTCCACAATAAATGAATTGTTCATCGTATCTTCATCGCTAATGAAAATAACTTTGCACAAAATTGTTTTGCTGTCATTCAATTTTAATCTTGATGATGACGTCACCAATACCGAATCTTTTCCATTAAGGTTTGTTCCCTGTACCTCACTTAAAAACGAATTAACATTATTCGTTCTCAAATAAAATTTTACTGTGAACGAAAAAGCTAAATCAGAACCATAATTAACAACTTTGGCATTTAAGAATACTTCTTCGTTGAACGCCGGATACTGAGGAGTTGTGGTAATAGAGTTAACAGTGAGATCAAACTTTTTCTGAGTTATACTGTTAACTCTTCCCGGTGTGCTTAATTCAATATCTTTTGATGAAGACCAATTATTTCTATCAACCGATGAAACATTTATTGATTTTCTCTCAAGCGATTTTCCATTAACGCCGCCCCAGAAAGAATCATAACGGACGGAATCAATTGCAACACCACGTGAATCTTTCAGTACAATTCCGTCTGCATCATTATTCAAATTTGCAAACGGTGATACAATCAGTTTAGAAGAAATTGTACTATGAAAATTCTTTATTGTAGAATCTTTTGCAATCACCAGAAAAGTTTTGCTTGGAAAAATATAATCTTCTGATTGAATTTTGGTTTTGAGCGGAGTTGTTAACAAATCGGTAATTGACCATTCTTCCAAATCAATATCGAATTGTGAATTGTTATAAAGCTCTATCCATTCCGGTTCACCGTTAGTGGGGTTGAACATAATCTCGTTTAACAAAACCATTTGTGAAGAAAAACCTGGAAGGACTGTTGAGGTCAAGCTGTTATTAGTACTATCTTCATCACCATTTGTCCATGCATTAACTCTAATCGTTTGTTTAGATGTAATTCCGGTTATCTTATAATTAAACTCATTTGCTACAGTTGCACCTGCTGAAATGAAAAGTTGTTTACTTTCTAATAATTGGTCTGATCCATCAGTTTGTACCTGGTTTAGTGTTAAATATACAATTGCCATTTCCTTACCAACATTCATAACTTCACACGAAATTGAAACAGTAGAATTGACTATAGGTGCACTTGGTTCAAAGAAAATATTTTTTACTGCAACATCAATTCGTTTTCTGGAAACAGAATTCACAAACCCCGGTGTAGCATTGTTTATGTTACTGCTTGATTTCCAATTAGCGGAATCTGTTGAAGATGATGTTGCCTCTATGCGTTCTAAAGATTTTCCGCCGGCTCCACCCCAAGAAGATTTATATGCAAGCGAATCAATTGCCCGGTTCAGAGAATCGAGAAGAATTATTTTGTCGCCGGAATTACTTAAAGTCGGGAACGGTGCTATAAAATATTTCGGAATATTGGGATACTTTGAAAATTCAAGTGTGTCTTTAGCAATAAGAAAATAATCTTCCGGCTGAAGAATCACTGATGTGTTAATGACTCTTGTTGTGTCTTTCAGATTAGAAATTTTATAACCTTTTAGATTGATCTGCTTTGTGCTTTTATTATAAATCTCTATCCACTCCTGCTCTGGTGAAGTTGGCCCGTACATGATTTCATTTATAACCAGATCACCTTTAAGCTCGTTTATTGTAACCGCATTTATTCTAAAGAAGGCAATATTGTTCTCAATAAATTCATCATTGGCAAAATCAATTTTAGCAATAATTTGATTTACACCCCCGGTAAGATTTGTAACAGTATAATCAAAATCTTGCGAGCTGTTAAATGCAACATCGGTTCCTAATATTTCTTCAATTAATTCATTCTGATTTTCAATGTTATCAAGATTCAGATCATTATAAATTTTTAGCGTATATGATTGAGTAACCGATGTTCCAAGATTTTCTATAATAATATTTAATTTTACACTGCCGCCCGTTTCTGCATATTTAACAGTTGAACTAATATTTTTTATCGAAAGATCATTCGCTTTAACAGTGACAGAATTAATCTTTCCCGGTGTTGCTCTAAATCTGCTTCGTGATGTTGCCCAGTTAGCCGTATCATTGCTCTGATTATTTATGCTAATCCGTTCTAATGATTTATTTCCTGATCCACCCCACGCAGCGAAATATTTTAAAGAATCTATTGTTGTACTAAAATTACTTTTGAGAATAATATTATCTCCGCTGTTATTCAGAGAAGGAAGCTGCTTTATCAAAAGTTTTGATGTGATCTGATAATAATTTGAAATAACTGAATCACCGGCAATAACTAAAAATTCTCCGGGATTTAAAAAGTAATCGGTTGTAGAAATTGTAACATTGGTTGAGTTATCGGACATTTTCCAGTTTTTCAAATTGATTGCCCTATAAGATCTATTAAATAATTCAATCCACTCAGGTTCATCGTTTGAAGGTGAATACATAAATTCATTCACAACGATCTCGTTACTCGATGCGGGTTTTTCTGCCACGGTTATTTTCAAAAATGCTTTATTGTTGGAAGTATTTTCGTCCACTGTGTATTCAGCGCTGGCAATAAAATGATAATCCGCAGCAAACGGTGCATAGACAGAGTGCTGTGTCATTATCGAATCGCCGCTTGCAAGATTTATGTAATTGTTATTGAAGATTGATTCTTCTGCCTGCCCCAGCGAATCATTATTTACATCGCAAAAGATATTTACAGAAAAATTTGTGGCCGTAAGCTTGCCGTTGTTTTTAATCTTCGCTGTTACTTTAAGAGTGTCTTCAGCTTTCGGCGAAGTTGGTGAGTAAATTGGAAATGTAACATTAAGATCATTGTTAAGCGGTGAAACTGAATTTTTCTTTCCCGGTGTTCCGTTTGATGTTAATGAATTCTTCCAGTTTGCGGCAGTATTATCTTTAGATAAAATATATTTCTCGTCAGACATACCAGCGGAATTATTAGCTGAGTAAGTATAAGTATCAATCGTTTGACCCGAGGCATTAATTAAATAAACATCTCTGCTTGTTGTGTTTGCCATCCCCGATGAACCGAAATTATTGGTACCGATCTTAAGAACAATTGCATCGGCGGGAATTAAGGTTTTATAAATCCCGTTTGTATAATCATAACTGCCTTGTAAAATAACGGCAAATTTTCCCGGACCTAAAAGCACTCCACCGGAAAAGGCAACTATATTATTGTTGGCTGATGTATAATACTTGAATTTATAATTTGTAAGATTAACAGTTTCAGTTGAGGATGTGTTGTAAATCTCCACGAACTCGCCATTCGTTTCCGAAGGACTAAACATTATTTCGCTGAACGTAAGAACAGAACCGGTTTGAGCAAAAATATTTGATAAAAAAGAGAGACTGAGAAGAACAAAACAAATAAATAATTTTCCCGCCCATTTCATTTTGATTTGACTCTTATTGTAAACCCATATAAAAGATAAATAATTCTATTTTCAAAAGCATCTTTTGAATTAGTAGTATGAGGTAAGTAGCGAAATGCTAGAAATAAAAAGGAAACTTTAAAACCAAGATCAATTTTTTGCTTCTATGTTCTCACCTTTCACGACTCACGTTTTTCGCACCAAACAATTTTTAACATTTCTTAAACAAATTCTTTTTCTTTTGAAAATCGCTTTTATGTATTTTGTAACAAAATTTCCCATCAGAAACCAAGAGACATTTTATGAAACGATTATTACTCCAATCAGCACTACTACTTTTAGTTTTCACCGCAATCATTTTCCCTCAGCAAGATCCGGTTATTAAAAAAATTATTGAAATCGGAAAAACCGATAATCAAGTTATGCGGCATCAAGATATTCTAAACAACAGAATTGGCGGAAGATTAACCGGTTCCGATCAATATCTTACTGCATGTAATTGGGCTATGAACGAATTAAAAAACTGGGGACTAAAAGTTAAGTTAGATGAAGTCGGCGAAGTGCCGGTTGGATTTCTCCGCGGGCATTGGGCGGGCAAAATGATCAAACCAACGGAAAAAGTTTTGGATTTTGTAACTCCATCTTACACTGCAGGAACAAAAGGAATTCAGCGCGGACCGGTTGTAATAATGCCTAAGACCGATGCAGGATTTGATTCCGTAAAAAATAAAATGAGCGGTGCTTGGGTAATGATTGACGGCGAAAATACTGGCTGGCCCCGCGACCGTGATTCTGTTGTTGCACTTACTAGAAAGTTAATGGCTGTCGGAGCTCTCGGAACAATTCAATTAACTCACGTACCGATCCGCACTTTGGATTCACGATGTGTTAAATCTTGGGACAACCTGCCGACTCTTTGCGATATAAAACTTGTTGATACTCAATACGATGAAATAAAATCTCTTGTACAAAAAAATGAAGAAGTAATTCTTGAATTTGAAATTCGGAATTTTTTCAAACCGGGTCCGATCAAATATTATAATGTGATCGGAACAATTCCCGGCACAAGATTTCCGAATGAGTATGTTATAATCAGCGGACATCTTGATTCATTCGATATTGCAACCGGTGCAATTGATAACGGTTCCGGTGTAACGACTATGATGGAAGCAATCCGTTTGATGATGAAAGCCGGTGCTAAACCTAAACGCTCAATTATGATTCATCTTTATGCTTCAGAAGAACAAGGATTGGTCGGATCTAAATCATGGGTTAGCAGAAATAAAAAAATACTTGATAAAATTTCTCTTGTAATAAATAAAGACAGCGGAACAAATCCCGCAGTTAGTATGGGTGTTCCTAAAGTTATGTTTGATGACATGAAAAAAGTTGTTGAACCAATTGAAACAGCCGGATTAAAATACCCCTTTAAACTAACCGAATCACAACCGTTTAGAAAAGCCGGACGCGGCGGCACAGATAGTTTTTCTTTTACAATGGCGGGCGTTCCCGCACCGGGTCTTCGCCTTGAAGGTCCGCATCAATACACAAAAACATGGCACACTCCGCTTGACACTTACGATGAAGTGATTCCCGATGCACAAGAACATTCTTCAATTGTTATTGCTCTGCTTGCATACGGTGCAGCAAATTTAGATCATCTTCTTCCGCGCGAAGGAGCTTTTGCACCGGAAGGTTTGTTTGCAGATTTAAATACCAATAAAGGAAAGATCACTCTCGGTTTAGATTTTGAACATGTGCCGATGACTGTTGCAAATTTTGTAGGACTTGCAGAAGGAACAATTAAGAACGATGCTCTTGAAGAAAAGAAACCATACTTCAATGGAAGTATCTGGCATCGTGTTGTAGCCGGACATGTTATTCAAGCCGGGATGCCTGCAACCGGAAAAGAAACTGAAGGACCTGGTTATGAATTTCCAAATGAGATTTATAAAGGTCTATCGCACAACAAAGCGGGTATGCTTGGAATGGCAAACGCAGGTGCAAACACTAACGGAAGCCAATTCTACATTACACTTGGCGACCGTTCTTATCTTGACGGCAATTACACTTTGTTCGGATCGGTTACAGACGGAATGGATATAGTAAATAAAATTGTTCAAGGCGATACAATAAAAAGTGTGGTAATCTCACGCATCGGACAAAAAGCAATTGATTTTAAGGTTAATACAGAATCATTCAAGAAGATGGTGGACGAAGCAAATGCTAAGATAAAAGCAGAAGAAGAAAAAAGATTAAAGAAAGAATCAGATTTGATTAAGAAGAAATTTCCTAAAGCAAAAGAGACAGCAAGCGGATTGAAATTTATTATTCTGAAAGAAGGAACGGGCGACAAACCAACGGATGGAACTGCTTTGAGAGTTCAGTATAAAGGAAATTTTTTACTAGATGGAAATAAATTTGTAAGCACTAGCATAGAAGGAAAACCTAACTCACTGGATAAACCGGAAATTTTTGAATACACTATCGGTAAAACGAAAATTAATCCCGCGCTTGATGAATCAATTGCAGAAATGAAAACCGGCGAACAAAGAATCGTGATTGCCCAATCAAAATTAGCTTATGGAAATAATGTTGTGTACGGAAAAACGATTGAAGGGAAAAAACGTTTTTGTATTTCTCCCAATACAAGTTTGGTTTATGAAATTGAAATACTAAAATAATGTTTTGTATGGAACGCAAGCTTTGCGTTCCATACTTTATTTAGATAATAATTTTACTTCCTTTTCAAGTTAAGAACCATTGTATAATTGATTTCGGTTTCGGCCTCCGGCAGTTTCAAATCGGGAATATTATAAACTACCTTAGCAGTAACAGTTGCAGAAAATTCTCCTTTCAAAACATCATCATTCAGATTCAGATCAAATACATAAGACATAGTGTGAGTTGTTGTTGTATTTGGAATTGGAATCCAAAACGGATTTGGACCTTTATATTCAACCCGAATTTTATTTTTACTTAATTGAACTGCATACAAATTGGGATCGCCCATTCTTCCTTTGTCGGTACTTAAACTCACACCCGATCCATAAGGAGTAATTTCTAGATCAAAAGGTTGTGTCTTGCCAACAATGGCAACTTGCAGCGGAGGTTTTGAATCATATTTCGTGTAGCGTGCAGTTCCAACCCATGAACCATAAATATTCGATTCTGTTTTTGATTTCTTAAGTGTTTCATAAGTTTTCATTACAGCTTCAACAAATTTTTTTGTCTCCGCATCCGGAGGAACCTTTCCATATTTCTTAACCCGTCCCGGTCCGCTATTGAAAGCCGCAACTACCATTTCCGTATCGTTGAATTGACTCATAAGATTATTTAAGTATTTGCATCCGCCTTTAATATTCTCTTCTTCATTAAACGGATCTTGTATGCCGAGGGCATCAATAGTACTGGGAGTAAGCTGCAATAATCCTTTGGCTCCGCTTTGAGAAACTGCACGCGCATTTCCTCCCGAAGAAACTTGAATTAAACTTTTAACCAACTCTTTTTCAATTTTGTATTGGCTGGAATATTTTTCAATAAGCTGATCGAGTTTTTTTGAGTTCTGAGCTGTTAAAAGATTAGGTGTATTGAGGAAAAAAGTTAACAGGATAAAAAGATGAATTCTTTTTTGAAAAAATATCCGTCCCATAGATCTTTTCCTTCTATTGTTAAAGGAATATGATTTTTAGGAATAAACATTTGTCCATTATGATCATATATAAATAAAATAAATTGATTGACAAAACTAAATCTCTTATCTAACTTTCTCATAAGACTATGGGGATATAAAAATTAGCCTCACAACGACAGAAATATTCAACGTTATTAAACACTGAAAAAATTATTAATTCAATAGTATCCGTTATGAATTCTGAAGTTACTTTTGATCAGCAATATAAATCTTGGCTAACAGATCTTAAGAACAAAGTCCGTAATGCTCAGATTAAAGCTGCCGTAAAGGTGAATACCGAGATTCTCAACCTTTATTGGGAACTTGGCAAAGACATAGTTTCAAAACAAGCAGAAACTAAATGGGGTGATGGTTTTTTACTCCAGCTAAGTAAAGATCTGTCGGAAGAATTCCCGGAGATGAAGGGTTTTTCAAGAAGAAACCTTGAGCTCATCCGGCAATGGTATACGTTCTATTGTAGCGAAAGCCCTTCTTCCCCAATTGCGAAACAAGTTGTTTCGCAATTATCAAACATGGAAAAAAGCCAGCAAGCTGTTGGCTTAATGGGGCAACAACCTATTGCCCTAATTACACAGATTCCCTGGGGTCATAATATTGCGATCATTGCTAAATGTAAAAATATTGATGAGGCGCTCTTCTATATACAGAACACCGTCGCACACGGATGGAGCCGCAGCGTTCTTGTTCACCAAATAGAAAGCGGATTGTTCCGAAGAGAAGGAAATTCGGTTAACAACTTTGCTCTCACACTTCCTGCGCCGCAATCTGATCTTGCAAAACAGACTATCAAAGATCCGTATGTTTTTGATTTTTTGAGTATGACAAAAGAATACAATGAACGGGATCTGGAATTGGGACTGGTGCAGCATATTACTCATTTCCTGTTGGAACTGGGTGCTGGTTTTGCATACGTGGGAAAACAAATACCGATCTATGTTGGAGAAAAAGAATTCTTTCTTGATCTTCTTTTCTATCATACAAAGCTGCATTGTTATGTGATTGTGGAATTGAAAACCGGAGATTTTGAACCTGAACATGCCGGCAAACTTAATTTTTATATTAAAGCGGTAGATGCACTTATACGTAAAGAAGGAGACCAACCCACCATTGGCATTCTGCTCTGCAAAAAGAAAGATAAATTAGTTGCCGAATATGCTTTGAGCGACATACACAAGCCAATCGGTGTATCGGAGTATCAACTCACTCAATCTTTGCCGGAAAATCTCAAACCAAGTCTGCCGAGTATAGAAGAAATTGAAAGAGAATTTGAAGGTGAATAGCGACGAGTGCTGATGACAGGGAAAATTTTTTGTGATCATTTCGCTGAAAGCTTATAGCCGAATGCAGATAGCTTTTTTATAAAATAAATTGATTGACAAAACTAAATCTCTTCTCAAAACTTTTTGTAAAAGTAACCGATTTCTTGTTTCAGCTAACTAAGGATGAGTATCTGTCTTTGACATCGCAACTTGCGATATCAAACATAGCGATTGGTTTTGGTAAATAAGAGAACTGAAAAAATTCCTAAACAACATTTTTGGCTTGTAGGGAACGCAAATATTTGCGTTCCCTACTTTTAAAAACAAATTGATTGACAAAGCTAAATCTCTTCTCTAACTTACTCGTAAAAGCAATGGGGATTGCGCGGTTACCCCAGTTTGGCGCAACCTTTAATAAAATGAAAGGGACAATTATTATTAACTTATAAAGCCTACGACAATGTTAACAAAAAGCAAGCAGCGACAATTGTTCGGTTCTCTAAAAGAGTATCACCGACAGTACCTCAAAAAAACAAACCCAGACCTTGACGAATCGGGAACACGATTAATGATTAACTCTTTCCTCACAGATGTATTAGGTTTCGCACCAATTGAAGAGGTCAAAACTGAATATATGATTCGAGGAACTTATGCCGACTATGTCATTAAGTTAAAAGGTGTGCAGCACTTTTTAGTTGAAGTGAAAGCTCTTGGCATTGAACTTTCCGAAAAACACTTGCGACAAGCTATTAATTATGGGGCAAACGAAGGAATTGAATGGGTTTTGTTATCTAACGGCCGACAGTTTGATTTTTATAGAATACTTTTTGAAAAACCAATCAGAGAAAGAAAAGTTTTCTCTATTGATTTACGTGACTCATCTAAATTGAGAGCGAGTGTTGGGACAATTCAGTATCTACACAAACTTTCTGTCGCGTACAAGGGACTTGACTTGCTCTGGGCTAAGTGTGTAGCATTAGATCCTACAACAGTCGCTGGGCTACTTCAAAACAAACCTGTAGTCAATTTTATCAAACGTGCTTTGAAAAAGAAATACAAACATTCATTTTCAGACGATGAAGTTATTGGTTCGATTAACAAAGTTATTTGTGAACCGATACTACTTGATAATGTAAAGCAAATGAAAGTTAGAAAAAGGAAAAGAAATATCGCAAACAACGACTTGACAGGAATACAAACAAAGAAAATCATTACACCCGCAATTATTGACGGACAACCTATTAGATAGTATGACAGATATAAAAGAAAATAAATTAGGTTTTTTAAATTTTCTTGTTCTTGTTTTATCCATTTATGTTTTAGTAGCATTGCTTGTTGACACACTTTTCAAACTACCGACTGAAATTTCACGGCTTCTGTATTATACAGACAATACAATTTGTGCTGTATTTTTTTATGATTTTTGTATTCGTTTCTACAGAGCTGAAAACAAATGGAAGTTTATGCGTTGGGGTTGGATTGACCTTCTTTCAAGTATTCCTGCAATTGAATTCTTGAGAGCTGGACGAGCAATTCGTTTAATTCGTTTATTACGAATATTAAGAGCCTTTCGTTCGACAAAACATTTAATTCATCACATTTTCCGTAATAGAGCACAAGGTGCGTTGACAACAGTTTCGATCATTGCTATTCTTCTCGTTATTTTTTCATCCATAGCAATTTTACAAGTAGAAGACGATCCAAACAGTAATATAAAAACTGCGGAAGACGCAATTTGGTGGGCTTATGTAACCATTACTACGGTTGGTTATGGAGACAAGTATCCAATAACAACAGAAGGGCGACTAATCGCTGGCATTTTAATGACTGCGGGTGTTGGACTCTTCGGGACATTTACAGCTTATGTTGCATCTTGGTTCGTTGCAGACAAAAAACAAAATGAAAAGACAGACACAGACGACAAAAAAAAATAAAGGATAGCACCTAATATCGGTTTACTTCTAGCGGAGTCAACGGAATAACAATGAGCAACATATCGCTACTAACTTTTCACCCATGATAAATTTTTCTTTTGTTCGGCGCTTGCCGGCATTCATTCGAACAGCAGTAATCATTTTCTACTTTACACTTATCGCAAGTCAGCAGTAGCAAATCGCAATCCTGGTTGTGGCAGTTGATGTAATATGAGGTCGGTTCACCGCAGTAATAACATTTACCGATATGTTTTATTTCTTCTTTCGTGTTTGGAGTTACAATTCTGCGTTCATCAAAAACAAAAACACTTCCCTCCCAATATTTATCGGGATGCTGAGTAATGTAATTCCAAATTCCGCCGTCCATTTGGTAAACATCTTTAAATCCTTTCTCAACTAAAAGCGCGGAAGCTTTCTCGCAACGGATTCCGCCTGTGCAGTAAGTAACAACAGTTTTATTTTTGAACTCTTCTAATTCCTCCACAACAGCGGGCCAATCGCGGAAAGTATCCATCTTTGGCGTTATTGCATTCTTAAATTTTCCAATCACACTTTCGTAATCGTTGCGCGCATCAACAATTATAAAATCTTTTCCGGTTTCATAAAAATTATTCAGATCTTCCGGTTTTAAGCGTTTAGCTGTTTTAGAAAGATCAACCTCGCCAAAACTTGCAGTAACAATTTCTTGTTTAACTCTTACATGAATTTTCTTAAATGCATGTTCATCGTGTTTATCTTCCTTGAACCAAATATCCGTAAACTTGGGATACTTTTTTATTTCCGCTTTATACTTTTTGATATTATCAACCGTACCGGAAACGGTTGCGTTAATTCCTTCGGTAGAGATCCAAACTCTCCCAAGGATATCGTTCTTTTCGCAAAAGCGGAGATGATCCTGCTGAAATTTTTGCGGTTCCGGAAAATTTATATATTTATAAAAAAGTAAGACTCTGTAATCCATAAGATCAAAAATATTTTCTAATTAATTTAATCTGTTGTGTGACAGTAAACCGTTCCACCAAAATAATGGCGGACAGGTGAAACGGTTATGGTTTGTGTCTTATATTAACCCACGGATTAATCCGTGGGTTACTGCAAACCATCATGCTCTTCCGAAACTGTTTCAACAGTTTGCCATAAACAAGCTTTTACTAACACAACTATTTATTTGCTTAATAAAGATAACAAATCTTTTTATAAGCGTAAAATTGGTCTTCTCATTCATCCCCAATATTTACGATAGTGAGACGCTGGTTAGCAGAAAAATCGCCTTATGATCTGCTATTGCCCTACCCAATTACTTATTGCATTCCTATATTGCAGTGGAATTATCAAAAAGTTAAGAATGAACGAGCCAATAGTCAGCGTAGGAATATTAACCGAAAAAGAAATCCGTTTTGATCTTTACGGCGAATTTACTTTAAAGGGTGCGGATAAAAAGTTTAGCGGAAAATTTAAAGCTAAGCTGAGCGGCGATAGAATTTCACTCAGCCAGGATAAGAAAGAAATATTTTCCTCCGATGAAATACTTTTTATTCCCAATGATCTCGAAACGGAATCATTTCTTCTTAGAGATGTTGTGTTCGGAAAAGGTTTTCACTGGCAAAGCAAAGAGAATCAAAGATTCCGCGGAAGACTAAAATTTATAAAAGAGAAAGATCAAATTACCGCTGTTAATCTTCTTCCACTCGAAGAATATCTTACAAGTGTGATCTCCTCGGAAATGAGCGCCAACAGTTCAATCGAACTTTTAAAAGCGCATTCAATTGTTTCGCGCGGATGGCTTCTTGCACAGCAGGAGAAAAAAAATAAGAAAGCAGTTAACGAAATTATTGGTGAGGATGAAATTATCCGCTGGTATGATAGAGAAGATCATACCAATTACGATTTTTGCGCGGATGATCATTGCCAGCGTTATCAGGGTGTAACAAAAATTATTAATGATAATGCCGTAAACGCAATTGCATCTACACGCGGACTTGTGCTTAAGTATAAAGATATGATCTGTGATACGCGTTACTCGAAATGCTGCGGTGGAATTACGGAGGTTTTTGAAAATGTCTGGGAAAATGTTTCTCATCCGTATTTAGGTTCTATATTAGATTATAAATTTAGATTTGACGACGACCGTACAGATATTCAAAAAGAAAATTTTGCCGAACACTGGATAAATTCAACTCCTCAAGCTTTCTGCAATACAACCGACGAAAGAATTCTTTCAAGCGTGCTTGTCAACTTTGATCATTCTACAAATGATTTTTTCCGCTGGAATGTTGAATACACGCAAGATGAGATTGCTGAACTAATAAAAACAAAAAGCGGAATTGATTTTGGAAATATTATTGATCTAATTCCAATTGAGCGTGGTCCCTCAACACGTATTATAAAATTACAAATCGTCGGCACAAAGAGAACTATTACAATCGGAAAAGAACTTGAGATAAGAAAATATCTTTCTAAAACACATTTATATAGTTCTGCCTTTGTTGTTGAAAAGGGAAAAATTATTAAGAGAATTCCTCAAAAATTTATTTTGCACGGTGCCGGATGGGGACACGGAGTTGGATTTTGTCAGATCGGTGCCGCTGTTATGGGTGAACTTGGTTATGGTTTTGATGAGATACTAATGCACTATTTCAACGGTGCGCAAATTCAAAAGATTTATTAATGAAAAATCTTGATCATAATCATGCTCTTAATCTTACTTCTCTATTTATTGATGTTAGTTCATATTTCAAGAATCAGATTATGATCAAGATTAAGATCAAGAGTTATAATGACATTCCTTAACCCCGCAATATTATTTGGTTTGATCGCAGCTTCAATCCCGATAGTTCTTCACTTTCTTAATCTGCGTAAGTTAAAGAGAGTTGAGTTCAGCACTCTTGCCTTTTTGAAAGAACTGCAGAAGACAAAGATCAAACGGATAAAATTTAAACAGTGGCTGCTTCTGTTACTGCGCATAGCAATAATTATTTTCCTTGTCATGGCCTTCGCGCGTCCCACAGTTAAAAATTTTACCGTGGGAAATTCCTCCGCAGCCAAAACAACGGCTGTGATTATAATAGATAACACATTCAGCATGTCTGTGGTAACCGGGAACGGATCATATTTGAATCATGCGAAACAAATTGCTAAAAATCTTCTTTCCAACTTTCAAGACGGAGATGAGATTGTGTTGTTAAGTCTGGGCACTCTATCAAATGAAATGATTCAACCAACTACTAATACCAGACAACTGACAAAGCAGATTGATGAACTGGAAATATCCGATGTAAGCAGAACTCTAAACGAATCAATAGTAAAAGCGGCGCAAGTTTTATATCAATCGAATAATTTTAATAAAGAAATTTATTTGCTCACCGATCTTCAGAAAGGAAGAATTTATAATTCGTCCAATGAGCTTTCCAATCTATCAAGTATTTTCAATAGCAATGTTCGTCTCTACCAAATTGATTTATCTGAAAAAGAGTCAGTTAATCTGGGTATTGAAGAAATCAAATCAAACAATCAAATATTTGAAAAAGGAAAAACAGTCAGCTTTGATGTAACGGTTAAAAATTATTCCAAGCAACCCGTAAATAATTCTGTTGCTTCACTTTTTGTAAACGGGAAAAGAAGTGCACAACAAAGTGTGAATCTTGCCGCAGGTGAATCTAAAATAATTCCATTCGAGACAACTCTTTTGGATACGGGCTTAGTTGAGATTTATGCAGAGCTTGAAGATGACGATATTCTTCAAGACAATAAAAGATTTTTCAGCGTTTATGTGCCGGATAAAATTTCCGTTTTATTTCTTACCGACAACCGCGAAGACGCAAAGTTTGTTAAGTATGCTATAGATGATCCAACAAAACAGAAAGTGAAGATTACCGAAAATAGTTTATCGCAGGTTCCGTCTTTGAACTTAAAAAACTATGATGCGGTTGTTGTTATCGGCTCGGAAAGAAATACCGATTGGAAAAATTTATTCAGTTATGCAGAAAGTGGTGGTGGTTTAATATTAATGCCGGGCACTCAAAGCACAATATCAAATTTTCAAAAGTTGTGCAATTCATTAAATATTTCTTCGCCAGTAAGTGCTGTTGGAAAAATAAATTCACAGGACTCGCCAGCTTTGTTTGATAAGATCAATTATCAAGATCCGCTCTTTGCCGATCTATTCGAAAATAATAAGCAACAGCAAGTTGAATCGCCCGAGATTTATTATTACTTCAAAATTGTACCGGACGCCCGAGGTAAAAATATAATTTCTATGTTTGACGGATCATCATTCCTAAGCGAATATAAACTCGGCGTTGGAAAAGTGTTTTTATTTAATTCATCATTGAATCTTAGTTGGAATAATTTTCCACTTAAAGGTTTCTTTGCGCCATTGATTAACAGACTTGTGCTTTATTCGTCTTCGAAATTAAAAGAGCAAAACACCTTTTATGCCGGACAGAATATCATTGCTGATATTGCGAATCATTCCATATCTCAAATCAAAGTTGTAAAACCTAGTGGTGAAAATGAATTTGTAAATTCAGATTCGCTAACGAATCAAAATTATTTTAGCTACACTAAAACGGAAGAAGCAGGCACTTACAAATTCTATTCATCGAATAAATTGCTGGATTATATTTCCGTCAATCACGATCCTAAAGAATCGGTTACAGATAAAGCAGATTTTTCTGAGTTTGAAGATTATCTAAAACAAATTAGTTTCGAAGGAAAATCGTTTTCACTCTCTCCAAACGATGATTTTACGAAGGTTATCTACCAATCACGATTTGGAACTGAACTATGGAAATATTTTTTAATAGCCGTTTTGATATTGGCAATTATAGAATCACTTGTTGCAAGAAATACGAAAAAAGATTTATCAAGCATCGGGATCAAGAATGATTGAACTTAAACCGGTTCCCAAAGAACGCGCAATACTAATTGCACTCGTAACCGAAGATAACTCAAAAGATCAAGTTGAAGAACATCTTGAGGAATTGGAATTACTTACAAATACTGCCGGTGCAATAACTGTTTTCAAGATTATGCAGGAACGATACAGACCCGATCCGGCATTTTTTATCGGAAAAGGAAAAGCTGAAGAAGTTGCCCAGCTAATTGAGTTAAATGATATTCAGCTTGTAATATTTGATGATGATCTTAATCCTACACAAGCGCGTAACCTTGAAAAACTTTTCGAGCGTAAAGTTTTGGATAGAAGCGGATTGATCTTTGATATTTTTGCTTCTCATGCAAAAACCCGCGAGGCGAAAACTCAAGTGGAACTTGCACAGCTTCAATATATGCTTCCGCGTTTAACTCGAGCATGGACACACTTATCAAAACAGTACGGAGGTATTGGTACTAAAGGTCCCGGTGAAACGCAGATCGAAACGGATAGAAGAATTATCCGTACAAAAATCAGCAAGCTGAAAGAAAATCTAAAGAAAATTACCGCTCAGCAAGTAACTAAAAGTGCAGGAAGAAAAGATCAGATCACAGCTTGTCTTGTCGGTTACACTAATGCCGGGAAATCTACGCTACTAAACCGTTTAACAGAAGCCGGAGTTCTTGCAGAAGATAAATTGTTCGCAACGCTTGATTCTACAACACGTTCTTTTGAAATTGAAAAGAATAAAAAAATTCTTATCAGTGATACGGTCGGATTCATCCGTAAACTTCCGCATCATCTTGTTGCTTCTTTTAAGAGTACATTAAACGTAGTAAAAGATGCTGATCTAATTCTTCATGTAATTGATATCTCGCATGATTTTTTTGAAGATCACATTAAAATCGTTGATTCAACTCTAGAAGAATTAAACAGTCACAAAAAAACACAGATAAAAATATTCAACAAGGTAGATGCACTGAAAGACAAGAACAAAATGGATTATGTGGTTAAGCAATACAAAAACAGTATTCTTATTTCAGCCGAACGAGGGATAAACATTACTAATTTGAAAAAGATGCTTTTAGATATTTATGAACGGAATTTTTCCACATATAAAATAAAACTGGATCACTCCGATTCAAAAATAATATCGAAGATTTATGAACTCGCCGAAGTAATAAATGTAGATTATAGTAATGAATATGTTCTTCTTAATTACCGCACGAACGCAGTGAATCATAATTTAATTAATAAGCTGATAAAGAAAATATAACGGCAGGAAATTAGCGTAATCAATCGCTGATTAGAATTTCAATCCTGTTATTTTTTCTTCTTCCTTCAAAATCGGAATTTGATGAAATCGAATTGACCTCGCCATACCCGATTGATGAAATTTTACCGGCAAGATGCGGAGAGTTATTATTTAAATAGTCTGCTATATTTTGTGCTCTTTTTTTAGAGATTTCAAGATTGGTCCTTTGTGCACCTACATTATCAGTGTAAGAACAAATTTGATATTTCGAATTACTGAATTTTTCTAAAATCGGTATCAAGCTATTAAGAACGGTGGTAGATTTATCATTCAATTGATAACCGACCGGTTTAAAATCTATATTATAAATTCTCATCAATACATTATCCCCATTTTCTACTATTTCAAAATTTACTTCAGAGTTATTATTGAATGTAGAAATGTTCTCTCTATATTTTGATAGAGTTAGTGAACTTGTTTTATCGTATTGATTTATTTCCTGAGGTTTTATTTCAACTTCGGTTTTTCGATTTGTTGTTACATAAACGTCGCTTTTCAAAATAACATCTTCCCATGTTGTCTTTCTTTCTTTAACAGATTTGATAATGTTGGCAATCCAATTTGCTTTTTCTAATTCTTGTTCACATAATTTTGCAATTGCTTCTATTTCTGCTTCAGTGCTTCTATCAGTTTCTATAAGACTTTCAGCGTGTAAATATAATTTTTCAGCACTATCAAATGTCTTTGGTGAGTAATTATCTACATCTAAATCACGAGCCAGCTCAAGTTTTTGTATCGGAACAGATAGATACTTTTCTCTGACGGCAGCTTTTTTACTGGCTAAATATTTTCCATCTGCTTCATCTGCAAAATCTTTTGCAGAATCATAATCTTTATCTTCAAATTCATAGCCGGCTTTTATAAGAAGATCTTCTGCTTCAATCCAATTTTCCGATGCATATATCTCGGCACCGGTACTTTGTGCTAGTTTTCTCGTATCAAGACAATGGAAATATCTTTGAGAGAAATCATGAGCAGTTGTTATAGATGTAATAAAATATTTCGCTGCTTCGGAAATATTATTATTAACTCCTGTTATTTCTTTTCCTTCTACTAGTTCATCTATTGCCGCAAAATAATATTTCAATCCTTTTTCATAAGCTGTAGGAGAGATAAGAGACGCTAATGAATTGTCGGCTTTTTTTATCGGCTCCCAATTAAAAAGCAGATCAAGAATTTTATTCGTATATAAGTTTGCACGCGAATAATTATTTTTTATCCCGTTAACCATTGAAGAGGCTTCATTATAATTGTTATCGTTATATTCTTCTATGGCTTCAAGAAAACCTTCTTCCGCAAGTTTCCAATAGTACGGTGAATATTTATCAGAATTAATTTGTAATGCATTTTTCCTGGTGGTTATTACATCTTTAAAAAACTCATTACTCTTTTCTATATTCTCATTTAGTACTGTTAAAAGAGCTATAGATTTTTCTAATTCATCTTTTGTAGAACTAACATTTCCTTTTTGTTTTAGAATATTTAACGCCTTGTTATAATGTTCGGTGGTTTTTTTAAAATCTGATGAACTTAATAATTGTGCGTTTCTATCCAGTGCATCATTTATTGTAATTCGTGTTTCTTCAAAAAGCATTTCATTTTTATTCTGTGCAATTGCACAAGTATAAAAAAGCAACAGAAACAATAAGAATGATTTAGAAATTTTCATTTTCTCTTTTTTAGAGCATCTTGTGCTATGGTTTCAAATTTTTGTTTATATAACAGAGTATCTACATCTCCGCTGACCGTTGCTTCAACGCTCTTATCCGTAACAGTTAAAATTTCATAAATGGAGATTAAAAAATTATAACGGTTGCTATCAAGTTCGGTTTTTGGTGTTCCAATTCCGACTGCATATTTATCTGATACAGATATTCCGTGAATTGTGAAGACTGCCGTCGAATCATAAAAAGTGTAATCGGTAGAATCGGGATGTAAATAATATATCTTTGCATATACTAGGCGGTCTTCATTTTCTTCTAGATCAACATCAAAATTCAAATCTCTGTACTTAGTAAACAAATCCGCGTCAATATCAACCGGATTTGTCCACCATACTTTGGATATTTTATAGTGATAACTGTCTTCTTCATCAGATTCAAATTCAATATCGTTTAACAACGGATCTTCTTGATCTTTGATTGCTACGAGTGCATCAATATCCGTTCTATAAACTTCAATTCTAAAATCGTATTGATTATGGGTTAGTTTCAATTCAGGTAATCCAAAAACATATTTTAAAGTATCAACCAATTCACCTTTTACCTGGTAATCATTTTTAGTCTGAAATAATTTATATGTATCATCCGTTGATTTCTTGTAGAATATTTTGATATCAACTTTTTTGTTGAAAACTTTATTGCTAAAGACATTAACATTCATTGTTGAATAGCGCCAGAACGTGTTGTTGTTACGGTCGTAGTTATTGGACCACCAGAAATTAACATGACAAGGATTATCATTCTCCGATTCTTCAAATTTATTGTTGAATAATTCTACATGTTGACTGTCTGATTGGGCTTCAAGCCTGCTGTTATTTACTTCATAAATTTCAATTGAAAAATCATAAACATCTCTACTCAATTCTCTGTTAGGAACACCAATCGCATAGGATAAATTATTATCTAAATCATTTCCATTCACTTCTAGCTCAGGGGTAGTTCCATAAAGAGTCATGGCTGAAGCATCAACCGGTTTGTAATAAATACGTGCTTGGATTTTTCTAGTTACTCCCTCTTTTAGAAGTACAATGAAATTCATTCTTTTGAACTGAGTATAACCATCCTGATTACCGTCTATTTTGTCTGTCCACCAAACCTTATCAACTGAATAAGTGTAGTCAATATCTTCCACTGTATCACAAGATGCAGCAATAATAAATAAGGTTACTGCAAATAATAATTTTTTAATCACCACGTTTTCCTTCTAAGTATTTGTCTATTGCGTCTTTTTGTGCCTGAGTAAAATTATCGGGTTCAAATCTGTTTTCAATAGGAACTTGCTCAATCGGAATTTCCTTGTAAGTCATAGTTTGAACAAAATCATCATCGCGAACGGATGATCTATGGTAACTTATACAAACATCAAATCCCAGTTTTCCAACTCCAATGGAGAAACAAACTTCAAAATCACCGTTAGAAGAAATACTGACAGAAGCTCTTATAGTAAAACCTGCACATATAGTAACAACTTCAAGATCAACGCATGCTTCGCCGTGTAACTTCATTTTACCTGTAAATCTAAAATTACCACCTTCATGTTTTAGAGATACTTCTGCAGACAATTCATAACCCAAAGATAAACGACCTTTGCTTGCACTTAAACTGTTACGTGCATAACCGGTTAGTTCAAAATTTCCATTACGATCTGCATAACCTTTTACACCGACTCTGCTTAATCCTGCAACAACTGCTTCGCCGGAAAAATGCATTGAGCTAGAAGTGACTTCAAGATTAGTATGGCCCATATCAATCTTATTACCGAGAATATTAAGAGTGCTTTCTGATTTAAATCCCAATTCCCATTCGGATAACTCGGTGCCAATCGTTCCGTAGAAAGTTTCTTTTTGTTCAACCGGAATTAGATAATCCAAAAAGTCCCAGTCTTGACCAATGATCTCATACAAAAAATCGCTTGGCTTAGAAGGAGGCATTTCACGTTCGCCAACAAATTTTATTTGTGTCGCACCGTTATTTTCTACACCGAGATATAAGCTTGCTTTTCCAAGAACGACTTCTATATTCAGCCAATCCAAAGCTTCATGATCAAGAGTTGCTTTTCCATTTAGACCCAACTTGAAAGCGGAATTTCTATTTGCAAAAAAATCATCCGAATTTGAACCTGAAGAACCAATGGATAATACAGCTTCACCACTGAAAGCAATCGGATATTTGTTAAGTGGTATCGTTCCCGAGATATAAAAATTCCCTTTGAAAGAAGGAATATTATAACTCGTTACAATTGGGGTAAATGGAATTAAACCTTGAGCAGAGACAGCAATACCTGCATCCGATATCTCTCCTAATTTTGAACCTGTAAAATCACACGAGGTAAAATAGTATGGATCAAGCGGGTCTATTGCAACTTTTTTGATATTGTTAAACTTGGATTTTGTAATGCTTGCTGAGTACGGCTGATCATTTTCGTAATAGAAATAATATCTGTTCGGATCAACGGGCCAGCCGAAAGGTCCTGCTTCAAATTCACTTCCTTTTTTTAGAACTAAAGAAGTCAGCGGCATTCCGTCAAGATTTAATTTTTTTAGCAGTCCTTCTTTGGGAAGTTCAGCAACACCTAAACCGGTCATCTTTGAATAAAAATTTCCCGCCGCATCTTTCACCAGATCAAAAGCACCATTGGTTAACCTTACATCTCCATACTTTTTATTTTCAATATAAACACTTCCTTTTATGCTGTATCCAAAATCGGTCTTTATCACATTTCCTTTATTTGTTTTGAGAACTAGTGCATTAGCTCCGGAGCCAAGTGTAAATTTTTCCGGGTTGGCTTCCAATTTTTGCGGTTCAAACGGATCAACCGGTTCAAGAAAATTTTCTTTTGTACACTGCATCAAGAATAGTATCGCAATTGATACAATAGAAAGTTTAACATATTTAGTTATGTAACTTCTTTTCATTTATTTATTTCTTCAATGAATAATCAATCTCATAAAACAAATCTGTATCCAAAAATTATTTCAAAATGATTAGAGCCGGGATAAAGAGTACTGTAATTACTGAATGAACCTAGTTCGGGTTTATTTCCAAACTCTGCCTGCCGCGATCCGAATATGTTATATTGTGCTTCAATAAAGAAATTACTTAGATTATAAATGATTCCTCCTCCGGCTGTATAACCAGGTCCCTTATCTTTTTCTAATTTGAAAAAACTATTTCCACTTTCATATTTTCTATTTTCAAAACTCGAATACCAATAGTTAGCTCCCGCAAAAGCATACAACTCAAGTTTGTTATTAAACAAACGGTAAAATTTGTAAACAATGTGAGCAAAGATTTGATCGGTTTTTATAAAGAAGGTTGTTATACGCGATTCAGCATGATTGTAGCCGAATCTAATACCAAAATTCCATTTTGTTCTGCTGTATTCTAAATATCCCCCAAGCGGATTGAAATAATTTTTCAAGTTTTTTTCATACGGCATGTGAAAAGCGCCGTAAGAAGCTCCAACGGCAAAGTATGGATAATTCTGACCGGCGAATGCTTCTGAATATTTTACAAATCCGCGTTCGGGATAAACGCTTTTTACCCAAACGCCGGGAAGTTTAAACTGTTCTTTTATGATTAATACTTTTTCATTTTCTCTTAATAGTCCGATTGTTGCAGAAGCGTTATCCATATTTTCTTTAACTAAAACATTTTCGTTCTTACAATAAATTACTTCCCATTCCCATTTTGAATATTCATTTTCCTGAACCGAATTTTTGAATCTTTCATCAATATCTTTTTTCTCCGTGAAAGTCATGAGAGATTTCTCACGAATAAAACCATTTACTGGATAAACAACCTTTTTCCAGCCGAGTTTTCCCCATTCTTGTTCAACAACTAAAATTTTATCGCGGTAATAAACAAAACGTATTGTATCAGCTTCATCCGATGGATTTTTCAGAACCGGTACTTTTCCGTCTTTAACATATAAGACATACGTTGTCCAGTTCTCAGACAGAGAAGTAAAAAAATTATGCGGGTAAATTTCTACTATTAATAGAAAGAATAAAAAAAAGGTTAGTTTGACTACAGATCTATATTTGTGTTCCCTCGACATCACTGCAGTTGAGAACAGAGCGAATTCATACGAGATTCTATAACAAATTAGTAATTTATCAATTGAATGAAAAGTAATTTAATAAGAAAGAGAAGGTTATTTATTATATGATGTCTTCAAATGTCTTTGTCGAAAGAATGTGAAGAATAAATTCAGCAAGGAGTGAATCACTTTTTTGTTTCGGAATTAGAATTTTGGTTTTCGTTATTTGTCAGATTGGTTTTTGATTCGTTTTTATAAATGCTTTCCTTTCCAACTCTGTCTCGTTTATCAACCCAACGGTCAATTTTCGCAATCAACAACCCGAATAAAGCTAGCCCGATAATTATAAGCAGAGTTACAAAGATGAATACTATTGTATATAAACTCATTTCAGACCTTTTTCATTTAGACGTTTTAAAATCTAATTCTTTCTAAATAACAATAATTTTCTTCCTCACTTTTAGACAAACTCTTCTTAAGTTTGATTAGTCATTTTTCTATTTCTCGGAGGAAATAATATGTCTGTTGTTCTTGATGGTTCAAATTTAACAATCGAAAAGCTAGTAGCAATAGCCCGCAACAATGAAAAAGTAGAATTACATCCCGATGCTTTAGAAAGAATTAAAATCTGCCGCGCAATGCTTGAAGAAAAAATTAAAGCCCACGAAATTATGTATGGAGTTAATACCGGTATTGGTGAATTTTCTGAAGTTGTATTGAACGATGATCAAGTAAAAGAATTCCAAAAATATTTGATCTACAACCACGCTGCAGGAATAGGCGATCCCGCACCGGTTGAATATGTAAGAGGCGCAATGGCAGGACGCATCAATGTCCACGCACACGGTAATTCAGGTTGCCGACCGGAAATAACTCTAACACTTGTAGAAATGCTTAACAAAAATGTTACTCCTGTTGTTTGTCAAAAAGGATCCGTTGGTGCATGCGGTGATCTCGCCCCTATGAGCCAGATTGCTCTTCTAATGATGGGAGAAGGTGAAGCTTATTTTAACGGTGAAAGATTATCTGGTAAAGTTGCATTTGAAAAAGCCGGAATAAAAATTCCTGGTCTTCAAGCAAGAGACGGACTTGCAACAATTAACGGCTCAAATCTTCTTACTGCTATGAGTGCAATTCATCTTTATGATATGAATCGCTTTTTAAAGCAAGCTGAGATCGTATGTGCAATGTCTCTCGAAGCTTTGTTTGCAAACTTAAAACCGTATGATACTCGTCTTCATGAGATTCGCGGATTTAAGGGAGCGGTTAGAAGTACAAAATCAATTATGAAATGTATTGAGGGAAGCGATCTTCAAACGGGCAAATTAAAAATGAAAGTCCAAGATGCATATTCTATGCGTTCCTCACCGCAAGTTATCGGCGCAGCTCACGATGCAATTGCTTATGCAAAGAGTCAGGTTGAAATTGAATTAAACGGAGTTGGTGATAACCCGATCTTCCTTCCACAACTCAAACTCACTCTTACAGGCGCAAACTTTCAAGGTTCTCCGGTTTCATTACCGATGGACATGGCCGGTATAGCAATTACTATGGTTTGTGTTTTATCTGAAAGAAGATTAAACCGCTTGCTAAATCCAGCATTAAGTGTAGGACTTCCGGCTTTCTTAACAAAAGGTGCAGGCATGTTTTCGGGTTTAATGTTAAGTCAGTATACTGCTGATAGTTTAATTGTTGAACAAAGAATTTTATCAACACCGGCTTCAATTCAATCAATACCTGCAGCAGCAGATCAAGAAGATTTTGTCTCAATGGGAATGAACACTGCTATTAAGAACGGTCAAATTGTTGACAACGCGTACGGTGTCTTAGGAATCGAATTTATTGCTGCGGCGCAAGCATTGGATTTCCGGGAGTTCACTCCTGGTCGCGGAGTTGCAAAAGCAAAGGAAGTTATCCGTAAATATGTAAATCATCTTGATGTTGATCGCCCGTTATATCCAGATCATACAAAGATGAAAGAAGTTGTTAAAAAATGTTTTATATTGGAAGAAGTTGAAAAGGTTGTTGGTAGTCTTGAATAATTTATCGATTGAAGATCCGTAACATTAATTAATAGATGTGTATTCTTAATTAATTCTTTTTTAACAAAAGAGGAGCACTTCAATGAGAAAACATATTTTTACAATAGGTCTGTTCACATTTCTGATTTTTGCTTCAGCTTCATTAAATGCACAGGTACGAGCTCAAACAGGAATTTGGAATGCAGATAAAACCATTTCCAATTACAGTCTTGCTGCAGGCGGAGAATTAGAAAGATACGTTACACTGCAAATTACTTTCCCAAAACCATTCAATACAAAACCTGAAATTCAGTTCAGTATTACTCGCTATGATTCTGATGCCAATATTAATACACGCTATGATGCAAAAATTGTGTCTTCCTATAAAGGCGGTTTTACATTGGAAATCAAAACATGGGGCGGTACGAAGATCAATTTGATTGGCGGAACTTGGATGGCAATTGGTGAATAAGAATTATTAATTATTGTAGTGAGCGCAAACTTTGCGTTCACTACAAATTAATTATTTACTCAATTCAAAAATACTTTCCGTAAAAATTTCTTTCCCGCTTAGTTCATCCTTTATATAAAAGATAATCTTGTAATTTCCGGTTTTATAAGTTGAATCTAATTTTATCTGTGATTCAATCTGGATTTCGGAAATCTTTTCGTTTTCGTTTCTATCAATAATTCCGGAAGAAACTTTGTTCACCAATTTGCCTTCGGGAGTTTGAAGATTTGCATAGTAAGAAAGTTTTGCTGAGAATTTGTTTTCGTTTTCTATTTGCCCAAATCCTTTTGCTCGCACCGTTGCATTTAATTCCCAACCGTTATCTATAGAATACGCAAATGACTCCGGGCTAAAAAGTTCAAACTTTTCTTCCTTCTTTGAACATGCACTGATCAAAAATAAAATAATAAAGAGAAGAAAATATTTCTTCATTAATATCACTCCATATTATAAAATAGGGTCGAATGATATCCGACCCTACTGATTTCTTATTTCTGTATTCTGATTTCTTGCTTAATTATTCTTTTTAAAGTCGCTCATGAAAGAAACTAATTCCTCTACACCTTTCTTCGGAAATGCATTGTAAATTGATGCTCTAATGCCGCCAACAGAGCGATGGCCTTTCAATCCGCTGAATCCTTTTGCAGAAGCTTCTTTAATAAATTTTTCTTCCAGTTGTTCATTGGGCAATCTGTAAGTTACATTCATTAATGACCGGTCTTCTTTTACTGTTGTTCCCTTGTAGTAACCATCGCTCGAATCAAATGCATCGTACAAAACTTTTGCTTTCTCAACATTACGGCGATACATTTCATCAAGTCCGCCCATGTTTAATAACCACTTAAATACTAATCCGGCAATATAAATTCCGAATGTAGTTGGAGTATTATACATTGATTCATTATCAACATGAATTTTATAGTTCATATAAGTGTGAAGTGATTCCGAAGATCTTGCAAGCAAATCTTTTCTAATAATTACAACCGTAACTCCGGCAGGACCGATATTCTTTTGCGCGCCTGCATAGATTAAACCATATTTATTCATATCAAGTTTTTTATGGAGAAAGTCAGATGAAGCATCACAAACAAGCGGAACATTTCCGGTTTCAGGTTCGGTGCGCCATTCAGTTCCATAAATTGTGTTGTTGGAAGTGAAGTGAACATAAGAAGCATCCGGATCTAATTTCAATTCCGATTGTTTCGGTATGCGGGTGTAATTTTCTGCTTTAGTGGTTGCTGCTATATTAACGGCACCAACTCTTTTTGCTTCTTTCACGGATTTCTCCGCCCACGAACCTGTTACAATATAATCGGCTTTATTTTTCGGCGGCATTAAGTTTAGCGGCACCATCGAAAATTGCAAAGTTGCACCGCCTTGCAAAAATAAAATTGCAAACTTATCATCAATACCTAAAAGTTTTCTAAGATCGGCATCGGCTTCTTTAATAATTGCGTCAAATATTTTACCACGGTGGCTCATTTCCATTACATTCATTCCGCTTCCTTTGTAAGAAACAAAATCTTTTTGTGCTTCAAGCAGAACTTCCACCGGTAGGATTGCAGGGCCTGCGCTGAAATTATAAATTCGGTTATCCATTTTGATTTCCTTTATGTTATTTAGATTATATGTACCAGTAAACCGTCTCTCAACTTCGGTTCGAACCAAGTTGATTTAGGCGGCATAGTTTCACCGGCATCAGAAATATTTATCAGATCGTCAACTGAAACAGGATACATAGAAAATGCAACTGCCGCTTTTCCGTTATTTACTAATTTTTCCAATTCTTGGGTCCCGCGTATTCCGCCAATGAAATCAATGTTAGTATCAGTGCGCGGATCACCAATTCCAACAACCGGATGTAGTAAATAATTTTGCAAAGTACTCACATCAAGATTGTCCCCTACAGTAGTACCGGGTTTTACATTATTGTTAGGCTTTAACAGGTACCATCTTTTATCAATATACATCGCAAAAGTTTTTTTCGATGGTGGATTTGGTGAACTTGTTTCTTCAACCGAAAAATTCTTTTCCACTTTTTTCATGAATTCATCTTTCTTCATCTTCAAATCAATAACTGCGCGGTTGTAAGGAAGAATCTTTAACTGATCCGCCGGAAAAAGAACGCCAAGAAAATAATTATATTCTTCTTCTCCGGTATGATTTCCATTCTGATCTTTTTTTACTTTTTGTGTGCGGCTTGCACTCGCTGCGCGATGGTGTCCATCAGCTATGTAAAGATTTTTTGCTTTACCAATTTCATTTTCAATAATCATATCAGATTCGCTTGGTAAAATCCATACTTGATGTTTAATTCCATCGGAAGAAGTAAAATCATAAATAGGTTCTGTCTTCCTCACAGTTTCACCGATAACTTTATCAACTTCCACAATTGGTCTGTACGTTAAAAACACCGGACCGGTTTGTGCTTCAGTTGTAACGATGTGGTTTGTGCGGTCGTCTTCTTTTACCTTACGTGTCTTCTCATGTTTTTTGATCACATCATTATTATAATCATCAACCGAGAATGTCGCAGCAATTCCAAACTGAGAATGATTCCCCATTGTAAGTTTGTAAATATAAAAAAGCGGATCATTATCCTGCTTTAGAGGTGCATCAACTTTCAATCGTTCCCAATTTTCTTTTGCTTTCTGATATACATCATGCGAATAAACATTAACATCTTTTTTCATTTCAATTTCAGAACGGGTAACGCGTAAAAAACTTAAAGGATTTCCTTTTGCTAATTCTGCGGCTTCTTCACGATTTACAACATCATAAGGTACGCTTGCGACAAGATGTGCAATTTTTTCATTTGGCCTGACTGCTTTAAATGGGCGGATAATTGCCATAATCACTCCATAGTTTCGAAATTTTTACTTATGAAAATTAGCACTTAAGGATATGAGAGTAAAATATATTTGATGTGAATTGTTCCTCTTAGTACGGAGTTAATGAGTTCCTTAGCACCTAAGATGCATACTCAGGCACTAAGGAACTCAGGGATTTTTACTTCAACATTGCAATCATTGTGGAGAGTTCTTCAACTAACCCGTCTGTATTTCCGTCAAATCCAACGCTTTTGAATCTAATATTTCCATCTTTATCAATAATAAACTTTGTTGGTATCCCGTTCACTTTATAGCTTTCAATAACTTTGTTATCGTTATCTAACAAAACATGGAAAGTATATTTGTTTTGTGTAATAAAGTCTTGAGCATTTTTCTTTTTATCATCAACATTATTTTCCCAGGTGTTTACGAATAAGAATTTTACGTTTGGATCGTTTGCAAACTTTTCAACTGTTTTTTGCATTCCAGGGAAAGACGCTTTGCATGGACCGCACCATGTTGCCCAAAAATCTATAATAACAGTTTTTCCTTTTAACCCTTCAAGAGAAACTTTCTTTCCGTCTAAATCTACCAAGGTAAATTTTGGAGCGGGTTCACTAATCATTTTCTTTTTTATTTCATCAAGAGCAGATTTTTTTGCATCCGATTCTAAAGCGGAAAGATAACTATCAAAGCCCGACTCGGATCCTTTCGATTTCACATAAGTCTGTTTAAGCATTTCTTTCATTCCGGCAGTACCTTTTCCACTCGAAATAAATTTCTCTAAGTTATTTTTTGCATCATCAAATTTTCCATTTGATAATAATGCTTGAGCATATCTTTCATTAACATCTGCAGTTCTACCGCCGTCCATTTCAAAAGCTTGAGTCGTATACTTTAATGCTTCGGCATTTTCACCTAACTTTAAAAGAATCGCACCATAAGTATCAACAATTGCATAACTGGAAGATTTCATAATCTTTTTCCATTGGCTTTCACTGTAGTAGGGTGATCTTTTAGCTAATGATGCTTGTGCTTCTGCATCCACCAACCCAATTCCTTTTGATGCTACTTCTTTTGCGAGAGGCAGATTAACATTTTTTTCAAACATAGCCCAAGCTAAATTGTTATATAGACCGCTTGCAGCTTTGGGATTATTTTTAATCGCATCATAAGCTTCTTCGTATTTGCCTGCTTGAATTAATGTTTGTGATGGATCTGGAAATAAGTAAGTGATGTACGGTGAGCCTGGAAATAATTCCTTAAATTTATTAGCAACTTCGGATTTCTTTGCCGCATCTTTCATTCCATAGGCTTCCTGGAATTTGATCATCTCGGCTTGCTTGCCAGTAGGATATTTTTCAAGAATAAGTTCTTTTGTTTTATCAGCTTTCTCTTTCATTTTTTGATTGTTATAAAGCTGCATTAAAAATCCAAGATCTTCTTCGCTCTGAGAAAGTGTTTTTTCATAATTCTCAATTTCTTTTTTCATAAACTCTACCGCTTTCTCTTTATCAACTTTCGTATAAGCATAATTATACATCATCAAAAAATCTCTCTTGGATGAGGGGTTACTTTCAAACTCTTCCTGGAATAATTTCAATGCGGTTTCAGGATCGGAGTCAATATCGAACGCACCGAACCAATTAATATATCCGGTTGCTAATCCACCGGAAGCATATTTTGCTAACTTTCCATCTTTACCATAAAATCTAACCGGAAAACATTTGGAACCATTGTTATCATATTCCGTTCCGTCTGTAAAACGAAGAACAACTCCCGCACATGTATCGGCTGCAGCAAATGTTCCTTTCCAAACTTTACCTTCTTTCTGCAGAACAACTTCATCGCTGTAATAAATAATTTTTCCATATGCATGAATAAGCATTGTAACATTAGTTGCATTTGCAAGTTTACTTCCATCAGGATTATATGTTACTGTAATTTTTTCTCCTGCTTTTGGTTTTTCAGGTTTGAATGAAAAATTTTTGTTCGCTTGTGCATTAATCAATGTAACGCTAAAAAATAAGACAAGAATTGCTGTTGATAAAAGAATCCTCTTCATATTAAAACTCCCAATTGATATTGTACGCTGGGATTAAAATATAAATGATTGACAGGAAAGACAATCCTATAATGTGTAAAATATGTTAAAATTCTAGCGCTATATCGAACAAAACAATTTTTGCGTTTTTTTCGGGTGTTAATTCAAGCTTCTTTTCCTCAGTAATTTTAAGAGCGTCTCCTTTTTCAATTTTGTTACCGTTAACATTTAAAGTCCCGTCAACCAACTGGATATAGACACCGCGCTTTTCTTTTACTTCATAACTAAGTTTTATTCCCGCATCAAGATCGGAGAGAAAAATCTCGGCATCTTGATTTATAAAAATTATTCCGTCTGCTTTTTCCCCGCTTACAACTTTTAGTAAATTATTTTGTTTTTGTTCGTGAGAAAATTTTTTCTGCTCATAGCCGGGTGTTAATCCCTGTTGGTTTGGGATAAACCAAATTTGTAAAAGTTTTAGAATCTCAGTATCCGATGCGTTAAACTCGGAATGCATAATTCCTTTGCCGGCAGTCATTCTTTGAATTTCATTTACAGTAATAGTTCCTTCTCCTCCTGAGCTGTCTTTGTGTGCAACTGTACCTTCAAGAATGATAGTAACAATTTCCATATCGCGGTGAGGGTGAGTCGGAAATCCTTCTCCCGGTTGAATGATATCATCATTTATAACACGCAAAGAACCGAAATGAATATTCTTTGGATCATAATATTCCCCGAATGAAAAACTGTGGCGGCTATCCAGCCAATCTATTTTTGTATGACCCCGTTCATTGCTTTTTCTTACTTCAATCATATAACAACCTTTCTTGGTTAATTTGTTTAGTAATACGCCGATTTAGTAAATTACGAGTTAGTAATAATAACATAAAAATTTTTATTTTAGTTTCCCAACCTTCAATCCTAATTTTTTCAAAAGCTCGCCAAGTGTTTTTTGTTCTTCTATTGTAAGGACAGACATTAATTTTGTTACATGCTCTGCATGACTATTAAAAACGTTATCAAATAAATCCTTCCCCTTTTGTGTTAATTGAATCAATATTGCTCTTCTATCTTCTAAACTGTGCACTCTTTCAATGTAACCCAACTTTGCAATATTATCCAATACTAATGTCATGTTGCCGCCGCTTACAAGCATTTTATTACAAATTTCACCCACCTTCAATGGTCCTAAATGCCCGATAATTTCTATAACAGCAAATTGCGGTTGTGTTAAGCCGAATTTCCGGATGCTCTCTATTGATCTTTTGTTGAATGAAGAGAATGCACGAGCTAATTTAACCCACGTTGTTAGTGCAAGATCAGTTTTTTTTCCGTATTTCTTTGTTGTCTTCATTTAAATAATAAACCAATAATAATTAGTTCGAGTTCAAATTAATTTTTTTTATATGCCTTGTCAAGTCACACTTTTAATATTAAATTAGACTGGAAATATAATTTGAAAATAAAATCATTCTGGAGAGAAAATAATCTTTATGTCACAAACAGAAGTGAAATATTTTACACCGTACGAAGCTAAGCGCACGCTGCCGCTTGTAAAACAGATCGTTCGTGATATTTTGAATAATGCATTTCAAATAAAAACTATTGCAGAATCATTAGGCGGAAAAATAGAAGACAGTCAAGAAATTCAGCAGCTCATTTCTGAGATAGATTCTTTTATGAAAGAACTTAATGACATTGGCTGCACATATAAAGATTGGAACTTTCAAATTGGCCTAGTCGATTTCCCTGCAGTTATTGATAATGAAGAAGTTCTTCTCTGCTGGCGTAGTGATGAAGATGATATCCGGTTTTATCATGGTATTGAAGAAGGATTTGCCGGAAGAAAACCGATACCAGAAGAATATTTACAAAGAAACTAATCTAAAAATTTCTCTTCGTTATTTTTCAGCTCTCAATAATTTTATAAGAATGACTAATCTCAACTGCCTTTTGCAGCATTGCTGTAACGCTGCAATAAGTTTCCTGCGAAAGTTTAATTGCTCTCTCAACAGCATCTTTTGGAACATCTTTTCCATAAAAGACATATTCAAGATGAATCTTAGTATAAACTTGCGGATGAGTTTCTTGAACATCGGCAGAGATATTCATTTCAAATCCATCTAGTTTAATTTTTTTTTTTTGAAGAATTGTTGCAACATCGCTCCCTGTACATCCGCCAAGTGCAATAAGTAATAATTCTTTTGGCCGCGTCCCGGCATTGCTTCCTCCAAATTCTTCCGGTCCGTCCATAGTTATCCAGTGGTTAGAATCCGATTTCCCTAAAAATGTAATACCTTTAATGTGTTTTACTAATGCTTTCTTAGTCGCCATAGTTACTCCATGTTATTTACTGTCAGCTCTCTGCCTTCAGCTTTTCATATAGGATAAGATGAAAATTGTTTAGAAAAGATTCTGTTTTTATTAAAGCTAAAAGCTAAATGCTCACGGTTAATAGCTTTTTTACTCTCCAATATCTTCATTCCATAATTTTGGATTACTAAAAATAAAATCTTCCATCAGTTTTATACAAGTTGAATCATTTAATATTATTAACTCAACTCCGCGTGATCTAACATATTCTTCCGGTCCTTGAAAAGTTTTGTTCTCACCGATAACAATTTTCGGAATTTTATAAAGCAAAGCCGTGCCGCTGCACATATCACATGGAGAAAGTGTAGAATATAAAATTGCTCTCTGATAATCCTTAGCGGTCAGCCTGCCTGCATTTTCAAAACAATCCATCTCGGCGTGGAGAATTGCACTTCCATTTTGAACACGCCTGTTATGTCCGCGTCCAACAATTTTATTATCAATAACAAGAACAGATCCAATTGGAATTCCTCCTTCGCTAAATCCTTTTTTCGCTTCATCAATTGCTGCTTGTAGAAATTGATCAAACATAAGAACCTCGTTAGTTTGCAGTTAGCAGTCTGCAGATTGCAGTAAAATCATTTTTTGTTTTCGATACTTTGAATTAAACCAATTAACATCTTTTTAATTTCTTTAATCTGATTATCAAGCTTAGTAAAAACTTCCGTCTGAAAATATTTAAGATCGTTTGAAAGAAATAATTCATACTCAACTTCTTTAGCCGATCCAAATGCTATTTCCAGAAATCGTATAAAATCTTTTTTGCTTTTCCGGCTGGTTCCCTCGGCAATATTAGTTGGAATTGAAACCGATGCTCTACGTATTTGACTGACGAGACCAAATAATTCTTCTTTAGGAAAATTATTGGTTGCTTTATAAACATCCAAAACAAGTTGATGAGCTTTCTCCCAAACTTTTAATGATCTATAATCTTGCATTTTCCCCTCCATAAATTTTTTAAAACTGTTAACTGTTTACTGTATACTGTTAACTAATAAGGATAAAAAATGTAAAACAAAACTGAGAATCCGAATAACACCCACATTCCCAATGTTACGGTTTTTATTCTTCCGGCAATTAGCATAGTTAATGGATAAACAACAAATCCTGCAGTCATTCCTATACCCAAATTAAAAGTAAAACTCATTAATGTCATCGTAACAAAAACAGGAATTGTTTCTGCAAGATCATCAAATTTTAAATGTGAGACCGGAGTAATCATAAGCAAACCAACAATTATTAATGCAGATCCATAAGCGTATGGCGGAATTACGGCAAACAGCGGTGCGAAGAAAAGCGCAACCAAAAATAAAATTGCAGTTACAACAGCAGTCAGCCCGGATTTTCCTCCAGCTTCAATTCCTGTTGCAGATTCAATGTAAGTTCCCGTTGTTGTAGTGCCGCATAGCGCACCAATTATAGTCGCGAGCGCATCACTCAACATTGGTTTTTCAATTTCAGGTAGATTACCATTTTCATCTAACATTTTTGCTTTGTATCCAAGTCCGAGTAACGTTCCCATCGTATCTACAAAATCCATAATAAAGACAACAAGAATAACCGAAAAGAAACCCCAGCTTAGCGCACCGGTTATATCAAGTTGTAAAAAGACAGGACGTATATCCGGCGGAAGACTTATAATTTTTTGGGGAAGTTGAGTAACACCAAATATAAAACCGAGAATTGTAGTTGTTAAAATACCGATCAATATTGAACCATTAATTTTTTTTATCATCATCACACCGATAAAAAGAAATGCGAAGATACCAAGCAGAACAGACGGCTCGTGAAAATTTCCAACATGAACAGGCGCGCCTGGAACTCCGATTTTTACAATTCCGGTTTCATTCAAACCAATGAAAGTTAAAAACAATCCAATGCCTGCGGTGAAAGCTATCTTTAAACTTTCCGGAATTGCATAAGCAAGCCAGCTTCTAATTTTAAATACTGTAAGAAGTGTAAATAATACTCCGCCGATAAAAATTGCACCGAGTGCTGTCTGCCAGCTATAATGTAAAACATTAACAACTGTGTACGCTATAAATGCGTTCTCTCCCATATAAGGCGCAATTGCAAAAGGCCGTTTTGCATAAACACCCATTATAAGGGTTCCGAAAAAAGCACTCAGTATTGTTGCAACCATTGAGGCACCGAACGGCATTCCGGCAGCTTCTAGAATTTTAGGATTAACAATAATAATGTAAGCCATTGTTACAAAGGTGGTAGCACCGGCAATAATTTCTTGTTTGAAAGTTGTGTTAAGTTCTTTTAGGCGGAAATATTTTGTAAGCATAACTTCCTCGTTTTATTTCTAATCTATATTTGGTACTAAATAATTTTACATTAAACGAGAGAGGCGATATATCAGTTAGAAATATAAATGAATGGATTAGCAGATGCACCTATCAAAACATTGTTAGCATAAACATAATTTTATATATTCAAAAAGAAAATTAACCAAATAATTGCGATGAATTTAACTGTTAAAAATATTTCGGTGTTTATTTGATCGAGCCGAATGAGAACAAATCAAACTCGGAAGATCAAAATGATCCTCTTAATTCAGAAGAAAGACTTTTTGATAAAATGGATAACACTCCTGTTTCACCTTCTCCCGAGAAAAAATTTTCCCGTTCAAAAAACAATGCTGTTATCATGGGAGTTTGTGCCGGGATCGCCGAGTATTTGAAAACAGAGCCGGCAAATATCCGGGTTATTGCACTTTTAACACTTCTATTGGGCGGATGGAGCGTTGTTGCATATTTGATTACCGCTTCACTTATCCCTGTTAATAAAGATTCTGTTGTTCTTTCTCAAAGTGAAATGATTTCTTTAAGAAAAGAAAATTTTAAAATTGTTCTTAGCGGACTTTTGATACTCTTCGGATTTTATTTTGCCTTTAGAATTATTGGAATTGCCGGTAGTTCTAGAATTTTTGTTCTTCCAAATGATTTTATTTTTCCTGTAGCCTCTTTTGCAATTGGAATTTATCTCTTAATTATAAAACCTAAAAAGGATGAAATAACTTTATCCGAACAACCGGAAAAATTATATAGGTCGCTGATGGATAGAAAAATAACCGGCGTATGCGGTGGCTTTGCAAAGTATAGCGGGATTGATGCTGCAGCTCTGCGCATAATTTTTATTCTTGCTGCATTATTAACATTAGGAATATTTGCTTTACTCTATCTAATTCTGATTGTTTTCATTTCTTACGAAGAAGGACAAAAATTTGAATAACAGAATCATACTTGGAATTAGTTTTTTGATTTTCGGCGTACTTTCTATGCTAAGTAGCCGCAATATAATTTTACTAACCTTTGAAGATGTTGTGGGGATTGTTTTTATCTTTTATTCAGTACCAACAGTTTATTCAGCTTTGAATAATGGTGAAAGAGGAAAATTAATTGTATCAACTGTGCTATTCTTAGTCGGGGTTGTCTTCTTAGTAAAATCATATTTTGAAATTCTTGATACACGGGGAATTGTTTTCTTCTCTATTTTATTTATAAGCGGATCCGTCTTAATAATTCTTTTTATAGAGAATGTAAAAGAAAAAATTTTCCTGTACGCCGGTTTTATCCTTCTGGTGCTGAGCTATTTAAGCATTACTCAATTTAAAAGATTAGGATTGTTTAACTCTGCGAATAGAATCGGAAATTTGTTAGAAGTATTTTGGCCTGTAATTCTGATTGTGATGGGAATGATAATTTTCGTCAACAGGAAAAAGTAATAATTTTATTTAACCCTTTTACCGCCCACAGCACTCGACAAATAAATTATATTTGAAGGTGTAGGTGATCCTTCTTTAGATTCTATCGTTACAAAGTACGATTCTATATTCTCTTTCGGGAGAAACGGAAATGAACTTATTTTCAAATACTCACTTCCGCTCGGTTGATACACACCAAGCGAATAAGATTGACCTTTACCTTGAACCCAAATTTGATAACCTTGATTTGGCTGCAATGGTTTTACATTCTTGAATTGAATCAGTCCTTCTTTTTGACTAAAAGACAGAAGAATTTGAGCTGAACCCTTTTCTGTTGGGTCCGAGCTTGATAAACCTGTTACCAAAATATCTTTGTAATTAAAAAATTCAATTAAAGATGTGTAGTTACTGATGAAATTATTCGCGGTTGAAATTTGGCTTTTTAACGAGTTAACCTGTGTAGTTAAATCATCAATAGTTCCATTGAGGGACTTGATTGATGTATAAGTAAAATATGCTAGAATTGAAAGTAGAACCATAGACAACAATAAAGCAATTAATCCCATTAATCCTGATGAAGTCTTTTCAGGGGGAGTTTGTTTTGGCCGTTCCGCTGTAGACTGATTAATTAATTGTGGCGGCGCTATTATAGATTGCGGACCAGTTATTTTTTCGGGTGATTCAATTTTTTTAGAGTCCATAGCCGGGGTTTTCGGTTCTTGTATTGATTCTTTAATTTTATTTTGCTTTGCCTGCAAAGGATTCTGTGGTTCTTCATCTCCAAATTGAAATGCTGATGTTGTTGTTGATGCTTTTTTATCAATAAAACTTATTGTTTTATTTTTCGGCGAGCTGATTGAAGATCTACTTAATTTAATTGCTGCTGCAGTTGTCTTTTTCT
>Ga0082335_1001426_pt1 | contig 50828 bp, 41 predicted proteins | sample Subgrocontami58m_FD_72375 | JGI IMG/M metagenome (GOLD analysis project Ga0082335, IMG submission 72375) | Subsurface groundwater microbial communities from S. Glens Falls, New York, USA - GMW37 contaminated, 5.8 m (SPADES assembly) (version 2) ... | reverse complement strand
CGTCGCGCCCATCGCCCAACGGGTCGAGCGGCAGATTGACCTGCCGGGGACCATCAGCACGATCGCGACCTGGCTGACCAATGCCACCGCGTCCTTCGTCAAGGGCTCCGTGATTCAAGCGGTCGGCGTGCTCCTGACGTTCTATCTGCTGTTCTATTTCCTCCGCGACCAGCGCGCGGTGCTCCTGTTGCACCGCTCACTCTCGCCGCTCTCCGAGGCGGAAATGGACAGGCTGTTCAGCCGTGTGGGCGACACTGTTTACGCCACGATGTTTGGCCCGTCCGGCCTGATTCTTGGTCCTGTGACCCTCACGGTCACTGTGCTGCTCCTGGAAATCTGGCGAAGCCGGACCCTATGAAGCCACAGACGATCACCCCCGCCCGGGAACAACCTCCCCCATCCGGCGCCAGCCATGGGCTGCTCAGCGCCCATGCCGCAGCGCCTTGCCCGGCCTCGCCCCGGTGTGCTGACCCTTGTCGATCACCACGACGCCGTTGACGAGCACGTAGGAGACGCCCGCGGCGTACGACTTGGGCTGCTCGAACGAGTTGGTTTCGCCAACACGCGCCGGGTCGAACACCACCACGTCGGCGGCCAGGCCTTCACTGATGCGTCCGCGGTCCTTCAGCCCCAGAATCTGCGCAGGCAGCGACGTCATTTTCAGCACGGCCGTGGGGAGCGTCAGCACCTTCTCGTCGCGTACGTAGCGGCCCAGCACACGCACGTTGGTCGAATAGTTGCGCGGGTGGGGTACGCCCGGCGCCTGGAGGTTGATCGCCGAGCCGTCGCTCGCGATGCTCACCCACGGCAGCTTCATCACGGTGCGCACGTCGGCCTCGTCCATGGTGTGGAAGACGCCGCTGATGTTGCCGCCCTCCTCCGCCATCAGCTCGATGCAGGTGTCCATCGGATCTTCCTCGCCCCTCATGCGGGCGATCTGCGCGATGCGCTGGCCCTCGTACTGCTTGTTCTTCTCGGTGCGCGCGCGGGCCAGCACGATGCCGTCCCACCAGCCGTGCTCCCTGGCCCACGTGATGAAGTCCGTGTCGGTCTTGAGCCGCGCCCTCATCGCCGGGTCCTTCAGCCGCTCGGCAAACTTCTGGGGCCCGCCCTCCCGGATCCACAGCGGGAAGAACGCGCTCCAGCCGTGGAACATGGCGGTGTAGGGATACTGGTTCGCGGTGATGTCGAGGCCCCGCGCGCGGGCGTCCTCGATCTGCGTGATGTAGCGGCCGATCGTGCCCCAGTTGTCCTTCGCGCGGATCTTGAAGTGGAAGATGTGCACCGGGACCTTCGCCTCTTCGGCAACGCGAATTGCGAAGTCGATCTCCTTCTTCTGCTCGAAGCCTTCGCTGCCGACGTGGGAGGTGTAATTGCCGCCGTAGGACGCCACGGTTTTCGCCATCGCGATGATCTCGTCGGGATGCGTTGGCCCGCCGCTCTCGAACCGCGTGACGAGCCCCCACGCCCCTTCCCGCATCGACCGCGCCACCAGATCGGTCATGCGCGTGATTTCCTGGGGCGTCGCCGGCCGCGGGTCGTACCCCAAGACGAGGCGGCGGACCTGTTCGCTCGAGACGTGCGCGATGGTGTTGATGGAGACGCCCTGCCGCTCGAGGCGCTCGAAGTAGCCGGTAAAGGTCGTCCAGTCTGCCGTCACGCCGTCCTGCGTCTCCGCGGGCAGGCCGTCGCGCGGCGCCGCCGACGTGGATTCGCCGGTGATGTCCAGGGTGACGCCCTGGCGCACCTTGCTTTGCGCCGTGCCATCCGCCAGGAGCGGCATCTCCGAGTGGGTATGGAGGTCGATGAAGCCTGGGGCCACCACCAGGCCGGTGGCGTCGATGACCTGCCGCGCGGCCTGGCCCGTGAGCTGGCCCACGGCCGCGATCCGGTCGCCGCGAATGCCGACGTCCGCGCGGACCGCCGCGGCGCCCGTACCGTCGAGCACGTGCCCGCCCCGGATGATCACGTCGAAGCCCGGCGCCTGGCCGGAGACCGAGATGGCCGCGCCCACAAGCATCGACAGCAACAGCACTCGGTGAGGGAACTGTGCGCGCACGGGCAACCCCTTTCAGCTGGTTCGTGGCCGCCAGTATACGCCCGCGATCCCGGCTCACTTTGGCGGGACGCCGCCATCGAGCGTGAGCAGTCCCTTCAGCAGCGTGACCAGCGTCCGGACCAACTCGGGTTCGTTGCTGTCGGCGCGAACGGCGGCATGCGACGCTTCACGTAGCGAGGCCGCGTGTCGTCATTCAGGTTGAGCCCCCGGCGACCCGCCCAGGTCATCACGCTTGACGTTATTCACGCGTCACGTTACAAGGAGATGGCGATGGTCACCAGGCTGGCACCCGTGACTCCCGGCGAGATTGTCTCGGGCCGGCGTGCGATCACGGCGGACACTGACCTGCGGCTGTGCCGCTTCTTCGGTCTGTCAAACGGCTATTGGCTGCGCGCGCAGGTCGCCCACGACACGGAGGTCGCCCGCGAGACCCTGGCGGACGAGCTCAAGAAGATCAAACCGTGGTCGCGGACGGCCGCGTAGCGAGAACGTTCACCACCGGCCGGTCGAAAGGACGGCACCATGCTTGGTCGCAGGGAGTTCCTCAAGAACGTCGCGAGCGGAACCGCTGGATTGGTCTTTCTGCCTCAGGCAGGCCCGGTCCGGCGCCGGGAAGTGTCCATCGGCGGGCGGCGCGTCAAGGTGGTCGACGTGCACGGTCACTGTCTCGTCCCCGAGGTCCTGGACGTCATCAAGGATCCCGCGCTGGCGGCAACCGTCAAGAACACGCTGTCGAGCGCAAGCCTCGCCCTGGGGCCGGATCGTCTGCGGTACATGGACGAACAGGGCATTGATGTTCAGGCGCTCAGCATCAATGCCTTCTGGTACGGGACGGATCGGGAACTGGCCCGGCAGATCGTCAAGATTCAGAACGACAGGATTGCGGCGTGGTGCGCCACGCATCCCGATCGTTTCGTGGGGCTGGCATCGGTCGCCTTGCAGCATCCGGACCTGGCGGCCGAACAGCTGGACGATGCCGTCAAGAGGTTGGGGCTGCGCGGCGCGGCGATCGGCGGAAGCGTCGAAGGCGAGGAGCTTTCCCACCGCAAGTTCGATCCGTTCTGGGCCAAGGCGGAGGAGCTCGGGGTCATGCTGTTCACGCACCCGCAGCCGGCTCCCGGGACGACGCAGAATCCCCGGTTGCAGGGAAAGGGCGGCCTCGGCAACACCATCGGCAACCCCCTCGAAACCACCGTCTTCTTTTCTCATCTGATTTTCGAAGGGACGCTGGACCGCTTCCCCGGGCTCAAGATTCTGGGCGCTCACGGCGGCGGGTATCTGCCCTCCTACAGCGGCCGATCCGACGCGCTGTGCGGGCGGGGGTCAGGCGCCGATTGCCGCGCCCTCAAGAAACGCCCGAGTGAATACTTCAAGAAAGAGCTCTTCGTGGACACGATGGTCTTCCACGAAGAGGGACTCCGGCACCTGGTTGCTGAAGCCGGCGTCAGCCAGATCGTGTATGGGACGGACTACCCCTTCGACTGGCCCGCCGGCATCGACTTCGTCCTCAAGGCGCCGTTCCTGAGCGATGCCGACCGCGCGGCGATCCTGGGCGGCAACGCGTCACGGTTGCTGCGGATTACATAGGCTCGGCTGCGATGCGTTGTGTCGTCGCACTGCTCGCCGCGCTCTCGGCTGCCGCCTCCGCGATCGCAGCCGACACGTTTCCGGCGACGGGCGGCAACCTCCTGATCACGCCGATCATCCACGCCAGCGTGCAGATCGAGCACGCGGGCACGGTCATCCAGGTCGCTCCCTGGAGCGCCGTCGACCTGTCGCCTACAAGGCGGCCGACCTCATCCTCATCACCGACGATCCCGGGCACCACCTTGCGAGCCGGGCAGTGGTATCCGTAGGCGGGGCCGAATGCCTCCGAAAAGAGACGACTCGATCGTGACGCGGCGCCGGATTCTGCAGGGCGCCGGCGGCCTCGTCGCCGCCGCGGCCTTTCAGTCCAGCGCAGGGGCGACCGCTTCAGCGCTCTCTCCCGATCAGGCTGCATCGGCGGCGTCGAAGAATCCCTTGGGGCCTTCTGGTCAGGCGGGCCCCGGCGATGTCACCGCCCGGCTTGCCCGCTACATGGTGGAGGCGCGGGACCGGGGCCTTCTGCCAGACGTCTCGCGGGAAGCCAAACATCGCATTCTCGACACGCTAGGGGCGATGGTGTCGGGCGCCCACCTGAAGCCTGGAGAGATGGCCATGAGGTACGCACGCGCGCAAGGCGGCGTTCCGGAGGCGTCGATTCTCACCACCGACATCAGAACATCCGCCGTCAACGCCGCACTAGCAAACGGGATGTTCGGCCACGCGGACGAAACCGACGACTTCGAGCCGGTCACCAAGGCCCACCCTGGTTGCGCTGTCGTCCCGGCGGCGCTCGCGATGGCTGAACGAGAGGGGCGATCGGGAACGGACCTTCTCCGCGCGGTCACGCTTGGCTACGATCTCTGCTGCCGTTTTCTGATGGCGCTCGGCCCGGATCTGGTGCGCGCCACGCATCGCAGCGCCGAAGGCGTCAGCTCCACGATCGGTGCCGCGGCGGCCGCGGCGTCGCTGGCTCGCCTGGACGAGGAAGGAATGCGCCACGCGCTGTCCTACGCGGCGCAACAGGTATCCGGCGTTTGGAGCTGGGCCCGCGATACCGAGCACGTCGAGAAAGCCTTCGACTTCGCGGGAATGGGCGCCCGCAACGGCGTCACGGCGGCCATCATGGTTCAGACAGGATTCACCGGTGTCGAGGATGTGCTGGATGGCGAGCACAACCTGATCGAGGCCTTTTCCACGCAGCCGAGGCCCGAGGAGATGCTGGCCGATCTGGGGCGACGCTTCTTCGTCGCCGAAACGGCGATCAAGGTCTTCTCCGTTGGCTATCCGATCCAGGCGCCGCTGGACGCGCTCCTGACGCTCCGTCGCGAGCACGGCCTGAACGTCACCAACGTGCAACGGATCGTCGTCAAGCTGCCAGCCGACGGCGCGGGCATCGTGGACAACCGGTCCATGCCGGACGTCAACCTCCAGCACATCATCGCGGTGGCTTTGGTGGACGGGACCGTCTCATTTGACGACAGCCACTCGTACGAGCGCATGTCGGACGCGCAAGTGCGCGCCGTCAAGGAGCGCGTGCAACTGGTGGCCGATCGGGCGCTGATGGTTCCGGACGCGCCACGCAGCGGCCTAGTCGAAGTGACTCTGCGTGATGGCCGGAGCGTCAGCCACTTCACGCGCCACGCCCCCGGCACGAAGGAGAACCCGCTGACGACGGAAGGCGTGAGCGCGAAGGCGCGGGGACTGATGACGCCTGTCCTCGGCGCCGAGCGGACGGAAGCCGTCATTCAGCGCGTGAACGCACTGGAGAATCTGGCCAGCGTGCGCGAGCTTCTCCCCTTCCTCACCCTGTAGGCAGATGACCACGTCAGGGACGGTCTTCACCGTCACCAGCCGGCGCCGCGCTTCTGCTTCGGTAACGCGATTCGCCCATCGGGATCGATCGCGGCGACCAGGACGCGTCGGATCCGATCCTGGTAGCTCGACGGCCCGATGCCCACGCCGGTGACTGAAGGTTCGTGCCACCGATCCCTGTCCGGGGTGACGTGATACTCCACCGTGCCCATCGCGCCGTGCAACGCCACCTGGAACTCCTTCAGCGTCTTCCGCTTGCGATTGTCGGACGTCACCGTCACGGGCGTGTTGAAGCGGAACCACAGCACGAAGTTGCCGGCCGCAATCTCGCGCACGTCCTTCCACGGCACGAACGCCTCGGCGCGCAGCCCGTCGAAGCAGCCACCCCACGCGCGCCACAGGCCCTTGGCCTCGGGGCCGGGGAACTCGGGGACGCCCAGGTGCTTGGTGAAGCCCGGCGCGACCTCGCCGAACCGGAACACACGGATGCCCTCGCGGTCGAAACCCATCACGAAGAAGCTCTTCGCGTCGACGTCGTACAGGGTCGCGGTCCACGCCAGCGCGCCGCCGGCCTCGAAGAGGCGGTCGATCTCCTGCCGGGCGCGATCGCCTTCGGCGCCGAGGATCACGAGCTGCCGCGCGAGCTGCGATCGGGCGAGCTGGTTGCGAGGATCGAGCGCAATCGCGCGTTCAGCGATGGTGAGCGCGGCGTCGTTCAGATCGCCAAGCGCATCCTGGTGCGTGTTGAGCGATGCATCGAAGCCGTCCCACCAGTTCGTGCGCGGGCGCGTCACGTTCATCGCCTGCGCGTCGGTGGCAAGACGGTAGCTCTCGCGATTCAGGGACTCGGGGTCGCATGTGAAGGACTGTGCACCAGCCACCGCCGGCGAGGACAACAGCAAACTCATAGCGACCGCCGCCGAGGACGGGCGAACCATACGGCACCTCTTGACCCGTTTCGGAGGCAAGAGCTGTACCAGATAGGCCTTCAGCCTTCAGGGTTCGGCCCTTGGACCCGCCCTTTCCGAGGGTTTGATGACTCCGCAATCAGGTACAATCGCCGTCCTATTGCGTGGGACTGTCGGGCCGGCCTGGCAAGCCGGGCACTCCCGTTGTGCACGATACTTCTCAGGGAGGCATTGGACGCCGGTGACGAAGAACACGATCAACGTCGGCATCATCGGTACGGGCTGGTGCGGGGGCATCCGCGCCCTCACTGCCTCGGCGAGCCCGTGGGTCAACCAACTGCACATCGCCGAGATCAAGGAAGACCGCCTCGAGGAAGTCGCGGCGTTGACCGGGCCGCTGACGGCGACGACAAACTACCGCGAGCTGCTGGAGAACCCCTCGATCCACGGCGTCATGATCTCGACGACGCCCGAGCCGACCCACTATCCCATCGCGAAGGAAAGCCTTCTGGCCGGCAAGCACGTGTTCCTCGAGAAGCCCATGGCCATGGAGCTCCACGAGGCCGACGAGTTGATCGCGCTGGCCCATGCGAAGAAGCTGGCCTTCACCATCGGATACTCGCAGCGCTTCAACCCGAAGTTCGCCTACGTCAAGCGGTCCATTGAAGATGGCACCATCGGCGAACCCTGCAGTGCCCTGGTCAGCCGGCACATCACACGAAGCCTGGGTCAGAAGATCGGTGGCCGCGTGAAGCTGTCACCGGCCGCCATGGAGGCCACGCACGATATCGATTTCGTGCTGTGGTGCCTGGCTCCCCGAAAGCCCATTCGTGTGTACGCGCAGGAAGTGCGCAAGATCATGAAAGGGCAGTACAACGTCCCTGACTGCGTGTGGATCGTCGTGACCATGGACGACGGCACCGCGTTCTCCATTGGCGCCGGCTGGGTGCTGCCTCCCGCGTACCCGAATTTTGCGTCCACGTGGATCGAGTTCGTGGGCACGGAAGGGGCGGTCATGGTGGATGACACGCATCGTGACGTGTACACCTCCACGTTGAACAAGGGCATCCAGTTTCCGATTTCTTCGATGCCTGGTGAAAAAGTGAACCACGTGTACGCGGGCCCGATGGAAGCCGAGACGCTGCACTTTCTGGAGTGCGTGGCCACGGGCAAGCCGCCGCTCGTGACCGGCGAGCAGGCACGACTCGTGATGCAGGTGTACCAAGCCGCCGATCTGTCCGCAGAGACCCATCGCCCCGTGGAGCTCACCGCTCGCAACGCCCCGACCCTGGCGGCGACGACCGTCTGAGATCCGTGTGAACGCCGCAAGGACGGCCGCCAAGCCGACACGCGTCCGCTGGTGGATGCTCGGCGTGTTCAGCGCCATGTACCTGATCTGCTATCTGGATCGGGGCATCATCTCCATCGCGCAGCCGGAAATCCGGGCAGCGTTCGGTCTGAGCCTGAGCGACATGGGCCTCGTGCTGGCCGCCTTCACGTGGGCCTATGCCCTGGGTCAGGTGCCGGTGGGATGGCTGGGAGACCGGTTCGGCCCCAAGAGAGTCCTGACCGCGCTCCTCCTGGTGACGTCGGGCGCCGCGGCGATGACCGGTGCGGTCATTGGCGTGCGATCCCTGTTCACCGCGCGGCTTTTGCTGGGGCTGGGTGAGGCGGGCGCGTTCCCTGTCGCGAGCCGGGGGATGCAGCTCTGGTTCGCGCCATCCGAGCGCGGTCGCATCCAGGGCACCACGCATTTCTTCAGTCGCCTGGCCGTCGCGATCACGCCGCTCGTCGCCGGATCCATCATGCTGGCGTTCGGCTGGCGCGTGATGTTCTACATGTTTGCCGTGGTGGGCGTCGTCTGGGTGATCGTCTTCGCCGCGACCTACACGGACCGTCCTGAAGACCAGCCACGTGTGAATCGCGCCGAGTTGGCTCGCATCCGCGGCCTGAACCCGGACGGCTCCCTCATGGAGTTGAGCACCGGCCGGCCGGCCGCGCCGTGGGCGGCGATCCTCCGGTCGCCCAACATGTGGTACATCGCGCTCGGGTATTGTTGCTTCTTCTTCGGGACCAATTTCTATCTCACGTGGTACCCCACCTACCTGCGGGAGTATCGCCACCTGACCGTGCAGGCCCTGGGGATTCTTGGTTCGCTGCCGCTCCTTGCCGGCATGCTCGGAGACGTAGTGGGCGGATCGCTGAGCGACCTCCTGTTGAAGCGGACCGGCAGCGCCAGACTCGCCCGCCGGGCGGTCGCCGCTCCTGGCTTTGTGCTGGCCGGGGTCTTCCTCATTCCTGCGGCGATGACGGACAGTGCCGGCGTCTCCATCCTGTGCCTGGCCCTCTCGTTCTTCTTTCTCGAGTTCGTGATCGGGCCTGCGTGGGCCGTGCCGATGGACGTGGGCGGCCAGTTCAGTGGAACCGTGACCGGCATCATGAACATGGCGGGCGCGCTGGCAGCTTCGTTCACGCCGTTGGTCTACGGCGGTCTGTTCGATCGAGGGTTCTGGGTGACCCCATTTTTCGTGTCGGCGGGTGTGCTGTTCGCCGGCGCCCTCATCTGGGCATTTCTCATCGATCCGGAACGCTCGGTCGTTGGTTGAGGGAGTCACCGTGAACACGATACGACCGACCTGTCATGTCGTCCGCACCAGCGCCGTCGCGCTCGCCGGCTGCGCAGCGCTTGTCGCCGGTCTCGTCACCCTGCCACGAGTCGCGCTGGGCCAGGGCGACAACGTCCCGCCCAGGCGCATGGTGACGCAGGGGCCCGCAACGGTTGTGGTCGAGAACCTGTACCGATGCCCGGCGACGGTGACCAACCATCGCGTCAGTGCCGTCGGGAGGATTACCGCGACCGACGGCACGGTCATGACGGTGCCCGCCGTGACGGCGTTTCAGAAGGGGCTCGGGCCCAAGAGCATCGACCTGTATAACGAGTGCACGCAGGTGACCCCGCGCAACACCGCCGAGGTCTCGAATGCCAACGTGCCGGTCGTCGAGGTCGATCGGGACGGCGACGTGATCGACGGGTACATCGTTGCGGACAACTACTACGAGCTCTACGTCAACGGCACGCTGGTGTCGGTCGACAACACGCCCTATACCCCGTTCAACTCCGCACGGGTGCGTTTCAGGGTGAAGCGACCCTACACGCTCGCGTTTCTGCTCGTCGACTGGGACGAGCACCTGGGCCTGGGCATGGAGCTCTTTGGCGGACCCACGGGCAACCCCTGGCACCCGGGCGACGGCGGCCTCATTGCGCGCTTCAGTGACGGCACGATGACCGACAGCAGCTGGAGGGCGCAGTCCTTCTACATTGCGCCGCTCAATTCCCCCGACGAGGTCGTTGAGAAGGGGAACGTGCACGACACCACTCCGCTCGGGCGCGTACACCCTGTGGCCAGGAAGCCGGACTGCCAGGACACGTGCTACGCGGTGCACTACCCGATTCCCGCCGACTGGCCGTCACCTCGATTCAGCGACTCGGCCTGGCCGCGCGCCTACGAGTACACCGACACCGATATTGGCGTGACCGGAGTGCCGGGGTACACGCGCTACCCGGAACTGTTCGAAGGTGCGCGTTGGATCTGGACGGTCAACCTGGTGTTCGACAACGTCGTGATCGCGCGCAAGACGGTGCGTTGACCGGTCACACGCCGAGCACAGCCCTCACGGACAGCGTGACCCAGAAGGCGTAGAACAGCGCCATCACCACCAGCATCACGCGGCGCCACATGGGCGGGCGCACGTGTGCCGGCAGCAGCCGGGTGTTCACGTAGAGCAGGTGCATCGACGCGAAGATGAAGATGCCGCCGGCGATGTTGGCGCCGATCTGCAGCAGCACGATCGGCTGCGCGAGGCGGAGCGCGAAGATCCCCCAGACGACGATGATCGCCAGGACGCAGTAGTAGACGGCGCGCACATCGCCGCCGCGCCAGCCGCGAACGCGGTCGCTCCCGGTCCACAGGATGTCGGTGATGGCGCGCGCCATCCCTTCGACGCTGTCGAGCTGCGTCTTGAAGAGAATCCACGCGCCGAGGAACGCGATGACGCCGCCAAGCACCGCCCCGCTCTGCGAGCCGACGGCGGCGGCGAGCGCCGCGCTGATGCCGAGCCCCTGGATGTCCGTGCCGCGCGGCAGGAACGTCACGTACAGCAGCGCCGGGAGCACCATGCCGAGGATGGCGCCGGTGAAGAAGATGCCCCACTGGTCCAGGCGCACGAGCCGCCACCAGCCGTGCCAGCGCCGCATCGCCTCGGCGTCCTCGTCGAAGGTGAACCCGCTGTGGGCGAGGTCCACTTTCACGCCCGACGCGGCGGACGCGATGTAGCCGGCGCGCTCCCCCATCCCGTAGCCCTTGTCCCGCGCCCAGTTCGACAGCGTCAGGTTGACGACGCCGCCGGAGCCGGAGTACGCCACCAGCGCCGCGAGCAGGAAGAAGTCCGCGCCCGCGGGGAAGAAGTCGAACTCGCCGGTCGTGAGATCGAACCCGGCGAGCCCGGTCGCAGCGGCGGCCCACGTGTTCCCCGGCACGAAGACGAGCGCCATGATCAAGAAGCCACCGAGAATCGTGGCCACCAGGACCCAGTTCAGCAGCTCCAGCGTCCGCTCGATCCGGCGGCCGATGGAGAGCACCGCCACGCACAGGAGAAACGTCGCGATCCCGATGTAGTAGATCGTCGGCGCGTCCAGCGGCTGCGCGAGGCGTCGCATGAAGAGGAAGAAGATCGCGCCGGCCGCGGTCCCCGCCCATGCCGGCCACCCGATCTGCAGGAAGTACAGCGCAGCGTAGAACCACGCCCACAGGGTCGAGGACGGGCGCGTCCGCATGAAGCCGGTGAACACCGGCTCGCCGGTGGCCAGCGTGTAGCGCAGCACCTCGGTGTTGAAGATCGTCTGCAGGTAGACCGCGATCACCACCACCCAGAAGAGCGACAGGCCGTGACGCACGAACGCGGCGGGCCCCAGCAGGAACTCGCCGCTGCCGATGGCCACGCCGAGCACGATGACGCCCGGGCCGACCGCTTTCAGCCAGCCGAGTCCTTTCAGCGTGGGCGGCGCGGGGAGTTCAGTGTGAATCCAGGGATCGAGACCCGAGCGCGCTTCCGCGGCGCGCGCGATCGTGTGCGAGGCGGGGTGCATGCCGGCCGGATTGTGGCACAGGTCCAGCGCGCCAGCGCAGGCCTCGGGCGGCCGCCGGGCGCGGCACCGGGTGTTCCCGGCGCAAGATGACGGGCGGACCAGACGAAATCGGTGTGGTACGATAACGTCTTTTCCGAAGGACCCATCCTCATGTCCACTGTGAACAGCTTCGGCACGCGGACCGCCCTTGCCGTGGGCGGACGCACGTTTCAGATCTACAGTCTCCCGGCCCTGCAAAATGCCGGGTTTCCCGAAATCGCCCGCCTGCCGTACTCGCTGAAGATCCTGCTGGAGAACCTGCTCCGCCAGGAAGACGGCCGGTTCGTGAAGAAGGCCGACATCGAGGCGCTGGCGAGGTGGGACGTGACGAGCAAGGCGCAGCGCGAAATCTCGTTCATGCCCGCGCGCGTGCTCCTGCAGGATTTCACCGGCGTGCCCTGCGTGGTCGATCTCGCCGCGATGCGCGACGGCATCGTCCGTCTCGGCGGCGACCCGAACCGCGTGAACCCGCTGCAGCCGGTCGAGCTGGTCATCGACCACTCGGTGCAGGTCGATTACTTCGGCGGCGCCGATTCGTTCCAGCTCAACGCGGACCTCGAGTTTTCCCGCAACAAGGAGCGTTACGCGTTTCTCCGCTGGGGACAGGATGCCTTCCGCAATTTCCGCGTCGTGCCGCCGGACACCGGCATCGTCCACCAGGTGAACCTCGAGTACCTCGCGCGCGTCGTCATGACCTCCGAGGGCCCGGATGGCGAGATGGCCTATCCCGACACGCTCGTCGGCACCGACTCGCATACGACGATGGTGAACGGGCTCGGGGTGGTGGGATGGGGCGTCGGTGGGATCGAGGCGGAAGCCGCGATGCTGGGCCAGCCCTCCTCGATGCTGATTCCCCAGGTGCTCGGCGTGAAACTGATCGGCCGTCTGTCGGAAGGGATCACCGCGACGGATCTGGTGCTCACGATCACCGAGCGGCTGCGCAAGCACGGCGTCGTCGGCAAGTTCGTGGAGTTCCACGGCGCGGGCCTCGAGCACCTGACGCTGGCCGATCGCGCCACGCTCGGCAACATGTGTCCGGAGTACGGCGCGACGGTGGCGATGTTCCCGATCGACGGCATGACGCTCGACTACCTGCGGCTGAGCGGCCGCGAGGCGTCGCGCGTGGAACTGGTCGAGGCGTACGCGAAAGCGCAGGGGCTGTTCCTCGAGAAGGGCGCTCCCGATCCCCTGTACTCGGAGACGATCGAAGTCGACCTCGGGACGATCGAGCCGAGTCTCGCCGGGCCGAAGCGCCCGCAGGATCGCGTGCCGCTCAAGAGCGCCAAGCAGGGTTTCGCACAGGCGCTGCCCGGGATGACGGTGACGAAGAAGGCCGATGCCACCGCGGCGGCAGCCGGCGCGCGGATGGCGAACGAAGGCGGCGTGGCGGTGTGTCCGCCCGCGGCGCAGCAGCTCGAGCATGGTTCCGTCGTGATCGCCGCGATCACGAGCTGCACGAACACGTCGAATCCGAGCGTGATGATCGGGGCGGGACTCGTGGCCCGAAAGGCCGTCGACAAGGGGCTCACGTGCAAGCCGTGGGTGAAGACGAGCCTCGCGCCAGGCTCGAAGGTCGTGACGGACTACCTGAAACAGGCCGGCCTCGACACGTATCTCGATCGGCTCGGTTTCAACCTGGTCGGGTACGGGTGCACGACCTGCATCGGCAACAGCGGGCCGCTGCCCGACGAGGTGTCGGCCGAGATCGACGCGCGGGGCCTGGTGGTCGCGGCGGTGCTGAGCGGCAACCGCAACTTCGAGGGGCGCGTGCAGCAGCAGGTGCGCGCCAACTACCTGGCGTCGCCGCCGCTCGTCGTCGCGTACGCGCTGGCGGGCACGATGAATCTCGATTTGACGACCGAGCCGCTCGGCACGGGCACGGACGGCCGGCCGGTCTACCTGCGCGACATCTGGCCGACCGGAAAGGAGATTCAGGACACGATGCTGCGCGCGGTGAAGGCGGAGCACTTCCGGAAGCAGTACGCGGACGTGTTCGAGGGCGACGAGCGCTGGCAGAAGCTCGTCGTGCCGACCGGCGGGCGTTTTTCCTGGGAGCCGGATTCGACCTACGTCCGCAACCCGCCGTTTCTCGAAGGCGTCACGCTGCAGCCGCCGCCGCTCGCAGACATCGCGGGCGGGCGCGTCCTCGCGCTGCTCGGCGACAGCATCACGACGGATCACATCTCGCCGGCCGGATCGATCAAGAAGGACAGCCCGGCGGGGAAGTACCTGATCGCGCACGGCGTCGAGCCGCACGACTTCAACTCGTACGGCGCGCGCCGCGGCAATCACGAGGTGATGATGCGCGGCACCTTCGCCAACGTGCGGCTCCGCAACCAGATGGCGCCCGGCACCGAAGGCGGCTGGACGAGGTATCAGCCCGATGGCGACGTGATGACGATCTACGACGCCGCGATGAAGTACAAGGACGCCGGCGTCCCGCTGCTCGTCTTCGCCGGGAAGGAGTACGGCTCGGGGTCGTCGCGCGACTGGGCGGCGAAGGGCACGCTGTTGCTCGGCGTCACCGCCGTCGTCGCCGAGAGCTTCGAGCGCATCCACCGCAGCAACCTCGTGAACATGGGCGTGCTGCCGCTGCAGTTCCAGAGCGGCGCGTCAGCGGCCTCGCTCGGCCTGACCGGCCGCGAGCGCTACGAGCTGACCGGTATCGCGCAGGGGCTGACGCCGGGCGGCCTCGTCACCGTCCGCGCGCACGGGGAGGGCGGGACGCTCGTCGAGTTCCAGGCCATCGCGCGCATCGACACGCCCGAGGAGCTCGTGGCGTTCCGTCATGGCGGGATTCTGCCGTATGTGCTCAGACAACTCGTTGGAAAGCACTGACGCTGACGGCTTTTCACGAGAACACGAAGGGATCCGATGTAGTGCAGGCCTTCAGGCCTGCGGGGCCCACGACGATCAACGCAGAGCCCGCGGAGACCGCAGAGAACGGCTGGCCACGAGAACACGAAGGCACGAAGGGCACGATTAACCGTCGCGTGTCCTGATAACCCTCGATGGAAGCAGAGACGCTGACAGCGGCTCGCATCAAAGCCCGGGCGCGCGAGCTCGGCTTCGATGCGTGCGGGATCGCGCCGGCTGCCGATCACCCCGAGTTGAAGTTCTATCGCGAGTGGCTCGACCGCGGGTACGCCGGCGAGATGGCGTACCTGCATCGCACCGCGGACCGCCGCGCGGACGTCCGCCACGTCGTGCCCTCGGCCCGGACCGTCATCATGACGGCCACCGTGTACAACACCGATCGCCCGTACTCGACCGAGTGCGCGGACCCCGACCGCGCGCACATCGCACGCTACGCGTGGGGCGACGACTACCACGACGTCATCGGCGCGAGGCTCGCGTCGCTCGTCACCTGGATGCGCGAGGTGTCGCCCGAGCCGTTCGACGCGCGTGCCTACGTGGACACCGGTCCGGTCCAGGAACGCGTGTACGCGCAGCACGCCGGCATCGGCTGGATCGGGAAGAACACCTGCGTCATCAACCCCGCGCTCGGCTCGTGGGTGTTTCTCGGCGCGATCATCTGCAGCCTGCCGCTCGCATCCGACGCGCCGTCGCTCGATCAGTGCGGCACGTGCACGCTGTGCATCGAGGCGTGTCCGACCCGTGCCATCGTCGCGCCAGGCGTGCTCGACTCGACGCGCTGCATCTCCTACCTGACGATTGAACTGCGCGGCGACATCCCCGATGAGCATCGCGCGGGCGTCGGCACGCACATCTACGGCTGCGACATCTGCCAGGAGGTGTGCCCGTGGAACGCGGTCGCGCCGCGTTCGGAGGATCCGGCGTGGCAGCCGCGGGCGGCGTGGGATTGCGTGGATCTGCTCACGCTGTCGGGCCGGACCGACGATGAGCTGTCCGCCGCGCTGCGAGGCAGCCCGATGCGACGAACGAAGGTGCACGGTTTGCGACGCAACATGGCCGTGGCGCTCCAGAATGCCCAGGTGACCGAAGACTGACGCCGCCCGTTTCACGGCCGATTTGCCCGCGGTCGCGCGAGCGTTATCATGGAGGCCATGGGTTCCTCGCTGGCGCCGATCTTTCTCCTCTCCATGCCGCAGCTCACCGATCCGAACTTCAATCGGACGGTCGTGCTGCTCTGCAAGCACACCGACGAGGGGGCGTTCGGGCTCGTCATCAACCGGCCGCTGCTGACGAGCGGCACGGTCACGGTGAATCTCGATCCGCCGGTGTCCACCGATCGCGAGTTGCAGATCTGGGTAGGCGGGCCCGTCGAGCCGCAGCGGAGCTGGATTCTGGTCGGGCAGGAGCCGGACGAAGACGAGGAGCTGAGCGGCGTGCGCATCGCCGACAAGCTGTATCTCTCGACGTCCCCGGATCTGCTGCGGCGTCTGCTCGAGCCCTCGCCGCCGCCGATGGCGCGGCTCATCGTCGGCTATTCGGGTTGGGGGCCGGGCCAGCTCGAAGCGGAACTGAACGAGTCGGCGTGGCTGATGAGCGACGTCGATCGCGATCTGATTTTCTGCACGCCGCCGGACCGCCTCTGGGAAGCGGCCATCCGCCGCCTCGGTGCCGATCCGGCCGCCCTGCAAATGTCGCGCGGCGTGCATTGATGGAGGCCCCCAGCCTCCGGCAGTAAACTGGACAGATGACGCAGAGGACGAAGACACTCACGGGCGGCGCGGTGCTGGCGGCGTGTGCGATCGCGGTCACGCTCGTTCGCGGTCAGGAGGCATCGGTGCCGGACATGCTCGAGCTGCAGACCATGGCGGCGCGGTTTGCGCCGACCGAGATTGGCGCCGACCTGTCGACGCTGTCCGACGCCGACCGGCGCGTGCTCGCGAAGCTGGTCGAGGCGTCGAAGATCATCGACGCGCTGTTCCTGCGGCAAGTGTGGGTGGGCAACGAGGCCATGCTGCTCGACCTGGCCCGCGACCCCTCGCCCGCGGGCCGCGCGCGGCTGCACTACTTCCTCATCAACAAAGGCCCGTGGTCGCGAATCGACCACAACCAGCCGTTCGTCCCCGGCGCGCCGGCCGAGAAGCCTGTTTCCGCGAACTACTATCCGGACGGCGCTTCGAAGGCGGAGATCGAGCGCTGGATCCGGTCGCTGCCAGAGGCCGACCGCGCGCGCGCGACCGGCTTCTTCACCGTGATTCGCCGCGGCGCCGGCGGCGGGTTCAGCATCGTGCCGTACACCGTCGAATATCAGGCCGAGCTCGCGCGCGCGGCGGCGCTGCTGCGCGAGGCGGCGCAGCTGGCGGGCGAGCCGACGCTCAAAACGTTCCTCACCAGGCGCGCCGACGCGTTCCTCTCGAACGACTACTACGACAGCGACGTCGCGTGGATGGAGCTGAAGGGTGCCATCGAGCCGACCATCGGCCCCTACGAGGTGTACGAGGACGAGCTGTTCAACTACAAGGCGGCGTTCGAGGCCTACATCACCGTGCAGGACGAAGCCGAGACGGCGAAGCTCCAGAAGTTCGCCGCCGAGCTCCAGGACATCGAGAACCACCTGCCGATCGATCCGAACTACCGCAACCCGAAGCTCGGCGCGCTGGCGCCGATCACCGTCGTCAACGAGATCTACGCGGCCGGCGACGGCAACCGCGGCGTGCAGACGGCGGCGTTCAACCTGCCGAACGACGAGCGCGTCGTCCGCGAAAAGGGCGCCAAGCGCGTGATGCTCAAGAACGTGCAGGATGCGAAATTCGCGAAGACGCTGCTGCCGATCTCGAAGGTCGTGCTGGGCGCGAGCGATCAGCCGCAGCTGGCCTTCGAGGCGTTCTTCACCCACATCGTCGTCCACGAGCTGATGCACGGGCTGGGTCCCCACAGCATCACGGTCAACGGACGGCAGACGACGGTGCGGCAGGAGCTGAAGGAGACCTACAGCGCGCTCGAGGAAGCGAAGGCCGACATCTCGAGTGTGTTCGCGATTCAGCACATGATCGACAAGGGCGTGCTCCCGAAGTCGCTCGAGTCGCCGTTGTACACGACATTCCTCGCGTCGGCGTTCCGGTCCATTCGATTTGGCGTGAACGAGGCGCACGGCCGAGGCATCGCGATCCAGCTCAACTATCTGCTCGACCAGCGGGGATTCACCGTGAAGCCGGACGGCACGTTCGCCGTGAATCCCGACCGGGTGAAGGAAGGCGTCGCCGGCCTCACGCGCGACATCATGACGATTCAGGCCGAGGGCGATTATGCGAAGGCCAAGGCGCTCGGCGAGCGGCTGGGGGTCGTGCGGCCGCCCGTCCAGCGTGTGCTCGACAAGCTGATGGACGTGCCCGTCGACATCGAGCCGCAATTCATGACGGCGGATCAACTCGTGCGACGGCCGAGGTAGCCGCACAGATTCGGTGTCTCTTCGCCTAGCCTAGCCGGCGGAAATCTGTCAGGCTCAGTTGCAGCGTAGAACTTCTAGACGCGCAGCCCCACACGCCCTGCCCGAAAAGAAACGCTCCTCCAGCGTTTCGACCGGGGCCTTCGCGCGTCGTAGGTATTGTGGTGACGCCGGCCCTTCGCTTGCTCTTGATCGAGGATTCGTCCGATGACGCTGCGCTTTTGGTGCGCGCGCTCACGCGCGGCGGCTACGACGTCGTCTGCGAACGTGTGGATACGCCTGCGGCCATGACCGCCGCGCTCGATCGTAAGTCGTGGGACGTGGTGATCGCCGACTACACCATGCCGGGCTTCACCGGCACCGCGGCGCTCGACTTGCTGCGCCAGCGCGACGCCGACATGCCGTTCATTTTCGTCTCGGGCACGATTGGCGAAGACATCGCGGTGGCGGCGATGCGCACGGGGGCGCACGACTACATCATGAAGGGCAACTTGGCGCGCCTCACCCCCGCGATCGAGCGGGAGCTGCGCGATGCGGGCGTCCGGCGCGAGCGGCGGCGGGTCGAGCAGCGCCTGGCGCACCTGGCGTACCACGACGCGCTGACCGATTTGCCGAACCGCCTCCTGCTGCACGACCGCCTGCAGCAGGCGACCCTCGTCGCCCACCGGGAAAGCACGAGGCTCGCCCTGCTGCTGCTGGACCTGAACGGCTTCAAGGAAATCAACGACACGCTCGGGCACCACGCTGGCGATCGCGTGCTCCAGTGCGTCGCGTCGCGTGTGCGCGACTCGCTGCGCGAGGCCGACACGGTGGCGCGGCTGGGCGGCGACGAGTTCGCCGTCGTGCTGCCGCTGACCGACGTCGACGGCGCGTTGCTGGCGGCCCAGAAGCTCCTGCAGGAGATCGAGAGGCCGTGCGTCATCGACCACCGTTCCCTCAGCGTCCGCGCCAGCCTCGGCATCACGTGTTTCCCCGAGCACGGATCGTCGGCCGAGACGCTGCTGCAGCGAGCGGACGTCGCGATGTACGTCGCGAAGGGTGACGGCGTCGGCATCGCCGTGTACGACGCAGACCGCGATCGGCACACGCACCGCCGCCTGACGCTGATCTCCGAGCTGCGGAAGGGACTCGACGAGAACCAGTTCTTCCTCGAGTACCAGCCCATCCTCCACCTGTCGACCAACGTGATCATCGGCGTCGAAGCGCTCGTACGCTGGAACCACCCGCAGCAGGGCCACGTGCTGCCGGGCGACTTCATCCACCTGGCGGAGCAGACGGGCCTCATCAATCCGCTGACGACGATCGTGCTCGAGACGGCGATCCGCGAGTGGAGCGAGCTGCCGACCGTGCCGCCGGTGACCGTGTCGGTCAACCTGTCGCCGCGGACGCTGCGGGACCAGGATCTGCCGCGGCGGATTGCGGACATGCTTGCGGTGTACGACGTGCCGCCCTCGTCGCTGGCACTCGAGATCACCGAGAACATCATCATGGCCGACCCGGCCCGGTCGATGGATTGCCTGACGCGCCTGCACCGCATGGGCATCCGCATCGTGATCGACGATTTCGGCACCGGCTATTCGTCCCTGAGCTACCTGCGCCGCCTTCCGGTCGACGAGCTGAAGATCGATCGCTCGTTCGTCGCCGGTTTGATGAACGGCCAGGACGACGTGATCGTGCGCTCGACGATCGATCTGGCGCACAACCTCGGGCTCACCGTCGTGGGCGAGGGCGTCGAGAGCGAGGAGGTCCAATCCCGCCTGCTGACGCTCGGCTGTGACGCCGCGCAGGGCCTGTTCATCAGCCCGCCGCACGGCGCGTCGATCATCCACGCGTGGTTGAAGCGGCAGACGCTGCTGGGGCTGCTGTGAACGATCGCCGCCGCCGGCGCCTCTCGCGCGCCGCAATTCACGTCACGGCCGCGCTCGGGCTGCTGCTCGTCGTGGTCACCGGGTGGGCTGCGTCGCGCGGCCCGGCGTACGTGGCCGGCACCTTTGCGGTCGGCGTGCTGCTCCTGGGCGCGAGCCATGTGCTGCTGGCGCGAGAGATCCGCAGCCACGAATCGATCGAGCGGGCGCTCCACGACACCAACCGCGAGCTGGAGTCGTTCAGCTATTCGGTGTCGCACGATCTGCGCGCGCCGCTGCGCAGCATCGACGGCTTCGGTCAGGCGCTCGTCGAGGACGCCGGTCCGGGGCTGGCGCCCGAGGCGAAGGGCCATCTCGACCGGATTCGCGCCGCCACGCAGCGCATGGGGTACCTGATCGACGATCTGCTGGTGCTGTCCAAGGTGTCGCGCGCGGAAATGAAGCGGGAGCGGGTGGACATCAGCGAGCTGTCGGCGCAGATCGTCAGCGATCTCAGGCGTCAGGCACCGGCGCGGACCGTGACGGTCGCCGTGGCGCCGGGCCTGACGGGCATCGGCGACGCGCGGCTCGTGCGTCAGGCGCTGCAGAACCTGCTCGAGAACGCGTGGAAGTTCACCGGCCGGCGCGACGACGGCTCCATCGAGGTTGGGCAAACGCGCGACGGCGCGGGCGTGCCCGCCTTCTACGTCCGCGACAACGGCGCCGGCTTCGATCCCGCCTACTCCGGGAAGCTGTTCGGACCGTTCCAGCGCCTGCACGCCGCGTCCGAGTTTCCCGGCACGGGCATCGGCCTTGCGACCGTCCAGCGCATCGTGCATCGCCACGGCGGCCACGTCTGGGCGGAGGGCCGGGTCAACGAAGGCGCGTGTTTCTATTTCACGCTCGGGTGAGAGGGTAACCAGTGAACGAGATCTTGCTGGTCGAAGATAATCCGGACGACGTGGACCTGACGCTTCGGGCGTTCCGGAAGAGCAAGATCGCGAACGACATCGTCGTCATGCGGGACGGCGTCGAGGCGCTCGACTATCTCTTCGCGACCGGGACGTATGCCGGCCGCGCCGGGGCGCCACTGCCGCAGGTGGTGCTGCTCGACCTGAAATTGCCGCGCATGGACGGGCTGCAGGTGCTCGAGCGCATCCGCGCGAACCCGAAAACGAAGCTGCTGCCGGTCGTCATCCTCACCTCGTCCACCGAGCAGCGCGACCTGCTGAGCGGCTACAGCCTCGGCGCGAACAGCTACATCCGCAAGCCGGTCGACTTCCAGGCGTTCCTCGAAGCCGTCCACCAAGTCGGTATGTACTGGCTCCTGCTCAATCATCCGCCGCCGACAGCTTGACCTTATACTCCAGTACAGGGGCGATACTACCTGTATGTGGATCAGCCAGACCGCCAAAGAGGCCGGCGTCAACGCGCAAACGCTGCGCTGTTACGAGCGCCGCAGCCTGCTGCCCAAGCCGCCGCGCCGCGGATCCGGGTACCGCGGATATCCGGGCGATGCCGTACGCATCGTCCGCTTCATCAAGCGGCACCGCGTCCGCGCGATCGCGGATCCTGCCACCACGGCGGCGCGGCCGAGTGTCCGATCATCGACGCGCTGAACGAGGTGCAGTGATGGCGCTCGATCCTGTCTGCGGCATGACGGTCGATCCCACGCGGGCGGCCGGGCACGCCGACCATGAGGGCACGACCTACTCCTTCTGCTCGAAGGGCTGTGTCGCGAAGTTCACGGCCGACCCGAAAAGATATCTCTCCGGCGCACGCGAGCCGATGCATGTCGGTGCGCCACCAGCCCTGGTGACAATCGGCGGTCTCAAGGGGCCCAAGCCCCGAGTCCCCGAATCCCGAATCCCGACCCCCGAATCCCGAATCCCGAATCCCGAATCCCGAATCCCGCCCCAGTGGGTCTGTCCGATGGACCCCGAGGTTGTCAGCGACAAGCCGGGGGCGTGCCCGAAGTGCGGCATGGCGCTCGAGCCCCGTGTCGCCGATCCGAGCGACGCGCCGAATCCCGAGCTCGTCGACATGACGCGACGCTTCTGGATCGGCGCCGCGCTCGGCGCGCCGGTCTTTCTGCTGACGATGGGCGACATGGTGAGCGGCGGAGCGCTCGGCCATCGGATCGGCCTCGTCTGGATCAACTGGGTCAGCCTCCTGCTGGCGACGCCGGTCGTGCTGTGGTGCGGCTGGCCGTTCTTCGATCGCATGTGGCAGTCGTTCGTGAACGCCAGCCCGAACATGTTCACGCTCATCGGCATTGGCGTGGGCGCGGCGTACGGCTACAGCGCCGTGGCGACCGTCGCGCCGGACCTCTTCCCGGCCGGCTTCCGGATGCACGGCGCGGTTGACACGTATTTCGACACGACCGTCGTCATCACCGTGCTCGTGCTGCTCGGCCAGGTCCTCGAGCTGCGTGCCCGTCATCGGACCGGTGCGGCGATCCGGCAACTGCTCGGGCTGGCGCCGAAGACCGCGCGGCTCGTGCACGACGGAACCGAGGAGGACGTTCCGCTCGACACCGTGCAGGCGGGTGACGTGCTGCGCGTCCGGCCCGGCGAAAAGATCCCGGTGGACGGCGTCGTGCTCGAGGGCGGCGCGGCGGTCGACGAGTCGATGGTCACCGGCGAGTCGATCCCCGTCGACAAGCACGCGGGCGACGCGGTGATCGGCGCGACGATTGCCGCAAACGGCACGTTCACCATGCGCGCGGAGCGCGTCGGACGGGAAACGCTGCTCGCGCAGATCGTCCGCATGGTTGGCGAGGCGCAGCGGACGCGCGCGCCCATTCAGCGCCTGGCGGATCGCGCCGCGGAGTACTTCGTGCCGTCCGTCGTGGGCATCGCGGTCGTCACCTTCATCGCGTGGAGCGTCTGGGGGCCGGAGCCGCGGTTCGCGCACGCCCTCGTCAGTGCCGTGGCGGTGCTCATCATCGCGTGCCCGTGCGCGCTCGGCCTGGCGACGCCGATGGCCATCATGGTCGGCACCGGGCAGGGCGCGAAGGCCGGCGTGCTCATCAGGAACGCCGAAGCGCTCGAGCTGCTCGCGCGCGTGGACACGCTCGTCGTCGACAAGACCGGCACGCTGACGGAAGGACGTCCGCGCGTCGCCGGCATCGCGGCGGAGGCCGGCTGGACCGACGCCGACCTCCTGCGGCTCGCCGCCGCCGTCGAGCGCGGCAGCGAGCACCCGCTGGCGGCCGCGGTCGTCGACGCGGCCGACGAGCGCCACATCACGATCCCCGCCGCCACCGCGTTCCATTCCACGACAGGGAAAGGCGTCAGCGGCCACGTGGACGGGAGGCAGGTGGATCTCGGCAACGTCGAGTTGATGAAGGCGCGCGGCATCGACACGAGCTCGCTGACGGCGCGTGCCGACGCCTGGCGGCAGGATGGGCGGACCGTGCTCGTCGTCGCCGTCGACGGGCGGCTCGCGGGAGCGATCGCGGTTGCCGATCCCGTTCGCGCCTCAACCGCGGAAGCGATTCGCCAACTGAAAGCCGAGGGGCTGACGCTCGTCATGCTGACGGGCGACAACCGGGTGACCGCGGAGGCCATCGCGCGGCGAGTCGGCATCGACGACGTGCGCGCCGACGTGCTGCCGGCCGACAAGCGCGACATCGTGGCCGGCCTGCAGCGCGCGGGACACCGTGTCGCGATGGCGGGCGACGGCATCAACGACGCGCCGGCGCTGGCGGCTGCGACGGTCGGCATCGCGATGGGGACGGGAACGGACGTGGCGATGGAAAGCGCCGGCATCACGCTCGTCAAAGGCGATTTGCGCGGCATCGTCCGCGCCCGGCGTCTGTCGCGCGCGACGATCCGGAACATCCGTCAGAATCTGTTTCTCGCCTTCGTCTACAACACGGTCGGTGTACCGATCGCCGCCGGCATCCTGTTTCCGTTTGCCGGCCTGCTCATCACGCCGGTCTGGGCGAGCGCGGCGATGACCCTCAGCTCGCTGTCGGTCATCGGCAACGCCCTGCGCCTCCGCCGCGTGGCCCTCTGATCGACGACGACGCCAGGGGTGGCGAGGCCTGCTCGCTCGCGTCAAGACGCCGCGCCGGATGCAGCCGGCGACCGAAACGCGCCAAGGCTGATACGGCGGACGGTTTCATCACGAACACACAAAGGCCACGACGCACACGAAGAAGATCAACCACAGAGACACGGAGACACGGAGGCGCGCCGGAACGATTCGGCGGGTCGGCCTGCAACGCAGGCCGGTCTGCGCGGCCGGCTCGGATCGAGGCTCGAACCGATGCACGCGCGACGAAGGTTCGCGCCTCGATCCGAGTCCGGTCGCGCCGCCGCTTCGCGGCGCCTGCCGAATCAAGCGCGCGCGCTCGTGAACCGCTGCATCGGCGGCATCCGGGTCTTCTCTGTGCCTCTGTGTCTCTGTGGTTATTCGTGATCTTCGTGTCTTCGTGATAAAAGGTCGCTCCATGAAGCCCACTCGCTTCCTACCGCTTGCCGTACTCTGCGTGGGCGTCGTCACTAGCGCACAGTCTTCGTCTGATCGCGAGACGCTCGCGAAAATCCGCACCGAAGGTCTCGAACATTCACAGGTGCGGCCGATGTTCGACCACCTCACGATCGACATCGGCCCGCGTCTGACCGCGTCGCCGGCGCACAAGCGCGCGGCGGAATGGGCTCGCGACCGGCTGGCATCCGACGGTCTGCAGAACGCGCGGCTCGAGCCGTGGAAATTCGGGCGGGGTTGGACGCTCGAGAAGCTCACGGTCGAGATGATGGAGCCGCGGTACCTGCCGCTCATCGGTTACGCGGACGGCTGGTCCGCGTCGACGAGTGGGGAGATCGTCGCCGCGCCCGTGTTCATCGGCGGGAAGGCACCCGAAGACGTGGCCGCCCTGCGCGCGCAGCTCAGAGGGGCCATCGTCATGACCCAGCCGATGATGACGAGCTTCGTCCGGAAGGATCGACCGCAGCCGAGCGATCCGGATTACGTCCCGATGGCCGCGGCGTACGCGACCCTTCGAGAGCCTCAGGGTCGTCCCGAGCAAGGTCGAGGGACGACGAGCGCAGGCCGATCCAACACACCGCCGCAGGGCGAGACGCCGCAGCAGCGCGCGCAGCGGATCACGCAAATCCTGCGCGACGCGGGCGCGGGCGTTATCCTCAAGCCGAGCACCGGCGAGCACGGCACCGTGTTCGTCACGGGTCGCGACGGCGGGCCCGGCGCCGCGCCGTCGATCACGCTGAGCGGCGAGCACTACAACATGATCGTGCGCTTCCTGCAGCAGAACATCCCCGTGAAGCTGCGTGTGAACGTGCAGGCGACCTTCTACGACGCCGACGGCGGCAACGCCTACAACGTCCTCGCCGAGCTGCCGGGCACCGATCCCGCGCTTCGCGACGAGGTCGTGATGATCGGGGGCCATCTCGACTCGTGGCACACCGGCGTCGGCGCCACCGACAACGCCGACGGCTCGACGACGGTGATGGAGGCGATGCGGATCCTGATGGCGATCGGCGCGCGTCCGCGGCGGACGATTCGCGTCGCGTTGTGGGGCGGCGAAGAGCAGGGGCTGCTCGGATCGAAGGCCTGGGTCGCCGAACACCTCACCGGCGACGCCAACGCCGTGGCGCGCGAGAAATTCGACGTCTACTACGACATCCGCACCCACCACACGAACGTGGACACCTTCGATCGCGTGAACATCGACGACATCCGCCAGGCCGCCATCGTCATGGCCACGTTCGCCTACCAGACCGCCGTGGCGGATCGGAAGCTGCCGAGGCTGCAGAAGTAGGGGCGAGCTTGCCTGCCCTCGGCCGGCGCGGTGGCCCGCGCTTCACGCTCACCAAGTGGTACTTCGACTGCGTGGCCCCCGACGGTCGCGCGGTCATCGGGTACTGGGCCTCGCTCGCGCGGCGCCGTCTCGCTCTCACCTGGCAGAACGTCGCCCTTTACGAACCAGGTCAGCCGCCCGTGCGCCGATCGAGCCTTGTGTCGGAGCCGGCGCCCGAGGTCGCCGGCGACACGATCACCTGGCACGCGCCCGCGCTGGCCTGCGTGATGGGCGTCCGGTCGCGGCAGCGACCCTTCGAGGCGCAACTCCTCGACGGCGACGCAGGCCTCGTCGAGTGGCGCGCTGAAGCGCCGGCCGCCGTCGTCTCGGTTGAGCTGAGCGGATTCGCGCCGGTGTGCGGCCCCGGATACGCCGAGCGCATCGTCATCACGGTGCCTCCGTGGCGCCTGCCCATCCGCGAGCTTCGCTGGGGCCGCTGGCTCGACGCGGCGGCGAGCCGCTCCGTGGTGTGGATTGACTGGCGGGGTGACTCCCCACGCACCTGGGTGTTCGTGGACGGTGGCAGGGCGCCATCAGCCACGGTGACGGACGAGCGCGTGTGCGCCGGAGCCGTGACCGTCGCGCTCCGCGAACGCCGTACACTCGAGGCGCGGGCGTTCGCGGAGGGCGCCGCCACGATTCCGCCTCTTCAGGCCGTTGTGCCGAAATCGTTCCTCGCGCTCCGCCAGACCAGGTGGTGCAGCGCCGGTACGCTGCGTGAAGGGAACGCCGCGGCCCTCGCTGGCCATGCGATTCACGAGCTGGTGGTGTGGCGATGATCGCCCGCCTGGCGTACACGGCCCTCTTCTCGGTGGCGCTGCCGGCGCTGCTCGTGGCGTGGGCGATCCGCCTCGACGCGGTGCTCACTCTTCCGGCGTACGGGTCGGTGGCATCGGGTGCCGTGGTGGCATCCGCCGGCTTGACGCTGATGGCGGCGGCGACACGAGATCTCTGGGTCCACGGGCGCGGCCTGCCGGCGAGCCCGTTTCCACCGGAACGACTCGTCACGCGCGGCGTCTACCGTCTCATCGCGCATCCGATCTATCTCGGTGCGATCCTCGTGGCCGTCGGCGTCTCGCTCGCGACACGGTCTCCAGCGGGGCTGTGGATCGTCTCGCCGGTGCTCGCGCTCTCGGCGGCCGCGTTCGTTGCCGGGTTCGAGCAGGACTCCACGCGTCGCCGCTACGGCGCCCTGCCGGCGCCGCTTCTGCGATTGCCCAGCGAGACGGACGCGCGACCATCGGCCTTCGACCGTGCCGCGGTGTACGCGCTCGTGTTCCTGCCGTGGCTCATTCTGTACGAGGGCCTCGCGTATCTCGGCGTGCCGCCGGACGCGCGATCGACGTACCTCGCGTGGGACCGGTCGCTGCCGGTCATTCCCTGGACGGAGGCGTTATACGCGGCGACCTATCCGTTCGCGGTTCTCGCGCCACTCGCCGCCGCCCGGCGGAGCGACCTTCGCCGGTTTGCGCTCGGCGGGATGTGGGCCACCGCGATCATTATTCCGCTCTATCTCCTGCTGCCGCTGGTGGCTGAGGCCAAGCCGGTTCCGGGCGAGGGAGTCTGGCAGACGCTCATGATCTTGGAGCGGCGATACGACCCGCCGGCAGTGACTGCCTTCCCCGCGTTTCACGTCGTTTGGGCGTGCCTGGCGGCCCGCCTCTACGCATCGAGGTGGCCGCGGATGCGGGGGTTCTGGTGGATGATCGTGGCGGCGTTGGCGGCAAGCTGTGTGACGACGGGGATGCACGCCGTGGCGGATGTCGTCGGGGGTTTCGTGGCGTACGTGCTTGTCGCGCGTCGTGTGGCGATCTGGCGGCGCGTGTGCGATGGAGCGGAGCGCCTCGCGAATTCGTGCCAGGAGATCGTGCTCGGCCCCCTTCGCCTGATGACCCATGGCATCTACGCGGGCGCAGGCGCGACGGTCGGGCTCGTCGTCGCCGTGGCGCTCGCCGGGAGCCAGAACGTCGGCTGGCTCGTCGCGATGACGCTCGCCGGCGTGTTCGGCGCCGCGCTGTGGGCGCAGCTCGTGGAAGGGTCGCCGCAGCTGCTGCGGCCGTATGGTTACTTCGGTGCCGTGGTCGTGGTGATCGGGCTGGCGCTCATCGCCGGTCTCGCCGGTGCGGACGCATGGCTCCTCTTTGTGTCGTTCGGCGTCGGCTCGTGTTTCACGTACGCGATCGGGCGGATGCGATGCCTGGCGCAAGGGTGCTGCCACGGCCGCGAGGCGCCCGACTTTCTCGGTATACGGTACGTGCACCCATCATCGCGAGTGGTGCGCTTGAGCGGGTTGGGCGGTGTGCCCCTGCATCCGACCCCTCTCTACTCGATGCTGTGGATGATGCTCGTCGGCCTCGTGCTCCTCCGCCTCTGGCACCTCGCGGCACCGCTCCAGTTCATGGCCGGCACGTACTTCGTGCTCGTCGGCCTCGGGCGGTTCGTCGAAGAGCATCTCCGGGGCGAGCCGCAGACGCGGATCATCGCAGGGTTGCGGCTCTACCAGTGGCTGGCGATGGCGTTCGTGGTTGGTGGAGCGGTGCTGACGACGCTCGGGTCAACGGCGGCGCCGGCCGCACCGCGATTCGACCCGGGCAGCCTGGCGGTCGCCGTGGCCGTGGGAGCGATCTGCTACGTCGCCTACGGTGTCGACCTTCCGGGGTCGAGCCGCAGGTTTTCGCGACTGAGGTGAGACGACGACCGGGGCGGGTGGCTCGTCGCGGTCCTCCGGTTAGCACAATTCTTGATGGTCTTTACGACCGGTTCCTGTTGCGAGATGTCGGTGGTAAGGTCTTGCCCGGGGCGGACACTTCCGTCGGGGTCTGGATTCTCCTGTGCGGTTAGTCTGAACAAAAGCAAAGCTATTTGAGGCGAAGAATGGAACCGATGGCCACGACTCTTCGAAGAGTTCGACCGTGGGCCCTGTTGCTGCTGCTTCCAGGCCTTGCCTTCGGCCAAACCGGGCAAGATCGGAAGACGCGGTATACGGGACGTCAACTGAAGGGCAATCGTTTCGAATGCACCAGCGACCAACTGGCCGAGGCTGGATTCTGGCGGGAAGCACCTTCCGGCGGCGTCAGCAAGTCTGCATCAATCACGACGCAGCCGGGCAATTCCAACTGGCACATCACGATTCAGGGCGGCACGGCTCGGGTACTGGCAGCGGGCCATAGCGCTCCGAGCGGTGGCGGTCCCCAGGAATTCTCAGTTGAACGCACACCAATCGGGCTCCTGTTGCTGTCGAAACGAGCAACTGGCGAATCACCGCAGGTGATCACCATCGATCTCTCGAACGCGTCGTTCGTGTACTCGAACCAGCACGTCAATCCGGCGTTCAACAGGGCGGCAGCTTGGTACGGCTCGTGTATCCAGTCAGCACGATGACGAACGACGACCGTCTGCGCATCTCGGCACGCGCTCAACGCGCTGGAGCCGGCGGCGTTCGGCGTCCGTCTGGTACCCTGCGTAAGACCGCCGTGGCTCAGCGTGAGTTAGACCACCGAAGAACCACAAAGCCCTGAAACGGACCTCGAAAGTGCTGCACGCAGCCTGTAAACTGTGGCTAGCGATGCTCGTCGCATTCGATTCAAACGTGCTGACTGCGTTCCTCACCGCAAACGCGAAGCCGATGCCGTCGGCTGGTGATGATCTGGCTGCATTTCAATTGTTCATGTACGCTCCGAAACTGGTCATCCTGCCCACAATTACGCAGGAAGCCGATCGGATTCTCCATGGCGACAGACGTAAAGAACATCTCACGTGGGTTTGGTATCACTTCGACGAGGCACTCCTCGATCGTGAGGCAGAGCAAATCGAGAGCCGTACTCGGGAATTGTTGCCGTATCACTCTGATGCAGACGACTGTCGAATCGTCGCAGAGGCCGAGGTCGCAGGGGTCGATGTGCTTACGACGATTGACAAGAGAATCTCGAAGCGGCTGCAATCGCGCACGCGAGTACGACTACTGCCGCCCCCTATCGCGGTTGCGGAACTCGCAATCGCACGGGGCGCACACCCGCGACGCGAGCCAGCCAGTGGGCATCCACATGCTGGCGCTGCCTGGTGGCGTATATGACTCGGCTGACGCACGTCCGGCTTTGTGGTCTATTCGGCTGGTTCGACAGTCCAGCGGCCACTGACGCACTGCTTGCGTTGGCCAAAAACGGCATCCAGCCGACGGCGCCGAAGTGATCGAGCGCGCCGCGGCTGATGCCGATTGCGTTGCCAGCCACGCGAACGGCGGTATTCTTCAAGAGACGGGAGCGTTCATGGCCAACGACGTGACGGCGGTGATTCACAGCGACCCGAACATCATGGGCGGCACGCCTGTGTTTGTCGGTACCCGTGTGCCCTTCCAAACGCTCCTCGATTACCTCGAAGCCGGAGATCCGCTCTCTGAGTTTCTCGAGGATTTTCCCACGGTCACGCGTGAGCAGGCGGTAGCGGCTCTCGAGCAGGCCAAGGAGGCCCTTCTCGCTCGTGCGCATTCTGCTTGACGAGTGTTTGCCGAAACGCCTGAAGCGAGACTTGATCGGGCACGACGCTCGAACGGTCCCGGAAATGCGCTGGGCGGGCACGCAAAACGGTGACCTGCTCGGGTTAGCCGAGGGGCAGTTCGATGTGTTTCTCACGGTCGATCGTAATCTCTCATTTCAACAGGACGTCAGCCGATTCAAGATCGCGGTCGTCGTCATGGAGGCCAAGGGCAACAGGTACTCGGACCTTCAGCCTCTCGTCGCTGACGTCCTGATGGTCCTGCACGACGTCGCGGCGGGTCACGTTGTGAGGGTGGGTCGTTAGCGGCCCGGCGACGCGTGTACAATTCCGCCCATGACAAAGCGACTTGTGTTCGGCCTGTGTGCCGCTGTGGCCGTGGTGTGCGCGTCGCGGCCGTTCGCGCAGGAGCGTGAGGATCGCACGCTCCTCAATCACGAGCAGATGCGCGCGATCGTCAGCGAAGCCTCGGGCGAGCGCGCGATGCATCATCTCCTCGAGCTGGTGCCCTACCCGCGCATCCGCCCGATGTCCGAGTATCAGGGGCACTTCCGCGAAAGCGAGGTGATGGCGGGATTCGCCAGGGAATACGGGTTCTCGTCGGTCGAGATCGAGTCGTTCCCGTCCCCGCAGCGCAGCTGGGCGCCGACGTTCGGCGAGCTCTGGATGGTGACGCCGACCGGGCAGAAGAAGCTGTACGACATTCACGACGTCGCCGTGTCGGTGGCGGCCAACAGCGCGAACGGCGACGTGACGGGCGAGCTCGTGGACGTCGGCCTCGGCACGCGCGCGACGGACTTTGCCGGCAAGGACGTCACAGGCAGGATTGCCATCGGCTCGGGCGGCGTCGCGCAGATCTACGCGCTCGCGTCGGAGCGCGGCGCGATCGGCGCCGTCGGGTACAGCACGCTCTATCCGGACCGGGGCGTCGACGTCATTCCGTCCTCCAGCATCATGGTGAACGCGCAGGGCTTCGGCTGGGCCGTGTCGCCGCGGACGGGTCACGACCTGGTGGCCCGGCTCGCGCGCGGCGAGAAGATCTCGCTGCGCTCTGTCATCAGAGCCGAGACCATGCCCGGCGAGCTGGAAACGGTGCACGCCACCATCGCCGGCGACCCGCGGTCGACCGGGGACGTCATCATCTCGAGCCACCTGTACGAGGGGTACCTCAAACAGGGCGCGAACGACGACAACTCCGGCTGCGCGCTCACACTCGAAGTGGGCCGCGCCTACCTCAAGCTCGTCGCCGAGGGAAAGCTGCCGAAGCCGAAGCAGACGATTCACTTCCTGTGGGTCCCCGAGATCAGCGGGACGAACGCGTGGCTCAACGCCCACCCCGACATCGCCAAACGTATCGTCGCCGATCTGAACTTCGACATGGAGGGCATCCGGCTCTCGACCTCGCGCAGCTACTGGATTCTGCAGCGGACGCCGGACACGTTCCCGTCGTTCCTGAACGACATCGGGCAGAGCATGATGGAGTTCGTCTCGGAGGTCACGCGCGAGCGCGTGCGCTTCCGCGCGAACGGCTACGCGCCGAGCCTCCCGGTCCAGTCGCCCAATGGCAGCGACGATGCGTTCTACATCAAGATCGACAAGCACTACGGCTCGAGCGATCACGTCACCTACATGCAGCACGGGATTCCGGCGGTGATGTTCATCACGTGGCCGGACAACTGGTATCACTCGTCGCAGGACACGCCGGACAAGCAGGATTCGACGCAGTACAAACGCGCCGCCGTCGTCGCGACCGGCGCGATGGCCGTGCTCGCGACCGGTGGAGACGGGATGGCCGCCCGCGTCGTGTCGGAGAACCTCGCGCGGGGCGCCGAGCGGATGGGCGAGTCGCATCGCAAAGCGCTGTCATACATGGCCGATGCGACCGACGCCCCTTCCCTGACCGCCGCCTACAAGGAGGCGGTGGTCGCGATCCGACATCAGACCGCCGTGGAAAAAGGGGTCGTGCGATCGGCGCGCGTGCTGTTCGACAACCCGGCGGACGGCGAGAAGAAAGTGCAGGCGTTCGAGCCGCTCATCGACAGGCGCGGAGCGGTGCTGCTCGATGAAGCGAAGGCGGCGTACACGCTGCAAGCCGCTCAGCGGAAGACGCCGGCGGCCGAACCGGTGATGACCGCGGACGAGAAGGACGCGTCGACGCTGCTCGTCGCGTGTGTGCACGGCAGCAGCGTCTCCGGCTGCAACCCTTCGGCAGGCGCAGGGCAGGGGCCTGGTGGTGCCGGCGGAGGCCGTGGTGGCGCGGGCGGCGGCCGCGGCCCTTCGACAGGCTCAGGGCAAGCGGGTGGCAGCGGGCTCCCGCAGCACATGACCGCCGAAGCGACGATTCTGCTCGGTCAGAAGAAGACGGCGCTCGAGATTCGCGACTTCCTGTCCGGCGAGTTCGATCCGGTGCCGCTCGCCGACATCATGACCTACCTGCGCGCGCGCGAAGCGGCGGGCGTCATCAGGCTGGTGAAGCGGTAGGGCACCTGGGTCAGGTAGGTCGGGTGGGTCGGGTAGGTCGGGTAGGTCGGGTGGGTCGGGTAGGTCGGAGGAGGAGCTGAATCGCTCTTGATTGTGGACCCTTAATATAGTCATAATAATGACCATGGTAGAGATCAATATTCACGAAGCCAAGGCCAAGCTGTCCGAATACCTGGATGCTGTCGCGAGGGGCGAGCGTGTGGTGATCTGCAAGCGGAACCAGCCGGTGGCCGAGCTGCGGGCGATCGAGTCGAAGCGGACCGCTCCGCGGCCCATCGGTGGAGTCGCGGGCATCCTCATCCCGCCGTCGTTCTTCGAGCCGATGCCCGACGAGTTTCTGGATGCGTTCGAGTCCGGACCGGTCTACCCGGAGACGACGCCGCGTGCATCCCGAGTCGCCGAGCGGCCTGCGACGTACGGCTCCCGCCGGGGCGCCAAGCGAAAGCGATGAAGCTCCTGATCGACACGTGCACGTTCTTGTGGATTGTGGGCGGCGGGCGCGTGCTGCCCGCGCGTGTCGCCGAGCTCTATCAGTCGGCCGACAACGAGGTGTATCTGAGCGCCGTGTCGGCGTGGGAAATCACCGTGAAGCACGCCAACGGGCGCCTGGTACTGCCCGAGGCGCCCGAACGGCTCGTGCCCGCCGAACGCGATCGGCGCGGCATCGCCTCGCTGCCCTTCGACGAGGAGTCGGCGCTCCACGTGTCGCGATTGCCCGTCCTGCATCGCGATCCGTTCGATCGCATGCTCGTCAGCCAGGCGATCGTGCACGGGCTGGCCATTCTCACTCCGGATCAGCTGATTGCGCAGTATCCGGCGCGGACGGTCTGGTGACGCCATGAGCCTCCTCGACAACATCGCCCGTGCGCGGGCCTTGGATCTCGAGCGGACGCGTTTCGCCGGGATGCCGATTCATCCCGCGCACAAGCCCGGCCACTTCTACGACAAGATGACGGAGCGCGATCCGGACACGAAGATGACGCTGTTCGGCCACGTGCACCTGCTCGTCACGCACGGCATCCACAGCATCGAGAACCTGAACCTCGACGAGCTCGCCGCCGCCGGTCATCACGAGCTCGCGTTCATCGGCATTCCGCTGAAATGTCGGGGCGCCACGGGATCGCCGATTCGTCCGCTCGCCCTCGTCGAATAGCGCGCCAGCGGCGTCCGCCGAATCTCACAGGGGCACACTCCGCGGCCTCCGCGTTTTCCTCTTCTCCGTGTCTCCGTGTCTCCGTGTCTCTGTGGGTGATCCTGGTTCCGATTCAGTCGAGACACTCCGGCAGGCTAGTGTCGTGCGAGCGGCACCTGAGCGCTCGGGCCCGTCATCTCGGTTGGCGGATCGCCGCCGGCCATTTCCTGCGCGACAATCAACTGACGCGCTTCGCTGCGGATGAACGGCAGCCGCAGCGAGAAGATCCCGGCCGCCACCAGGCACACGAGGCCGCCGCCCGCCACGGTCGCCGGCGCGCCGATCCGCTCGGCCACCCATCCGGCGAACAGCGAACCGAACGGCGCCATCCCCATGAACATCATCGAGTACACCGCCATCACGCGGCCGCGCAGCGCATCGGGCACCATCGCCTGAATCAGCGTGTTCGACGAGGCCATCTGCACGATCATCGAGGCGCCCACCGGCACGAGCAGCAGCGCCGACAGCCACAACGAGCGCGAGAGCGAGAAGCACATCAGCGCGATGCCGAACGCCGCCGCTGCCGTCGCCACCCACCGCCCGAGCCCGCGCACGCCGCGCCGCGACACGAGCGCGAGCGCGCCGCCGAGCGCGCCGAGACCGGACGCCCCCATCAGCAGGCCCAGGCCCGTCGGGCCCGAGTGGAGGATCGACTCGGCGAACACCGGCATGAGCACCGAGTACGGCATGCCCGCGAAGCTGACGACGCCGAGCAGCGCGAGCAGCGCGTGGACCGGCGCATTCCGGACGACGAAGCGGAATCCCTCGATCGTGTCGTGGAGCGCCGGACCCCGCGCCGCGGCCATCGGCCGCGCCGGCACCTCCATCAGCAGCAGGCCCGTGATCACGGCGATGTAGCTGAGGCCGTTCAGCAGGAAGCACCAGCCTTCGCCGACGGCGGCGACCAGCAGTCCCGCGACGGCCGGACCGACGACGCGCGCGCCGTTGAACATCGACGAGTTGAGGGCGATGGCGTTCATCAGATCCTCGCGGCCGACCATGTCCACGAGAAACGACTGCCGCGCCGGAATGTCGAAGGCGTTGACGATGCCAAGGCACGTGGCGAGGACGAACACATGCCAGACGCGCACGTGCCCGCTGAGCGTCAACGCCGCAAGCACCAGCGGGAACACCATCGACAGGGTCTGCGTGACGATGATGATCCGATGGCGGTTGACGCGATCGGCGACCGTGCCGCCGATGGTCGCGAAGAGGAACACCGGGATGAGCGTGCAGAACGAGGTGACGCCGAGCAGCGCCGAGGAGCCCGTCAGCCGGAAGACGAGCCACGACTCCGCGATCGACTGCATCCAGGTGCCGGTGAGGGAGATGAGCTGACCGCCGAAGAAGAGCTGGTAGTTGCGGTGCCGGAACGCCCGCGTGAAGTGCGCCACGAGGTGGCTAGTTCATCGAGCAGGAGCCGGGACCGCGCGGATCGCCGCAGGCGCCGCACGCGCTCATCGGCCGATCCGAGAACGCCTTCGCGGGTGTGCTGGACTGCGCCGCGAAGACCGACATCAGCTTCTGCAGCTCGACGCCCTTGCACGCCGGGCATGACGGCGACTGGCCGTCGCGCGTCAGGTACTCGAAGTGGTGGCCGCAGCCGCGGCATTCGTATTCGAAAAGAGGCATGGGGTATTCTAGCGCGGACGCTCGGCTGGAGCCTCGCGCCACCTATGTCCATCGTTACCGCGGTGATGCCGGCCCCCCGGGTGCCGGTCGAGTTGCGCGAGCTCGCCGAACCTTCACTCGAGCCCGGCTCGGTGCTGCTGCGCACGCTGTACTCCGAGGTCTGCGGCACCTACACGCTCTCGGAGATCCACCAGGCGCTCGCCGACGCCGCCGCGATGCGCCTCCCCAAGGCCCTTGGCAAACCGGTCTGAGACGGGCGGCGCGCGGCGCGCCGACGCGGTCGAACCGCGACGGCGGGTCGCACTGCGCCTCGCGATCGGCGCGCTCGCGTTCCGCTTCCTTTCCGCAGTCATCGGTCTGTTCGCGAACCTTGCCTTTCCGCTGCATCAACGCGAGCAGTTGAACGTGTTCGCCGGCTCCACCAGCCCGTTCTGGGACATGTTTGCGCGCTACGACACGGGACACTTTCAGAACATCGCGTGGGGCGGCTACGCGCCGACGCCGGACGGCCGCAGCGACATCGCGTACTTCCCGGTGTACCCGCTGTTGATGCGCTGGGTCGGCGACCTGTTCGGCCGTCATCACGCGATCTATTACATCGCGGGGATCTTCGTCTCGTGGGCCTGCTACGTGCTCGCGATGGTCGCGTTGTACTACCTCGCGCGCCTCGATCTTGCGCGGCGCGGCGCGGCGCGCGCGGTCCTGCTGACGACGATCTTCCCGTTCGCGTTCTTCTTCGGCGTGGCGTACAGCGAAAGTACGTTTCTTCTGTTCACCGTGCTCGCCTTCTACGGCTTCCGAACCCGCCACTGGCTGCTTGGAGGGTCGTGCGGCGCGATCGCGACGGCGACGCGGGTGCCCGGCATCATGATGATACCCGCGCTCGCCTGGATCGCATGGCGCACGGCGGAGCCGACCACGCGCGATCGCGTGGGCGCGATCGCCGGGCTCTGCCTCGCGGCCGGCGGCTTCGGACTCTACTGTCTCTACATCTATCACCTGACCGGGAACCCGCTGGAATGGGCGGCCACGTTGCAGCGGTGGAACTATCACCCGGGCGGCGCGCCGTGGCTGGCGCCGGCGCATCTGGTCCGCCAGCTCGGCACGCATCCGCATCGCTATCTCACCACCGACCCGATGGCGTTGTACGACACGCTGTACGGCGTGACGGGGATTCTGTTCGTCCTCGCCATTCCGTTCGTCTGGCGCCGGTTCGGCGCCGGATACGGCCTGTTCATGGCGCTGAACTTGTGGCTGCCGCTGTCGTCGGGTGTGTTCGAGGGCGTCGGACGATACTGCTCGGTCCTGTTTCCGTGCTTCCTCTGGCTGGCGTCGATCCGCTCGCGCTCTGTCTCGACGGCGCTCGTGGTGGTGTTCGCGTTGTTCTACACGCTCGGCCTTGCGCTCTTCACCACCATCCATCCCCTCTTCTGAGAGCGCACCGCAGGATCAGCCCGATCGTCGTGCAGGCCTACAGGCCTGCCAGGCGAAGCGGGGCGGAAGCCCCCCCGCACTACTTCTGATTGTGCAGCGCGTAGACGCGCCCGTCGCCCTCGGTGTGCGTGAGCGTCAGCCTGTCCCGAAAGAGAATGAGGCGCGCGTCGACTCTCGCCCGCTCCTCCGGCGTGTACAGATCGCCGTGGACGACGATGTAGTTGACGCCGAGGCGGGCGAGGCTGTCGAGGCTCGTGCCGTCGGGAAACCGCACGAGCTCGCGGTACAACGGCTCGTGAAGCGGCGGACGCAGTCCGCTGTAGCCTTCGATCGTCTTCTGCCAATGCGCGGTCGAGTGCAGCATGTACTCCGAGTGACGCCGCTCGCCGCCGAGCGGGACCTCCGCGATCACAAACGGCGCCGGCTGGAGCGCGAGCCACCGATCGATGGCTGGAATCTCCACGCGGTACGGTTCCGTGCCGAGCGGGATGGCCGTGAACTCCACGACGAGCCAGACCCCGGCAACGGCCGCGAACGTGCGTCGTCGCGACGGCGTCAGGCCGCTCGTCAATCGGTCGAACCCCATGCCTGCCAGTACGGCCAGGCCGAGCACGGCGAGCAGCATGAATCGTGAAGGCACGCGGATGAAGTTGAGGCCCGGAAGCCCGTACACCAGGGGCCACAGCCCCGCGGACGGCCCCGCCGCCATCCAGATGCTGACGAGCGTGACGAGCGCGTACACGACCGCGGCATTCCGCCGATTGGTTTCGGACCATCGCCTGAATGCGTCGTGCCGGCGGCGAAGCCGTGGCATGACGTTGAATGGCGCGCGCCGGGCGATCGCGCTGCGCAGTCCGGCGCTGACGATGACGAGCGTCCATGCCCGCCACGGACTTCGTATCGAGAAGAGCACCGTGTCGTGCCACTTCGGTCTGAAGGCTCCGAACGCGATCACCAGCATTCCGGTGACCATGCCCGCGAGGGCCGCCAGTTCCAGCACCACGCCTGCGCGCATCCAGAACGCGCCGCGTGCCGTCGGCGAATCGGGTGCGCTTCTCGTGCGCCGAAGCAGGAGAGCGGCGACGGCGAGCAGCACCGGAAGGTAGCCGGGGAAAAGATACGCGTTGGCGGTGTCCTCGATGCTGCCGGCACGAAACACCGACAACATGAACGAGTGCAGATGAGTGGGCGACGCCAGGAAGCTGGAGGCGCTGGTCGTCCAGTCGTCCACGGCTCGAGTCAGGTGCATGTCGATCTGCACCTGCCGGTACGGCATGAGGATCAGCAGCGTGGGTGCGAGCAACAGCGCGCCAGGCAGACCGAAATCGCGCAGGCGCCGCACCACGGCGGGCCGTTCACCGAGCGCCAGCCGGCAGCCGATGAGGATGAGCATCGCGGCGACCAGCAACGCGGCGCCGTGGCCGCTCGTCATCGCCTGGAGCGTGAAGAACGCCGTCGTCAGGCGCAGATCGCGTTTGCGGCCCTCGTCCAGGTAGGCATGCAGATAGGCCAGGCTGAACGGCAGCCACTGGATCGTGGTGAGATGAAGCTGATCGAGCCGGAAGAAGCGCGGCGGCGAGAACGCGAAGACGAGCCCGCTCAGGGCGGCTCCGGAGGCACCGACGCCGACGCGGCGCGCCAGCACGAAGCCGCCGAGGCCGCACAGGACGCACGAGAGCAGCGCCACGACGTTCATGGCCAGCACCGGGTTGCGGGTGAGCCACAGGATCGGCGCCGCCAGGATGGCGCTGCCGATGAAGTTCTCGGAGTACGCGAGCGTGTGCCGCTCGGGGTAGTAGATGTTGGCGTCGAAGATGGAGCCGGGATTGTGCGTGAACGCGTGCGTGTCCCACGCGAGCGCCCACATGAACAGGTTGGTGTCGGCGCCGGTCGAGAGCACGCGGCCGGCCGGGTTCTTCGTCAGCGGATAGGCCAGCGCCAGCGTCAGCGCGGAGTACAGCAGGGCGACGCGCCAGCCGTGACTGATGCGAATGATGCTCATAGTACCACGAGCCATCTTTCGACCTTCGGGGTCTAATCGCTCGATGCGCCATGACGTGTACGGCGGACGCCGGGTCGGCCTGCTGCTGCTCGTCCTCGCGGTCTCGGCCTGCTCGCGGGCCACCCGATCGGCGGCCGTCGCGACTCCCGCCCCGACGCCGGCCGAGCGCCTGGCGTCTGCCGACGCGCTCGTGCGTGCGGGATGCCTGGACTGTCTGATCGCCGCCTTCGACGAGTACGACCTGCTGCGCGCGTTCCCGTCGGGGAAGGAAGCCGGAACGGCTGGAGCGGTGAGAAGCGCCGCGCTCATCGCCCTGCGCGAGCGCGAGCTCGGCATGGCCGACGAGGGCTACGGCCAGCGGGCGCGCGCCCTGCTCGCCGGGACCGGCACGCTGCCGGCGTGGCTGCCGACGCTGCTCGACATCATCGACGCGCTGCCCCCTGGCGGCATGATGCGGCCGCCGACCAGCGACATCGACCTCGAACGCGGCCGCGTGCTCCGGATCAACCACGACGCGTGGAGCGCCCGCCTGCGCGAGCTGGCGCCGATCGACGAGCTCGGGGCGTACCTCTGGCTGGCGTTCACGTGCGGCGCGAGCGAAACCCGGAACCTCACGCTCGACCAGCTGTTCGAGCCGACCGCGACGTTGCGCGACGCTCCGCTCATCGTCTATCGGCGCGCGATCTGCCGCGGGGTCGAGCCGGAGCCGCTTCACGCGCTGTTCCAACGGGATCCGCGTTTCATCGAAACGAAGTACTCCCTGGGCCGGTACGACGTCGGTCTGCTGGTCGCTGGTCAGGACAAGCTGGACGAAGCCGGCAGGCAATTCGAGGAGGCGTACGCCTGGCGCACCGAATGGCCGGCGTTGACGCAGGCCATCGCGAACCTCGCGATGACGGTGGAGGAGTTCGATCGCGCGTCGAGCTTCTACGACCGGACGCTCGAACTGGAGCCGCACGCGGTGGACGCGCTGCTCGGCAAAGCCCGCGCGCTCACGTACCTGGGCAGGAACGTCGACGCGATCGCGACGGTGGACCTGCTGATGGCGGAGCGCTGGTTCCTCGGCGACGCCCGGTACTGGCGGGCGCTGAACGAAGCCGAGCTCGAACGCTACGACGAGGCGTGGAGCGACATCGAGGTGGCCGCGAAGCTGCTCGTCAACGCCGAGGTGCCCAAGCTCGCCGGACTCATCAGTTACCGCCGCCGCGAGCTGGAGGTGTCGCGCGCGCAGTTCGAGGAATCGCGCGGCCGGAACCCGCGCGACTGCGAGACAGGCTTCTATCTTGGCGTCGTGCTCGCCGAGCAACGCGTCTGGACCCGCACGGCCGAGGTGCTCGTCGAGGCGGGGCAGTGTCTCGAGGCGGCCGAGCGCGCGTACATGGACGAAATCGCGTCGATTCGGGCGTCACACGATCCGCCCACGCGCCAGGCCAGCAAGATCGCGAGGCGCGAGCAGTACATCGCCAAGGGGCGACGCCAGATGGCCACGTCGTGGTACGACGTGGCCGTCGCCTACTACAACCTCTCGCAGAACGCCGACGCGCGGCAGTTCGCCGAAAAGGTCGCCTCCGACGAACAGTTCGGCGCGCGCGCGCGCGAGCTGATCGCACGGCTGAAGTAGAGCCGGGGTATACTGAAGGGATGTCTTTGTCAGTAGAAAAGCTCTCTTCTTCCCCGGCTCGCGCGGATGTCGCGAATCCCCTCCGGCGCAACGTCGCCATCATCGCCCACGTCGACCACGGCAAGACGACGCTGGTGGACGCCCTGCTGCACCAGAGCGGCACGTTCCGCGCCAACGAACGGGTCGCCGAGCGCGCGATGGACAGCAACGAGCTGGAGCGCGAGCGCGGCATCACGATCATGGCGAAGAACACCGCGGTCCATTACAAGGACCTCCTGATCAACATCGTCGACACGCCGGGCCACGCCGACTTCGGCGGCGAGGTCGAGCGGACGCTGTCGATGGTGGACGGCGTGATGCTGCTGGTGGACGCCTCCGAGGGGCCGCTGCCGCAGACGCGCTTCGTGCTGCGCAAGGCGCTCGAGCGGCGGCTGACGCCGATCGTCGTCATCAACAAGATCGACCGGCCCGACGCGCGCGCGTCGGAAGTGCTGAACGAGATCTACGACCTGTTCATCGATCTCGACGCCACCGAGGAGCAGCTCGATTTCCCGGTGCTCTACACCAACGCGCGGATCGGCACCGCCTCGCGCGACCCGAACGCGCCGGGCGAGGATCTGCGCCCGCTCTTCGACGCGGTCGTCGAGTTCGTGCCGCCGCCGCGCGGCAACCCCGACGCGCCGCTGCAGCTGCTCGTCGCGAACCTCGACTCGAGCGACTACCTCGGGCGGATCGCCATCGGGCGCATCTTCAACGGGCGCGTCAGGATCGGCGACGACGTCGCGGTGTGCAAGCTCGATCAGAACGTCCACCACACCAAGGTGACCAAGCTGTACGCGTTCGACGGCCTGAAGCGGATCGACATCCAGGACGCCGCCGCGGGCGACATCGTCTGCCTTGCGGGCATCGAGGACATCACGATCGGTGAAACGATCACCGACTTGGAACATCAGATTGCGATTCCGCCGATTGCGATCGACGAGCCGACGGTCTCGATGATCTTCGGCGTCAACACGTCGCCGGTGGCGGGCCGCGACGGCCAGTACGTCACGTCGCGCCAGCTCAGGGATCGTCTGGACAAGGAGCTGCTCGGCAACGTCTCGATCCGCCTCGAGCCGACCGACACGCCGGATCAGATCAAGATCGTCGGCCGCGGCGAGCTGCAGCTGTCGATTCTGATCGAGATGATGCGGCGCGAGGGGTTCGAGCTGCAGGTGTCGCGTCCCGACATCGTCACCAAGCAGATCAACGGCGGGACCGTCGAACCGGTCGAGGAGCTGGTCATCGACGTGCCGGAGGACCACCAGGGCATCGTCATCGCGCAGGTCGGCGAGCGCAAAGGCGTGATGACGAAGATGGTGAACAACGGGAGCGGCCGGGTGCGGCTCGAGTTCCGGATCCCCGCCCGCGGGCTGATCGGCTTCCGCGGGCAGTTCATGACCGACACGAAGGGCACCGGCATCATGAACCACATCTTCTCGAGCTGGGAGAAGTGGCACGGGGCGATTCCCGCACGGGTCAACGGCGCGCTGGTGGCCGACCGCGCGGGCGTGGCCACCTCGTACGCGATCTTCAACCTGCAGGAGCGCGGCGAGATCTTCATCGATCCCGTCACGCAGGTGTACGAAGGCATGATCGTCGGCGAGAACGCGCGGCCGAGCGACATGGATGTCAACGTGACGAAAGAGAAGAAGCAGACGAACATGCGCGCCTCGTCCGCCGACGAAGCCATCCGTCTCATCCCGCCGCGCAAGCTCGGCCTCGAGCAGGCGATCGAGTTCATCAACGACGACGAGCTCGTCGAGGTGACGCCGACGGCCATCCGCCTGCGCAAGCGGATTCTCTCCGCGAACATGCGGCCGAAGGCGGCGAAAGAGTAGGGACTCCAGAGCCGTGTTTCAACGACGAACTACCGGATCGGTCGTCTGTCCCTCGTGCGGATCGCTCGTCGGGGTGCGCGACGACAAATGCTACTCGTGCGGGCGCTCGAACCCGGGCCTCTGGGGTTTCGGACCGATGCTGCGGCACATCGGCGCCGAGTTCGGATTCGGACCGATTGTCATCGGCACGTGCGTGACGCTGTGGGTGATCACGCTGCTCGCCTCCGGCCGCGCGATGCGCATGGACGGCATCCTGTCGGCGTTCGCGCCGAGTCAGCAGGTGCTGTTCGCGTTCGGCGCAAGCGGCGCCTATCCGGTGTTCGGCTTCGGACGCTGGTGGACCGTGCTGAGCGCCGGCTGGCTGCACGCCGGGCTGCTGCACATCGTGATGAACATGTACTGGCTGAAGCAGATGGGGCCGGCGATTACCGACCTCATGGGGCCGGCGCGTACCGTGATCATCTACACCGTGGGCGGCGTCGCCGGGTTTGCCCTGAGCTCGTTCGCCGGCGCGTTTCTCGGCGGCCTCCCGATCCCGTTTCTCCATGGCGCCAGCATGACGATCGGCGCGTCGGCCCCGCTCTTCGGTCTGATCGGCGCGCTCTACCATTACGGCCGCACGACCAGCAGCGTCATCAGGCAGCAGGCGACCTACATCATGGTGCAGGCGTTCGTGTTCGGCCTGCTCGTTCCGGGCATCGACAACTACGCGCACCTCGGCGGGTTCGCCGGAGGGTACTTCACCTCGGCCTTCCTCAATCCGATGACGCGCGAGCGCGGGGATCACATGATCATCGCGATTGTCTGCCTCGTCGCCACGCTGCTCTCCATCATCGCGTCCATCGTCACCGCCCTGCCGCTGCTTCGATGACATTTCAGATTTCGGATTTCAGGTGTCAGATTCAATTCGTCAATCAATCTGAAATCTGAACTCTTGAATCTGAACTCTCATCGTTTCTTGATCTCCAGCTCGTCGTCGATGATCTTCTTGAAGACGTCGAACGGCTGCGCGCCGGAGATCATGCGGCCGTTGACGAAGAAGGCGGGCGTGCCGTCCACGCCGGCGTCGTTGGCATCGCTGATGTCGGCGTCGACCGCGGCCTTGTACTTGTGCGAGTCGACGCAGGAGTCGAAGCGCGCGGTGTCCAGCCCGACGTCCGCCGCATGCTGCTTGAGGTCGCCCGGGCCGAGCCGCTGCTGATTCGCGAACAGCCGATCGTGGTACGGCCAGAACTTCCCCTGTTCGTTGGCGCACTGCGCCGCCTCCGACGCCGGCCTGGCGTTCGCATGGTTGGGCAGCGGGTACTCCCGGTACACGAAGTGGATGCGATCGCCGTATGTGTCAAAAACCTGTTTGAGGGCCGGACCGACCCTCTCGCAGAACGGTCACTGGAAGTCCGAGAACTCGATCATCTCGATGGGCGCGTTGGCCGAACCGCGCGTCGGGCTGGTCGACGCCATCTTGACCGTCTGGCGCGGCGGGTCGAGCATCAGGCGCACGGTGGTCTTGCTCTTGAGCACCTCGACGTACGCCTCGCGCACGGCCTGCATGCGCTCCTGAATGAGGAACGCGCGGATCGGCTGCCGCACCTGATCGATCGGGGCGCCCTGCACGCGCGCCTGATTCGCCTGGTACCACGCGGCGATCTCCGCGTCGGCGACCTGCGGCACCTTCGAGGTGATTTCCTGTTCGACGAGCGTGGCGCGGTCGATGCCCTGTGCCTTCGCGACCTCATCCAGGAGCTTCGTCGCGACGATTTCGTCGAGCGCGGACCGGCGCGCGTCGTAGAGCGCCTGCGACAGCTTCACGCTGCCGAAGTTGGCCGCCGGCTGCTGCAGCGCCTTGTCGTCGACCTCCGCCAGCGTAATGGATGAGGATCCGACCGTGGCGACCACGTCGCTCTGGCCGGGCCGCCCTGTCGGCTGGGCGGAGGTCGGCGAACAGGCGGTCAGGAGAAGAATCGCAACCGGGACGAAACCTTTCATGGACGTAATCATACCGTGGCTGGGGCTGGGGGATCGCAAGAACTGCCAACTCACACGCTGCGCGACGTCGCAGAAACTGCGATCTGGCGAGGGCGCTCGCTCACTGTCTTCCCGAGGATCTGAAGTGGTACGGCGCGTGCAATTCTGCTTTGCATGGCAACCGTGAACACTTACCGAGAACTCGAAACCTGGCAGGTTGGGATGACGCTTGTTGAACGCTGCTACGCAGTCACGAAGTCGTTCCCCGCGGACGAACGATTCGGTCTGACGGCCCAGCTGCGTCGCGCCGCTGTTTCCATTCCCTCGAACGTCGCTGAAGGCGCGTGTCGTCGAACGACGCCGACCTACATCAACCACGTGAGCATCGCGCTCGGTTCGCAGAGGACTCCCACGCCGGTAACGTGACAACCAAGCCGCCACCAGCCACCAGCCACCAGCCACCAGCCACTACTGCCCAAGTCTCTCCGGCAAGTCCGCCACCACATACGCCATCACCGCCACCGCGGCCGCGCACTTGGCCATCTCGACCGGGTCGATCTTGTCGATGGTATCCGCCGGCGTGTGGTGGACGAGGAAGTACTTCGCGCCGTCGACCTCGAGCGACATGCCCGGCATGTGCGCCGCCTGCATGCTCGGGGCGATGTCGGCGCCGCCGCCGCCGCCGCTGATCTGGTCCGCCGCGATGCCGCCGAGCAGCGTGGCAATCGCCTTCACCGTTTCCCGCCCGAGGTCGGTTCCGCTGAAGCCGAACCCGAGCGGGCGGAAGACGCCGCCGTCCGACTCCAGCATGAGGACGTGCTTGCCGAGCTCGGCGCGGTGCTGATCCCTATACGCGAGGCCGCCCCGGCCGCCGTTCTCCTCGTTGGTCCACAGCACGACGCGAACGGTCCGCCGCGGCCGCAGGTTCAGCTTCTTCATGATCCGCAGCGCTTCCCACGTCACCACGCACCCGCCGCCATCGTCGGTCGCGCCCGCGCCCACGTCCCACGAATCGAGGTGGCCGCTGACGAGGACCACTTCGTCCGGCTTTTCGCGCCCGCGGATCTCGCCGACGACGTTGGCGGATTCGACGTCGGGCTCGGTGTGTGCGTCCATCTGCAGGTGGACGACGATCGGGCTGCCGCCGTCGGCCATCCGCTGCAGGCGATCGGCGTCTTCCGACGCGACGGCGGCCGCGGGAATCTTCGGGGCGTCTGCGGCGTATTGCAGCGCGCCGGTATGCGGTGTCCGGAGGCCGTTCGGTCCGATGGAGCGCACCAGCACGGCGACGGCTCCGTGCCTGGCTGCCCGGGAGGGCCCGGCGGATCGGACGCGCACGGTTTCGCCGTAGTTCGTGAATGCCGTGTTGAAGAACACGATGCGACCGCGCGCCGAGGACGCGTTCGCGTCGAGCTCCTCGAAGCTGTGGACCACGACCACTTCCGCCTGCACGCCGTCGCCGGGCGTGCCGACGCTGCCACCGAGACCGAGCATCACGATGGCGTGCCGCGCCGGCTCGACGATCTCCGCGCGCTCGCTGCCGCGCACCCACCGCGGCACCATCACGGTCTCCGTGTGCACGTTCTCGAGGCCGTCTTTCTTCATCTCGGTGACCGCCCACTGAATGGCGCGATCGAGCGCGGGCGAGCCGCTGAGGCGGTTGCCGATCGTGTCGGTGAGGACCGACAAGCGGTGCCAGGCGAACGTGCTCCCGAGCGCCTCGCCGATCAGCCGCGCGGCCGGCTCGCGATAGGGCTCGAGCCATGTTGGGCTCACCGGCGAGGCTTGGTGAGTCGTCTGAGCCGCGAGAGGGGTAGCCCCGAGCAACAGAAGCGCAAGAGCGAAGACATAGCTGACACGCCGTCCCATCACATGACCCTCCGGGTTGCCTCAGGGTACCTCAAGGAAGGCGTTCTTCGCCGACTCCCGGAGTGACCATCGCTTGCCGAGGAACGTCCGCCAAAACCAGCACCTATGAAATGAACCACAGAGACACCGAGACACCGAGACACGGAGAAGAAGAACACGCGGAGTGCCTCTGTGGTTGTTTCCGCGACTGATTCAGAACAGGGACCACATCCTCACAGCGCGGTGTTCGCGCGTGCCGGCGCGCGCGGGACGACCGCTTCCGGCTCCGGCGTGAAGTCCTCTCCCGGGTTGATGAACCGGTCCTTCTCGAACCGGTACTGCTTGTCGTAGAGCTGGCGGTAGCGCCCGCCCTTCTCGAGCAGCTCCTCGTGGGTGCCGCGCTCGACGATTTCGCCGTGCTCGAGCACCAGGATCTGATCGGCGCTCCGGATCGTGGACAGCCGGTGCGCGATCACGAACGTGGTGCGCCCGTGCCGCAGCGCCTTCAGGCCGTCCTGAATCAGCGCCTCGCTCTCGCTGTCGAGGCTCGACGTCGCTTCGTCCAGGATCAGGATCTTCGGATCCGCCAGAATCGCGCGCGCGATCGCGACGCGCTGGCGCTGGCCGCCCGAGAGCCGCACGCCGCGTTCGCCGACGATCGTGTCGTAGCCCTGCTCGAACGCCTCGACGAACTCGTCGCAGTGCGCGATGCGGCTCACCGCCTTGATCTCCTCGCGCGACGCATGCGGCCTGGCGTACGCGATGTTCGCGGCAATCGTCCCGTCGAAGAGAAAGTTGTCCTGCAGCACGACGCCGAGGTTCTCGCGATAGTCGCGCAGCTTCACCGCGGTCAGGTCGTGGCCGTCCACGAGCACGCGGCCGGACGCCGGCCGGTTGAACGTCATCACCAGGCTGATGAGCGTGCTCTTGCCCGAGCCGCTCGATCCGACCAGCGCCGTCGTCGATCCCGCCAGCGCGCGGAACGATACCTGCTTCAGCACCGGCACGTCCGGGCTGTACTCGAAGCTCACCCGGTCGAGCTCGACCTCGCCCCGGACGTGGGGCAGCGGCGCGCGGCTGGTGTCCTCGTCGTCTTCCGTGGCCATCCGGCGGATCTCGCGGATGCGATCCAGGCCGGCGAACGCCTCGCTCAACTGCGTGCCGATGCTCGCGAGCTGAATCACCGGCATCGTGATCATCGCCGTGAAGGTGAAGTACATGAAGAAGTCGCCGATCGTCATCTCGCCGGCGCGGATCGCCGAACCGCCGATGAGCATCATGGCGATGCCGATCGCGGCGATGACGAGCGACGAGAAGGCGGTGACCGACGACACGCCGGTCACCGAGCGCGCGACGTTGCGGAAGAGACGGTGTGCGCCTTTCGCGAAGACGAGCTCCTCGCGCTTCTCCGCCGTGTAGGCCTTGACGATGCGCACGCCGCCGAGCGATTCGGCGAGCCGCCCGGTGACCTCCGCGTTGATCTGTCCCCGCTCGCGGAAGAGCGGCCGCAGCCGCTTGAACGCCGTCGCCATGCCGCCGCCGAACAGCGCAAGGATGATGATGGTGACGACCGTGAGCTGCCAGTTCAGGTAGATGAGGACGCCGAGCGCGATCGACGCCGTCAGAATCGATCCGGTCAGCTGCACGAGGCCCGTGCCGACGAGGTTCCGGATACCCTCGGCGTCGGTCATGATCCGCGAGATCAGGATGCCGCTCTTGGTCGAGTCGAAGTAGCGGATCGGCAGGCGCATGACGTGCGCCTCGACCTCCTTGCGCATGTCGGTGATCGCGCGCTGCGCGGCGACGCCCAGCAGCTGCGAGTTCGCGAACGAGGTGACCGCGTCCACGATCGCCGCGACGCCGACCGCCATCGCGAGCGTCGGCAGCAGGTCCCAGTTCCCCTTGCCGACGACGTCGTCCATCAGGTACTTGGAGGTCGTCGGTAGCACGAGTCCCGCGAGCCGGTTGATCACCATCAGGACAAGACCGAGTGCGAGACGCTTGCGGTGCACCCAGATGAGCCCGCGCGCTTCTTCCCACGCGCCCGCCGTAAAGGCTTTCTTGCGGGTCTTCGGAAGGTCGCTGTCGGCGGCGAGAGCGGTTCGAGGTGCGCGTTCGGGATGAGCCACGGTCAAATGATACGCCGGGTCCAAAGAGCCGCATCCTGCCCCACTGGGTGAGAGGCTAAAATTGCCCCATGACCACCTTCTTCCAGGACCTGACGTTCGGCGCGCGACTGCTGGCGAAGACGCCGGGATTCACCGTGATCGCGGCGCTGTCGCTGGCGCTCGGGATCGGCGCGAACACCACGATCTTCACGCTGGTGAACGCCGTCCTGCTCAACCCGCTGCCGGTGGAAGACCCGTCGCAGCTCGTGTCGGTCTGGACGACCGACGAGCGCAACCAGGGCAGCGGGTTCGGCTTCCTGCAGACGTCGCCGATGAACTTCAAGGACCTGCGCGACAAGAACGAAGTGTTTTCGGGCCTCACCGCTCACGCCGGCATCCCGTTGAACATCACGGGCGGCACGGGAGATCCGCAGCAGATCTTCGGTGAAATCGTCACCGGCAATTTCCTTACCGTGCTCGGCGCGCGCCCGTCGCTCGGCCGCGGCTTCCTGCCCGACGAGGACCAGACGCCCGGCGCCAGGCTGGTGTGCGTCCTCGGCTACGGTGAGTGGCAGAAGCGGTTCGGCGGCGATCCCTCGATCGTGGGGCGCACCATCACCCTCAACGGCGCCCCGTTCACGGTCGTCGGCGTGATGCCGAAGGGATTCAAGGGGACCAACGTGATCGGCGCGCCGGCGCTGTGGGTGCCCTACATGACCTACATGCAGACGACCAACGGGTTCTTCCGCGAGCTGGCGGAGCCGAACAGCCGGCGCGGGCTGGTGTTCAACGTGACGGGCCGGCTGAAGCCGGGCGTCACCGTGCAGCAGGCGGAAGCCAACCTGAAGACGATCGCGCGGCAGCTCGAGCAGGCGTATCCGAACGAGAACAAGGGACGGAGTGTCACGCTGGTGCCGCTGGCGCAGGCGACGATCAACCCGGGCTTCCGCGACAACATCGTCAAGGCCGGGGGGTTGCTGATGACGATCGTCGGCCTCGTGCTGCTGATCGCGTGCGCGAACGTGGCGAACCTGCTGCTGGCGCGCGCGTCGGTGCGGCAGAAGGAAATCGCCGTGCGCCTCTCGCTTGGCGCGGGCCGGGGACGGCTCATCAGGCAGCTTCTCACCGAGGGTGCGCTGCTCGCGCTCATTGGCGGCGCGGCCGGCCTGCTGCTGGCGTACTGGGCGCAGGATCTCCTGTGGTCGTTCCGGCCACCGTTTCTCGCGGCGGATGCCGTCGATCTCCATCCTGACGTGCGCGTCCTGCTGTTCACGCTCGGCGTGTCGGTTGCCACGGGCGTCCTCTTTGGCCTGGCGCCGGCGATTCAGGCGTCCCGGCCCGATCTGGTCGTGGAATTGAAGGAGAAGACCAGCGCGCCGACCGGTTCGAACCGTCTGTTCAGCCTGCGCAACGTGCTCGTGTCGGCGCAGGTGGCGCTGTCGCTCGTCGCGCTCATCGGCGCCGGCCTGTTCCTGCGCAGCCTGCAGAACGCGCAGCGGACCAGCCCGGGTTTCGACGCGGAGCACCTGGCGGTGCTCTCGTTCGACCTGGGCGCGCAGGGCTACACGGAAGAGCGCGGGCGACAGTTCCAGCAGCGGGTGCTCGAACGCGTGACGTCGGTGCCGGGCGTGCAGGCGACCTCCGTCGCGAGCGTCGTGCCGCTGTTCGCCGGCGGTTTCGCGCGCACGGTCTTCCTCGAGGGGCAGGACACCTCGGATCGCCGCGCGGGACGACTCGTGCAGATCAGCGTCGTGGGCGCGCACTATCTCGAAAGCGTCGGCATCCCGCTGATGCGCGGGCGGGCGCTCTCGGAGGCGGACCAGCCGAACACGCCGATGGCGGTCGTCGTCAACGAGACGATGGCGAAGCGGTTCTGGCCGGACGAGAACCCGATCGGCAAGCGGTTCAAGTTCTTCGGTCAGGATTACTTCACGCAGGTGGTCGGCGTCGCGAAGGACAGCAAGTACAACTTCATCGGCGAGGAACCGACACCCTATCTCTACCAGTCGGCCACGCAGGTGTACCAGCCGCAGGTGTCGCTGTTCGTGAAGGCGGCGCAGCCGCAGGCGGTGCTCGGCACGGTGCGCGGGGAAGTGCAGCAGCTCGACCGGAACCTGCCGCTCACGAACGTGTTCACGCTGAACGACATTTTCGACCAGGCGCTGTGGGCGCCGCGGATGGGCGCGTGGCTGCTGGCCGTGTTCGCCGGCCTGTCGCTGTTGCTCTCCGTCATCGGGATCTACGGCGTGATGGCGTATGCAGTCAGCCAGCGGACGCGGGAGCTCGGCATCCGGATGGCGCTCGGCGCCAGCCGCGCCGACCTTCTGCGTCTCGTCGTCCTGCAGGGGCTGCGCGTCACGCTGATGGGCGTGGCGCTGGGGATCGCCGCGTCGCTCGCGGTGACGCGCCTCGTCGCGAGCCTGCTGTTCAACGTGAGCCCGACCGATCTCGTCACGTTCACGGTGGTGCCGGCGCTGCTGGCCGCCGCCGCGCTCGGCGCGAGCTATCTGCCCGCGCTGCGCGCGACGCGGATCGATCCGATGGTCGCGCTGCGCTATGAGTAGGTCGGGTGGGTCGGGTAGGCCGGGTGGGTCGGGTAGGTCGGGTAGGTCGGGTGGGCCGGGTGGGGCGGG
>Ga0082335_1001425_pt1 | contig 50849 bp, 33 predicted proteins | sample Subgrocontami58m_FD_72375 | JGI IMG/M metagenome (GOLD analysis project Ga0082335, IMG submission 72375) | Subsurface groundwater microbial communities from S. Glens Falls, New York, USA - GMW37 contaminated, 5.8 m (SPADES assembly) (version 2) ... | reverse complement strand
TCATCCCCCCCACCATTCAACCCCCCATCCATTCATCCACTCATCCATTCATCCACTCATCCATTCATCCACTCATCCATTCATCCACTCATCCATTCATCCACTCATCCATTCATCCAACCATCCATTCATCCACTCATCCATTCATCCACTCATCCATTCATCCACTCATCCACTCATCCACTCATCCATTCATCCACTCATCCATTCATCCACTCATCCACTCATCCACTCATCCAACCATCCATTCATCCATTCATCCAACCATCCACTCATCCATCACCTGCCCGCTCTTTCCGGGCGCGGCTTGGGTTGAAAATGATATGGCAGAATATCTGGAACCACTTTCACTGGCGTGGTGAACTTAAACGGCGCCGGGCCGTTCGGGTTCGCAAATGTCAGCTCAACCATGAACGCTCGCCAGCCTTTTTCAGGCACGCTCACCTTGCCTTCGTAAGATCCGGCATCGTTTTGCGCCAAGTCGCTGCTCGTCCAGACTGGCCCTAAGGTTTCCAATCGAAAATCCCGCGCCTCCGGGTTGGTCGCTTGCCAAAGCTTCACCGCGCTCGGCTTCGAGTCCACCCTCACATTCCAAATATTCGAGGAGGGCGCAGTCCAGGAGAACTTCGGCAACGGTCCGTGTTTGAGAATGGCGGCATACCACGCGGCCAAACTCTCGGTCGCGTCGGTGTTCTTCAAGGAATGATCCGCGTTCGGCACGTAGCGCAGGTATTTCACCCCGGGCAAATCTTTGAAATAAAACTGCGCCGAATCCGGCAGGAAGAATTGGTCGCCTGTCGCGTTGATCAGGAACTTCGGCATCGTGAAACGTTCCCGATATGAATATGGCTCGACCAGTTTCAGCAACGCTCGGAACTCAGGCGTTTGCTGCCAATCCATCACGTGATTCTCTTCGTAGTCGTGCACTGCCGGCGCGTAAAACCCGTACGCTTCCCAGTGATGAATGAAGGACGGTTCGAGGTTGAGCATGTCGATCACAATCGGCACGATCGAAACCACCCGTTTGTCCACCGCCGCAGTTGTCCAGGTGGTCCAACCCCGCTTGGAGCCCCCCGCGACGACAAATCTGTCGACCTTATGTTTGCCGCCGTCAGCCGTCGCACTAAACGATGTGATGGTGTCCATCGCTCGCACCGCGCTCTTGGTCATCGGCAGCCGCGCCGGCCATTTCTCATCTCCTGTTCTCAAAAATTTGTCCCAGGTGTAAGCGATCAGCGCGTCCTCAGAACGTGGCTGGCCATCGTCCTTAAAAACCAACGGCTGGTTGGGAACCATGCGCAATTCCGCCACGATCGATTTTGTCTTTGCGGCGATCGCGGCAAAGCTCGGTGTGGCAGATTTCGGCGCAGGACTCTCGTTGCTCCCGCCGGTAATGAACAACAGACCGATGTTGCTTTCGACCTGCTCGGGCTCGACGAGCGTCAGCCAATGCCGCCAAACCGTGCGATTCACCTCATTCGGCGTCAGCCATGATTGCGAGGTCATCTCCAGCACGTGCGTTTTGAATTCTTTGCCTGGAATCGTCTGGACGAGCCGATACGAGTAGGCCGGATCGGCCGCGGCGACATAACGGTCCAAGGCCGTTTCTTCCGCGGACGTGGTGAACGTCGCAGCGACGGCAACCCAAAGAAAGAAACCCAAACCGGCGGACTTTTTCATGCTCATGGTCGCTCTTCTATACGCGGTTTCCGCCGATTTGCTAAGCCATTTTTCTGGAATTCCCGCGGTCACCTTCTGTTTCCTCCTGGTCAAAACGAAGGCGTTGCTTCCTCGACAGACTTTTCTAATGGAAAAACGCAGCACACTTTCATTTCCGAATCACTTCATTTTGTCGGGCGGCCGGATTACATCGGGAAGTTGTCCATTTCCGCGGGAACCTTCGCGTGCTCCAATGTATTAAATGACGGCGCGGTCTTCGACATCCAGCAGACTGGCGGAGCGTTGATCGTAACCAATCAGTTTTCGTTCGGCGGCTATTACCCGGGCGTTTACAACGGAACGGGTGCAAGATACGCCCAATATCTCTTTGCCGGGGGCGCCTTGAGTGCCGGCAATATTGAACTAGCTGCCGAATGGATCATCAGCGGTTCCGGCGAGTCAGGGCGGATCACTAATCCGGGGTCCTTCAAAATGGGCGGGACGCTGCGGATCGGGGATGCGCATGAAACGCTCGGGCGCTTTATTCTGGCGAGCAATGCCGTGATCGATCTGGGCGGTGGCAGCGCGAAATTGAGTTTCGCGAAAAGCACCGCCGAGCAATGGGCTCACGACGCAATTCTGATTGTGACGAACTGGAACGGATCACCAACAGGCGGGGGCGATGACCAGTTGAAGTTCGGAAGCAACATATCCGGTGTGACAGCAGAGCAGTTGGGCAAAATTCGATTTATCAGCCCGGCAGGGTTCCCGCCGAGCGCTTATCTCGCACAAATCCTCGCAACGGGCGAGGTCGTGCCGATGCCCCGGCCATCTCTCGCCGCGGCTTGGGACGGGAAGAATCTGATCCTCCATTGGGCGGGTGATTTTCTGCTGCAAACCTCCACGAACGCCGCCGGGCCTTATATGGACCTCCCGCGCGCCACCTCGCCATTTACGAACGATATGACCGCAAGCCCGCAACAATTTTTTCGGTCGCGTGCTGCCAATTGAGGGTGGAGCCTTCCGGAAGCGTTCAGAGTTCCCCACAAATTCAAAGGCGTTGAATGTTGGGTTGATACCTACTCGATCCCATGTTTTGATCCGGGAACTCTATGAAAACTAATCGCCGTCAATTCGTCAGGGCGAATCTCCTCGGTAGCTTGGCGGCTGGTCTTCCCTCTTTTGCCGCGGACGCTCCGCGCCCGGGCGCGAGAAGCCAGAATCCTAATTATGCCAAGCTGGATGAAATCCTGAAACAACCGGTCCTAAAACGGAAGTTGTTCACGACTCCGGTGATTATCGAGACCCTTGAATTGCTCCGGTCCAAAGACAATTTTCTATGCCGCGTCCGTTCGCGCGACGGTGCGGAAGGCATTTCGGTTGGCCATAGCGGCCTGAACGCGCTCTACCCGATTTTCCACCACAACCTGCAACCGTTCTTCCTTGGCAAAGATGCGCGAGACTTGGACCTCTTGCTGGAAAAGGTTTTCATCTATGGCTTTAATTTCAGGTACAACGGCATTTCCATTGGCATTCCGTTAGCCACAGTCGAGTTTGCCATTCTCGACATGCTGGGACGCATCGCCAACAAATCCATCGGCGAGTTGATTGGCGATATCCATCACCCGGACGTCACCGTTTACCAGGCGACTGAATACCGCGAGAAACCCGTCGAGGAATCATTGGAACTGATCAAACGTGATGTCGCCGAATATAACGCCCGCGCCCTTAAAATTAAAATCGGCGGGCTGATGTTCATGACCACGGATATCAATGCGGTCGGCCCCAAGGGACGAACGGAACGAATGATTCCTCTCATCCGGGAAACGTTCGGCGATCAAATGGCGTTGTTTGCAGATGCGAACGGGTTCTATTCCGTCGAGGAAGCAATTCGCGTGGGCAAGTTACTCGAAGAATATCACTATGGTTTTTTTGAAGAGCCGGTGATGTTTGATTGGCGCGAGGAAACCAAGCAGGTTGCCGATGCGCTGTCCCTGCCCATTGCGTTAGGCGAACAGGAATATAGCTTGCACGGTTTTCGTTGGCTCATCGCTAATAACGCCGTGCAAATCGTGCAGCCTGATAATTATTACTTCGGCGGAATGATTCGCTGCATGAAAGTGGCGCGGATGGCTGAAGCGGTCGGCAAGCGTTGCACGCCGCACATGTCAGGCGGTGGGCTGGGCTTCCTTTACATGATGCATTTTGTCTCCGCCCTTCCCAATGCGCTGCCCCATCACGAATTCAAAGGCCTCAAAACGAATGTGGCATTTACCTGCAGCACATCGCCGCTCAAAGTCGTCGATGGAAAAATTAAGGTCCCAACCGGCCCGGGCTTAGGCGTGGAGATTGACCCAGCTTACGTCAGCAAACATCAAACGGTCAGAGCCTAACGATTGCTTGATCCGTCGGATGCTTCCAGAGGCCGCGTGCCTTTGCACTTCGGGTAATCCCAGCAGCCCCAAAACTGCGAACCCGCCCGCGCTCCTTTGCGGGCTGTGCGCAAGGCCAGTGGTTTTCCGCACAGCGGGCGATTGGGAGCTTTGGGTTTCAGTTCCGTCCGCTCAGCCCGCTGTTTTAGCTCCTGTTCAAATCACAAAGCCATGTTCGGAAGCCTTCCCGGAAAAGAACACTCCCCGCAGATTCAGACCGGACCAGGATTGGGAACGACTGTTTATGGTGAAATGCTCTGTGACCCGGAATCGAACAGGAGGAAACAGAGGTAACAGAGGGTCCTCCGCTCTCGGCCTCCGTTGTCTCTGATGCAACACCCTGTCTCACTCCTTCGCGTCCTTGGCGGCTTCGCGCGAGAAGTTCGAAGCCAATTTCGGGGCGAGATGGACCTATCGAGCCTGCTGGATTTAAGATTGGCGAACATTGGCGCGTGGAGTTCAATGCCACCGTTGGATGGAAAATCGGAAATCACAGCTTTAGCACACGTGCCAAGACCGACTCGCAATACCGATGAAGACCTCTCACCTCGCCGCTGTCACAATCGTTTGTCTGACGCTCTCTTCCCTTTTTGTATTCGCGCCGCGTGGAGCAACCTTTTGCAGCGATCCAGTCCGTGGCACTCCCAAGGGCGACGGCAGCGCAGAACATCCGTGGGGCACGATTGAAGCGGTGGTGCAAGCGCGTTTGCTTCAACTCTGCGACCGGCGAGGAAAGGAGAACAACCAGGAAGTCACCGAGTCGATCTTCAACGAGAAATTCACTGCGCTGGCCGCATTCAGCGATACGAAGTTCGGGCAGGTTCATCCCGCAACCAAACGGCCACGACTTGAGTCCTCAAACACCGCAGGCAATCGCAAAACACGGCTGAGCGCCGGTCCGTTGCGCGGCAGCAAAATCAGTCCGCGGTATTTTACTGATGAAAGCGGCAAAGCAGTTTATTTAACCGGTTCCCATACGTGGGCCAATCTCCAGGACATCGGGATTACGAACCCTCCACCCGCCTTTGATTTCGGCGCTTACCTCGATTTTCTCGAACGCCACAATCATAACTTCGTTCGACTCTGGCGTTGGGAATTTCCTCAGTGGACTGAAAAAAAGAATCAACGCGCTTTCTATTGCGTTCCGCAGCCATGGTTGCGCACGGGGCCAAGCCAGGCGTTGGATGGACAGCCGAAATTCGATCTCGAGAAATTCGACGACGCCTATTTCAAGCGGTTGCGCGAGCGCACCGAAGCGGCGGCCAAACGGGGCATTTACGTTTCCATCATGCTGTTCGAAGGATGGGGCCTGCGCTTTGTGCCCGAAGGTGGAAAGGACCACCCATTCCATCCCGCCAATAACGTGAATCACACCGAGAGCGAACTGAACGAAAACTTCAAAGGGATCGACCTATTTACATTAAAGTCGCCAAAGCTCGTCGCGTTTCAAGAGGCTTACGTCCGGAAGGTCATCGACACCATCAACGATCTGGATAATGTCCTGTTCGAAATCGCCAACGAAAGCGATTTCTCCACCACCGATTGGCAGTGCCACATGATTCGGTTCATCAAAGCATATGAATCCACCAAGCCCAGGCAGCATCCCGTCGGCATGACCTCGATTGGCTATGGCGTGGATGATCTCGATCGCCTGCTCAAGAGTCCTGCGGATTGGATTTCTCCCAATCCCGATCATTTCGATTACAAGAACAATCCTCCCGCGGCGGATGGAACGAAGGTAATTATTCTCGACACCGATCATCTCTGGGGCGTGGGCGGTGGTGTGCCGTGGGTCTGGAAGAGTTTCCTGCGCGGGCACAATCCTATTTGGATGGACCCGTTCGATACAGGTTCAGTCTGGGAACCGACCCCCGCGGACGCCGAGGCCGTGCGAAATAATCTGGGGCACACCCGGCGTTTTGCCGAGCGCATGAATTTAGCCGCGATGAAACCTCGAACTGAGATTGCTTCGACCAGCTACTGCCTGGCTAATCCCGGCGTCGAATACTTGATCTATCAGCCAAAACCAGATGAAGCATTCACCGTGGAATTAACAGCTAAGTCGTACGCTTACGAATGGTTTAATCCCGCCACGGGCAAAACGGCGGGAGAAGGCCGCGTCGAAAATGCAGATGGAACTCAAACATTCAAAGCTCCATTTGATCAACCCGCGGTGCTCTACATCAAAGTGGAAGAGTCATTCTCAACCAACTTCTCACAATGAAAACACTTAACTTCCAACTTCATTACTGGCTGCTCGCACTGACAAGCCTGGTCACGTTTTCCGTTTTTGCCCAAACCGCCAACTCGCCACCCGATGGATCGACTCGGAGCGGTCCGGGCGCTCGCGGAGGCCGGGGCGGGCTGGGCGTTGGTGGAATGCTGGCCGCCCAGATGTTGGCGCAAGGGGACAAGAACGCGGACCAGAAGCTCGCAAAGGACGAGATCAGCGCGCTGGCCGACGCGTGGTTCGACAAGCTCGATACCGATAAAACTGGCAGGCTGACGCCAGCGCAGTTCACCGCCAAGTTTGGTGAATTGCTTCCTCCGCAAAATTCTCCCGGCGGCGGGCCTCCCGGAGGTGGCCGCGGGCCGGCCGGCGGACGCGGTGGACGCGGGTTTGGTGGTTTTGTTGGCTCGGGACTCTTCACCGTGGTCGATGCGGACAAGGATGGCCTGGTAACGCGCGCCGAATTTAAGAGCACCTTTGAAAAATGGGCGGCGGATTTCGACACGGACAAAAGCGGCGCGCTCAGCCAGGCCGAATTAGCGGCCGGGTTGAATGCCGCGTTGCCTCGCCCGAACGTTGGTCCGCGCGCGCCCACTGCCGACGACGCGACCGGCTTCACACCGATTTTCGACGGCAAAACTCTCGAGGGCTGGGATGGTGATCCAAAGATCTGGCGAGCGGAGAATGGCGAGATCATCGGCGAGACGACCGCGGAAACTTCGATCAAGGTGAACACGTTTCTCATCTGGCGCGCGGGCATCACCAAGGATTTTGAATTCAAAGCGGATTTCAAACTGAGCGATGGATCGAACAGCGGTGTGCAGTACCGAAGCTCGGTTGTGTCGGACGCCGGCCAATGGACCATGAAAGGGTACCAGGCGGACATCGATGCCGCGAACCAGTTCACGGGAATGATTTACGAGGAGCGCGGGCGCGGGTTCCTCGCGCCGCGCGGACAGTTTACTCGCGTGGTCGGCCGCGGGCAGACCAAGCTGGTCGGATCGCTCGGGGAACCAGCCGCGTTGAAAGCATTCATCAAGCAGGGCGACTGGAACCAAATCCACATCATCGCGCGCGGCAGCACGATCGTTCAGACGGTGAATGGTCATGTCATGAGCGGCCTGGTGGATGAGGACGAGCAAGGGCGCACGATGGAGGGCTTGCTCGGGCTGCAAATTCACGTCGGGCCACCGATGAAAATTCAGTTCAGAAACTTATTGTTCAAAAAACTGTGAAAACGAATTTGAAAATTCTCTCGGCTTTTCTGCTCGTGAACGTTTGCACTTCCGGCGCTGACGCCGATCTGAAGGCGACGGTCAGCGAGGCCGCGAACAAGACCGCCAATCAGTCCAGCTATCAGTGGAAAACCATCACACGCACCGAAGGCGCCGGACCATTCGGAGGCACGACGTCCACAACCGGGAACATCGAGAAGGAAGGGTACCTGTGGGTTTCCTCCATCTCTCCGCAGGCTGGGTTGGAATTCGCACGCAAGGCTGACAAAACAGCGGTGGTCCTGGACGGAAATTGGATGACGGTCGACCAGGCTGCAGACCGGTCATCGGGCGGCAACCGTGGCGGCCCATCCGGCGGCGGTGGATTCAATCTCAACGCAGTCGCTGAGTTCAAAATGCCGATTGTCCAACTCGAGGAACTTCTCAACAAAGGGGCAAACTTCCGTCAGGAGGGCGCAACCCTCACGGCGGAGTTAACTGCGGATGCCGTGAATGAACTCATGAATGCGGCGACTCCGTTCGGCGGACGCGGTGGCCGAGGCGTTCGGGGCCAGGGCGGTCCTCCCGGTCGTTTCGGAGGGCGCCCGGGCGGCAACAATCGTGGCGCTGCTGGACCCCCACTCGGTGGTGGACGTGGAGGCCGCGGAGGTTTCGGCGCTCCGCTCAAAGATGCCAAAGGGACGATGGCGTTCACGCTCAAGAATGGCCTGCTCACAGCATACAGCGTCACCTTGAGCGGAACGCGCGAGATGTTAGGGAACGAGGAGAAACTAACCCGCACCACAACCACCACGTTCGAGAAGATCGATTCCAACAAAGTCGATCTGCCAGCGGACGCGAAGGAAATCGTGGATGCGCTTGTCGCGGGCCGCACCCCGAACGTCTTCGTGCCGGAGCCCGGTTTCAAAAAACTGTTCAATGGACATGATCTGACCGGCTGGGCGGGCAGGCCCGAGCATTGGTCAGTCGAGAACGGCGCAATCACAGGCAAAACCACGAAGGAGCATCCAGCCGAGGGGAACAACTTCCTGATCGCCAAAGTCGGCGACAAGGATCTGATGGTTGATGATTTCGAGTTGCGCTTCTCTTATCGAATCGTCGCCAACAACGCTTCCGGTTTCGCCAATTCCGGGATGCAATATCGCAGCAAGGATCTCGGGAATTTCGTGGTGGCAGGGTACCAGGCCGACTTCGAGGCGGGCAGCGCCTTTTCCGGAATTCTGTACGACGAAGCGGGCGGCGCGGGTGGACGTGGCATCATGGCGCAACGCGGCGAGTTAGTGACCTGGACTGCGGACGCTAACAAGAAGGTGACGGGGCAGCTCGGCAAGTCCGAAGAGATCCAGGGTCACATCAAGCCGAACGACTGGAACGATTACGTCATCATCGCGCAAGGGAATCGCCTGCAGCATTTCATCAATGGGGTGCAGACCATCGGCGTGATTGATGAGGCCGAGGGCAAGCGGCTCGCGTCGGGCATTCTTGCGCTTCAGCTCCACGCCGGCGAACCGATGACTGTTCAGTTTAAAAACATCCGGATCAAATCGCTCAGCGCCCCGGAGGTGGTGGGCGGCGCGAACATAAAAGTAGCCAAGGATTTCAAGATCGAATTGCTCTACACGGTCCCCAAAGAAACGCAAGGCTCGTGGGTTGCAATGTGTCTCGATCCCAAAGGCCGGTTGATTGTTTGCGACCAGAACGGCTCGTTGCATCGCGTGACGCTGCCGCAAGGGAGCGGCGAGGCCGTCAAAACCGAGAAGATTAATCTCGATATTGGCGGAGCGCACGGCCTGCTCTACGCGTTTGACAGTCTCTACGTCGCCGTCAACGAAGGGACCCGCCCACATGGCATCTACCGCTTGCGTGACACCAACGGCGACGATGAATTCGACAAGATCGAATTGCTCCGGCAGGTCCAAGCCAGCGGCGAGCACGGTCTTCACTCACTTGTGCTCGCGCCAGATGGAAAGTCCATCTACGTGGCCATTGGCAATCAGAGTTCTCTGACCGAGATGGATTCGTCCCGGGTCCCCTTCGACTGGAGCGAAGACGATTTGCTGCCGCGCTTGCCGACCGGGTTCATGGATGAGTCGTATGCGCCGCAAGGGTACGTCTCGCGCATGGATCCCGACGGCAAAAAATGGGAACTGATCGCGATGGGATTTCGGAACGAATTCGATGTGGCGTTTAATAAAGCGGGCGAACTCTTCACTTACGACGCTGACATGGAGTGGGACATTGGCGACCCATGGTACCGGCCGACGCGCGTCAATCATATCATTAGCGGGGCGGAGTTTGGCTTCCGCAATGGCAATGGAAAATGGCCGGACTATTACCTCGACAGCTTTGGCGCAGTGTTAAACATCGGCCCCGGCTCGCCCACGGGCATCGCATTTGGCTACGGCGCGAAATTCCCCGCGAAGTACCAGGATGCGCTTTACCTTGCCGACTGGAGTTTCGGCAAAGTCCGCGCCTTGCATCTCACGCCGAGCGGCGCGAGCTACACGGGCGAAGTCGAGGACTTCATCAGCGGCCAGCCCTTCCCAATCACGGATTTCATCATCAACCCGCGCGATGGCTCGATGTTGCTCGCGGTCGGCGGACGCGGGGCGCAATCTGCGCTTTACCGAGTGACCTACGCCGGCCAGGAATCGACGGCGCCCAGCCAGCCGGACACGCGGCTCCAAGCTCGACGCGACTTGCGCCGAACAATCGAAGCTTTCCACGGCAGGAAAGATCCCTCCGCCATCGAAACGGTTTGGCCATATCTGTCCGACGATGACCGCGCGCTCCGCTACGTGGCGCGCATTGCGCTCGAGTGGCAGGACGCGTCGTTGTGGCGCGACAAGGCGCTGGCGGAAAAGGATGCGCGGAAGGCCATCGCCGCGATGATCGCGCTCGCTCGTGTCAGCGGCAAAGACGACGTTCATCGCAAAGACACCGATCCTGCGCCGGATGCCAGCTTGCGCGCGCGAATGCTCGCAACACTCGACGACATCCCCGTGCCTGGTTTGAGCCAGCGTGATCGCATCGATCTGCTGCGGGCCTATTCGCTGGTGTTCATTCGGCTTGGCAAACCGGACGAGGCCGCTCGACAACGCTTGATCGCAAAGTTCGATCCGCTCTTCTCCACCAAGAAACCGGAGGTGGACGCGCTCCTGGCCAGGCTGCTCATTTATCTCGAGGCGCCCAGTGCCGCGACAAAAGTTGTGGCGGCCCTGCGCGCCGCGCCCACACAGGAGGAACAGATCGACTACGCGGTGGCATTGCGCTCACTCAAAAACGGCTGGACTCCCGCGCTGCGCGAGGAGTACTTCCGTTGGTTTATCGCCGCCGAAAATTATCGAGGCGGCAATACCTTCGCCAGTTCGTTGCGGCGCGCCAAGGCCAACGCGGTTGAGTTGCTCTCTGAAGAAGAGAGAGCTGCGCTCAAGCCGATCCTCGAAGCCCGCGTCGAACGCAAATCGCCTCGCGACGCGATGGCCGCGCGTCCGTTGGTCAAGGAATGGAAACTCGACGAGCTCGTGCCGATCGTGGAAAACGGGTTGAAAGGGGGCCGCAATCTCGAACGTGGCCGGCAGCTTTACAGCCTGGTGGCGTGCGCGGCTTGTCATCGCTTCGTCAATGAAGGCGGCTCGGTTGGGCCGGACTTGACCGGCGTGGCCGGCCGTTTCAACGTGCGGGACTTGCTCGAATCGATCGTCGACCCGAGCAAAGTGATCAGCGACCAATATGAGGCGATCAACATCCGCAAGAAGGATGGCGACGTGGTCAGCGGCCGCATTGCCAACCTCAGCGCAGCCAATCTCAACGTCGTTGAAGACATGTTTGATCCTGGCCGGATGACCAACGTCCGCCGCGCCGAGATCGAGTCCATGGAACCCTCCAAGGTCTCGATGATGCCGGAAGGGCTGTTGAACTCGCTCAAGCAGGACGAGATTGAAGATTTGATCGCGTACCTTTTCTCGCACGGCGACGTCCAACACTCGATCGACCGCTGAGCGCCGCGTGGATTCCAACGAACGGCAACTCGCCGGGCCATGCATTGCCCGGATGATGTAACCTGACAGGTTTTTTCGTCGCGGAGCGATGGCACGGTCTTCGAACGCGGTCGAAAGAAGAATCTCGCTTGCTGCGGAGAGGCCAGGTTGATTCACGTCAAGCCGCTCCAAACCTGGTTTCATAAGCTTCGCACGTGAGCGAAGTAACACGAATTCTCGCTCTTGCGGGAGAGGGCGATCCGAAGGCAGCCGATCAACTCTTGCCGTTGATCTACGATGAACTGCGCAGGCTCGCGGCACAGAAGCTGTCTCATCAGCCGCCAGGACAAACCCTGCAAGCCACCGCGCTGGTCCACGAAGCCTGGCTGAAACTCGCTGGCGGTGTCCAGCAACAGTGGCAAGGCCAGCGCCATTTTCTTCACGCTGCGGCCGAAGCCATGCGGCATATATTGATCGATCGCGCACGCAAGAAACAAGCGGCGCGCCATGGCGGCGGCCAGGAACGGATTCCCCTCGACAGCATCGAAGTGCCAGTTCCCCTCGAACATGAAACTGTTCTGGCGCTGAACGACGCTCTGCAGGAATTCGAGCAGGTCGATGCTGCCAAAGCCGAAGTGGTAAAGCTGAAGTTCTTCATTGGGCTGAGTGAGCGCGAAACGGCAGAGGCGCTCGGCCTTTCCGAACGCACCGTCGAACGGCATTGGGCCTACGCGCAAGCCTGGTTGTTCGAGCGCCTAAGCCGGGACAAGCCAGCCTGAAGCGGGTTTGGAAATTATGTTGGCCGCCGCTTGTCGGGTCTTGAGTCCCAATTTCGTAATCTATTGTGGAACCAACAGCTGGCTCATCCATGGACGTTCCGGATTCATTGGAAGAAACTATCTTCGCAGCGGCTCGCGCCTTGAGCGATCCGAAGAAACAGACTGTTTACCTCGACCTGGCTTGCGGCAATAATCAGGACCTGCGCCGGCGCATCGAAAGGCTTCTCAAGGCCGGCCAGCGCGCGCACGCCTTCTTCGCGCAGTATGCGGAACTCTCGACGAATGCGATCCCGACCTTGGCCGACACCGGCGCCAGCCGCGAGTGCGGTTCATCGATCGGTCGCTACAAACTCCTCGAAAAAGTTGGCGAAGGGGGATTCGCGGTGGTCTGGATGGCCGAGCAGCACGAACCGGTGCGCCGCCGCGTGGCGCTCAAGATTCTCAAGCCGGGCCTGGAGACCAAGAATGTCATCGCTCGTTTCGAAGCGGAGCGCCAGGCGCTGGCGATGATGGATCATCCGAATATTGCGAAGGTGTTCGACGCCGGTGCGACAGAGAAGGGACAGCCGTTCTTCGTCATGGAACTGGTGCGCGGCATCCGCATCACGGACTTCTGCGACACCAACCAACTCCCCACCTCCGAGCGTCTCAAGCTTTTCCTCCAAGTTTGCCATGCTGTGCAGCACGCTCATCAGAAAGGAATCATCCACCGCGATATCAAGCCATCGAACATTCTCGTCACGCTGCAGGACGGCGTGCCTGTGCCCAAGGTGATTGATTTCGGAATTGCCAAAGCCACGCAACAGCCGCTCACCGATAAAACTCTCTTCACGCAATTCCAACAGGTTCTCGGCACGCCTGCTTATATGAGTCCGGAGCAGACGGAACTGAGCGCGCTGGATATCGACACGCGCAGCGACATCTACAGCCTGGGCGTGCTGCTTTACGAATTGCTGACAGGCGGAACGCCCTTTGATCCGAAGAGGCTGCTCGAGGCCGGATTTGAGGAGATGCGCCGCATCATTCGGGAAACAGAACCGCCGCGGCCCTCGACGCGAGTCGGCACGCTCACTCAGGAAGCGCTCGTGACCATGGCCAAGCGGCGCCAGGCCGAAGCTCCCAAGCTCATTCACCTTCTGCGCGGCGACCTCGATTGGATCGTGATGAGGGCGCTCGAAAAAGATCGCAGGCGCCGCTACGAGACAGCCGATGGGCTCGCCGCGGACATCGAACGGCATTTGCACAACGAACCGGTGATCGCGCGGCCGCCCAGCCCGGCTTACCGCCTGCAAAAGCTTGTTCGCCGAAACAAACTGCTCGTTGTCGCGTCGAGTGCAATCGCTTCGGCTTTGATTTTAGGAGCGAGCTTCTCCACCTGGTCATTTCTCAGAGAACACGACGCGCTCGGCCGCGAGGCTGAGCAACGCCACCGGGCCGAACAGCAAACGCAGATCGCGAATGCCAACCAGCGCAAAGCCGAGCAAAGCGATCGGCTGACGCGCAAGCACCTCTATGCTGCTGACATGCTGCAAGCCTATGACGCCTTCGAGCACGGGAACCTTGTTTTAGCACGCCAGTTGTTGGGTCGATATCGTCCCGCGAATGGAGCGGGCGGCCCAAGCGCGGACCTGCGCGGATGGGAGTGGCAGCAGCTCTGGCAACGCACCGCTCACAATGATGACCTGTTCGAACTGCGCGGCCATCAAAGAGACGCTCAGGGAGCTGGCCTCCTTCCGGATGGCCATACCGTCGTCAGCACGGGAGTGGATGGCGCACTCAAATTGTGGGATTTGAACAATCCGGCGGCCGCGCCTGAGAGTGTGCCCGGAGGGCCCGGGGGCTTGGCGGGCTTCCAATCACCACTTAGGTTGTCTGCCGATGGCGCCATGCTCGCCGTCGCGGGCGACGACGGCTGGGCTGTGTGGGACACGGAGGGCCGCCGATTCACGGCCAATGGCGGTCCAGGCGCGACCGGTTTGGCTTTATCATCTGACAAGCGAAAACTCGCCCTCTCCCGAGAGGATCACGTCGAAATTGTCGATCTCGTCACGAAGGAAAGGATCCACCAAATCGCGAGGACCGACAGCGATTTTATGACAGGCGTGGCGTTTTCACCTGATGGAAACTTCCTCGCGTATGCCAGCGGCGATAGTCGCATCGGGCTTTACGACTTGGCTTCAAGGGCTGCCACCTCACTCGGCCAGACCATTTACCTGGGAGCGCTCAGTCTCACGTTCAGTCCCGACGGGCAGCTCCTCGTTTCAGCGGATCGTGGCGGAATCAGCGTCTGGAATGTGAGCGGGCGCACGCGCCTCAAGACCTTGACCGCACATCAATCCCAGGTGACTTGCGTCGCCTTTTCACCGGATGGAAAGCTGTTGGCGAGTGCGAGCGGCGACCACAGTATCAAACTTTGGGACACGAGCTCGTGGGAAGAGTTAGCGACTCTCTACGGGCATGAGGGTGAGGTTCATTCCGTGGCTTTCTCTGCCGACGGCCGCCGGCTGGTTTCCTCAGGTCCAGATCGAACCGTGCGGATCTGGTCTGCCCATCCACAGGCCCGCGTTCCCGAGCACCGCAGCGCTCCCCCGCCCAATACCGGTCTCCCGCTGTGGCACGCCCGAGGCAGCCGCTCCGTGCTCGTCCATGGCGATTGGGAAAGCATCAGCTTTGTCGATCGAACCACTTTCCAGGAAAGCGGGCGGGAACGGGCGCCGGCGGAATTCGACCCAACAGCGGTGATCGCCTTCGGCCGTAATGCGGACTGGCTGGCCGCAGGTTTGACCAACGGACTGGTCGAGCTGTGGACCACGAAGCCGTTCCGCAAATCGAGCGAGCTCGGCCCAGCGCAGCTTCCCGCAACGGCACTGGCATTCAGCGACCGCGGCGATCGCTTAGCGGTGCTGCGGAGCGATGACAGCCTCGATATTTGGAATTTGGCAACCAGACAGCTCACCGATCGCCTGCCACCATTGCGCGGCAGCTATCCCGTCATTGCTTTTAGCGCGAGGGATCGGTGCTTGGTCCGGACTGCCCTGCTCGGGGCTGCGGCGGTCGAGATCTGGTTGCTTCCCGAAAAGATCAAACGCGAGGTGCACCCGAATCACCCGCAACTCCTCACCAGCGCCATCGTGTCGAATGACGGCACATTGCTCGCCACCGCCGCCCAAGACGGCGAGGTCAAGCTCTGGGACATTGTTAACGGAGAGCTGAAAGATGTTCTTGCCGGCCAGCTCGTCGGATTTTGGAGTCTGGCATTTTCATCTGACGATTCACGATTGGCCGCAGCCGGCTTCGACGGCAACGTCACGCTGTGGGATTTGACCACGCCGTCACACCGCCAAGTAGCCCATTGGAAGGCCAATCGCTACTGGTGTGAATGGCTGGAGTTTGAAGAGAATGATAGCGCCCTGATCACCTCGGGCGATCCTCTCCTGCTGAATGGCCGCTGGCAAACCATTGTCCGGCGCTGGGCGGCGCCTTCGCTCGCTGCTATCGACGCGCAACAGCCGCAGAGCATGCCGTTGAAAACCAAGAATCCCACCGCAGTCCCGCCGTTGTCGCGCCGGTAGCGCGCCGCAGCGCAGCTCGACGCTGCTGGCGCCACGCTCGTGAAGCAACCACCTAAAACGAACCAACTCCCAGGCCGGCGCCTGGCGAAAGGCAATATGAAAGTTTACAGAGTGAGTATGGTGATGCTGCTTTCTCCGTGGCTCAGCGCTGTCGCTCAGCCATCGATTACCCGCCAACCCGCCGATACTATAGTCAGTGCAGGCGGCACCGCACAGTTCATCCCCGGGATCTCCTCAACCACCCCGCCCGTCAGCTACCGCTGGTGGTTTCAGGATGCCGCGCTGGACGCGGTGGCGAATCCCTCCGCTGCCACGAGGCAGTTATCCCTCACGAATGTGTCGCTCGCGCACGTAGGATCGTACTTCTTCGTCGTCACCGATGCCATTGGCTCGAGCACGAGTCGAGTCGCTACCCTGACCATCGAAAGCAGCTTCACCAAGATCACCACCGGGCCGGTCGTCAATAGCCTCGGGCTTTGGCAGGCGGCGAGCTGGTGGGATTATGACCGCGACGGGTTTCTGGACCTTTACATCACCGGTTTTCCCGGGGACGTCATGTATCACAATAACGGCGACAGAACGTTCACGACCGTGACGAATGCGATTAGCACCGGCGCGCTCTCTTCCAGGGCGGCCGCCGTGGCCGACTTCAACAATGACGGCCGGGAAGATCTCCTTGCCATCCATTCGCCCGCACCTGAAGACCTTTTCCGCAATGAAGGCAATGGTGAGTTTGCGCGCCTGACCAAGGCCGAAGTCGGACCGCCCATCGGTGATGCGGACGGTTCCATGGACGTCGGCTGGGCAGATTATGACCGGGATGGCTTTCTCGATCTGTTTGCGGCCAATGCTTACGTGAAGATTGGGAACGACTCGCTCTACAAAAACAACGCGGATGGCACGTTCAGGAAGATAACCGCTAACGAAGCGGGCGCGCTGCTGTTGTTGAATACGCCGACCGGGCCGTGCGCCTGGGCGGACTATGACAACGATGGTTACCCGGATCTCTGGGTGGGCGCCGTGTGGGACGAGATGGTCGGAGTGCCACAGAACTTATGGCACAACAACCGCGATGGCACGTTCGAGCGCGTCCTCGCTGGCAGCTTGGCGCCAAAAACCGGCCTCGGCACAGCGGTTTGGGCCGACTACGACAACGACGGATTGCTCGACCTCTTTGTAACCTCGGTCAGCGACACTAACTCGCTCCATCATAATCTGGGCGGCTCGACTTTTGAGAATGTAACGCTCGAAGCCGGCCTGGCCCAACGCATCACCGCGTATTCCGCAGCGTGGGGCGACTACGACAACGACGGCTACCTTGATCTCTTCGTCGCCGAGCACTTCGGCGCACAACAAACCAAACAATCCATCCTTTACCACAATACGGGGAACGGCGCCTTCACGAGAGCTGAGGTCGGCAGCCCTCTTCGCGAAGGCTCCAACCGTGATAACGTGACCTGGGCAGACTATGACAACGACGGATTCCTCGACCTCTTCATCACGTGCGGCAGGTCGATTTGGGTGACGAGCCAAGATCTGGCGGGACTAAACTTGCTCTATCACAATAGCGGCAATACTAATCACTGGCTCAAAGTGAAATTAGCCGGTACGGCCTCCAACGCCTCGGGCATCGGCGCAAAGGTGCGTGTGCAAGCGACCATCCGCGGCCGGACTGTGTGGCAGTTGCGGGAAATCTCCGGCAATAGCTCGTTCAGTGGCGGAACTCCAGGACTGATCGCCCACTTTGGCTTGGGCGACGCCACCAACGTGGATGTGGTGCGGATCGAATGGCCGTCCGGCATTGTGCAGGAGCTGCATCAGATCGCAGCGGGCCAGTCGCTCAGCATCACCGAACATCAGGACAGCCCTGCCAGCGCGCCGGTATTGGCAATCGTCAGACCTGGTAATGGCACAGTCCAGTTAACCCTCACCTGTCCGACGAATCTCGTCTATGTTATCGAAACGTCCACAGACCTCGCGCAGTGGACAAAGGCCGCCGCGCGCAAGAATGTCGCCGGCGCCATCGAGTTCACTCCTGCCCTCGCGACCAACACCCCGCAGCGATTCTATCGCGCCCTCGCGCCCTGATCAGTTGCGTCGCTCGGACTGACCCCTAATTCGCTGCGAGGAATTCATTGTCAACGTTTAGAGGATTGGTATTAGTTCGGTTGAGTCTATGAGCGTGTTTGGAAAATAGGGATAGTCCTGTTTTCCAAACACGCTCTATGAACGCTGGTCCCTGTTCGAGCTGTGGCGCTGCTCTTGAGACGGATGCTCCTGACGGAATCGAGGGAATCGCTCCCCACGTCAGCGCGGCCACGCGGCCATGAGCTTTCGCGTCTGCTGCGAATTGTGCTGCATCCGTATCCGCCAGATCAGCTCCTCCGGGAGGACCGTTCGGATGCTTGAAGGAAGCCGCGCCGCACACCACGCCACCGGCGCATAGCCGCGCGCACCGCCTTCACCCGCGGCATTCTCCTGCGGCATCTCTTCGGCGTTTTCGTCCAGACCTGGCGCGTGTTTGAACCACGACCAGACATGCGCGATGACCCAATCGTACCGCGGCAACTGCGTCCCCCCTTCCACGGTCTGGCGAATCTCCCGTGCAACCTTCGCTGGTGTTCCTGCCCGTGAACGGCCGTTCGTGTGGTTCCAAATCGCATAACGCGCGCTCACCACCGGCACTTCAACCCCGGCGTGATCTTTTACCCAAAACACAGTGCCTGCTCCGGCTTCGTAGCGATCGTATTGAAAAACCAGAATCGCCAATAGCCCATCGGTCTGGCGCGCGAAAACTTCGTAGGCTTGGCGCGCATCAGGCGCGTCGAATTTCGCCACGTTGAATCCGATGACTCTGGAATTGTCCTTCTGCATCATGGCCCATGTCCGACTCGCATGTTGCGCGAGCAATTCCCATCGGTTCGAACGATCGCTTCCGAAAAGATCCGGGAAATAATAACCGCCGCCCCACTCGATAAATCCATCGTTGGGCGATTGAGTCGAAACCGCGTAGTCGATCGCATCGGGACACAATTGCGCCAATTGCGTGAAGCAGCAGGACCAGCCAAACGGGATTGTCCCGCGCTCCGGATTGCTCCAAAAGTTTTTTCTGTCGCTGCTGCGGAAAAAATTCCCCTCGAACCATTGCACGTTATCGCCGTCCGTGCTGATGAAACTGACGGCGCTGCGCGTGTCATTCCAATCGATGGTTCTCGGATCGAAATTTTTCGCGCGTCGCTGAACGGTGTTTTCTGCGCCGGCCATCAGCACGGGCAAGTTCATGCACCAATCGGTGGCTGTTTGGATGTGGCCCCAACGCGACGACAGTTCGGTCGTTTGAAATTCATCGCCGCCATTCCAGCCGAGGATAGGCGAGAGCGGTGCGAGCCATTTCATGACCGCCGGTGTGACGGCATTCGAGCCGTACGCAGTAAAAGCCTTCTGCGCAATGGCAACGTCGCGGACATGTGGTTTTCGCGGATCCTGAGTGCAGAGGATCGCGCGGTTGAATCGATCTTTGTAAGCATCGAAACACCACGCTTGCGTCTTATCCCGCGCATCGAGCAGCATCTTGAGCCCGTGCGTTTTTGCCTGCGGTTCGAGAGATTCGTCGACAATAATACCCTCGAGCAAGCCGGCCAAACTGGTCGCAACGTTGACCGAGCAATTCATTTCAGGACGATGCTCGTTGATCTGTCCAGTCGACCGATCCATTCGATAGAGGATATAACCTTGGATGAGGCCTTGCTTCGCATAGCGATCAACCAGAAACCAAGGGTCGAGTGATCCGCGGATTTGCAATTCGGGATGGCGCTTGAGCAGACGAACGCACCAATCCTCCTCGTCGGGGTTGTCTGTTTCGATCCAAACCATCTCGTCCGCGCGTCCATCGTTCACAGCTTTGGCAGCCAGCCCGGCCACTGACTGCACCAACATTTCATACACCACTCGCGGCGCAGCGGATTCATTCCGAACGCGCGTCCGCACGAGGGCGTTCGGCAACACTTGCGCTGGCCACCATCGGGATGACTCCTTTAGAGGTGAGCTGCTTGAAATGCTGCGCGATGGCTCATTCGCCGCGCAGATCGTCGCCGCGAGACAAACCCAAGCGCTGAGCGCGCACAGCCGAAACTTGAACATTCGAATCACGCGGTCATTTCTGCCCGACGAGCGCAATGATTCGCAAAGGCGCGCCGCTGCCTTCCTGGATTTTCATCGGGAGAGCCACCACGTAAGATCCGCGAATGGGAAGCTGGTCGAGATTGGCCACGTTCTCGAACGCGGGCACCTCGTGCTGGAAGAGAAGGCGGTGCGTCTCGAACAATTTCGATTGCCCAAAGTCGATGCTGGCCGTGTCGAGGCCGACCGCTTTCAATCGCCGCGCCGAGATCAACCATTCCGCGGCTTTCGGATCGAGCCCGGGAAAGTGCAGCTTCTCGACGGCGTTTGTTCCTTTGCCAGCGGTTCCGAGATACGCTTCCGCATTCGGCCACTTCTTGGCGAATCCGGTGTTCAACAACACAATCGAGTGCTCTGGAATTTTCCCGTGCTGTTTTTCCCAATCGGTGAAATCGCCCACCGAAATCTGGTAATCCGGGTTGGCGGCCGTTTTTTTCGAAACGTCCACCACGACGGCCGGCCCGGTCAAATGGTCGAGCGGAATTTGGTCGACGCTTTGATGCCCTTCGGCGAAATGGACGGGCGCATCCAAATGCGTTCCGCCATGCTCGGAAGCGGCGTAATGATTGGCGGAATAGAAATAACCTTTCGGCGTCATTCCTTTCGCCTCGACCGACAACACGAAACCTTCCGCCGTCGGCCAATAAATTGTTTCTTTCGAAAACGAATGGGTGAGGTCAATCCAACGGCCTTTGGCAAGCGAAGGCACATCAGAGGCAAATTGTGAACTCAGCGCAAACGCAAACGCGAGCGAGATCGCAGACCGGATGGGCAGTTTCATCGGCGCACTCTATGCAGCGGTGAGGTCCTGTTCAATTTCGAAAAGGCGGTTCAAATGGCCTTGCCCGGTTTCGGCAAAAACCGTAATGTCACTCGTCAATCAGGCGTGCCTCCACGGAACATGGACAACTGTCCAGTCTTGCGCGGACTTCAATCCTGTCCTTGTGAAATTTGCAGAGTTAAAAGAAAAGAAAGCCGCCAGCCCACTGGTAACGCTGATGACGCGGACACCGATTCATCTCCTGATCGCCGCCTGCTTTCTCACGCTTGATTTTTTCTGCGGGCCATTTGTGCAATTCCCGATCGCATTCGTGATTCCCGTCGCCCTGGCCGGATGGTTTTCCAGACCTGCCAACGCTTACGCATTCGCTATCGTCCAGCCGCTCATTCGGCTGAGTTTCTCCTTCTTTTGGGAAACGCCCTGGACGATCACATCCTCCATCATCAATTGCCTCATCCGCATTGGCGTGTTGATGTTTATTGCTTATCTGGTCATCCGCACCAGCCGCCAAACCCGGCAACTCGCCAAAGAAATCAACTTGCTGGAGGGGATCCTGCCGATTTGCTGCGTCTGCAAAAAAATCCGGGACGAGCATCAGAATTGGGAACCGATCGAAACCTACATCTCGCAACGTTCCGAAGCCAATTTCAGCCATGGCTTTTGCCCTGAGTGCGCCCATCGGCATTTCGGCGACATCTTTGATGAAACTGGCCGGCCTCTCCGCCAAACGCGAGCCGAACAAAGCCCAAAAAACAGGGACGAGTCATCGGGGGATGAAGAAGGCGGCTAATTCATGGATTCCTTGAGGCGGAATGCCCCGAAATCGGTGAGACTGAAAAGTTGACTCAACTGCAGGAATTTTTGAGGTTCAAGGAATCTGGCGCGCCGGCACGACGACGCTCTTCAGCGAGGCCCATCGAGCAGTCGTTTCCAACGCAAGCTGCGCCTCCTCCAATCCGAATCGGTGTGACACCATGCTGCCAAATGGAAATTGCGTTTGGCGCAATCGGAGAAATTCCAACGCCGCCGACAAATGCCGCGGCTCGCTCGACCACGACCCGAACACCTGGAGCTGCTTTCGAGTGATCACGTGCGGGTTGAACGATACAGCGCCGGCATCGCAATAATGTCCCAGCACCAGGTAGCGCCCTCCGTCCCGGCACATTTCCATGCCTTCGGGAACGGCCGTTGGCTGTCCGACGCACTCGACCACAAGGTCCGCTCCGAATCCGCCTGACCAGTCCCGCACCGCCGCGATTCGTGATTTCGGTTCGGAGAATTCCTGCAGATCAAGCACAGCATCCGCGCCGAAAGTCGTTGCTGTCTCGAGCCGAGGTTTGGGTCCGCCGATCACGAGCACTCTCCCTGCCCCGGCGCTTTTCGCCACCGCCAGCGCTGCGATTCCAACCGGGCCGGCTCCCTGCACGACGACTGTTTCCTGCCAATTCACGCCGGCCCGTTCGAGTCCGTGAATCGCAGTGATTAAAGCACAGCCAGCTCCAATCACCGCTTCCGACGGAAGGTCCTCCGCTAATCTGAAAATCGTGGCGCCCGGGCGCAAATAATGGAATTCGGCGTAGCCGCCTAAAAAATGCGGAGCTTGGTCGCAGCGGTAACCGATTCCATAAGCGCGACGGTGCGGACAACGGGTTGGCTGACGTTTGACGGCGCAATAAAAACAGCGGCCGCAGGAAACCGTCGAGTTCCAGGTCACTCGATCGCCGATTTTCAACGGTTGGCTGTTCCAATCTTTTTCCAAGCCATCTCCCAATCGCTCGATCCGGCCGACGGTTTCGTGGCCGAGGATGACGGGCAGTTGAATGGGCAATTCACCGCGCCAAAGATGCACGTCAGTTCCGCAGATCCCGGCCATTTCAGTTCGGACCAACGCGGCCCCAGGCTCGAGGTGGGCAGGCACGGGAAACTCGCGCAACACAAGAGTTTGGTTGAATTGTTCGAGAACCGCAGCTTTGGCGAGCATGGGCAAAACTTTGCCCAGACCGTTTCCAAACTGCAAAGTGAATTCCCAACCACAAACTGTGTCCGACATAGTCGCAGCCAAATAAAAAGGACCGGACGAATGTCCGGTCCTCGCGAAGTCTGGCTGAGCGGATCCTTATCTCTTCAGCCTGTAAAAGACGTGAGTGCGCGCTCCTGGCGTCACGGCGTACGGTGAGGTGGCAGCAGGCAAATCGGTCCACGTTTTCAGGTCAGTGGATTCTTGAAGCACCGCTCCCGCGGCGGTCCAATTGATGTTGATTTTGCCGGCAGCTCGCTGAATCGCCACCGCAAGAGGGGCGCTCGGTGCGGCGGGGACAAACTGGACGGCATTGATAGGAGCGCGTGGCGGAGTGCCAGCTCCCTGCGGTGCGACAGTAGTCGCTTCAATGGTGATGTCGGCCGCCTTCAGTCCTTTAAAAACAATGTAATTGCCCACGCCATGAACTCCGGCCGCCAGATTCTGAGGCACTTCCGTGTAACTTGATGGGTTGACATTGCAATTGGCCAAAACGTAATTTTTCAGGACGGCGCCGGCCGAATCCACAATGCGATAGCCTCCTCCCTTGCCGGCTACTCCGCCCAAGAGATAAACGTAAACGTCGTAACCACCTCCTGTTAATTCGTTCGGAAGGCCCGCGATTGTGACATGGCTTGTCGTGGCAGCGTCAGTGTCCAGATAACCCGTCATAAGAATACGATCAGGTCCAATGGGGAAGTTATTGTTCTCCTCACCTTTGCCAGTGGACGCCCATGTATTATTAGAGTCCCATGTCACAGTGACGGAGGTATTCGCACCACTGTCAGACTTGAGCAGAACGGCTGTCGTTCCATCTCCTGGGCCGGCCAGATTGTTCCAATTAGCCTGCGCCACCGCCGGAACACCCGCAACATCGTCAGGAAGCAACACTGGCACGTCAGGAGCAAGTTCCGTTGGTTCGTCAGAAGCGAACTTCAAGCCGATCTTGACCGCAGCCGTCTTGAAAGTCCCTTGGTCAGTGACGGTGTTCCCGAGGGTGTCCTTCACCTCGATTGAGTAGGTGTGGGACGAACCGGGAGCAAATGGCGTGGCGGCAGTATAAGTGAAATCCGTCGCATCGCCCGTTTTCTTCGAGGTGAGCGCGACCACATTTCCATCAATCGTCAGCTTGGCGCTGGCGGGATTCACAATGGATGCCCCCTTATCAGTGGCTCGGAACGTGAACGAAGCGATGCTTGGATTGACCGCAGACAGAAATAGTCGATCGCTCCCTGACACGGTCGTGCCTAACGTCACTTGGGCCGTTTCCGAAGGCGTCTTGCCAAAAACAATCGAGTGCGCCCCCAACCCGCCCCAGCCCTTTTGACCTTGTTGGCCAGCTTGCCCGTACTGCACGCCATCCACCAAAGCTCCATCGCCGTCATTGATCGCCATGCCCAATCCGAATTGTGTGCCGACTGTCAAAGGGCCCGTCAGCCCGAGAGAAGCGACCGGCAGTTTGATTTCGTAAATTGTTTTGTGGTTTACGGAGTCACGTTTAATGACCGCTTCCGTTGGACAATTACACGCTGAATCTCCACCTGGACCTGCCTCATGATGGACGATCACCGGGTTAGTCGGATCAGGCAGGTTCGCGTCGGCGACAAATTTCCCCGTCGCGTCCTCGTAGCCGCCCAGCGCGTAGTTGTAAAGCGCCACCTGCGTCGTCCGATCCGCACTGGCAATCATCAACTGGATGGAATCGCCATTCCAGGCGCCGCCAGAAATGTTTTCATGGTAATCATCCGTCACCACGAAACCGAAGTAGACGTTGTCCGCGTCATAAACGATCTGCACGGCCGAGGTTTGATCGTCCGGCCCGGTCCATTTCCCACCGTCATACTGTTCGAACAAAACGTAATTGGGAGAAGCGTTCGTGCCCGAATATTTGGGAACCGCAAATTTGGGATCCGCGAGCACAGGCACACCTGACCACTCGGAGAGGTTGCCATCGAGCACGATGGGTTTGGGCGCATAAACCACGGTGTAGAATTCTTTCCCTGGTTCAATGTCGTTGCCGTGGATGGTTGGCGCAGTTAATACTCCTGCTAGAAGGAGTAACGTGGAGAGTTTTAATGATTGGATTCGCATAAGACTGAATGGTTCTCTGCTTTCTGCTGTCCGGACTGAATTCTTGGTCCCCTCCCCATTCCCGAGCCGCATCTTCCTCGAAACGCATTGGGGCAGCCAATTTAACCGCGAGATGATTCGAAGAATAAAAAGAATTAATACTGGGTTGCCGCAGGATGACAACAAAAAACGCGCCGCCGCAACCTTTTCCTAAAGCTGTTTTCCGATTTCACGCGACTTGATCGCTGCTGTCATCGCACCCGCCCCTCCGGGCCAGCTCGTTTCCTCTTTTGCTCTAGAACGCCCGCGCTAGGACAATCCGGAAACCAACGAAATGGATTCCCCTGACAGGCGCCATCATGAAGCGATTGGCCGAACGCGCGAATCGGATTTCGTTGTTCCATCCTCCCCCGCGAAAAACTTTGAACTGACCTTCCTTGGGGCCGAACGGATCCTTCCGCGCGGTAGTTGGATATTGGGCAAACCAATCGAGGCACCATTCCCACACGTTCCCGTGCATATCATATAATCCCCATGCATTGGGACGCTTCTGACCAATCGGATGCGTCGTGCCTTCGCTGTTTTCGGTTGTCCAGGCGTATTCAGGCGCAGCCGCCTCGGAATCACCGAAGCTAAAAAGGTTCGTTCCTCCAGCTCGGCAGGCATATTCCCACTCCGCCTCGGAGGGAAGTCGATACTCGTACGTGGGAGGCAGCCGGCCGGCCGCCTGCTCGCGCTTGGTCACGGCCGTGCAATAAGAGACCGCATCATAGTAAGTCACCTTCTCTACCGGGCGATTCGGATCTCCTTTGAAGTTGCTCGGATTCTGTCCAGTTAGAGATTCGTATTCCGATTGGGTGACCTCGTACTTGTTGATCCAAAAATCGTAGCTGATCGTCACCGGAAGTTTCTGGCGGAGGAACGTGCCGGCCTTGATCAGAACCATGTTCGTCAGGGGCGCCAACTCTGTTTTGGGCGCTGGGCGAGACTCGCTCGTTTGGTTAGTCGCCGGTTCTGATTTTCGATGGTCACACGCCGCCTGGGAAATCCAGAGGGCCATCACCCACCAAATCTGCCAACGACTGATTTCGACTCGTCGAGGAACTTCACGATCAATCATGGCATCACCGTAAGCTCTGACATCCCATCTTGTAATGGAATGATTTGTTCTTTGCCGCCGGGCCAGCGTATCCAAAGCCCGGTCGCAGCTCCGGATAATCCGAGGACTTGGGTTGCGCAATCCTGAGACCAGTAACCGGAGCCAGCTTGAACAGCTCGACACGGCCCTTTATGGCCGTCCGCATAGACCAGACGCAGTTGAGCGCCGACGCCATCCGGATTGATCATGGTTCCTTTCCACACAACTCGAAGCCCGCGCCTCGCCTTTTGATTTAAGTACAATTTTGTCTCGCCATTATTTTGCGTGACAGCCAAATCAACCCGGCCGTCGTGGTTGAAGTCCGCCAGGGCCGCGCCGCGCTGTTCCCCTTGGACCTTGACGCCCGTGACGCTCGCATCCATTGCCGCGAACGTCCCCTGCCCTTTCCCGCGGAGCCATAGGCCTTGTCCGGAATCCTCCCGAGAAATATCCAAGCCCATTCCAAAAAAGTTTTGGCTGACGAAAAGGTCTTCGATTCCATCGCCGTCAAAATCCCCAGTGTTCAGGGAAAAGACAGGGGCGAGTTGCGCTTCCGGCGGCAGCGAAATCGCTTCGAAATGCGAGCCGCGATTGAGAAACAGCGTCGATTCGAGGCGCGCCGCGTCGAGGAAATGCGCGTGCTGGTACTGTTCACCAAGGATGTTTGCGACGGTGGCTTCGGCGTAGAGTGCATGAGTCGGGAATTGTTGAGCGACAGCTGGAAGCCCGCGCGCGACCCAATTTCGGTCACGGAAGGGAAACCAGTTCCCGCCGCGCTCCCAACTTTCCAGACATTCAACCTGGCCATCACCATTCCAATCTCCATAAAACAGCCGAAGCGTGGCCGGCATGCAGAGTTCGTACGGGGTGTTGCGGCCCCAGTTCCCGGCTGCGAGGTCCAACCGCCCGTCGCCATCGAAATCGCCCGCCGTGATTCCGGTCCACAACCCGGTCATTTTTGCCAAGCCCAATTCCGTTGTCACATCCTTGAAAACGCCATGCTCATTGTGAAAAACGCGCACCGGCCCCCATTCGAGAGCCAAGGCCAGATCTGGAAACCCATCGCCATCCAGATCAACGAACGTGGCGCCGCTAACTAATCCCAGCGATTCGAAAGGCGCGCTGAGCGAACGATCCCGTCGCAACTCGCCGTTTTCGTTCAGCCATAAACTCGACGTGGCTGGTTCGGGGAAATGGCCGGGAACAAACCGACCGCCAACAAACACATCGAGGTCGCCATCGCCATCGACATCCGCCACGGCGATGGGACCGAGGCTGTCGTTGCCCGCAAGCAAATGCTTCGGAGCTGAAATATTTCCGAAATCGTAAATGGAGAGCCCGCCTTCCATTCCGCGAGTCATTTCATAATTCGGAACTGCGGCCAATAAATGACGCTTTCCCCGGCCATCTGCCCACCCGACCGCCGCCGCTTGGCCGCTTGGAATCGCCGCAACGGCGTCGACGCTGCGAAACCTCTCACCGGAGTCATTCCTGTAGATTGCCAGCTTTCCGCCCCGCCCGGAACTGACGATCAAATCTTCCCATCCATCTCCGTCAAGGTCGTGCCAACTTGCGCCCGGCCCCAAGCGGCTGAGACGGTGCGGCAGGAGCGGCTGTCGCACCCAATCGTCGTAAGCCTCCTCAATATGTCGATGGCTGATGAGCGAACTCACGTCCTTGAAGAAAGGCTCTGCCTGGATTGGAATAGGCGGGTGGGTTGGTGGCGCCGCGCTTTTCTGGTCGATTTCATAAATATGGTTTGGTTCGACTGCCAGCGAGCTCTCGCCGCCATCGCGCCAGCGAACCGCGAGCCTGAGCGGTTTCCCTTTGAAAGATTCCGGCGCGGCAAAAACGCGCACCGCTTGGTCCCCGGACATGTATCGACCGCCGGAAATAATTTCTTGGCTTTGTCTGACCGGCCCGCCTTCGAGGACGACGCGCGCGCCAATTCCTTGGGAGTTTGGAGTCGAGCCTTTCAATCGAATTTGGATTCGTCCGGACGTGGCATCGTTCCGGTAGAGAGTTGCCACGCCATTGAGGTTGTTGATGACCAAGTCCAAATCACCGTCATTGTCCAAATCGCCCAGCGCCATGCCGTAAGAAATCCCGAGCTGATCGAAGCCCCACGCATGATCCGCCGGTTCGAACGTTCCATCCCCACGGTTGCGAAAGGCCGCGTTTTTTGCCGGCCAAGGCGGATGAAACTGGCGCACGCGTCGCATCTGCTCCCGGTTCAAGCGGCGTTGCCGTTGGTCCAGGCTGATCCGGGCATGGCTATCTGCGTCCATGACATCGAAGCTGAAGCCATTGCTGACTAATAGATCTTCGTAACCGTCCAGATCGACATCCAGGAACACCGGGCACCACGACCAATCGGTCGCGGCGACTCCAGCCATGAAAGCTGCTTCGGCGAATGATCCATCCGGCCTGCCCAGGAAAAGCACGTTACGGTTGTAACGCGGCTGGGATTCGCTCCGTTCACGCTCCTCGAGATCGGGAACGTCCTTCACCAGGTCCGTCATCCGCTTTCGGTGTTCGCGCCCGAGCATGTCGACGATCATGATGTCGTCGTGCCCGTCGCGATTGACATCCGCGATATCAATCCCCATCGAGGAGCGGCTGGTGTGGCGAAAGCTCGATCGGGCGGCCGCGCGAAAGGTTCCTTTGCCCGAGTTAATCCAGACGCGGTCGGGCGAAGCATTGTCATTGCAAACGTAGAGATCAGGCGCCCCATCTCCATTCAAGTCGCGGAACATCACCGCCAATCCCCAATCGCGATAAGGCGGAATGGGAACGCCTTCTTCGTTCAGAAAAACTCCGGGCTTGGATTGGATGGGGGTGAAATGACCTTGCCCATCGTTCAAATACAATCCATCCACCTCGGGCAATTCGCGCACCCTTCCGTTTGGGAGGACCTCGAAACGATTGCTCAACACGGAAGAGCTCGTCGGCAGATCGTTCACCTTGGCCACGACCCAATGCCCGTCGCGCATGGCCAAAGCAAATCGCATGGTCGGATCGGCTAAGTGCATCACATCGATGTAGTGCGTGCAGTAAAGATCGAGATCGCCGTCTCCATCGATGTCCGCGAGCGCCATTGAAGTCGGAGATGCTGTTTTCGACAAACCGGATGATTTGGATTCCATCCAACCACCCTTGCCGTCATTGAGGAAAAGCCTGGTCCCGGCAGCAATGCCATTCACCAGCAGATCCAAATCTCCGTCCCCGTCGACATCAGCGAAAACTGCGCCCGTTGAAAATTGTCCCTCACAAGCCGCTTCCCCGGCGGCCATTTCTTGGAAATGCCAATCGCCCAGGTTGCGATAGAGGCGGTTTGGCCCTTGCAGATTGCAGAAATAAATGTCGGGCCGGCCATCACCGTCCACATCACCAATGGCCACGCCCGACCCGTTGTGCGCGACTGCGTTGGTCAAAAATGCATCACCACGAAGGGTGTTGGTAAACCGGACGCCCGTCGCGGCTGGATCCATCAGAGTAAACCCGCTCTTTCCTTTCCCGGATGGATGGACCTCAGTGGTTCGAACGCCCGGATCTTCGGCGGCGCGAGGCCCAATTGCGGCGCCCCAACAAAAACCCATGATGAGCACGCTGGCAATGGGCAGACCACGTGGATTCATCCGGTGAGGAAAACAGACGCGGGAAGCTTGTCAATCCTTGCCCGTCGTAATTGCTCAGGTGGCTCGATGCGCAAGCACATCGCCACGCAGCGTTGAAAATATAACAGCTAATCTGGAATCTCGGCCTCGACAAGTTTCGCTAGAAGAGTGAGCGATTCCTGCCAGCCCAAATAGCAAGCCTCCGGAGGAATGACCTCGGGCACCCCTTCCTGCACGATGCTCAACTCAGTCCCGACGGATACCTTCTTCAAAATTACCGTGACTTGAAGCTCACCTGGCAGGTTTGGATCGTCGAACTTGTCCGTGTAGCGAATCCGTTCGTGCGGCACTAGTTCAAGATACGTTCCGCCGAAGGAGTGACTATGCCCAGTGGTGAAATTCGTGAACGACATCTTGTGGGCGCCTCCAACCTTGGCATCCAAGTGATGAACCTTGCCAGTAAATCCGTTCGGCGGAAGCCATTTGGCCATTGCGTCCGCATCCAGGAACGCGCGATAGATTCTCTCAGGTGTCGTGCGGAGCACGCGGTGAAGCCGGATGGTGTTTGTCGACATGCTTTCGTTTCCTTTCAATGAGTCGTGTTAATTACGCATTTATGAGGTGATCGCGGCTGCTCTGTGAGCGACAGTGTATCGGTGAAGTTTGCGCTTTCCTGGCCGGTACTCGCATTCCAGACTTTCACCCTGTGATCCCCAATGGCAACAAGTCCGAGTCGCTCCGTATCGGAGGCCAACATAGTCGCCAAGGGGAAAGTCTTTCCGGGTCGCCTGCCGTTGACCTGAACGCCGGTAGCGAGCATCCGACCGAGAACTTGATCAGCCGATTGCTCCGAACGCCAGCATCTGGCCGCGCTCAACTTGACTGATCAATATTGCTCCGTAACTCCGAAACTGGACGGCTCGTCGCGGTTCCGCTCCACCGGCTGGTTCGCCGGTCACTTCAAAGCGCTGCGTAAATTCAATGGTGACTGCCGCAAATCCAAGACTCGCCAGACCAAGGCAACATCCTCCTCGATCTTGTAATAAACCGCATAGGGGAATCGTGCAGCGATCAGTCGATGATATCCAAAGACCTTTCGGTGTACGCCGGCAAAAAGAACAGGGAATCGATCTCCGAAAAAATACTGTCCATCAAGTATGCGCCCAATCCTTCTCCCAGCGCCTCGTAGAATCTGCACCCTAGGTCAAGATCAGCTAAGGCCGAATCAAGAATCCGGATTTTCATTTGGTCCGGCTTCTTAGTTCTTTCTTAGCTTCTTCCCAATCATGGATCTGGTCTTTCCCGGCACGCACCCTTTCTTCCGTCTCTCGGAGAATTTCCGCATGCCAGTCGGGCGACTCGATAGCCCCCTCATCCCGCGCCAAATCCTCCCAAAGCGCGTGCATCGTTTTGAGCTTGTCCTCGCGTGACATCTGTCGCAGGTCGAGGTTCATAGTGGAAACATAACTGACTGCGCGGCAGGTGCAAGGCCTGTTGTGGCGCCATTGCGGCGAACGCTACGGGTCAGTGACGCCGGGCTCGGGGCATCCTATTTGAAAAACACGCGCAGTCCCTACGTTCACTGCACCCGTTTGGTTGGGCAATTCATAGTCACGGCCGACTAGTAGATGCTCCCGTAATGTAAAAGAGAGCGATGATGAGAACCACAACAGAGATATACGAAAACCAGAACACCTGCGCGAGGCTTGGCGCCGACCGGGCCGCACTGCTCTGGCTCGCCTCGCGAGGAGAACGCCGTTTTCTGACAGCCCAAGTAATGAGGGTGGCGACAGTTCCGAGTAACGGCGCCCACAAGAGGCATGCGAATAGGAGAACAATCTCAATTCCAATCATCGGTTTTCCTCTCCCAAACTGTTAGGCCTGCGACGAACCTATAACTATAGCCGCCCAACGTCCCGGCTCACCGACGCCGGGCCGATGGTGTCCGAATGTCAACTGAGACGCGATCCCAGCGTTCGGTGCAGCCGGATTGTTGGACCATTTGTTCATTTCCTCTTTCGTTCGTGAAGGAGCACTTCACTTCCGTCCGGATCTCGTAAACTCAGGAACCGGCAGACCGGTGTCTCGGTGATCTTCCGTGCTGGTTGGACACAAAGGGCCGAGAGGCGCCGCATTTCCGCGTCAAGATCATCAACCTCAAAGGAAGCCAGGGCGCCTCGAACTGGCACAGGATGCTCATCGTCTGCGGTCGTGATCGCAAACGTCGTATCGCCGAGGTCGTACTCGAACCACTCTCCACCGAACTCGTGCGTCAACCGTAGTCCCAGTGTGCCCTCATAAAACTTGCGAGCAGCAACGACGTCACAAACAGGATAGACGATAAACGCCAGCGACGTGATCATGGTTATGAGGTCCCACACAAAAGGTGAGCGACCGCGGCGGTGAATGCGCTCAATTCTTCGGAATCAATGCTAATATTCATCTACTACTCTGAAACTGGAGGGCTCGCCGCGGTTCTGCTCCACCGACTGTTCGACAATCTGACCACCGAATGTCCTCGAATCTCCCCATCCGTGCAATCCGTGAAATCCGTGGTGTAAATCTCTTCTCGGTTAAACCACAGATGGCACGGATGTCTCCAGTAACCGGTAAAGCTGAGAGGCCGCGCCCCCTGAACAAAAGGCCACGAAGAAAACGAAGAGCTGCATCCGCCCTCATTTCCTTCGTTTACTTCGCGGGCTCCTCGTCATTCGGTCGAGCGCCTCGTTAGACCGACGATTCATTTTTGGAACGATACTCCTTCCATCGGTCAGTCTGGTACCCAAACATCGCATACTTGCCCTTGCCCTTGCGCGCCAACTCCAAAATCTCCTCGACCGAGAGGTCGAGTTTCAAACCAACGTAGGCTGCAAGCAGAATCAGTCGTTGAGCAATCGCTTCAAGATTAACCTCGTCGCCGCTGCTCTGAAGTTGACTCATCATCAGACGATCCAGCACATGCCAAAAGCGAGGGTACTCCCGGTCAATGGCTGGGTCGTAACGGCTAGCCTTGAACGTCGTGACCCAATGCTCGCACTTCTTTAGCAGCTCGGTCTGCGACTTAAACTCGAGCGCGGGATGTCGGAAAAGCTTCGACTTCGTGATACGTCGACGCTTCCCGCCGATACGCGTCAAGAGGTCTTCCTCGATTTGAAACATGAGCCCAATCCCGCCCGTTCGGTGCAGTCGTCTTGTCGGACGGGCGTTTGCGAGGACCGGTCATGAACTCAAGTGTGAGCGGTGCGCCCAAATGAGGTTGGCGCTCCTGTAAACAGGATTCTGGCCGAAGCCGTCCTGACGCCCCGGCACAAAGACCTCAAAGCCGGAACTTGGACCCGGGCTGCTACCGCTCACGTCAGCTACTCTACTCCCAAAAGCCCAGTTGAAAAGGCCGGAACGTGGCCATGCCGTGGCGCCGTCCAACGCCAGAACTGAGCGGCGCGGGCGGCCGGGCGCGTTCGCATTGGCAACTGAGGTGGCCCGCCCGCGTTCGTTCCAGTGATCTTGGACAGATTAATCATCATGGTGAACACTCCGAGCGTAACCTGTAAAACCGCGCTTGGCCGATCACCGCGCTTGTGCGTTCGACCGCAAGAGTCACGAATCCATCACAAGGGATCGAAGTGACCAAATCAAGCACGCCTCTCCAGTTGATAATGTCGCCAACATTACAGCCGTTGACGAAACCCTCCGCTCGAAGCTGTAGCGAGTGAAAGCCAAAAGCAACGGGTCCGAAATCGAGGTTGGTCGTGGATTGGCCAGCGTTCAGTGAGCCTACCAGAGCGACTTCATGGCCATCCAAGACGAAATGCATGTAAATGGCCGAACAGTGACTGCTGCTCGCGGTGAATCGCGCCAGCAGCGTGCTCGTGGTCTGAATAGGCACGTCGAATGTATTGTTGCAAAGCTGCCCCGGCGCTGGGCAGTCAACCGCCGCACTGTATGTGTTTGTAACCAGCGAAGCCTCTGCTTGGGGCAAGCCAAGACCGAGAAATGCTGCCGCTAACAAGGTCATTTCATGGAACTTCATGCTATTCATGTTTCGTCTTTCATCGCCGGGTCGATCTCCACGCGAAAGCGGGCGAACGATTGCCATACTAGACCAAAGGACTTCTGCTTGTATTGGATGTCACGACCGAAATCAACAAGCTCGCGTCCTTTGATTCGAACCCAACCACCGACACCGATGCTCGAGCAGGCTTTGGTCCGCATCTCACTGCGGCTACGTACGCGCCGCCGAGAACAATGAGCGACACGACGAATGCAAACAACCACCGATGGCTACTTCGCAAAAGATGAGCGACCGCGGCGGTGAACGCGCTCAACTCTCTGGAATCAATGTTACTCTTCATCTGTCACTCCGAAAACTGGAGGGCTCGCCGCGGTTCGTCTCCACCGGCTGGTTCGAAAACCCGACTCCCAAACCGCCAATGAACGCTAATAAACGCGAATCAAAACGGGTCAGTGCGCACGACCGAGTTGGGTGAGATCGAAAACGCGTCGCCTCTCTGCTATTTGCGTTTATTGGCGTCAATTCGCGGTTGTGCTTTTCGAACGACAGAACTGAGCGACGCGGGCGGCCCAGCGCGTCCGAATCACGAACTGACGTGGCCCGCCCGCGTTCGCTCCAGTGATTTTGTTCGGTGGCATCATGTGCGGTGACTCATTACGTTGATGACGATTCCGTTCGGGTCAACAACGTGAAATCGCCGAGCGCCCCATGGCTCATCCGTTAGCGGGTAAACAATCTGAAGCCCGCGTGCCACCGCCTTGGCGTGAAGTGCATCAACGTCTGCGACCTCAATGGAGATATGAGGATGTGGTGCGGCAGAATTCGACTCTCCAAGGAGTGTGACTTGTGCGGTCGGATTGCTGGGAGATGCAAACGTCACGACCCAACCCATGTCCATGGCGACATTGAAGCCGAGGAATTCAGTGTAGAACTTCCGGCTCTCGTCGAACCGATCGGACTTAAGGTTCGGAACCACTCTGCGGATGCTCATTCGTGTCCTTTCTTGCTATTGCGATTGGGCTTTTGAGGATGAGCGGGCCATGCCGCCGAACGCTCCGGGTCAGTGACGGCGGGCGACTGGCATAGCATTTGAAACAGGGATGCAGTCCCGCCGTTCACCGCACCCGGCCCGCCACAAACTCGTCAAACGCTCGTCAGGGTACTCCCAGGAAAGTCGCTGCCAATCCCAAAATCGCGAGCAATACCAGACTCTGCAAAGCAAGCCTACGGTCTCGCCGCCAAAATATCACCGCGGAAACGCAGAGCCAGATCGTGAAGAATAACTGGGCCAGCCAAAGCGCACTCAAAAGCAAAATGGCTCCTCCACTGGCGGGAGTCATTGCCGTCATAACGAGTCGCTGTACTTGCTCCTGAGCATCATCATGCCTGTGAATGTGCCGTAGACGTCCAGGCTGCCGGCTCGGCCAGCGGCGCCGCAATCAAACACTAGGCCTTATGGTGAGTGCATTCTTCATAGCGGAGTGATCGACAGAGCGGAAGTGTTTCATGGCAGGCTTATAGGCGAACTTGCGATTTCCGGTTTAACATGGAAAGTAAACTTCCGCCCGGGTTGGACAACGAAAACGATTGTGAGCTTGCGCGTGTCCAGAGGCAAGGTGGGGAAACTGTAGTTAAGTCCCAAGCTGGCCGAATTGCCTCGGGCGCTGTAGCCGTGAGCTCTAGGGTAATGCGCCTCGCTACGGTCGTCGGTGACTCCGGCAATATCGACGTGAGTGGTTGTGTTTGGCCTTCGCGACAAGGTCGCGAGCAGCTCGGAAGCGTTTTCCGGACTCCAGGGCTCGCTCAAGTTCTGAGGAGGGCGGAGGGTGAATTGCGTCAACCGGAGCCTGGCGCCGCTGCGCTCCAGTTCTTGGTTCAAAGCCAATCCGCCAGGGCCCGTTAGTTCCACGTCCTTGAATACCACCAACTCATCAGGCGAGAAAGACTCAGAGACCGGCAGGTGGAAGGGGACCTGCCTCTTCGCGACAATTGTCACCTCCCAGGTGTTCGCCGGCCAAAGCGCAGGGGTGAAAGAGCAGCAGCTTTCATCTGCTTGCAGCCATAAGGGCTCACGCCTCACTTCGTTGCCGGAGGCGTCGTGCAGCAGCACGCTTCCGACTTCCCATTTCTCGGCGGGTGAGTCCGCGGCGAACCGAGGGATCAGAACGGCAGCGACTTCTCTCCCAGTTCGCGCGAGCGCAAAATTCAAGCGGCGCCCGTTCGCATCAACGGTTCTTTGGGCGGGGCTGCCCAAGCCAGAGAGCACCCGTTACAGCGTGCATCGAAGGGGGCCGTTGGTGCGGGCAAGTGGCAGCGACTCGGCCACCCAAGGGGTCGGTGGCTGATATGCGGGATTCGGGACGACCCACTCGCCCAGGAGCTTGCCTTGTTCGGAGAGCGTACCCTCAAACCAACGTATGGTTAGTTTTTGACTACTCCGAGGCCAACCGGTGAATGCAACAGTGCCTTTGCTCGCCCTGTATCTTTCTGAATAGACGGTTCTGCTTCCGGCGGCATGGCCACTCTCGTCGGCGAGCATGAGCCAAGTGTGTCCCGTTGGCCCGGAGGGCGGATTGCATCGAGTGTTTTCGATCCACAGGACCAGGCTCGGTTCCGGAGTCACGAGGTCGCGGAAGACAGGTTTCGTTCCGTAAAGGAGGTGGGACAACTTGGAGCGGACAGACGAAGGCAAAGGACGCAGCCAGCCCTGTCCGGTTCGCACAAGGTGGTTGGTACCGTAGGTGAGCCGATGGAGTATGACGCTGTCCCCTGCCGAAAAGGTAATCGGGGGTGGGAGTTTCGTTTGTGCTGGAACACAGGTGCTGATCACAACGGCGATTGCGACAGAGCAGAACAGAATTAGAAATGTCCGTTTCATGCAGTGATAGGAATCTGCATTCTTTGAGTGCCGTTGGATGCGACTGATAGGAGCTACATCAGGTTCGGGGGATCGGGCGAGAAAGTCACTCGTGCGTTAGGACCAGCACCCAATCTCCTTTTTCATTTGGCGGCTCGATCACCAGTCGCGCGTTGGAATTCCTCGGGGAAGCGGGCAAGCGCTTTTCTGTTCCATTCACAGGATCGAAAATCATGGCCGAATATTGACTGGCAGAATCCAATTGCCGGACTTCGATCGGCTTTGGTTGCGGCACATAAATAACCCTGACCCGATCGTTTCCCGCGGTGTATGGGACGATGAAGGGATCTGAAGACTGTTCGCCTGACCAAACTGTCCATTCTTTGTGCGGCGCGAATTCCCACCAGCGAAACCGCGTTAAAAGATTTTTGGCGAGCCCGACCTGGCGCGAGCCTGGCAGCCGCATCGCTTCATCCCACGGAGTCGTGCCCCAATTGCCCCCGTGCGGCGATTTTCCGTATTCCTGCTCGCGGCGGTTCAATTGCCAGATCCCGTTCGCGCCGTAGGTGTGGCCCGCTGTGCCGGAGAGGAGACAACTCCAAACCATGAAACGCTGCACGTCCTCATGGCACGCGCCGAGAATTCCCTCATAACAAACTTCCGAATTCACCACCGGCATCAGTGGCTCCGCGGCGCGGGACGAGTCAACCAGCTTGATCGTTCCGGGAATGCTTTTCCGATCGCTGTGGCCGGTCTGCAACATTTCAAAATCCAGCACGTCCGGCCGATCCACCTGGCTGCGCGAAAAATCGGTCGGATGAATCGAAATCGGATGATGAAAAGGATCGATCTCGCGGACGTACGCCGCAACCTCGGTCCAGCCCTTTTTCTGGAACGCCGCGTCCACGCTCTTGTCTTTCGCTAGGTAATATGGCATCCGCCCTTCTCCGGCGATGCACCAAAAGACCGGATAAGCCCCGTAGCGCGCGACCAAATAACGCCAATGTTGCTTCATCTTGTCGACGCCCAACCAAGGCAAGTGGTACCCCCACGCGCCGACGATGCACGGCGCGAAACCAGCACGGACCAAATGATCGATCCGCCGGTCCGCGAAATCAAAATACTCGGGATTGATCCGGCTGTAATTCGTCGTCCACGGAAAACCAAATTCGTTCCGGCCACGCGCATCGAACGCTGGCATATCCGGATAAAGCCCGGCCACGATCTGGACCACATTAAAACCTTTTTCGACCCGGTCTGCTGCGAGTGACTTGAATTCGCCCGGCCATTTCAATCGGTCGCACAAGCCCATCCACCAGGTATCCGCCAGCCACAAAAACGGAGTCCCATCAGCCAGCTCAAAATGACGGTGATCCGCCGCCACTCGGGGAAAGCCATGCGCACCGAACTGATTCGTGCTGATATTCGGCTCAATCACCACGGCGGTTTCGACCGCGTGCAGGTTAGCGTTGTCCCGGTCGGAGCATTCCAATCGGAAATGATGTTGCCCAGTTTGGGGCGAGGCGTAACGCAAGCGCCACAGCCTGCCTCCGCCCCAAAATGCCGGCACGCGAACTTCCTTTCCATCCGGCGCCGTGACGATCGCGTCCAACCGAATTTCGTTAAATGGGTCGGAATACAACTTCGCAGATTGAAACGTCAGCTCGAACATCTGATTGGCGTAACCGTGGACCGGTTCCATTTGGGCAGCCCAACCAGCGATCGAGCTCAGAAGCGCACAGGCCAGAAAACGTAGGATACGATATTGAACGTTGCAAAAGTTCAGGCACCCCTCTCCCTGCCCTCCCCCCGCGCTGGGGCATCCTTCGCCTTGAGTAGCGCGGGGAGAGGGATGAAGGGTGAGGGGTCTTGCACCCTTGAAATGCCAGAATTTGTGCAACGATCGATTTTTCATTCGGAGATATGGAGATGTTTCCAATAGGCATTGCCCGACAATTTGCCAGGAATTAACACACGTTGATAAAGCCGCAGATTGAGGCGGTCGGTTCCCAAATCGGGAATCGGCACGCGCACATGTTCCCACCGCAGTTCGCGTTCCTTCCCTTCGATCAACTTTCTGAAAAGCATTTTGTTCTCAACGTAAATTTCCAACTCCCACGCCCGGCCCGGCTCAGCAGCCACTTCGGCTTCCAGGACAGGTTGGCCCCGGCGATCGATCGTCCGGCGGAGCACAACGCCGCGCACTTCATCATCGGGATAGGTCGCGAGAACCTCGCCATCCAAGTAGGTGATCCCCCGCAGACCAGCCATTCCTCCACCAGCGCCGCCAAACCCGGCCCGGTCCAAGGCCCAATCCGGATTCCAAAATTTCATCAGATCCGCCAATTGAAATTTTTCCAATGGCTGCGTGCGGACCGATTCGACCGGAATGATCAAGCGATCTCCGTCCACTCGCCCGCCATTTTTCTTTAACAACGATTCGCCTATGGCCGCGGTTCTCCGCGCCAGCTCGGAAATCTTTTCATCCACTGGCGGGGTTAAGTTCACCGGCCCGAGCTTCGTCCCGGCAATTCGATCGTGGAGTTGGGCAACCAGATCGCGAGGCAGAGCCTTCAAGCCTCGCATCGCGCCGATCACCGCAGCCGCATTGGCCGCGTTGCAATCTGCGTCGGTGAAATCGGCTGCTTGGTAAGCAAGATTGATCGTCTTCAAAAAATCCGCCTCTCCAAACCAAACCGCAATCGCCACCAAGCCGCCATTCGCCACCGCATTGTTCGTTGCCGGGTAAATGCGATGCCATCGACGCTCGACCTGTTCGGCGATTTCTCGAGGGCCAGCGCCCTTGTCTGCCAAGGCAATGACGTCGTCGATGCATTGCCGGCAAGGGGAATCCGGGTGGATCATGCGCGCGGCTTGACGAACAATTTCGCGCGGGTCCGTTTCGGCAAAACCGAGACTCACCATTGCTGCCACGAACACAGCGCCATCGACCGCCTCGGCATAACCATTGATGTGGCCTAACTCGCGCGCAAGCCGGCCCGCCGCATTGGGCTGAGCCGGCGACAACAATCCGTAAATTTCGCTGCTGAACTGCGGCCCAATCGTGAACCAGAGCCTGTTGAAGCGCGGATGCCCCGTGTCGGGGGCGTTGAGGCCGCGTTCCAGGAGAAGCCTCGCTTGTTCGCTGGAACCCCAGGAGCCGCATCGATTCTCGAGCCATTGCCGGCCGAGTTGTTCGATCGTGAGACCAGGCCCGAATTTTTCGAAGGCCCGCAGCGCAACCATTTCGTAATACCAATCGTCATCGACTGGCGCGGAGGAATAAGTTTTTTGAAATTGATCAACGAAGCGGACGGCAGCGACCTGATGCTCGAAAGGCCAGCCGATCATCGCCGCAATAATCTGGCCCAGCCAGGCGGCATGGACCCGATCCTGGTAATCCGCGCGCGACAGGAAAACTGTGCGCGGCGATTCGGCGGGAAGATTTGAGGGCGAGAGCAAAACCGCAACGGAAAACAGTATTGCCAGATGACCCCGCGCCATGCGCGAAGGTTACCTCGCGCTCCAGATCGGTCAAGAGCATGGCGGCTTTCCGTAGCGCAGCCATTCTTGTCTGCGAGTTACGGGAACTTTCCAGTTCCTCGGTGCAACGGAGGTTTACAGCTCGTCCATCGACAACCGCCATCCCCCCCGAACCTTACAGAAGGCAACGAAGGCAGATGCTGTTCTTCGTTAACTCCTCTCGCGTTTTCGGAAGACACTGACAGTCTTAATCACACCTCAGCCTGTTGTCTGCGCTCTTCAGCTAAGACCTCCGGAGACCCCGCTCTGGAAAAAAAATCGGATTTTGTGATTGCACCATTGGCTGCTTGGACTTACGAAATATTCCGATCCTCTTCTGACATTCATTCGCTGCGCTGCGGGGAAGACATCAGCGCCCGTGAATCCGTCGAGGCGGCGGTCTGTCCGTAACAGACCCGAACCAATCAAAAACAAAACTCCAGCCTGATCAGACTGACGCTGGAGGACATGTCGTTCAAAAAACCTATGAGAAAAGAGCTAATCAAACGACTGGCTGCGGCGCTTGGCGCGCTCAGCCTGGCGGCTGGTATTACCACCACCGCTGCTCCACCTGCGACTCCACAAGGTTTCATCACCGCCAATGTGTTCACCGGCCTTACAGGAACGGCCGTGGCGAACCTGACGAATACAGTCAAATTCCCAAACAGCCCCGACGGGGTTTATTTTTATCCTTATTTCGAGCTCTGGGCTTCCGGGGATATTGCCACGCCCGCTCCCAACAGCGTCATCGATAATTATGGCGCCCAGATGGTCGGCTATTTCTATCCCCCGAGCACAGGGGACTATGTGTTCTGGCTTAACTCCGATGATAATTCCTCTCTTTTCTTGAGCACGGACTCGGACGCCAAAAACAAAAAACTGATCGCGCGCGAGACCGCTTGGAGCAACCCACGCGAGTACGTCAGCTCCGGAGGCAACAGCGATCTGACTGCGAAAGATTCTTCCCAGTTCACCGCCACCGAATGGCCGACCAAAGATCCCATTTCGGGCGGCGGCAAGATCACGCTGCAATCAGGCAAAGCGTACTACATCGAGGCGCTCATGAAAGAAGGCGGCGGCGGCGACAACCTCTCCGTGGCCGTATCGGAGCCAAATGGGACGATTGATCCCACATCGCCAATCCCTGGCAAGTTTCTCTCCTCGGACCGAAACAGCGGGCCGGTCTCGATCGTCACCCAGCCGCAGAGCCAAACTGCGCCCGAGCGCGGGTCAGTCACGTTCCGCGTGGGCGCGGACGGAACCCCCCCGCTGACGTTTCAGTGGAAGAAAAACGGCACGGATATCACCGACGCAACGAACGTCGCGTATACCGTGAGCAGCGCCGCGTTTGCTGATAATAACGCTAAGTTTTCCGTGGTCGTGACAGGCCCGCAAGGATCGATCACAAGTTCCGATGCAATCCTGACCGTCGCGCCTGACGTAGCCCCTCCCGCTCTTTTGAGCGCGAAAGGCAAAGCCAATCTGACTGAAGTGGTGTTGATCTTCTCGGAGAAGCTCGACCAGGCTTCCGCTGAAACAGCCGGCAATTACACGGTCGCCAGTGCGAACGGCAGCGTTGCCGTTTCGGCCGCCGCGCTCTCGCCGGATGGAACTGCGGTGACGTTGACGACTGCCAGCCAGACGCTGGGGACAAAGTACACGGTGACGGTTAAAAATGTGAAGGATACCGCGGCGACCCCAAACACAATCGGGACGGCGAACAAAGCGGCTTTCTTCCCGATGGGCAAATTAATCGAGGACAACGGATTCATCGTCTTCGAAGCAGAAAATTACGACCGCAACCTGGACGGCCTCTGGGTGCCTGACACAACGCGCGGGATTCCTTCCGGCGGCGTTTCGATGGTCAACCCCAATGGCGCGGGTGGAAACGCCACCGCAACCGTCCTCGAGTATGATGTCGAATTCAAACAAGCCGCCACCTACATCGTCTGGTATCGCGCGAGCGGCAATGATGGCGGGGACGACTCAGGCTGGTTTTATCTGGATGGCGACAAACCCGCCGAGCGCGTGGATGGAAATCAAGACAGCATGACAGGATTTCAGCCTCAAGCGGATTTCGTCTGGCGAAGCAATCCGCAAGATGGCGGCGGCCAATTCACCGTTGCTATTCCCACGGCTGGGCCTCACGTCATCGGCTTAGGCCGACGCGAAGACGGCGCATTCTTCGACAAGTTCGTTATCACGACTGACACCACATTTACGCCCACGGGATTTGGTCCGCCGGAAACGCGCCAGGGAACTCCGGCCGCTCCGACTGTGACCCTCACCTCTCCGACCGATGGCCAGACCTTCTCGAGCGGCGGCAATGTCACGCTTAGCGCCAATGCAGCCGGCGGCTCGGGCTTGAACATTGCCCGCGTCGAATTCACGGCGAATGGAAATAAAGTCGGTGAAGCCACCACCAGCCCATTCACGTTCACCTGGACGAATCCTCCCGCCGGGATTTATGTCCTTCGAGCAAGAGCCATCGACGAAATCGGCGTCGCCACCACCTCGAACCCAGTTGGAATCACCGTCGGCACGCCGCCGCCTCAAGCGTTGCTGGTGGTCGGGACCGACAGCGATCCGGTGTTGAATGCATCCGATGCGGGCGTGAAAGCCCGGCTCGAGTCGCAAGGCTGGCAAGTGACCGTTGTTCAAGCGCCGGCCTCGAAAACGAGCGATGCTGATGGCAAACAACTCATCATCACTTCTTCAACCGTCAATTCGGGTGATGTCGCCAATAAATTCCAAAGCTCGCCCGTGCCGGTGTTGGATTGGGAACAAGCTTTGCAGGACAATTACCTCATGACGGTGGACGATGCCGCGTCCCATGGAACAGCGGCGGCCCAAACCACCATCAACGTCGTCAAGGTTGATCATCCGCTGGCGGGCGGATTGACGACGGGAGTAAAGACGGTCACGACCGAAGCGCAAGACTACAGCTGGGGCGTTCCAAACGCGAACGCAGTGATTATCGCCACGATCGCTGACGACCCCACCCACGCGGTTGTTTATGGTTATGACAAGGGCGCGAAATTGATCGATGACACGACGCCAGCTCCAGCTCGGCGCGTGTTGTTCTTCACTGGCAACAACGGCTTCGCGGCATTAACCGAAGATGGCCTGAAGCTCTTCGATGCCGCCGTTGCCTGGGCCTCGGGAGTCGCTCCCAAAGCAAAGGCCAAAATCGCCTGGGTCAGTTTCCATCCAGCTGACGGCACACCGTCAACCGACGCGGCCACCGCTGGTTTCACGAAAGCGCCGGATGTCGCTTATACCGACCTCCTCAAAGCCAATGGCTATGATGTGACGCGCGTCGTTACTTCGGGCACTCCCGATACGACTCTGCTCAATGCCTACGACCTGGTCGTCATTAGCCGTTCTGTGCCGAGCGGGGATTATCAAAACGCGCCGTCGACCGCTGCTTGGAACGGCCTCAAATCGCCGACCATGATTCTCGGCGGATACGTCATCCGAAGCAGCCGGCTCGGGTTGATGACGGGCACCACCATCCCGGACACAGCCGGTCCTGTTAAGTTGACCGTCAACGATCCGGCGCACCCGATCTTCGCGGGCGTGGCGCTCGATGCGAACAAAACCATGGTCAACAATTATGCGGACTTGGCCACGTTCAACGGCACGGTCCAACGCGGAATCTCTGTCGTGACAGATCCGCCCGCGGGTGGAGGAACGGTTCTGGCCACCGTGGGAACGGCGGGTGATCCCGCTGCTGGTGGACTCATAATCGGTGAGTGGCAAGCCGGCGCGAAATTGGCCGATGCCTCCGCCGACACACTTGGCGGGCATCGCCTCGTGCTCCTCACAGGGAGCCGTGAAGCTTCCGGCCTGACCTCGCAAGGCGCCGGCATTTACGACCTCAGCGCCGATGGCGCGAAGTTGTTCCTGAATGCAGTCGGTTACATGACGACTAAAACGGCGCCTCCAGGGGCCAAGTTGTCGATCACTAAAGGCCAAGGCAGCGTGACGATTAGTTGGACTGGAACCGGAACTCTCGAGTCGTCGACCTCGGTCCTGAGTGGCTGGGCAACTGTGCCAAACGCCACTTCACCGCACACCGTGCAAACAACCGGCTCCGCGCAATTCTTCCGATTGCGCCAGTAATCAGCCGCATTTAACAAACGTTCACACGAGGCGCCTAGCATCGGCTGGGCGCCTTTTTTTTGCGGCTCAATATCCGCGGAGCTGCCGCTTCGTGCGCTGGGGCCGCATCCGACCTCAACAAGCGGCGTCGGGAAGGATTCGCTGGAGTGCCTAACGTGCACCGGCGCTTGGCTGAGTATTATCGCCAGCGCTCACCGTGAGCCGGATCGCGGCCGGATCGACCAAGGAAACGAGATAAAGTTCAAACCCGGAGTCACGGTTCGACGCAAAAACTATTTTGTCTCCGACCCACGCCGGGCTCCGGTCGCCTGCGGGGTGGCTCGTGATCCGCTTGAAGGCCGAGCCGTCCGGGCGAATCGCGTAGATTTCAGGATTGCCATCTCCGTCCGCAACGAACGCGATCCATTGGCCATCGGGTGACCAAGCCGGTTCTGTCGCCGAGCCCAAATTCGTGGTCAACGCGCGCGGATTGGTACCGTCCGCATTCATGATGAACAATTCGAAACGGCCCGTTCGATTGGAGGCGAACACGATCTGGCTGCCGTCCGGCGAGAACGCAGGGGAAAGGTCAGCCGCTGGATCGCTAGTCAATCGAGTGACGATGTTCCCGCTGAGATTCAGGCTGAGGAGATAAATCTCCGGGTTGCCGTCGCGCTCGGAAACAAACGCGAGCTTTCTGCTGTCAGGCGCCCAAGCTGGATCGTAATCGGGCGCGGAATTTGTCATCAATCGCAACGGAATCGAACCGGGCTGCGGCCGCACTGTGTAAATTTCATAGTTGCCTTCTCGCGATGAGACGAAGGCCATGCTGCTGCCGCTCGGAGAGAGGGATGGGGAAAAGTCTTCGGCCGGATTGGAGGTGAGCCGGAGGCCGGCAGATAATAAACCATCGATCAGGTAAACCTCCGGATTGCCGTCTCGCGTCGAGGTGAAGGCAATTTTGGAAATGGGCGCGTTTGGGGCGCTGATGACGCCGCCGAATTCGGAGGTGTTGCCTTCGGGATCTGTCACCGTGGCTGTCAATTGAAAGAGCGTCCCAACTTGCACCGGTTTCAACGGAAGAGCCGCGCGAAATTGCCGGTGGGTGACAAAGGCAGCGGCCAAACAACCACTCTCCCCTTCGTCCTTTGGGTCGGTGAAAATTTCAACCACGCTGCGGTCGGGCGCATCGGCCGTCCCAAAAACACCGGCGCCGCTGAAGTCAGTAATGATTGGAGCGGCTTGTTCACGATTTCCGCCTTTGATCAGCTCGATGCCGAGTCCCGCACTGGCCGTGATGAAATTGCAGGAGATGCGATTGCGCAGCGAGCCATCCACCCGCACGCCCACCGCATTCCGCTGGATTGAATTCACCTCGACCAAATTGTCGCTGGCGCCGCTCTCGATGAGCACACCCGCGTTCGCGTTGCCGGCGATGGTATTGGCGGAGATCCTGTTTTTTGGCGCGTTGGAAATATGAAGGCCGGTTTGATTGCCGGTCAGAAAATTGCCGGGACCAATGACATTCCCGGTGGAATTATCCTTCACGAGCACGCCTTCCTGATTACTGAAGACGCTATTCCGTTTGACCTGACAGTTTATCGCGCCGCTCAATTGAACGCCGGCAGCACTGCCGGAGATTTGGTTCGCGGCGGAATCCTGATCACCACCGACGAGAATGGACCCAGCGTTTTCGATGAGAATCCCGGCGGCGGAGTTACCCGACATGACATTATGGTGAACGATGTTGTTGGTCGCGCCGCCCCGGACAATGACGCCATATTTGTTTTGCGTGATGATGTTGCGTTCCTGGTCGATGAATCCCCCCACAATGTTCCGTTCGGCGTGATCCTCGATAATAATCCCCGCGCCGTTCGTCGAAAAAGACAGGTCGCAACCGAGCACGACATTCTTGCTGGTGCCATTGCCGGCAATTCGAATACCCGCCCCGCCGGAACGAAAAATGACCGGGCCTCTTTTTCCGCCATCGCTGCCGATGGTATTGTCGCTGGCCCCGCCCTGGATGCGAATGCCGTCCAGTCCGTTGGTGTAAATGCTAAAGGCAAAAGGAAACTTGCCGATCCGATTGGCTGAGGTGCCGGGGTCCTGAAGGACAATTCCATTTTCGAGATTCAATTCGACAATGAATTCGCCAAACAAATTTTCCTGCGACCCGCTGGCAATCACCAACCCGTTCCGGTTGCCCTGAAGATGCTGGCCCACGTTATGTGTGCCGTAAAAATTGTTGGCGGCGGAAGAATCCGTCACCAGCAAACCACTCCCGTGATTGTCCATGGCTCCGGCGATCACCTGATTATCCCTCGCGGCGCTGAAAATAATCCCATCCCCGCTGCATTTGCTGGCCACCAGATAAAGCTCACTTTGGCGCGTGTTGCGGACGACAATTCCGTTCCCCGAAGCGCTGTCCACGGTCGCGCCGGTGATCTTGATGTTCGAGACATCATCCAATTCCAACCCGCTTCCTCCTCCCTGTGAACCAACCGAAATCTGCCTCAGACCGCGAGTGCCTTTGTCGAGGCGCAAGGTGGCTCGGCCGTTGCCGCCGCCGACCGCTCGAATTTGCGTCAAGCCGTTTGTTTCGACCACGCCTGAAATGAGAATGCCATATTCGCCGTTGCCCGACGCGGTGAACCAGGCATTGGCGACTTCGTATTGACCGATAGCGGCATCCAGTTGCGGGTGCCCGCGATCGCCCGCCAGCACCACGCCGTTGTGGCCGTTCGTCAAGGCTCCCCCAATGAAGTCTTGACCGAGTATCGTCTGGCTTGCGCCATTGGTGATGGTGATGCCGTTGCCCGCGTTGTGGTCCGCGGTAACAATCAATTTGTTTCCTTTCACCCCGGGACCGTCCAAGCGAATGCCGTCCAGTTTATTCCCGCTCGCGACAGCGCGAATCGAGTTCAAGGCTGCTTCGCCCGACAGAAGAATGCCATGGCCCTGATTGGTTTTGATGACGAACCCCGGCGAGTCCCCGCGAATCGTCTCATAGTTGAGTTGGTTCCCGGACGCCCCGTTGGCCAACGTCACGCCGTTGCGTCCGTTTCCGCCCGCCAGGATGTGGATGGAATTGTTTTTTCCGCCGTCGATCAATAGGCCGTCTCCGTCGTTATCTTCGCAGCGAAGGTTGAGAACGTTATTTGTCCCGCGCAAAATGACGCCGTGCGTTTTGCTTTTGCGAACAGTCAATGGCGCAGGGTCGCCCACCTTGATGTCGTGCCCTTCGATGATCAGCGTCCCCAGCAAGACGCCGCCCTCGATGTTGTCGAAAGCAAAACTGTTATCGAGCGTGATGTTGTTGGTGGATTCTCCACTCCACACGATTGTATCCGCATAGTTTGTCCCCAGGTGCCAGCGCTGGACGGGCGGAAAGGCGGGGCCAAAATCCGGCAGAACAAAATCGCCTTCCTCCAGTTTCCCACCCAATTGAGCGTCGTCCGCCGCACCGTCCTCATCATCCGCGGGAACAGCTTTTCCTCCCGCGAAGGCCACGGCGCGCTCTATCGCGACCACGGAACTCCCGCCCACCCGGATGGTGCTGCCGTTTTCCCGGCCTGGATCGACCGTGAAAGGGAACTCAGCTTGACCGGCCGGCGTTATTAATTTAAGCGGCCCGGTGGTGGCGCCGAAAGGCACTACCGTTCGCAACCGGCTTCCGAACATTTCTACGCTTTGCTCCCCAACTCCATTAAATTTGGCCCGCACCACGGAAAGATCGGGGCCAGTATTTTGCGCCGTCAAATAAACCATCCTCGAGATAGGCCCGTTGGAGGGTTCAACTTTCTCCAATACCGGCGGACCTAAAATCGTCAGAGGCGGGCTGAACCCAATCTGATCCGCGCCGGTTGCCGAACGATGCACAATCTGAATGGGACCGTTGGTTGCACCTTTGGGAATATTCACGGCAACGGCTCCTCCAGCCAAACCTGCCGGCCCGCCTGGAAATACGAACCGGTCGCTCGACGTAAATCCAAACCCTTTCAGACTAATGACGGTGCCGGAAAACGGCTGGCCCAGGAAATTATCGACAGCGGCAAATCCGAGTGACGGCGCCATTTCCGTGACGATGGGGCGGCTAACCAGATGAAATTGGCCTTGGGCCCGCCGGCCTTGTGCGAGGATCAATAAATCATAGGCGCCATCGGCCAGGCCGCCCAAGTCTGCCGGGACCCGCATGGTCAACGTTTGTTCGGACGCCGTCAGGCCATTCGATTCCACCGGACGGCACTCGGTCACCGCCGTCACTTGCGCCGAATAAAGCTGCGCGCCGAAAAAAACTTTGTCATGCGGATTGGCTTGATCAAAACAGGCGCCCCGAATGGTGATTGTGATGTCATCGCCGGGCGAACCTCCGAGCGCGTCGGCATTGACGATTTCGAAGCCGAAGGCATCGCCAACGAGCACCAGCGCGCTTTCGACCGGGGTTGTTCGCACGAACCCGAGCGCGCGTTCGCCCACTTGTCCGAGACCGGATATCTTATCAAGGACCTCGTAGAAGGGCAGCGCCCGTGCGGGCCCCCGTGCGATCGACTCGAGACCGGCTTTAGCCAGTGCGTCGGACAACTCTTCAAAAGAAAAAAACGTCAGTTCGAGCGCGGCCGTTTGCGCGTCCTCAAAGCTGCGGATGAACGGGGCCTTCTTGCCCGCTTCCACGATCAGCTTGGCCACGAATTCCTTCTCTTCCGCGACTGAAATTTTTTCGATGTCAATGAGGAAGCTGACGGCATCCATGGCCATCGAAACCAGATTAAGTCCGACTGCTTCCCGGTAGGCATCTGCCAAAACAGGATCGGCCAAGAGAAAATCGCGTTCGTCCACAGGGAAAAAAGCGGGGCCGATGCCGCGCACGACGTAAACCGCGTTTGATCGAGGCAACACGACTGGCCCTTCTTCCGGTTTCGGCCCCGCCGCTTCCTCGATGAGTTTTCCCGCCAGGAATTTTATAGGATTAAACCGCGCGCTGATAAGGCTGGAGGGCACAGCACGTTTGGCCAGAAATCCGGGCCGCAAACGATACGGCACAACCGTCCCTCTGCCCTGAGCGGCTAAAGCCAGGTCTTTCCATCCGCCCGGAAATTCCCGATCGATATCGACTTCCTGCACAATAACAATCCAATCGACCGGATTATCCGCTCCTTCTTCTGTCGTGGCGCCAAAGAACCCTTTGAACCTGCGGGCGGGATCGACCCGGATTTGGCCCGGGCGCAATTCTTTTTCGGGATCATTTTGACTGGTGGCAACGCTCAAAAAATCGAGATCAATCCCGTAAACGCTGGCGCTCGCATTTACAGACTCAAGGCGCGCCTGGCGAACGTTCCGGAAACCTTCGAGCGGCTGCTGAACCAATGCTGCGGCGACGGAACGTTGCGCAGCTTTGAAAGCGGCGGCGAAGGAGGGGTCTTTGAATGGATCACCGCACTTTGGATAGATCGACGTGATGACCTGCGCGAACTCCCCTACTTTTGCGTCTTGTGAAATCGTATCCAATAATCTTTTCGCCAGTAACGGATCGCCCGCGCACAGCGTCGGATGCAAAAAGACCAGCGCCTGCGCGGTCGAGGCCGCATCCAGCAGGACCGGCTCGGAACTGGAAGTCGTCACCGACATCAAAACAGCGGCGCAATTCGTATCGCGCGGCGCGGCCAGCGTCACGGTGGCCCAATTCTCACGAACGGGAATGGAAAAGCTTCCCGATTGGTCGGTCGCAAGCCGGACCGCTCCGTAGGTGTTGACCACGTCGAAATCCTCCGGGCGCATTCCGGCTGGAGGCGAAACCTGGCCGGAAGCTTCCAAAGTCACCAGAAAAAGACCGGCGCTCGTTGTCTGTCCGAAGGGACTCGTAATTTGGACGGGGCCGCTCTGGGCGTTTTCAGGCACCTGCACCACCAATCGTGTTAGCGTGGCTTCCAGCACAGCGGCTTCAACTCCGCCGAAAGTCACCTGGTTATCTTTCGGATCGTCCGACGTGAAGAATTGGCCTTGGATCTCCACTCGTGTTCCTGGCGAACCACTGTTTCGGCTCAAGCCGAGCACACGAAGTTCTTTTTCGACCTGGCGCGCGCGATAAAACCGGAACGGAAAATTCGCGGCCTCGGGATCAATTAACCGCACCTGGCCATTCGTGCTGAACAAAACGTCCAAAGGCAGCCAATCAAAGAGATTGGCTGAAGCGTCCAGGCGATAAAAAGCCTCCTCAGCGGAATGCATTCGCACTTCCACCGAGCGATTGGCCAGGACGGCGGGTGGATCGAGAAACGGGGACGGGAGTTGGGCCAGCGAGTGGGACAAAAAACTGGCCGTGAAAAAACAGAGACGCCCGGTGGTCCGCCGTAACACCGCTTTGAAGGAAGACCCGCGGCCGCTCCCAATGCGAGTGGGATTCATTAGGCAGGCCCGGTAAAGGTTAGTTAGTCTAAATTGGCGAAGAAGATTTCCTCTATCAGTGAGAAAGAGAAAAGGCAATCTAAAACACACGCTCTAAAACACACGGCAGGGTTGTTCTAAAGTCATGGGCTGGGTCCGGCTGCCAGGCTGATGACGTGGTTGAGGCGGCGGCTCATCTTGTCACGGAAGGTCGGGAAGGGTCGATCTCTTTTGCGAGGCTGCCCGCGCGCCCAGGCGCGGTACTCTCCTTGCACCGCCCGGCC